>Ga0315540_10000684_pt1 | contig 19387 bp, 14 predicted proteins | sample SalMarSW160110MG_FD_203677 | JGI IMG/M metagenome (GOLD analysis project Ga0315540, IMG submission 203677) | Salt marsh sediment microbial communities from the Plum Island Ecosystem LTER, Massachusetts, United States - Salt Marsh Sediment SW1601-10 ...
AAGCTAGAAATGAAAAGAACCTTTCAACCAAGCCGCCTGAAGCGCTCACGAACCCACGGTTTCCGATCGCGTATGGCAAGCCGCAATGGGCGCAAGGTGCTACTTTCAAGACGTGCGAAGGGTCGCGCACGTCTGTCGGTCTGAACAAAGGGCTGCCTGGAGAGCATGCCGATTCACGCCTACCGCCGCAGGCGCGATTGAGTCGGAGTCTGGAGTTCCGTGATGTTTTTGCGCAGTCCTCGAGATCTGTTGATCCTTGTTTTACCGTTCTTGCGCGAAGGAACGGAGGTCGACAGGCGCGACTGGGTCTGGCGATTTCAAGGAAGCATGCGCGTCGCGCCGTCGATCGCAACCGCATAAAGCGCATCGTACGCGAAAGCTTCCGCCAACGTCGCCATCTTCTGCATGGCATCGACATCGTGGTATTGTGTCGACGTAGTGCTCTCTCTCGCCCGAACGTCGGGCTTTTTTCGTCTCTATCCGGACACTGGAGACGCGTTCGGGATCAGCTATGCGTTACTTGTTGACCGGTTTGATTCGCGGTTTTCAATATCTGATCAGTCCATTTCTCGGGAGCCGTTGCCGTTTCTATCCGAGCTGCTCCTGCTATGCCATAGAAGCGATCGAGATCCATGGTCCTCTAAAAGGATCTTGGATGGCGATTCGCCGCATCCTGCGGTGCCATCCCTGGCATCATGGAGGCTTCGACCCAGTTCCGGGAAGCTCGGACGACGTATCCCATGGATAATCTCCGCCTCGTTCTCTTCTTCGCCCTCGCCTTGGTCTTGCTCTTGATCTATCAGGCTTGGATGCAAGACTACGGGCCAGCTCACAAACCTACCGCCGAGCCCATACAGCAGTCTTCAGGAAGAGAAGAAGCTGCCAAGTCGAACGCTGTTCCGGAAGTTTCATCCGTAGAGGGTGCTACAACAGCAACTGCAACGGCGGTAACCACGCCGGTCGTGCCGGGAGAAGCAGCGAGCGACGCTCTTATACAGGTCGAAACCGACCTATTGAGGTTGGAGATCTCGAAGCGCGGTGGCTCGATCGTCAGCGCTTGGTTGAAGAAGTACGCCGTCACCGCAAAGGACCCCAAGACAAAATTCCGATTGTTCAAACCGGCTCCCCCGAACATGTTCATTGCGCAGTCGGGGCTTCTTAGTGGAAAAAAGGGGCAGCTGCCGACTCATGAGGCGGTCTTCGATTCCAGCAGGAAAAGATATACGCTCGAAGAGGGGAAAGACGGGATAAATATAGATCTCCATTGGCGCGGTCCGGCCGGCATAGAAGTTCTGAAGCGTTATCGGCTAGAGCGTGGCAGTTACGTTATCCGACTCACGCAGGGGGTGAAAAACAAGTCCGACGCGCCGTTGACAGCTCGCTCATACGAGCAGCTGCAGAGGACCGACCTGGTCGACCCGAACGCTACGCGTTTCGTTCACACCTATACCGGGGGTGCTTACTACAGCCCCGAGGACAAGTATAAGAAGGAATCTTTCGATGCCATGCGGAAGGCCAATCTCCAGTTGTCGGTTACGGATGGTTGGATCGCAATGCTCCAACACTACTTCATGGCTGCATGGATACCTCCTCGCGGCAGTGCCCAGACCTTTTTTACCAACGTTCTAGGTGATTCACGGTACATCATCGGCACGTACACGGACCCGGTCTCTCTGCCCAGTGGTGCTTCACACAGCTTCGAGGACGAGCTATTCGTCGGCCCCAAACTGCAGGATAGGCTCGCGGCCATCGCTCCGGGCTTGGAGCTCGCGGTGGATTATGGTTGGCTGACAGTTTTGGCTGAGCCTATCCACTGGCTGCTCAGTAAGATCCATGCGGTCGTCGGCAATTGGGGTTGGTCTATCATCATTCTCACGATCTTGATCAAGGCCGCCTTCTACAAGCTGTCCGAAACGAGCTACAAGTCCATGGCTCACATGCGTAAAATGACGCCGCGCATGCAGGCTCTCAAGGACCGATACGGGGACGACAAACAGCGTCTCAATCAGGCCATGATGGAGTTGTACAAAAAGGAAAAGATCAATCCGCTCGGGGGCTGTTTGCCGATCGTGGTGCAGATCCCCGTATTCATAGCGCTTTACTGGGTTCTGCTGGAAAGTGTGGAGCTCAGACATGCCCCCTTCGTATTGTGGATCCACAATCTGTCGGCGCCTGATCCTTACTTCGTACTGCCACTGATCATGGGCGTATCCATGTTCATCCAGCAGAAGCTCAATCCAACCCCTCCGGACCCGATCCAGGCCAAGGTCATGATGGGCCTACCCTTCATATTCACGGTCTTCTTTGCATTTTTTCCGTCTGGATTGGTGCTCTACTGGGTGGTGAACAATATCTTGTCCATCGCTCAGCAATGGTACATCACGCGGGGCATCGAGAGGGCGACGGCCAAAGCCCGAGCTTGAGGTCGATTCCGGGAGAAGGGGGCTCGCGTTCGCGGCGCCTCCCTGCGGTGCCGGAGACCATAGCCGCCGTTGCCACACCGCCGGGCTTCGGCGGTGTCGGGATCATCCGGATATCGGGTCCCCTCGCACCAGATATCGCCGAAGGCATCATTGGCCTCGTACCGAAGCCGCGTCTCGCGACCTTTGCCAGTTTCTGCGCCGGGGACGGAGAAACCATCGATCAGGGTATTGCCCTGTTCTTTCCGGCTCCGGGGTCATTTACCGGCGAGCACGTCTTGGAGCTTCAGGGGCACGGTGGTCCGGTGGTCCAAGACTTGCTTCTTCGCCGTGCCTTGGAGCTTGGTGCTTGCCCCGCCCGACCAGGCGAGTTCAGCAAGCGCGCCTTCTTGAACGGTAAGCTGGATCTCTGCCAGGCAGAGGCGGTCGCCGACCTCATCGAGAGTGCGACCGAGGCGGCTGCTCGGTTGGCGAGCCGAAGTTTGCAGGGTGCACTTTCCCGGCGAGTCGGAGGATTGTTGGAAAGGTTGGTGTGCCTGCGTACCTTCCTAGAGGCAGCGATCGATTTCCCGGAGGAGGAGATTGACTTTCTTGCTGATTCTCAGGTGTGTGTGGATCTCCAGACCCTTATTGGCGACGTCCGGACCTTTCTGGCGAATTCCCAACAGGGCCGCTTGATTCGCGAAGGCGTTACCCTGGTCATTGCCGGTCCCCCGAATGCCGGTAAGTCGAGTCTGCTCAACGCACTCGCCGGGGCGGATGTCGCGATCGTCACCGACATAGCGGGTACGACCCGTGATCTGTTGCGCCAGCAGGTCCAGATCGAAGGTATGCCCCTGCACATCATTGATACCGCGGGCCTACGCAATGCGGGCGACCCGATCGAGCAGGAAGGGGTTCGGCGCGCTCATGAGCAGATCGAGCAGGCAGATCATGTCCTCTGGATTTTCGATGGCGAGTCTGATCCCGAGAATCAGGGCTTCGATGTGAGCACGCTGCCGGATCCCGTGTCCGTCACCTTTGTGCGCAACAAGATCGACCTGATCGGGATTCCTCCGGGGGTGACGAAAATGCCTTCCGGGACCGAGGTGGCGATTTCCGCACGAAACGGCGCAGGGCTGGATGCTCTGCGCGAGCATCTCAAGGCCGTTTGCGGTTTCAAGGGGGCCGGGGAGGGTGAACTCCTCGCGCGGCGGCGCCACTTGGATGCGATCGAGCGAACGTTGGCCCATCTGCAGTCTGCTCTGGAGGTGCTGGAGCGGACGGCTGCGGCCGAGTTGGTGGCGGAAGACCTACGCCACGCACAGCGCTCGCTCGGGGAGATCACCGGAGACTACACGTCGGATGACCTCCTGGGCCGTATTTTCTCCAGTTTCTGTGTCGGAAAGTAGCCCCATGCCAGAGTATCGGAATGCCCCAGATCCTCATTGATCCAGAGTCCAAGTCTTTGGACGAACGCTTTGCGCTCGTTAGGACCCCACGTAAGAATCGCTCCAGATTTCCGGAAGCGTGCGTTACCACGGTAGCGGGCGAGCAGGAGGCTCGTGCCGGCGCAGAGCCGGCACATAATCTCCATGCCGCGTTGGTCTACGGGCCCTCGAAATCATCCGAAGGTCAGCGTATCTACTACTTGGTACGCTGGCTCGACTGACGCCGCGCCGCGATGGTTTCCCGTGTGGATTCGAGGCGGAATTGTCAAAATCCGGCGGTGCGTTGCCGGTGAGAGGGACTCGCGGGCAAGACCGGGTTTTGTTCATACAGATCGAGGGGAAAGCTCTCGGTGATCAAGATCACCGGCTCGCCGCCGATTATGATGCGGTAGGTGCGGAAGACCAGATCCGATTGCATCGGCAGGGTCGCATCGCTGCTTGGGTCCGCTGGTTCGATACCGACCTCCAACACTTCGCGGTAGCTTTCCAAGCCACTGTCGCGAATCAGCACACCGATGCCGATCTCTCGATCAATCAGTCGCTGCCGAAAGGTCTCGGGGATCAACTGGGGACGAATGACCGAGAAGGCAGTGGCATAGACGAACGCGCTGGTTACGCCGCTGAGGTTCACGCGGCGGATCAAGACTCGCTCGCCCGTGTCGACCTGGATCCACTCGATTGGTCGCTCGGCACGAACAAGCTCCTGCTGCAGGGTGGTCACCACTACCGGCTCCCAGAAATAGGCTTCGAGCGTCTTGGTGACCGTGCCGTCGGTCACCAGGAGGGCACGCAGGAACGGCGGTAGCGTCTGGAACGGCTGGTCCGCCTCGCCCTCACGTCGGATAAAGGCGTCAGGCATGAATCCCTGGCACCGAAACGGGTTTTGATTCCCCCTGTTGTATGCCTTGTCGTAATAGCGTTCGACCATCTTGCAGGACCACCATTTCACTAGGTAGGAAACGAGAGCGCGCCTTCATTTCGCTGGACTGCTGCGCACCGCCCGGATAAAAAAGCAACTAGCAACCAGAGGGTTTGGGTTCGGTCATTTCCTGCCTGGATGGCCAGCGTAGGAGTTGCTAAGCCGCAACACTATCGTTGCGTAAACCAAACAGCAAGTAGAAGCTACCTCGCGAATTTCTCGCTATGTGTTGACCCCACGCAACAGCGGCGTGTTTTTTTGACGAGAGGGTTCGGAAAAAACCAAATCATGTGCTATAAAGCATGGTGCCAAACGGCTCTAAATCACAAGGAGACAAAACAATGTCCAAAATCGTCAAGATCGCTTCCCTGTCCGCGGCTGCTGTCCTGAGCGTTGGTCTGCTCGGCGCCTGCACCGACCAGCATGCTCGTGATATGGCTCAACAAGCCTTGGATAAGGCCAATGCGGCTCAGGCTTGCTGTGACGCCAACACGGAGCGTCTGGATCGCATGTATGCGAGGATCATGGGCAAGTAGGTCCAGATCGAGCATATCCGGATCTAGAAGATTCGGTCCAAATAAAGCCGGTTCTCCGGCTGTTGCCGGCCTCCTACCAAGTGTGGGAGGCCGGTATTTTCTTTTATGGCCTTGCGCACTTCCTCCCAATCCACATTCACCCCCTCCGCATCGGCAATCGATGCCGGTATCACCTCCGCCGGTGATTTGCCTTTGTCCTCTTGTCCCGCCTGGACCTCGAGGTAAAGGTCGTTGCCGCGCCAGCCCACCTTGTAGGGCTGGTTTACGATTGTGACAGGTGTGTCGACAGAGACCTTGGAGAACAGCTGTTCGATATCCTCCGGGTACATGCGGATGCAGCCGTGGCTCACCTGCATGCCCAGCCCCCAGGGCTTGTTGGTCCCGTGTATGAGATAGCCTTTGGCGCTCAAGCGTAGGGCATATAGCCCCAGGGGGTTGTCTGGACCCGCCGGGACGACTGCCGGTAGAACATCCCCCGAGGCCGCATGCTCCGCGCGAATGGAGGCGGGTGGTGTCCATGTCGGATCCTTGACCTTACTCTCGATGTTGAAGTGACCGAGTGGCGTGTCCCAGCCCTCGCGTCCGATGCTGATGGGATAGGTTACCACCTCGTTGGGTGACGGAAAGTAGTAGAGTCGCTTCTCCGCGAGGTTCAGGACCAACCCCTCCCTCGGTGCGTCCGGCAACACGTATTCGGTAGGTACCAGCACATCCTTGTCTTTGCCCGGAACCCACATGTCCACTTGCGGGTTCGCAGACTTCATCTCGTCGTAACCGAGACCGTTGTGGCGGCCTATGTCCAGCAGGGTATCCTCGTACCTGCTCTTTACATAGAATGCCTGGCCGAAGACGCTGTCATCCGTGTTGGTGAGTTGGTAGCTGGTTTGCGTCGCCCACAGGGTGCAGCTGATGCCGATCAGCACCAACCCGAGTGCCAAGGCTCCGCTGGACTGCGGAGACGTGTCGAGGATTTGCCGTTTCATCATGCCCTTCCCATTCTGCCCAAATGCCTAAACCCACCCCGCTCGCCCACGTCAGAAACATCGGCGTTGCCGCCCACGTGGATGCGGGAAAGACCACCCTGACCGAGCGTATCCTCTACTACACGGGTGTCTCCCACAAGCTCGGAGAGGTCCACGACGGGACCGCCCACATGGACTATTTGGCCGAGGAGCAGAGCCACGGAATCACCATAACCTCCGCGGTCACCAAGGCGCCCTGGCGCGACCACGTCCTGCAGATCGTCGACACCCCCGGTCACGTGGATTTTACCATCGAGGTGGAGCGCTCGATGCGGGTTCTCGACGGCTATGTGCTGGTGCTCGACGGCGTGCGCGGTGTAGAGCCCCAGACTGAGACCGTATGGCGACAAGGCTCTCGTTTCAACCTGCCGGTGCTCTTTTTCGTTAACAAGATGGATCGCCCGGGTGCGGACTTCGGCCATGCTCTGGAGAGCGTCCGCAGACGCCTCGGGGCAGAGCCCATAGTTATCACCATGCCCCTGCCCGCCGAACAGGTGGTCGTCGACTTGGTCCATAAGCAGCTGCTGAGGTTCACTGGAGACCAGGGCCAGGAGGTGGAGATCAGCCCCTGCCCGGCCAGGATCTGGCAAGGAATGCTGCAGTACCGCGAGGCCTTGCTGCTGGCCGCTGCTGAGGCGGATGACGACTTGGCCGACTCGGTGCTGCAAGGGCAGGAGCCCCCTCCCGAACACCTGTGGCGGGCCCTTCGCAAGGGTACGCTCGCCGGCAGCTTCTTTCCCTGCTTCGGCGGCAGTGCCCTGCGTAACCTCGGCGTTCAGCCCCTCCTCGACGGTATCGTGGCGCTGCTCCCGGCCCCGCCTGATCGCCCCCCGCCTCAGGCCATGCGTCCCGACGGTACCACCGAGCTCGTGGCCATGGACGCGAAGGGCCCCTTGGCCGCACTGGTGTTCAAGGTACAGATGTGGGATGGAAGGCGCCACCTGTTCGTCCGCGTGTATCGCGGGGTGCTGCGGGTGGGAGACAAAGTCGAGATTCTGACCGTTGACGGAAAGACGATCCGGGAGCAGGTGGCACGGATCTTCGACCCGGACGCCGGGCACAAGGCGAGAATGGACCATGCGGAGCCCGGGCAAATTGCTTTGCTCGCAGGTCTACGCTACGCCACTACGGGGGACACCCTTTGTCAGCCCGGTCACTTGCTCGGCCTAGAGCGCATCGAGACTCGCCAACCGGTGCTCAGCCTGGCAATCGAGCCACGCACCGGTACTGATGAAGACAAGCTGCTCGAGGCATTGGATAAATTTCTGCAGGAGGACCCGACGCTGCGTCTCGAGGAAGACCAGGAGACCGGGCAGCGCCTGCTGCGGGGTATGGGGGAGCTGCATCTGCAGATCCTCATCGAGCGTCTGGAGCGGGAATTCCATCTGGCGGTGCGCAGCGGGCGTCCGGCGGTGGCCGTGCGCGAGACGGTACGGATGTTTGGGTCCGGGGACGTCCTCAACGCTTTGCCGCCCAAGCCCGATCAGAAGATCCCCGAGCGTACGGCCCGGGTGCGCGCTCGGGTGCAGCCCTTGGCGCGGGGCACGGGAGCTCGTGTGCTGATGGAGCCTGCGATTCTGCCCGAAGGCAGCGTCCTCCGTCCGGAGCAGGCCGAGGCGGTCACCGCTGGTGTCCAACAGGGCCTGGCTGCCGGTCCTCTCCAGGGTGCGCCCCTGGAGGATGTTCGGGTCAGCATCGAGGAAGTGGAGCTGTTCGGACAGGCCTCCACGCCGGACTCCCTGAGCGCGGCTGCAGCGAAGGCCGTAATCAAGGCCGTGGCGGCCGCCGATCCGGCAGTGTTGCACCCTGTGATGGCCGTCGAGGTGGTGGTCCCGGAGGAGAATCTGGGGACCGTTCTGGGCGACCTTCAGTCCCGCCAAGCCCTGATTCGCGACACCCGCACGGAAGGGGCGATGGCGACCATCGACTGCGAGGTCGCCCTCGAGCGTCTCCTCGGCTATGCCACGGATCTGCGCAGTCAGACCCAGGGCCGCGGCCAATTCAGCATGCAGTTCGATCGGTTCGATCTGGTCTCATGAGCCTGCGGCCCCGGGCCTAGTCGGCTCCCATATCCTTCTCGGTTGATGAGCCGGTCTCAATTGAATTCAATCAGGATCTCGAGCCCGGTGACTGGTAAAGAGGCGCGACGGAAGCTCCCCCGAGCCCTGGGCTTTGGACGGGCCATCTGCGGCGACCTGGTCCAAGCCGAGTGCCGAGAGTGGTGGCTTGCCAACGGATTGGGCGGCTATGCGGGAGGCACCATCGCCGGCAGTCTCATCAGACGCTACCATGGCCTGCTCGTGGTGCCCGTGGAGCCGCCCCTGGGGCGGGTGCTCGTCCTCGCCAAGGCGGATGCGACCCTGGTCGAGGGTGATCGGGTCCAGCCCCTGCACACCAACCGCTGGCGTAGCGGGGCGGTGACTCCGGAAGGTTATGCTCAGATCGAGTCCTTTCGGCTCGACGGCCGCATGCCGGTGTGGCGGTATGCAGTGGAGGGGGGTAGGGTCGAGCAGCGCGTCTGGATGGAGCGAGCTGTCAACCGGACCTACGTAGCTTGGCGCTTCGAGCCCCTGGATCCGGGCGACAGCCGAGCTCGACTGCTGAAAGTGCGCCTGCTCGCCAACGCCCGCGACCACCACGGTAGCGCCCGGACGGGCCACTTCGATCCGGTCGTGGACGTCGACGAGGGACACCTGAGCATGCGCGTTCCCGGTGCCTTTGCCCTGCACATCCGTATCCCGGCAGGCAGCCTGCATCCGGACAAGACCTGGGTGGAGGATTTCGACCTCCCGGTGGAGCGGGAGCGGGGTCTGGCCGACGCCGACAACCATCTTTGCATCGGCGAGGCCGAGCTGCCGTTGCGGGCCGGTGAATGGTGCGGTCTGGCGGCGGGTCTCGAGGATGGTCCAACGCCGGATTTGCCCTCGGCCATGGCCCGGTCTCTCGACCAGGACGAGGCGGTCCTGGCGCAGGCCCTGGCCGCGGAGCTCGCCTATCGGGAGGCGCCGGATTGGGTGTGCCGGCTGATTCTGACCGCCGATGATTTCATTTTTGCCCGGCCCTTGCCGGATGTGCCCGAGGGCAAGTCCATCATCGCCGGCTATCCGTGGTTCGGCGACTGGGGCCGCGACACCATGATCGCATTGCCCGGCCTGACCCTTGCCACCGGCCGCCCGCAGATCGCCCGGCGCATCCTGGAGACCTTTACCCGCTTCGTCGATCAGGGCATGCTTCCCAATTCCTTTCCCGGTAACGGCGTGACTCCGGCCTACAATACTGTGGACGCCGCGCTCTGGTACTTCGATGCCTGGCGGGCCTACGTGGAGGCCACGGGCGATACCGCGGCTCTTCGCAAGGTATTCCCGATCCTGGAATCCATGGTGGACTACCATCTGCGCGGTACCCGTTACGGTATCGGCGTCGATTCTGCGGATGGGCTGCTGCGGGCCGGCGAGCCCGGCGTGCAGCTCACTTGGATGGATGCCAAGGTCGGCGACTGGGTGGTGACGCCCCGTATCGGGAAACCGGTGGAGATCAACGCCCTCTGGTATAACGCCCTGCAGGTGATGGCGGGCTTTGCCGCAAGTCTTGATCGAGAGGCGCGGCGTTACCGGGAGCTGGCGGATCGAGCCGGGTCCGCCTTCAAGCGTTTCGTAAAGCCCGAAGGCGGACTCCTGGATCTACTGGACGGTCCGCAGGGTGACGACCCGTCGGTGCGCCCGAACCAGATCTTCGCCGTGAGCCTCCCCCACAGCCCCTTGTCCCACGAGGAGCAGGCCCGGGTCGTCGGGGAGTGCGCCCGGGAGCTTTACACCTCCTATGGGCTGCGCTCGCTGGCGCCGTCGCATCCGGACTACCGCCCCTGCTATGTCGGGGGAGTCTGGGAGCGCGACGGCGCCTATCACCAGGGGCCCGTGTGGGGCTGGCTGCTCGGTCACTTCGCCCTGGCCGTCTACCGGGTCCAAGGCGACGCCGCGGCGGCCTTGGCCCTGCTCGCGCCGGTTGCCGAGCACCTCGCGGACGCGGGTCTCGGCACCTTCAGCGAGATCTTCGACGGCGCCCCGCCGCATCTGCCCCGCGGGACGCCTGCACAGGCTTGGTCGGTTGCCTGTACCCTGGAGGCCTGGTGGCGATTGACCACGGGTGATCGGGCCGCTTTCGAGCGTCCAGGTAGCCTTGTTTCTGAACGGAGGTCGCACGATGACGAGCCAAGATCCAAACGCTGAAGCGCAGCGACTGCAGAGCCAGCGTGCCGGCAAAGAAGACTGGCGCCTCTGGGGCCCCTACCTCGCCGAGCGTGCCTGGGGCACGGTACGCGAGGATTACAGCGAGCAGGGCACCGCTTGGGAGTATTTCGATCACGCTCAGGCCCGCTCCCGCGCCTACCGCTGGAGCGAGGACGGCATAGCCGGAATCTGCGATGCGCAGCAGCGCCTGTGTTTTGCCTTCGCCTTCTGGAACGGGTGCGATCCTATCCTGAAGGAGCGCGCCTTCGGCCTCAGCGGGAATCAGGGCAACCACGGCGAGGACGTCAAAGAGTACTTCTTCTACCTGGATGCCACCCCGAGCCACAGCTATCTGCGCTACCTCTACAAGTACCCGCAGGGCGCCTACCCTTACTCCGACCTGGTCGAGGAGAGCACAAGCCGCAGCCGCCGGGACCCGCCCTACAGTCTGCTGGACACCGGGGCCTTTGCCGAAAACCGCTACTGGGACATCGAGGTCCACTACGCAAAGCACAGTCCCGATGAGATTCATGCCCATGTCATCGTCTACAACAGCGGCCCAGAGTCGGCAACCCTGCAGCTGCTGCCCACCCTCTGGTTCCGCAACACCTGGTCCTGGGGCGAGAAAACGCCGCCAAAGCCAACGCTGAAAACGATTCCCGCGGCCGCGGGTACCGCTTGGTCGGTAGAAGCGACCCACGAGACGCTCGGGACCTACCGGCTCTACGGCCGCCGTCCCGCGGAGCCGCTGTTCACGGAGAACGAGACCAATGTGGAGCGACTCTGGGGAGATCCGAATCCCACGCCCTACGTCAAGGACGCCTTCCATCGCTACCTGGTAGACGGGGAGAAGGGGGCGGTCAATCCGGCGCTGGAGGGGACCAAGTTCGCCGCCCTGCACAGTCTTACCCTGGGCCCGGGCGAAGAGGCCCGCGTGGACCTGGTCCTGACCTCCAGGCCCCTGGAAAGCCCGTTTCATGCGAGCGAGGCGATCTTCTCCGAGCGCCGCTCCGAGGCCGACATCTTCTACGACGAGCTGTTGCCGGATGCGAGCGCCGAGGATTCCCGCATCCTGCGCCAAGCGCTCGCGGGCATGATCTGGAACAAGCAGTTTTTCCACTACGATGTGGAGCGCTGGCTCGAGGGCGACCAGTGGCCGCCCCCGCAGGGACGGCGCTTCGGGCGAAACAGCCGCTGGAAGCACTTCAAGGCGCGCGACATCATGTCCATGCCGGATAAATGGGAATACCCTTGGTTCGCGGCCTGGGACCTCGCCTTCCATGCTGCGGTCCTCGCCCTGGTGGACGTGGATTTCGCCAAGGATCAAATCGAGCTCGTGCTCAAGGAAACCTATTTGCATCCCAGCGGCCAGATCCCCGCCTACGAGTGGGCCTTCGGCGACGTGAATCCCCCCGTCCACGCCTTCGGGGCGCTCAAGTGCTTCCGAGCCGAGCGGGTGCAACGAGGCAAGGGGGACCGGGGCTTCCTGCAGCGGGTCTTCCACAAGCTGCTGCTCAATTATGCCTGGTGGATCAACCGGAAGGACGCCGACGGGAACAACGTCTTCGAGGGCGGCTTCCTGGGGCTGGACAATATCTCGGTCTTCGATCGTTCCCATCCCCTGCCGCCCGGCTTCAGCCTCAAACAGGCGGACGCCACGGGCTGGATGGCAATGTTCGCCCTGAACCTGACGGTCATGGCCCTGGAGCTGACCCTGGAAGACCCGGACTACGAGGACATGGCGATCCAGACCTACGAGCAGTTCCTGGCCATCGCCAACGCCATCGCGGACGATGGCGACACCGGCATCTCCCTGTGGGACGAAGATGCCGGTTTCTTCAAGGACGTGGTCATCACGCCCGACGGCGGTCAATACCGCATCGATGTCTACTCCTGGGTCGGATTGATCCCCCTGTTCGCCGCGGAGGTGGTGGATCGGCGGCTCCTCGCCAAGGCACCGCGCTTCACGGCGCTCCTCAGGGACCACAAGGGCGGATTCTTCCGGGGCAATAGCGTGTGCGCCTGCCCGGAATGGGAAAACGAGCGGGGCGAGCGCCTGCTGGCGCTGGCGGATCACAACATGTTGGCGCGCATCCTCGGGCGACTGTTGAGTGAGGACGAATTTCTATCCGGTTACGGGATACGGGGAGTGAGCAAGCTCCATGCTACCTGTCGCGATCTAGGGCAGATCCCGGGCGTGGGCGAGGCTGTGATCGAGTATGTTCCGGGCGAATCCAATTCGGAGCTCTTCGGCGGCAATTCCAACTGGCGGGGTCCCGTCTGGATGCCTACCAACTTCCTGCTGGTGCAGGCTCTGGAGAAATACCACCGCTTCTTGGGCGAGGACTACAGGGTTGCGGTGCCCTGCCTGGGTGGCCGCAAGCTGACCCTGAAGGAGATTGCCACCCTGATCTCCGAGCGCCTGGTGGACCTCTACCGCCGGGACCAGACCGGACGGATACGTGCCCATCCGCCGGGCAGCCCCTTCCAGTCCGACCCCTACTGGAAGGATTTGTATCTGTTCTACGAGTACTTTCACGGAGAGACCGGCCAGGGTCTCGGCGCTTCGCATCAGACAGGCTGGACGGGGCTTATCGCGAACCTGGTAATGCGCCGCTACCGCACCGACATCCCCGAGTACTGGCGCAGCCGCAGGGCGGAGAAGACAGCGCTCGATGCGCCCATTTCCTCCTGAGGGCGACGAGGGTCGGCTCGCTTTGCTGCCTTCCAGTCTCGATTCAGGTCGATGGAATGGTTGCCCCCCGTTTCTCCGGGGGGCTCAAGCGGACGGGTAGTGGTGCCTCGAGGGTGAGGCGCTCAGTTTGCAGGCCGTCCTCGTTCGGTCGTGGCTCTCCGCGTTGCACATGCGGTTTGTACTTGCAGAGGATGGGTGCCACGGTGGAGCGCATATCCAGCCTCGCTGGAGCCCGGAATCGGCGGCTCCTCACCGTTGCGGCAATAGGCGCGATTCAGCAGGTCTCCCGCCTCTTTCCAGTTGTATTCCAGTCTCGCATCCATGCTTTTCCCGATCAGGTCGAGGCACTCATGAAGGGCCTGCTCCTCTTGCTTCGCCTGTATCCTGTCCTCTTCGCTGAAGATGTCTCCTGTGCCGTAGAGCACCGCTTGGATCTCGCAGTGGCGCGCCTTCAATGCATCAGGGTCGCTACAGATTCTGGAGATCGAGATCTTTGCTTCGGTCATGGATTTCCTCCGGTCTCGGGTTGAAGCCCTATACCTGGCCCCTCGGGAAAGGAGTAGACGATTGTTCTCGACATGTAAAGGTGGATCTTTCCTGTCCCTGGCGAGAGTAGCCGATGAATGTTGCCGTTATGCGTACTGCGGGCGCATCGATCTCGGAGCTTGTGAAAAATTCGGCCGCCGTAGCGAGGGAGTCCATGGGCGTTCGAGACGTCCGTTTGTTTACAAGCTCTCAGCTCCAGCCCAAGCGCCGCAGGTTGTGCTCCACTTCGTCCTGGTCGCTGTAGTAGGTCTTGCGTCCGTCCTGGTCGATGTAGCGCTCATGCCCCTTGCCGGCGATCAGGGCGACCCATGGCTCCTCGCCCGGGCGCTGCGCCAACAGGTCGAACAGGCGGGTGACGGCGCGGCGGCGGTCGACCTCGATCTCGGGATCGGCGCCGGGCATGCCCTTCAGGGTGTCGGCGATGATCCGCTCGGGATCTTCGGTACGGGGATTGTCCGAGGTGAGGATCACCCGGTCCGAGTAGCGCGCTACGGCGGCACCCATGAGGGGGCGCTTCGTTCGGTCCCGGTCTCCGCCGCAGCCGAACAGGGTCAGGACTCGGGCGTGAGGGAAGGCGTGGCGGATGGCACCCAGGATGGTCTCTAGGGCGTCCGGGGTGTGGGCGAAGTCGATCACGATGGTGCGGTTGCCGATCACCCGACACTCGAAGCGGCCGTCCACCGGATTCAGGTACCGCCAGTAAGGGCGCTCGCCCGCCCCGAGGGCGGTGTCGGCCAACGCTGCGGCGAGGGCGTAGTTCTGTCGATTGTGCTCGAGGGCCAGGAAGGGCTTGGCGGCGATCGCCTCCGGCTCCAGTCTCGCGGCGGGCAGGAGCTCCACCGGAGCCGGCGGCGCTCCCTGCTCCAACAGGCGTGCGACCACTGCCGGACTGGTGCAATACAGGCGTCCTCCTTCCTGAATCTGGTCGAGGATGCGGGCCTTGGCCGCGAAGTAGGAGGTCTCGTCCCGGTGATAGTCCAGGTGGTCCTGGGAGAAGTTCGTCCAGCCGGCGCTCAGGAAAGGAATTCCCCCGATTCGCCCTTGGTCCAGGGCGTGGCTGCTGGCCTCCATCACGACCAGATCGTACCGCCCCTTCTGCTCATGGAGGATGCGGCGCAGCTCGATCTGGGGTGGAGAGGTGAATCCCGTCTCTACCAGCGCCTCTCCGTTCAGCGAGATTCCGAGGGTGCCGACGGAAAGGACCCGCCGGCCATGGGCCGAGAGCATTGACTCGAGATACTTGACGGTCGTGGTCTTGCCGTTGGTGCCGGTGACTCCGATGAACCCCTCGATGTCCAATGCGAGCGGGTACACGAGGTCGCAGAAGCGTCCGACGATGCGGGGCCAGTCGTCCGGGCGGGTTACATAGATCCCCTGGCCCGGCAGGGCATCGAAACAGTCGAGCATCCGGTTGGTGACCAGTACCCTGAAGGCGCTCTTCGCCAGGTAGCGCCGGAAGATCTCCGCATCGCTGTGATCGTCGTCGAAGCGCTGGAAGAAGAGGATGGAGCCGGGTGTGCAGGCGTCGGCGCGCCACTGGATGTCCGTGAGCGGAACAGGCGGTGCCGGCTCGCGCCGCCAGGCAAATTCCAGGGTGTCGAGTAGATTCGAGAGAGGGTCAGAGGACATGGATTTCTGTCGTGGGACAACCGGAGGCAAGTCTACCCGAGGGAGTCCCTTCAGCCGAACCGCTTCCGCAATCCCTGGAGGGACCTCGCCCTGGTGAGCAGGATCACCTCGTCTCCGGCCTCGAGGCGGGTATCCGCCTCGGCGAACAGAAGCTCGTCCCCGTTGCGGTAGATACAGACGGCGCGTGCCGAGCTCGGGAGTGAAAGCTCCGAGATCTGGACGGCCTCCGCCTCGGTGACGCGGAAGGAGAAGATGCGTGCCTCGCCGTGCAGGATGTCGGACAGCTCGATGATGTTCTGCCCCTCGGCCATGTCCGCCAGATAGCGTCCGACGGTGTGCATGGGCACCAGCGAATCGGCCAGGCCGAGCTCGGCGCAGATGTGCTCCAGCTCCGGATCCTCGATCTTGGTCACCACCCGCCTGAAGCCGAGGGAGCGGGCGACGAGGCTCGCGATGATGTTCGCCTGGTCGTCATGGGTCAGGCAAAAGAGAAGGTCTGTGGCCTCCGGGTCCGCTTCCCGCAGGATTGCGGGCCGGCTGCCGTCGCCGTGGATCAGGCCGACATCCAGCTCCTCCCGCAGTTCTTCGATCGCTTCCAGGTCGCGCTCGATGATGACCACCTCATGGTGTCGATCCGCGAGCATGCGCGCGGTGAGAAGGGACAGTGTTCCGCCGCCGATGAAGACGAATCGCATCCGAGTGGTTCTCTGATATTTACCCGATGCTGCACTCTCGCGCATCAGACACCCGGCGTCGCGTCAGCCTTTGTGCCAGGTCCCTGGATACACGAGTACCAGCAAGGCGATGATCTCGACACGGCCGGCCAGCATGTCGAGTGTCAGAAGGACCTTCAGGCCCGGCTCCAGGGCCGGCGTCGTGATGCCGGTGGACAGGCCGACCGTGGCCGTCGCCGAGATGATATCAAGAAGGGAATCCAAGGGGGCGTATCCGGCCGCCAGGAAGGGCAGCCAGGACAGGAGGATCACCAAGGGGAAGAGCAGGAGGAGCAACAGGGCGTGCTCGATCTGATGCGAGTCCAGATCTCGGTTGCCCAAGGTGGGGGTGATGACGGCATGTCGCGGCACCTGCAGACGCAGGATTGCGAGCTGGAGCACCCGGATCAGGATCAGGACGCGCAGCAGCTTGACGCCGCCCGCCGTGGAGCCGACGCCGGCCCCGGTCAGCATGGACAGCATAAGGATCCATTTGGCCTGTGGCTCCAGGGCCCCGATGTCCAATGTCGAGAAGCCGGTTCCGGTCTGGGCACTGATCGCCTGCAGGACCGCATCCACGGGGGCTATCCTCCCCAGGCTCCAGAGCAGCAGGGCGGTAAGGGTTACTGCCGTGGCCAGCGACCGTAGCTCCAGGTCGCCGAAAAATCTCCACGCCCCGTGTACGGCGGCTCGGTAGAACAAGGGGAGGGGGAGGGCGCCGAGAAAGGCTACGGTGAGGAGCGCGATCTCGATGGGGCGATCGAGGCCGGCCAGGTTGTTCGGGAATGCGGCGAAACCGCCGGTGGAGATGGCGGAGAGCGTGTGGGTCCAGGCCTCGAAGGCCGGCAGGCCGGAGGCCAGGACCAGGGCAAAGCCGAAGGCGGTCAGCACGAGATAGACGGCGAGCACCCGTCGCGCGTGGATGCGGACGCTCTCTGCCGGGTCTTCTTCCAGGGAGGCGGCGTTGGCCAGTTGGCGCATGTCCGCTGCCCGGCCAACGGCGAGGGTCAGGGAAAGTACCACCATCCCCAAACCTCCGATCCATTGCATCCAGGAGCGGGTGAGCAGGAAGGCAGGGCTTGTCGTTTCCGGGTGCGATACCAGCGTCAGACCCGTGGTGGTGATGCCGGAAACCGCCTCGAGCCAGGCATCCAGGAGAGGCAGGCCCGCCGAGGCGAGGGGAATGGTCAAGAGCGCCGGCGCGAGAATGAAGGCCAATGCGGTGACGACGAGGGCTTCGTTCGCTTGCAGGGGGCGGTCGCTCGGCGGCAGCCTCGCACAGATCCCGAGCAGGAGGGAAGGGAGCAAGGCTGTGAGCAGCAGCGCCAGTCCCAAGCGCCGATCGCCGCTCCAAAGGGCGAAGAGGGTCGGCATCGCGAGGAGCAGGGAGAGGATCAGTGAGAGCTGACCGACGAAGCGGCACACGACCAGCGGCCGCGCCGGCTGCACCAGGGGTTGGACGCGGGCATCCAGGGTCATCGTAAGGTCGATCGTCGCCGGCGGCGAGCCTGTCGAATCGATGCGATTGCGGACGGATTCTTCATCTTCGATTCTGTCCGGGGCGAATCATGGTGTCTGGAAGCGGCCCGGTTGCCGAATTGCTGAAGTGTATTTCTTGTGCTATAGGAAAAACACATCGATCGCTGCGATTCGCACACTCACGCCTGCCTACAAACAGGTTTCGGATACCAACTGCGGTTTCAAGTGGAATGACGGTCAGATGAGCGGCCTGGACCTCGATAATCTCCTGAGCCCCGTTTCCTCCACAGAGCCCAGTGGTCTGGACTTGGCGTATACGCCCGATTTCCAGCAGCTGCTCGATGCGGCCGAGGGACGGCAGGAGCGCGTGATGGGCGACACTGTCGTCCCGGCGGTCGAGCCCGATTGGAAACAGGTAAGCGCCCTCGCGGTCGGTCTCCTGTCTCGAACCAAGGACATACGCGTCGCGATCCTGCTCTGCCAAGCGCTGCTCAAGACCGAAGGGCTCCCGGGTCTGGCCTCCGGGATGACCTTGCTCAGCAGACTCTTTGCGGAGTACTGGGATAACGTCCATCCCCAGCTCGATGCCTCCGACAACAACGATCCCACGGAACGGATGAACGCCCTGATGAACCTTTGCGATCGGGACACCTTCCTCGTCCCTGTGCGGCGAGCCCCGCTGGCAAGCTCCCGCACGTTCGGCACGGTCAGTCTTCGTGACCTACAGATCGCGAAGGGCGAATCTCTCTTGTCCGAGGATGAAGACAGCGCGCCCCCGGATCTGTCGACTATCAATGCGGTGTTTCTGGATTGCGAGATCGAGCAGCTCCGAGAAACGGCTGGTGCGGTTGCGAGCGCGGTCGGCAGCATCGACGAGATCGACGCCCTGGTGACGGATCGCGTCGGCGAGATTCAGGCGCCGGATCTGAGCCCGATGCGCAGTCTACTCGCCGCTGCGGATGGGTTTTTAAAGACGAAGATCTCGGAGCGCGCCGTTGACGATACCTCCGGCTCTGCGGCATCGCCCGTCGAGGGATCCACGGCTCCCGGGGAAACGGGCGGAAGCGCGCCGGCTACGACCCCCTCTCAATCCGGCTCGGCGATAGCCAGCCGCGACGACGTGGTACGGATGCTCGACAGGATCTGCGACTACTATTCTCGCAATGAGCCTTCGAGCCCGGTCCCCCTGCTGCTGCGGCGAGCACGCAGTCTGGTGACCAAGGATTTCATGGGGATCATGCAGGACCTCGCACCCGCGGCAATAGCACAGATCGAAGCGATCCGAGGCTCGGAAGGCGACAACTAGGACCGAAACCCGCCTGCTGGCGACAAGAGCCTTTACTACACTTTCACCCGAGGAGATTGCTTGTGGCAAAAGAAAGCAGCCAAAAGTTCATAGCCCGCAACCGCGCACCACGCGTACAGATCGAGTACGACGTCGAGCTTTATGGCGCAGAGAAGGTCATCCAGCTGCCCTTCGTGATGGGGGTTCTGGCCGACCTGTCGGGGAAGCCGGAAGAGCCCCTCCCCCCGGTGGCGGACCGCAAATTCTTGGAGATCGATGTCGACAACTTCGAGGACCGGCTAAAGAAGATGAAGCCCCGCGTAGCCTTTCAGGTGCCGAACACTCTCACGGGCGAGGGCAGTCTGAACGTTGCGCTGACGTTCGAAAGCATGGACGATTTCTCTCCGGCGGCTGTAGCCCGCAAAGTGGACTCCCTCAACCAGCTTCTGCAGGCACGAACCCAGCTTGCCAATCTGCTGACCTACAT
>Ga0315540_10000686_pt1 | contig 19349 bp, 18 predicted proteins | sample SalMarSW160110MG_FD_203677 | JGI IMG/M metagenome (GOLD analysis project Ga0315540, IMG submission 203677) | Salt marsh sediment microbial communities from the Plum Island Ecosystem LTER, Massachusetts, United States - Salt Marsh Sediment SW1601-10 ...
AGCAGCCACTGAGCAAGGGGCTGATCCGCGGCGGCATCGTCGCCAACATGCTGGTGGCGAGCAAAGGCAACTTCCCGCCCGGCCACATGCCGGTCGAGGACAACGCCGAGCCGGCGATGCACCTCGGTAACGCGGCCGAGCGCTACCCGAAGCCCGACAACGAGCTGACCTTCAACAAGCTCGACTCTGTCTTCCTCTCGGGCAATGCGACCCGCGACGACGCGCCCAACCACGTGCGCATCCAGACCAGGGTGCCGCGTGAGCTCGCCCAGACGTGGGTCTCGATGTGCCCGGCGCAGGTCTACGAGATCCCCGACGAGCAGCTCGAGAACGGCGCTGCCGAGGTCGACGTCCACGTCACCGCCTCCAACTGCGTCCAGTGCGGCGCGATCACGGCGAAGGGCGGGCGCTTGACGCTGCCCGAGGGTGGGGACGGGCCGCTTTACCAAGAGACGTAGGACGGGGCTGTAGGCGCGCGGGTCCTGTCTCCGCCACCCGCGCGATTAGGGTCGGCCGGTGCTTGCTCTTGGCATAGCGGCCGCGGTTGGAGCTTCGCTGCTCTACAACACCTCGATCGCGCTGCAGGCTTTGCAGGCGCGGCGGGTGCCGGAGGAGCATGGGCTGCGGCTCTCGTTGATCGGGAAGCTGGTGCGGAACCGGCGGTGGTTGGGGGCCACGGGTTTGGGGTTGCTCGGTTGGCCGCTTGAGATCGTTGCGCTCTTGCTGGCGCCGCTGACGGTGGTGCAGCCCTGCCTGGCTGCCGGCTTGATCCTGTTGCTCTGGCTGGGGGTTACGCGGCTCGACGAGTCGCCCGGCGTCCGCGAGTGGGTCGCGGTGGCGGCGATCGTGCTGGGGGTCGCCGGCGTCGCTTGGGCGGCGCCGGAGCGGACCACCGAGCACGCCGGCGCCGCCGGCATCACGTTGGCCCTCGTCCTGGTCGCGATCCCACTCTTGGCGCCCTATGCGCTGCGCTTCCGACTTTTTCCACACCGGGGTGGGGAAAAAGTCGGAAGCGTTGCCGCGCTCGGGGGGCTGGCGACGGTCGCCGCGGGCTGCGGGTACGCCTGGACGGCGATCGCCAGCAAGCTGCTGACCGACGAGCTCGCCGCCGGAGCGCTGCTCGTCGCGGTCGCCTGGCTGGCCAGCGCCGCCGCCTCGGAGGGGCTCGCCCTGCTGAGCGAGATGAGCGCCCTGCAGCGCCGCCCCGCCACGCGCGTCGCGCCGACGATGTTCGCCGTGCAGATCGTCGTCCCGGTGCTGCTGGCGCCGCTGATCTTCGGCGAGAAGTGGGGCGAGACGCCGCTCGGCGGCGCCGCGCTGCTCGCCTTCGTCGCGGTCGCGATCGCCGGCACGGTCCTGCTCGCCGGCTCGAAGACGGTCGGCGCGGTGATCGAGAGCGCCAATCGCGAGTGAGGACGGGCTCAGCGGAAATTTAGATAGCTGACCGGGTTCGCTGGTAGCCTGGCGCGGCTTTGCCAGTCAATGAGCCCTCAGGAGCGATAGGGCCTTGTCTTGTGACGGTGGCCGAGAAATGACGCGGGCCAGGCGTTGCCGGACAAGGACGCAAGGAGACCGAATAGCAGCGCTATTCGGGCGACTGAGGACGCCGTACGGCGACGATCTGGGGCCGTCATTTCCGGTCATACGGCGCAAGACATGGCCCTAGCGCAGAGAGAGGCTGAGAAGTTCGCTATCGGGTTCGACCATCGTGACCGTGCGCGGCTCTTCGAGCTGTGGACGCAGGTGCTCGACTCCGAGCAGTGGTCGGAGGGCAAGATGCTGGAGGCCTTCGAGCAGCGCTGGGAGCGCTGGAACGGGCTGCCCAGCCTGGGACTGTCGAGTTGGGCCGGCGGCGCCCTCGCCGCGCTCGAGTTCGCCGGGGTGCGCGGCGAGACCGTGCTCTGCCCCTCGAACACCTTCATGGCGACGCCGCTGGCGGCGATCGGCGCCGGCGCCGAGGTCGAGTTCGTCGACTGCAACCGCGCGGACCTCTGCATGTCCTTCGAGGACTTCGAGCGCAAGGCCGAGCGGCACAGGCCGAGGGCGGCGATCCTCGTCCACATCGGCGGCCACATCGCCTTCGACTCCGAGCGCATCGCGGCCTACTGCCAGGCGAACGACATCTTCCTGCTCGAGGACTGCGCCCACGCGCACGGCGCCGGGTGGGGCGAGCGCCGCCCCGGCGGCTTCGGCGACGCCGGGGTCTACTCGCTCTACGCGACCAAGACCGTCTCCACCGGCGAGGGCGGGGTGCTCGTCTCCGGCGACGCGGAGCTGATCGAGTTCGCCCGCAAGTTCCGCAACTACGGCAAGTTCGAGCATGAGGTCGACGGGCTCAACTTCCGGATGAGCGAGTTCACCGCGGCGCTCGGCCTGGTCCAGGCAGACCGCATGGAGGAGATCGTCGCCTGGAAGAACGGCTACGCGCGCGAGCACATCGACCCCCTGCACCCGGCCCGCCTCGAGCTGCCCGAGGGGATGACCTCCGGCCTCTACAAGTACATCGTGTTCGAGCCGATCGAGAAGTCGACCGGCCGCGTCTATGAGGAACCGTGCCACCGGATCATGGGGCGCGACGACGACCTTCCCAACACCGAGTGGGTGGCCCAGAACCACTGGTGTGTCCCCCTCTACTACCGACCGGAGAGCCGCGAGGACGCTCTCGCGAAGGAGGAAGCATGAGAGTCCTGGTAACCGGCGGCGGCGGCTTCATCGGCTCGCACGTGGTCGACCGGCTGATGCGCGACGGCCACACACCGCGGATCTTCGACCTCAGCGCCTCCCCCTACCACTCCTCGCTCGAGGTCGAGACCTTCACCGGCAGCATCACCGACCCGGCCAACCTCGACCTGGCGATGCGCGACTGCGACGCCGTCATCCACCTCGCCGCGGTCGCCGACGTCGCCCACGTCCACGCCGACCCGGTGCTCGCCGAGGAGGTCAACACGCGCGGCACGCTCAACGTGCTCGAGGCGGCCTGCCGGGCGGAGGTCGGCCGCGTGGTCTACGGCTCGACCACCTGGGTCTACAGCGACTGCGCCGAGCAGGCGGTCGACGAGGACACGCCGATCCCCGCGCCGCGCCACCTCTACACCGCGACCAAGCTGGCCGGCGAGACCTACTGCGCCGGCTACGCCGAGCTGTTCGAGCTGGAGTCGACGGTGCTGCGCTTCGGCATCCCCTACGGGCCGCGCGCCCGCGCCGCCGGAGTCGTCGCCAAGTTCACCGACCTGGCGCTGGAAGGCAAGCCGCTGACGATCGCCGGCGACGGCAGTCAGTGCCGCAGCTTCATCTACGTCGAGGACCTCGCCGACGGGATCGTCTCGGCGCTCGCCCCGGCCGCCGCCAACCGCACCTACAACCTCTCCGGCGAGGAGGTCGTGACGATCCTCGAAATCGCCGAGCGGGTGCAGGAAAACACCGAGGGCTGCGAGATCGTCCACACGCCGCCGCGCCCCGGCGACTTCCCCGGCAAGGAGATCTCCAACGCCCGTGCGCTGGAGGAGATCGGCTGGAAGGCGCAGACGAGCTTCCGCGAGGGCGTGCGCCGCTACGTCGAGTGGGTGCGCAACACGACCCGGCCGCCCGACCCCGTGCCCGGCCTGAAGCCGGTCCTGCGCGGCAGCGCCGGGACCGAGGAGCTGCAGCCGCGGGTGCTGGTCCTGACCGCCGACATCGGCGAGGGCCACGACCTGCCGGCGCGGATGATCAAGGAGGAGCTCGAACGCGACGTTCCCGAGGCCGAGGTCGAGGTTGTCGACGGGCTGAAGGCAATGGGGAGGATCTCCTCCTCGGTGGCGCGCGACGGCTCGCGCTTCACCTTCCGCTGGATGCCCTGGCTGTTCGACCTGCAGTACTGGTTGATCACGAGGTTCGCGCCGACCCGCTGGCTGATGCACCACCTCAGCTACCTGCTCGGCGCGCGCGGCCTGATGCGGGCGATCGAGCAGCGCCAGCCCGACGTCATCGTCTCCACCTATCCGGGCGTCACCGCCGTGCTCGGCATGCTGCGGGAGAACCGCCGACTGCTCGTCCCGGTGCACTCGGCGATCACCGACCTCGCCGGCCTGCGCTACTGGGCGCATCCCGGGGTCGACCTGCACTACGTAACCCACCCCGAGTCGATCGAGGAGGTTGAGCGGCTGGTCGGACCGGGCAGCGTCGAGTGGCTGCGGCCGCCGATCGCCCGCGACTTCCTGATGCCGCGCACCCGCGCCGCGGCGCGCGAGGCGCTGGAGCTGCCCGCGCACGGGCGGCTCGTGCTGGTCTCCGGCGGCGGCTGGGGGATCGGCGACCTGGAAGGAGCGATCGACGCGGCGCTGCGCGAGGAGGACACGCTCGTCGTCTGCATCGCCGGCCGCAACGAGCAGTTGCGCGAGCGGCTCGCCCAGCGCTACGCGGGCAACGAGCGGATGCGGGCGATCGGCTTCACCGAGCAGATGAGCGACTGGATGGCCGCCGCCGACGCGATGGTCCACTCGACCGCCGGGCTGACCGTGCTGGAGGCGCACATCCGCGGCTGCCCGGTCGTCTCCTACGGCTTCTTCGCCGGCCACCTGCGGGCCAACAACGCCGCCTTCGAGCGCTTCGGCCTGGCCGAGGTGGCGCGCTCCGAGCACGAGCTCGAGTCGGTGCTGCGCCACCTGACCAGGGAGCGTCGCTCGCCGGATTCGAGCTTCGCCTCGCTGCCCTCGATCTCCTCGCGCCTGCTGGCGGCGCGGCCGCGGATCAAGCCGCAGCCGGTCTGGCGCCTGCGCATGGAGCGGGTCGCAGCCGCGGTCAGCGTCGCCGCCCTGGCGATCGTCCTGCTGTTCACGGTGATCGACCGCGAAGCCCCCTACAAGGTCGTCGCCAAACCGCTCGAGGGCCGCATCCACTTCGGCAAGGACGAAGACGGACCGACGCCGGCCGTGCAGCGGAACCGCCCCGCCGCCTCGCAGAGCGCCGCCGCCCACGAAGGCCGTTGATCGAGGCCCCGCTGGCGCCGCACTCGCCCCGGGTCGCGGCGCGGCTGGGGATCGTGCGACGCCAGGAGGGGCTCGACGGGGTGGCGCTGACCTTCGACGACGGCCCGCACCCGCAGGGGACGCCGCTCATCTTGGAGGCACTGCGCGAGGCGGGCGCGCCGGCGACCTTCTTCCTCGCCGGCGAGCAGGTCGAGCGGCGGCCGGCGCTGGCGGCGGAGATCGTCGCCGCCGGGCACCGGGTGGGGCTGCACTGCCACCGCCACCGCAGCGCCCTGCGCCTGCCCCGCCGCCAGTTCGCCGCCGACGCCGAGCGCGGCCGCGCGGCGATCGAGGCGGCGAGCGGCGAGGAGATCGCCGACCACAGGCCGCCCTACGGGATCTACACCGGCGCTGCCCTGCGCAGCGTCCGCGAGCGCGGCTGGCGGCCCGTGCTCTGGTCGCGCTGGGGGAGGGACTGGCGCGGAGCGGCAACGGGACGCTCAATCGCCCGGCTGGCGACCGGCTCCGCCCGCGCGGGCGACATCCTGCTACTGCACGACGCCGACTACTACAGCACCCCCGGCTCCTGGGCGCGCACGCTGGCCGCCCTGCCGATCATCCTCGAGGAGCTGGGCTCGCGCGGGCTGAAGATCGCCTCGCTGCGCCGCTGACTCGGCGGTGCGAGCGTCCAGTGCTCGCAGCCGACAAAGGCTTCGTCGAGCCGCCGCGCCATCGCGCTTCTCCTCTGGGGCCGATCCTGGTCGAAGATCTCTCCGGACATCGCTCCGTCTCCGTCCTGTAGCGGGTATGTGGGCGACGATTTCAGAGCCCTCGCACGCGCCTGGCGGCGGCGGACCTGCGCGCTGCGGTGTCCTCAGTCGCCTGAATAGCGCTGCTATTCAGGCTCCCTGCGTCCTTGCATCGCTTGTTCCGGCGCTCGCCAGTCACGCACGCGGATCTCGGAAATCGCCACCCCCACACCCTCCACCCTCAGTCGGACGAAAAAAGTGCAATTAGCGAAAATCGGCAATCAAGTCCGCAAGTTGGGCGGGTTGATCGAGGGGAACGAAGGTTTTTGCGTTCTCGATTTCAACCAGCCGCGCATTCGGAGCTTCGTCCCTGAGTCGTTCGGCGTACTTCAATGGGAAGTACTTGTCGCCCGGCGCCCAGGCGAGCAGCAGGGGCAGGTCGGAGCGGCTGAGCTTCTCGGCCGCCTCTTCCGTGTAGCGCTTGTTGAGCCCGATCGTGAACTTCTTCGCGTCATGACGGACGCCCGGGTTGTGCAGCACCGGCGCCGCCCACGAGTCGACGAGATCGGCTGGGATCGGGGTGCGTGCGAACGGCTTGTAGGCGGCACGCGCGACCGCGCCGACGCGTACCGGGGCGAGCATCGCCGGCATCGCTCCCGGAATCTTCGCCAGGGCGGGCATCGCCTTGAAGATCCCCGGCGGGAAGTTGTCGTGGGTGTCGCAGTTGGTCAGCACGAGCCGGCCGATCCGCTCCGGGTGGCGGGTGACGAGGACCTGCGAGATCGCTCCGCCGGAGTCGTTGCCGACGATCGTCACGTCCTCCAGGTCGAGCGCCTCGAGGAAGCCGGCGACGATCGCGGCGACCCCGTAGGGGGTGAGGTCGGCGTCCGGCTTCAGAGGCACCTGCTGGGCGCCGAGCGGCCAGTCGGGCGCGAAACAGCGGCAGCGGTCGGCGAGCGCGTCGACGACGCCGTCCCAGAGACGGCCGTCGACCAGGAAGCCGTGGACGAAGACGACCGGCCTGCCCTCGCCGGCCTCGCGGTAGCGGATCTTCCCCGCGGGAAGCTCCACCTCGCGCCGCTGGCCGGCTGACGCCATGCCGACACCCTACTCAGACGCGGCGCCCTTGCGCCACGACTTGCGCACTTCTCTAGACTTGGACGCGATGAAAGCCGCAATCCACCCCGAGTACCAGCTCGCCCACGTGCACTGCTCGTGCGGCAACGACTTCTACACGCGCGCCACGGTGTCGGATCTGCACGTCGAGCTCTGCTCGGAGTGTCACCCGTTCTACACCGGCAAGCAGAAGCTCGTCGACACCGGCGGGCGGGTCGAGCGCTTCCAACGGCGCCAGGCCAAGCACGCCAAGGCCTCCCGCTAAAGTGGCGGTCCCCGAGCCCCCACGCGCGCCTGGCGGCACCGGACACACTTCGCGGGGCGGTGTCCTCGGTCGGCCAAATGGCGCTGCCATTCGGCCTCCCTGCGTCCTACCCCCGCTCGGTCCGGCCCTCGCCAGCCGCACGCGCGGGCTCGCGGACAGCCACTAGTCATGGCCGCGGAGACAGCCTCTCCGCAGTCGCCTGAGGCCGTCTCTTCGAACGGCGCCGATCCGCTGCGCATGCCCGACGGGGCGCTGGTCGCCAAACGCGACGCGCCGGTCGGCGGACAGGCGGTGCTCGAGGGCGTGATGATGCGCGGCGTCTCGACCTGGGCCGTCGCCGTGCGCAACCCCGAGGGCCAGATCGAGCTCAGCTCCGAACCGCTGGTGCCGTGGGCGAAGCGCCACCGGCTCTGGCGGGTGCCGGTGATCCGCGGCGTCGTCGCGCTCGGCGAGTCGCTGAAGATCGGCTTCCGCGCCCTGGCGATCTCCGCCAACGCGCAGATGGAGGAGGACGAGCAGGGCGAGAAGGAAGAGATCGGCGGCTTCGTCTGGGGGGCGACGATCGTGCTCTCGATGGCGCTGGCGATCGGCCTCTTCTTCGTCGTGCCGGTCGGCCTGACCAGCCTGATCAAGGACCAGCTCGGCTCGCCGCTGCTCTTCTGGCTGATCGAGGGGCTGCTGCGCACGGGGATCTTCATCGGCTACATCGCCGCGATCAGCCGCCTGCCCGACCTGCGGCGGGTCTTCGAGTACCACGGCGCCGAGCACAAGACGATCTCCTGCTACGAGGCCGAAGACGAGCTCGTCCCCGCGCGGGCGAAGCTCTACTCGCGCCTGCACCCGCGCTGCGGCACCAGCTTCCTCCTGATCGTGATGGTGCTGGCGATCTTCGTCTTCGCGCCGATCGGGCTGCCGGCCTGGTACTGGCTGCTGGCCTCGCGCATCCTCGGCATCCCGCTGATCGCCGGCCTCTCCTACGAGGTGATCAAGTGGGCGGGGAAGAACCGGCGCAAGCGCTGGGTGCGGGCGGTGATGTGGCCGGGCCTGATGCTGCAGAACCTGACCACCCGCGAGCCCGACGAAGAGCAGCTCGCGGTGGCGATCGCCTCGCTGGACAAGGTGTTGGCGGAGGAGAAGCCGGCCGCGCCCGGCGAGTCGCCGATCGAGATCGTCGCTTAGCGGCCCGGCCCGCGGGTCCTGTCACGGCAAAGGGGGTGTCCGGACGGCGCTAGGTTTTTCGCCCGGGCAGGTAGCGCCTCGCGCCGAGTCTCAAGCGAAAAACTAACGCCGCTGCCGTCCGGACACCCCCTTCACCGCGCCACCCGCGGGAGGGGCGCCTATGGTTCACGATTGTGATTGACGCGCTTATCGAGCAGGTCGCGGCCAGGTTCTCCGAGCTGGAGAGCTTGATGTCGGACCCTGGGGTGATTTCCGACAGACAGCGGTATGCGGAAGTTGGGCGGGAGTATCGGGAGCTGCAGCCGGCGCATGAGCTTGCGACGGAGTACCGGACCCTGAGCGGGGATCTAGAGGGGGCGCGGGAGCTGCTCGAGGAGGGCGAGGACGCGGAATTGCGGAAGCTGGTCGAGGAGGCGCCGGGGCGGCTGGAGGAGCTGGAGGAGGAGATCCGGCTGGCGATGGTCGAGCGCGACCCGAACGACGCCAAGAACGTGCTGGTCGAGGTCCGCGCCGGGACCGGCGGGGACGAGGCGGCGCTGTTCGCCGGCGATCTCTACAAGATGCTCACCCGCTACGCCGAAGAGCGCGGCTTCGCGACCGAGGTGCTCTCGCAGTCGGCGGCCGAGGTCGGCGGCTTCAAGGAGGTGACCTTCGCGATCAAGGGCGAGGGCGCCTACTCGATCTTCAAGTACGAGGGCGGCACGCACCGCGTGCAGCGGGTGCCGGAAACCGAGTCGCAGGGCCGCATCCACACCTCGACCGCGACCGTGGCGGTGCTGCCCGAGGCCGAGGAGGTCGAGGTCGAGGTCGACCAGAACGACCTGCAGATCGACGTCTACCGCTCCTCCGGACCGGGCGGGCAGTCGGTCAACACGACCGACTCGGCGGTGCGGATCACGCACAAGCCGAGCGGCATCGTCGTCTCGATGCAGGACGAGAAGTCACAGCTGCAGAACCGCGAGAAGGCGATGCGGGTGCTGCGCGCCCGCCTGCTCGAGCGCGAGGTCGCCGAGCAGCAGGCGAAGGTCGCTGCCGAGCGCAAGGCGCAGGTCGGCAGCGGCGAGCGCTCGGAGAAGGTCCGGACCTACAACTTCCCCCAGGGCCGCGTCACCGACCACCGGATCAAGCTGACCACGCACAACATCGATGTGGTGTTGGCTGGCGACCTTTCCGAGTTCACGGATGCGCTCGGGGCCGAGGAGAAGCGGCAAAGGCTCGAGGCGGCGGCCGCGGTCTGAGAACCTATCCCGGCAGGGGTTCCACTTAACTTTTTCGGTGGTTCGGGATTGAGCTGACGCCGCAAGCGCCCGACGAAAAAGTACAAGACGTTTCACCCCTACCGGGATAGGTTCTCAGCGTTGGCCATCGCACCTGACACGAGCAGTAGTCGAGACGCCCTTGCGGCCGCCGTGGACGCAATGCGTGCCGCTGGGGTCCCGAGTCCGCGCCTGGATGCGGAATTGCTCCTAGCTGAGGCAACGGGCTGGGACCGCGCGCGATTTGCGGCCGAGCCCGAGGCTGGTATTCCGTCCCCCGCCGCGAGACGGTTCGGCGAGACGGTGCGGCGCAGGGTTCGGCGGGAGCCTGTTGCCTACATCCTCGGTCGTAAGGGGTTTCGCCACATCGAGCTGGCGGTGGATCGGCGGGTGCTGGTGCCGCGGCCGGAGACGGAGCTGCTGGTCGAGCTGGCGCTGGAGCTGCGGCCGCGGCGGGTGCTCGACATGGGCACCGGCTCGGGCGCGGTGGCGCTGGCGATCGCCGACGAGATGCCGGGCTGCGAGCTGCTCGCCACCGACACCTCGGGTGCGGCGCTCGAGGTCGCCCGGGCCAACGCCGCGCGCCTCGGCCTAGCCGAGCGGGTCGAGTTCCACGCGACGATGCTGCCGCTGGAGCCGCCGCGGCTCGACCTGGTCGTCGCCAATCTGCCCTACGTGGCGGAGGCCGACTGGGCGGAGCTGGAGCCCGAGGTGAACGAGTGGGAGCCGCGCGAGGCGCTGCTCGCCGGGCCCGACGGCCTCGACGTGATCCGCGCCGCGGTCGCGGTCGCGGCGACCGTCGCGCCGTCGCTGGCGCTCGAGGTCGGCGCCGGGCAGGCGCCCGCGGTCAGCGAGTTGCTCTTCGCCGCCGGCTTCGCCACGGTCGAGACGCGCCCCGACCTGGCGGGCATCCCGCGCCTCGTCTGGGGGCGTCGATGATCGTCTCGATCGAGCGCGACGGGGCGGAGGCGGCGCGGACGGCGCTGGAGCGGACGATCGCCTCCGGCGGCGTCGTCGTCTTCCCCGCCGACGGGCTCTACGGCCTCGCCTGCGACCCGCTCGACGCGGCGGCGATCGGGCGGATCCACCGGATCAAGGGACGAGACGACGGCAAGCCCTCGGCGGTCATGTACTTCTCGCCGCTGGCGATGCGCGAGCTGGTCGAGGGGCTCGGGCCGCGGACGCGCGAGGCGGTCGGCGCGCTGATGCCGGGGCCGGTGACGCTGGTCGTCGCCAACCCCGAGGGCCGCTACCCGCTCGCCTGCCGCGAGGACCGTTCGCGGCTCGGCGTGCGCCTGATCGGCGGCCCGCTGGCCGGCGCGATGTGCCCGCTCTTCCAGACCTCGGCCAACCTCAGCGGCGAGCGCGCGCCCGGCCGCTTCGGCGACGTCCCGACGCGGATCGTCGAGGAAGCCGACCTGGCGATCGACGGAGGTGAGTTGACCGGCCTGCCATCGACCGTCGTCGACCTGACCCGCTTCGACGAGGACGGCGAGTGGACGGTGCTGCGCGAGGGCGGCCTCTCCGGCGGGGACCTAACAGCCCGGCTGGCCGCGGTAGGGGAGGCGGACCCGCCGGTGGGCTGAGTTGTCGCGCTCGTTCGACTCGAAGAGCAGCTGCTTCGGGTCGACGGTCATCGTGAAGAGGAAGCAGCCGCGCAGCCCGCTGACGTCGATCCACTGCTTGTCGTAGTCGGCCGGGTAGATGTCCGACCAGCCGACCGAGGTTCCGAGCGTGACAGCCTTCGTGTAGGGGTCTTGGTCGCAGCCGGGGTAGTGGCGGATCTGCGGCGAGCGCCTGCCGGGACGGGTGCGCTCGAGGTCGCGCAGGCAGTAGTTGAGCTTCGGGCCGGTGCGGATCACCGGGCCGGCCCTGCCCTGCGGCCCGACGCGGCGCAGCTCGAAGCGGGCGAGCTGGTGGACCTTCCAGTAGGAGCCGCCGAAGTACTGACCGACGTCGGTGAAGTGGAGCGTCGCGGCGGTGCGCAGGACGAGCCGGCCGCCGCCCTTGCGGTGGATGCGCTCGTTGACCCGCATCCGGTGCCAGCGGTCACGGTGGCCGCGCAGCTCCATCGGCCCCTTGCCGCGGCTCTTCACGTCGCTCGTCGCCCGCAGCAGCGCCTTGCCCTCGTAATGGGTCTCGTAGATTTCCGACGGCCTGCCGATTCGCAGGTTCGGGCAGAGCAGCCGGCGGGCCTGCGGCCCTTCGCAGGGGTTGTCGGGCTTTGCCGCTGCTTTCGCTGCGCCGGGCAGCGAGAGCAGCGCGACGACTGCGATGAGCGCGCCGACCTTCACGGCGCGCAAGGCTATCCCGGACCGTTGGTATCGTCGATCTACCTTGGCCGAGCTACCCGAGAACCTGCAGGCCGCACCGCTTTCCGAGGTCGATCCGGAGATCTCCGCGGTGCTCGAGGCCGAGCTGCGGCGCCAGCAGGGGTCGCTGGAGATGATCGCCTCGGAGAACTTCGTGCCGCAGGCGGTGCTGGAAGCGGTCGGCTCGGTGCTGACCAACAAGTACGCCGAGGGCTACCCGGGCAACCGCTACTACGGCGGCTGCGAGGAGGTCGACGTCGCCGAGGAATTGGCGATCGCGCGCGCCAAGCAGCTGTTCGGCGCCGAGCACGCCAACGTCCAGCCGCACGCCGGCGCGCAGGCCAACAACGCCGCCTACATGGCGCTGATCGAGCCGGGCGACACGATCATGGGCCTGGCGCTCGACCACGGCGGCCACCTGACCCACGGGATGAAGCTCAACGTCTCGGGCAAGCTGTACGAGATCGTCGCCTACCACGTGCGCCGCGAGGACCTGCGGGTCGACATGGAGGAGGTCGAGCGGCTCGCCCACGAGCATCGGCCGAAGCTGATCGTCGCCGGCTGGTCGGCCTACCCGCGCCAGCTCGACTTCGCCGCCTTCCGGGCGATCGCCGACTCGGTCGGGGCCAAGCTGATGGTCGACATGGCGCACTTCGCCGGCCTCGTCGCCGCCGGCGAGCACCCGAACCCGGTCGAGCACGCGGACGTCGTCACGACGACGATCCACAAGACCCTCTGCGGGCCGCGCAGCGGCATGATCCTCAGCACCGAGGAGCACGCGAAGGCGATCGACAAAGCGATCTTCCCCGGCCAGCAGGGCGGCCCGCTGATGCACACGATCGCGGCAAAGGCGGTGGCGCTGCGGATCGCCGCGAGCGAGCCGTTCCGCGCCCGCCAGCGGCAGACGATCGCCAACGCGCAGGCGCTTGCCGCCGGCCTGGAAGCGAGTGGCGTGCCGGTGCTGACCGGCGGCACCGACGTCCACCTCGTATTGGTCGACCTGACGCCGAGCGGGCTCGACGGCAAAACCGCCGAGGCGCGGCTGGAGGGGGTCGGCATCACGGTCAACCGCAACGCGATCCCCTTCGACGAGCGGCCCCCGATGAACCCCTCCGGCCTGCGCATCGGCACCCCGGCGCTGACCACCCGCGGCCTGGTCGAGGAGGACCTGACCGAGATAGCCGCCGTGATCGCTGCGGCCCTCTCCGATGACTTCGAAGCTGAGATGGGTGCACTCTCCGAGCGCACGAAGGCCCTGATGGACCGCTACCCCCTGTATCCCGATCTCGTTCCGGCAGCGGCCTGAGCGAGGTCGCGATGAATCTTCGAATCAGCGAGCGTCACGATCTGATTCTCCGCGAGCGGCGCCGATATGGCGCGTAGCCGCCGCCCGCGGACGCGAAGCGGAGCAGGCGGCGGTTCATGAGGATCTGGGTCGACATGTCAGCTCCCGCGCACGTGCTCGTGCTGCGGCCGATCATCGAGCGGCTGCGGCTGCAGGGGCACGTGGTCGAGGTGACCTCGCGCGACTACGCGCAGACGCAGGCGCTGCTCGAGCTGCACGGGATGGAGCACACGCCGATCGGGCGGCACGGCGGCGCCTCGCGGCTGAGCAAGGTGATGCGGCTCGGCGCGCGCACCGCGGGCATGGTCAACTTCGGCCGCCGGCGCTGCTTCGACCTGGCGCTCGCCCACGGCTCCAACGACCTGGCTATCGCGGCGAAGCTGCTCGGCGTGCCCGAGTGCAACATGCACGACTACGAGTACGCGGTCACCCAGCACCGGATCGGCTGCCGCCTCGCCAGGCGGGTGATGTTCCCCGACTCCGTCCCGGCCGAGCGCCTGCGCCGCTTCGGCGTCGGCCCGGACAAGCTCTTCGCCTACCCGGGGCTGAAGGAGGAGTACTACCTCTACGACTTCGAGCCCGACCCGGAGGCGCTGGCGCGGCTCTCGGTGGACACCGCGCGGGTGGTCGTCGTCGTCCGCCCGCCGCCCGACGTCTCGCTCTACCACCGCAAGTCGAACCCGCTGTTCCCGAAAGTCCTGCAGCGGCTCGGCAGCGACGAGGGCGTGCACGCGATCGTCCTGCCCCGCACGCAGGCCCAGCGCGAGCTGGTCGAGAGCCTGGCGCTGCCCTCGCTGATCGTGCCGCCCGCCGCGGTCGAGGCGCAGAGCCTCGTCGCGCTCGCCGACCTCGTCGTCTCCGCCGGCGGGACGATGAATCGCGAGGCGGCGGCGCTCGGGACGCCCGTCTACACGACCTACGGCGGCCGGCTCGGCGGCGTCGACGAAGCGCTGATCCGCTCCGGCAGGCTGCGACCGCTGACCGACCCGCGGGCGATCGAGCTGCGCAAGCGCGATCAGGAGGCGACGCCGACGCGGCGCGACCCGGCCCCGCTGGTGGAGACGATCCTGGGTACCGTCGGAGCGGACAGTGCCGCCGCGGCAGACATCCGAAGCTGACTCGCTCGCCCTGCCGGAAGACGTCCAGGCCGAGCTGGAGCACTACATCGCGCTCGCCGGCGACGGCGAGTCGCGCTCGATCGACGGCTTGCTGCGGGCGCTCGACGTGCTGATCTCGGCGGCGATCTTGATCGTGCTCTCGCCGCTGCTGGCGTTGACCGCGCTGGCGATCGTGCTCACCTCGGGCCGGCCGCTCTTTTACCACGGGGCCCGCGTGGGGCGGGGGGGACGGCTCTTCCGGATGTACAAGTTCCGCACCCTGAAGCCCGATGCCGAGGAGCGCCTCGGCCCCTACCTGGGCGAGGAGCTGACGCGGCGCACCGAGCTCGAGGTGACGCGGATCGGCCGCGCCCTGCGCAAGGTCCACCTCGACGAGGTGCCGCAGCTGTGGAACGTGCTGCGCGGCGACATGGCGGTGGTCGGCCCGCGGCCGATCCGCCCCGCCTTCTTCACCGAGCTCTGCCGCGAGATCCCCCAGTACTGGCAGCGGCTCGTCGTCCGCCCCGGGGTCACCGGCTTCGCCCAGACGCGGATGACCCGCGAGGAGTCTTGGGCGGACAAACTCGCGCACGACATGGAGTACATCGCCGACCGCTCGGTCTCCCTCTACGTCAGCGTCCTGCTGGCAACCGTGGTCAAGGTCCTCGGCCGCGGCCCCGCCGCCCCCACTTGAGCGTGGTCGAGGTTTCGGCCGCATAGCGAACCAAACCTCGACCGCGGGCGGGAGGTCTCGACAGGCCTGGCATGGTGGTCGAGGTTTCGGCCGCATAGCGAACCAAACCTCGACCGCGGGCGGGGGTTGAGAGACTGCGGCCATGTGCGGCATCTGTGGAATCGCCGGGCCGGGCGCGGACGTCGAGGCGGTGCGGCGGATGAACGGGCGGCTCGTCCACCGCGGGCCGGACAGCGACGGCGAGTTCGCCGCCGACGGCGTGGCGCTGGCGATGCGGCGACTCTCGATCATCGACCTCGAGCGTGGCGACCAGCCGATCGCCAACGAGGACGGCACGGTCACCGTCGTCCAGAACGGCGAGATCTACAACTACCGCGAGCTGCGCCGCGAGCTCGAGGGCCGCGGCCACCGCTTCCGCACCGCTTCGGACACCGAGGTGCTCGTCCACCTCTTCGAGGAGCACGGCGAGGACTTCGCCGAGCGGCTGCGGGGGATGTTCGCGATCGCGATCTGGGACGCGCGCGAGCGACGCCTGCTGCTCGCCCGCGACCGCTTCGGGATCAAGCCGCTCTACTACCGGTTGCGCGACGGCGCGCTCTCCTTCGCCTCCGAGCTCAAGGCGCTGCTTGAGCAGCCGGGCTTCTCGCGCGAGATCGACCCGCGCGCCGTCGCCGCCTTCCTCGCCTTCAACTCGATCCCGGCGCCGCTGACGATCTTCGCCGAGGCGCGCAAGCTGCCCCCCGGCACGCTCGCCGTCTGGCGCGACGGCGAGCTGCGCCAGCGGCGCTACGCACGGCCGGCGCCGGTCCCGGCCGCCGAGACGCGGCGCCGCCCCGCCGGCGAGCTGGCGGACGAGCTGCGCGAGACGCTGCGCGGCTCGGTGCGCGCCCACCTGGAAGCCGACGTGCCGGTCGGGGTGCTGCTCTCCGGAGGCGTCGACTCGGCCGGGCTCGTCGCGCTCGCCGCCGGCGAGCAGGCCGAGCCGGTGAAGACCTTCTCGGTCGGCTTCGAGGAGGCGAGCTTCGACGAGCTCGAGCGGGCGCGCCTGGTCGCCGATCGCTACGGCGCCGAACACCACGAGATCGTCCTCTGCCCCGACGCGGTCGAGCTGTTCCCGAAGCTGGTCGAGGCCTTCGACGAGCCCTTCGGCGACTCCTCGGCGCTGCCGACCTACCTTGTCTCCGAGCTCGCCGCGGGCGAGGTCAAGGTCGCCCTCTCCGGCGAGGGGGGGGACGAGCTGTTCGGCGGCTACTACACCTACGTCGCCGACCTGCTGGCGCCGCGCGTCGGCCGGTTGGCGGCGCTCGCCGCGCCGCTGATCGAGCGCCTGCCCAGCTCCGACGCCAAGGTCAGCTTCGACTACAAAGCCAAGCGCTTCGCCCGCGGCGCCGCGAAAGCGGATCCGCTGGAGCGCCACCTCATCTGGAAGGAGATCCACTCCCGCGAGGCGCAGGCGGCGCTGCTCGGCGGCCGCGACCCGGGCTGGGACCCGGTCGACCTCTACCGCGAGCGCTACGCCGAGACCGCCGGCGCCGAGCCGCTCGCCCGGCTGCAGGACGTCGACCTCGGCATCTACCTGGTCGACGACCTGCTGGTCAAGACCGACCGCTCGAGCATGGCCCACTCGCTGGAGCTGCGCGTCCCCTTCCTCGACAACGAGGTCGCGGCGCTGGCGCTCGGCCTGGCGACGCCGCTGAAGGTGCGCGGCACGGCGAAGAAGCGGCTGCTGCGCCAGGCGCTGGCGCCGCTCTTGCCGAAGCAGGTCCTGCGCGGGCCCAAGCAGGGCTTCTCGATCCCGGTCGCCGCCTGGCTGCGCGGCCCGCTGCAGGGCTTCGCGCGCGAGACGCTCTCAGCCGAGACGCTCGCCCGCCAGGGCTGGCTCGACCCCGCTGCGGTCGTCCGCCTGCTCGACGACCACTGCGCCGGCCGCGAGGACCTGAGCCGCCAGCTCTGGGGCCTGATCGCCTTTACGCTGTGGTTTGACCGCTACGCGGCTTAGCCTGAGTCCATGAGCGCGGAGCGAGCAAACGTCCATATCCGGTTCTCCGTGCAGCGAGCGAAGCGCGACCCTTTGTGATGCCCGCTGCGATCGAAGCGCTGCTCGCCTTCCTCCTCGCCGGGGTCGTGACGATGCTGCTGGTGCGGCCGACGATGCGGCTCGCCGGCCGGGTCGGCGCGATCGACATGCCGCGGCCGCGCTCGCTGCACGAGGCGCCGACGCCGAAACTGGGCGGCCTGGCGATCCTCGCCGGGGCTCTGGTCGCGGCGCTGATCTGGCTGCCCTGGGACGGTGAGACCCGCTCGATCCTCGTCGGCGCCGTGGCGATCACCGCCATCGGCCTGCTCGACGACGTCTACGAGCTGAACGCCGCGACGAAGCTCGCGGGCCAGACGGTCGCGGTGGTGATCCCGGTCGCAGCCGGGGTGACGGTCGAAAGCTTCACCTTCCCCTTCCTCGGCCAGGTCAACCCCGGCTCGGTCGAGCTGCTGAGCCTGCCGGGCGGCGGCGCGATCTCGCTCGGCGACGTCGGTACGACGATCGGCATCGTCGCCGTGATCAACGTGATCAACCTGATCGACGGCGTCGACGGCCTCGCCGCCGGCGTCTGCGTGATCTCCGGCGTGGCGCTGGCGGCGATCGCGCTCTCGCTCGAGCGCAACGCCGCCGGCGTGCTCGCGGCGCTCACCGCGGGGGCCGCGCTCGGCTTCCTGCGCGACGGCTTCCCGCCGGCCAAGACCTTCATGGGGGACACCGGCTCCAACCTGCTCGGCTTCCTGCTCGGCGTCGTCGCCGTGCAGGGCGCGTTGAAGACGAACGCCGTGATCGCCCTCTTCCTGCCCCTGATCGTGCTCGCCGTGCCGATCCTCGACACCGGCTTCGTCGTCGCCAAGCGGCTCAAATACGGGCGGCCGATCTACCGTGCCGACACCTGGCACTTCCACCACCGGATGGCCGCGATCGGCTTCTCGCGGCGCCGCACGCTCGCCTACCTCTATGGCTGGACGTTCGTCATGTCGGTGCTCGCGCTGGCCCTGCGCTTCGTCCCCTACAGCGACAACCACGGCCACTTCAACATCCTCTGGACCGCGGTGATGGCGCTGCTCGGCCTGCTCGCCCTAGGCGCCAGCGTCTACCTGATCTACGTGCTGGAGATCCTCAAGCTGCGGCGCACCGGCCGCGTCGACCCGGAGACCGGCGAGTTCGGCGTCGTCGACCCAGAGACGGGCGAGTTCGAAGCGATCGTGCCCGCCGACGGGTCATAGGCCCGCCCTGGAACGCCCATATTGCGGGCGTTTCCCGACCTCGCGGCGGGCGGGAGCTTGTGCGGTGTTGTTACAACCGGCACGAAGTGGCTCTAGAAAGCCATTCGTCGGCCCTTTCGGTTATAGTCCCGCATCCGCTCGCCCGAGCTGTGCGCCGGGCAGAAAGCGGAATTATGTCTCCTCCCAAGCATGTCGATCTCGTGGTGCTAGCCGCCGCCCTGGCCGTGTTCGCTATCGGGGGACTTCCCCTGGCCGGCTACGCGGTCGCCGCTGCCGCCTGGCTCGCCCAGCGCGGCATCCAGCTCCTCGCCGGCCGTCGCGCCGCGAGCGAGCTCGCCGCCGGCAACCGCCAGCGGGCGATGGGCGTGATCGCCGCGACGACGCTGGGGCGCGTCTGGCTGATGGCCACGGCCGTCCTGCTCGCCGGGGTCGCCGAGCGCGAAGCCGGCCTCGCTGCCGCCGTCACCCTCGCCGCGCTGTTCACCGTCTCGATGGCGGCGCAGGGAATCGCCCACCTGGTCGAGCCGGAGGGGAGCAAGGTCGCGTGAGCACCAAGGCCAAAGCCTTCATCGGGCTCGGCGGCTACCTCGCCCTGGCGATGCTGATGCTGCTGGTCTTCGGCAGCGCAGGCAAGAACGAAGCCTTCCAGCCGCAGAACGAGTTCAAGCTCGAACCGTGGCTCTCGCTCCACCTCGCCGGGATCGACCTCAGCGTCAACAAGGCGGTCCTCTACCTCGTCCTCGCCAGCGCGCTGACGGTCGGCACGATGACCTGGATCGCGCGCCGCATGGCGCAGAAGCCGAACCGCGTGCAGACCGCGGTCGAGGTCGCCTACGACCTGACCAAGAACAACATCACCGGCGGCAACCTCGACCATGCCACGGCGGTGCGCTGGTTCCCCTTCCTCGGCGCGCTCTTCTTCTTCATCTGGTTCTCCAACATCATCGGCTTCATACCGCTGCCGGTCAACACCGAGCACACGGTGAACATCTTCGGCCTCGAACTGCCCGCCTTCGCGCTCTACGCGGCGACCGCCAACCTATCGATCCCGCTGGTGCTGACGCTCGTCGTCTGGGTCTCCTACCACGTCGAAGGGATCCGCGCCATGGGATTTTTCAAGTACCTC
>Ga0315540_10000687_pt1 | contig 19347 bp, 13 predicted proteins | sample SalMarSW160110MG_FD_203677 | JGI IMG/M metagenome (GOLD analysis project Ga0315540, IMG submission 203677) | Salt marsh sediment microbial communities from the Plum Island Ecosystem LTER, Massachusetts, United States - Salt Marsh Sediment SW1601-10 ...
CCTCCTTGCCGGTTTCTTCCGGCGGTGCGTGGCGCTTGGGGGGCGCCGGATTGTCGATCGAGTTCATGCCGCTCTGCGGCATCTCCCATGCGCAGAATATAACGCACTGCGGCAAGACTGTCAAGGGGCTTTGCCGCGTTGCAGCAAATTCCTCTAAATTTAATTCCTATAGTCTCTTAATGCGACGGACCGATGCTCGCGCAGCACCCCGGACGATGTGATGCCGCGCTGCGGCGTCCCGCACGAAGCCGCGGCTCAGTCCCAGCCGTCCGGGTAGGTCGTGTCGACCCGGGAGGCCGAGGCGACGAGCTCCTTGGCGGCCTTGGCATACGGCAGCAGTGCGAACAGACCGCCCTTGGCGAGCTTGAGCTTGCCGCCCATGAGACCGACAATCGGGTCGGTCCGGCCCGCGAGGACGTTCTTCCAAGTGGTGGGGGTGGCCTGGATCAGGTAGGGCACTTCGTCGATCCCCGCGCGTTCATCGGCGACAGCGCCTCGACAGTCGCCGTGCCACAGGTCGGCGACCACGATGCGCTCCTCCGGAATACCCATATCCGCATCCGGGGTCATGACCAGGCCGATGGCACCCTCCCAGCGGGTTGCCGCCGCCTTGTAGGCGGAGTTGGCGTTGATCTGGTCACTCCACAGCGCGGCCCACTCGGTGGTGAAGATCTCTGCCGCCATCGTTCCTCCCAGGACTGCGGAGCTGCCCGCAATGCAGATGTGATATCTCAGATTAGCTCACTCACTGCTGGTGAAACAAGCCTCTCTCAGCGACCGTCCTCATGGCAAGGGGCGTCCCCGCCGGGGTCGGGCTCGAGCGCACGGACGACTCCACCGAGCTCGTCGAGGGCACGGTCCAAGCGTTGGATAACGGCCGCCGTTGGTCGTGGACGGCGCGCGTGAAGTCCGACCGACTGCCACAGGTCGCGTTGCGGGTCCTCCAGGATCTCGATTCTCAGACGGACACCCGAGCGCGCGAGAATGGGCACGAGCCGGTCCCGGTTTTGCCACAGTTTTCGGCGCGTGCTGGCATAGGCGTGCTCGCAGATCGCCTTCCGGTTGGCGAAGCTGAACACGTTGGTGAAGAACATCTCGTAGTCGTCGCGGCGCGGCTCGAAGACGAGCACGTCCTTGCCCACGTAGCGCGTCTCGTAGGCCGCCAGTCCGACGCCCATGCGTGAGTGGATGATGGTGCGGAACGTCTGCGACAGGACCGTCGGCAGACCGCGGTCGGCCAGGCGACCGCGTCGCATGATGCCCTGCTCGACCGAGCGCACGGTGTCGACCGGAACGATCGGGTTGACGCACAGCACGAGATCGGCACCGTGGTCGAGGGCGACCGAGGCATGCACTGTCTTCAGTAGAACGCCGTCGACGTAATGCCGTCCGTCGATCAGCACCGGCGGATACAAGCCCGGGAGCGCAGTCGACGCCTGGACCGCCTGCGAGATTGGGACGTGGTCGAAACCAGATTCCCCGAACCGGACTGGAAGACCGGAGTCAAGGTCGGTGGCGACGACGATGAGTGTGTGGGCGAGGCGGCGAAAGTCGTCCGTACGCCCCGGCAGCGCAAAGATCTTCTCGAGGTAGCCACGGATCGGAGCGTTCCGGAAGAGGCCGACGGGAAGAGCTCGGGACAATCGGGAGAGCGATTCGAGGAGGCTGCCGTCCTCGTCGTGGCGCATCCAGTCCCACAGGGCCTCCGCAAGCAAGCGCGGGAGCCTGAGCCCGCCACGGACGAACTCTCCGACGGCAGGGGAGAGAAAGGTCTCGGGAACGAACGGATGCTCGCCCGGCTCGGACTTCACGATCGCACGGCACAGCTGAGCGGTCGAAATCCCGTTCGCCAGGCAGGATGCGATGAAGGCACCGGCGGACACCCCAACATAAACCCGAAGGCGAGTGAAGTCGGCTCCTTCCAGTGCCTCGTCGAGCGCCCTGACCGCGCCGATCTCGTAGACCGAGCCTTCCGGTCCGCCTCCAGCGAGGGCGAGCCCGATTCGCGGGGAGGGTACGGAGCCATTCGCCAGTTGGTTGTTCGCCATGGCTCACCAGGCTCGCGTGACGCGCATCGGCGTCTCACAGTGGTCCGGTATCGCTTCCCGGAGCGCCCCCGCGTCCTGTCGAGCGCTGGGCGTCGATGCAGCCGACCGGAAGAGGACCCAGATTCTCTCGTTGGTCAACACCGCGGTTCGTCTATCGACGGCCCTGAGACGAGCTTTTCGAAAGTTCCGAGACAAGCGGTGTCGACCGACGTCCCGGCTATTCATCCTCGCTCTGAGTGGTCTTCTTCGAGGCCTTCCGCCCGGATGTAGGGCGAGGCTGGACTTCGATGGAGCCGCGATCGTCCTCGAGAGCGGAGAGGGAGGACTCGAGCTCCTCGAGCCGTTCCCGGAGACGTTCCATCTCCTCGCGGGCCCGTCGCACCGGTCCGATGCGGTCGATGGACGCCTGGACAATGCGGTCCATTCGATCCTGAATGTGTTCCACCCCGCTGGAAACGGCCTGCTCGCCAGCGCGAATCAGCTCGTGCAGCATCTCGTTGGGAAGCAACGATCGGCCCTTGCGGCCCTCCTCGGAGATGATCTGGGTGAGAGTCTGCGCGGTCACGTCCTCCGACGTCTTGTTGTCGAGAACGCGAATCTGCTGTCCTACCCGGATCCACGCGGCAAGCTCCTCGAGAGAGACATAGCGGCTCTCCTCGGTGTCATACAGCTTGCGGCTGCCGTAGCGTTTAATCAGTCGAATCATGACGGCTCTCCCTGCACACGAGTGTGCCGGATCGGGCGGCCGACAGAGGGTCGGTGGCGTCCTCTCCAGCGCAATGTACCGCAGTGCGGCAAGACTGTCAAGGCGACACCATCCGTGACCTCGTCCTCGCGGACGGACGAACCAGAAGATGCTCCTTGACATGGAGTTTGTCTTGAGACCGGCGGCGGGCCACCGCGCCGCGCGCACGGTCGCTCCCGCGGCTCCGGCATGGCCTGTTGATGCCGCAATGCGGCATGGCCACCGTGCCCATTAGGTTGGTGGCCGGTCACGGGCCGGTCCCGCCGAAGGGCTCTGGAACGGCGAGGAAGAAACCCTGTGCGTAGTCCACGCCGATCGTGCGGAGTGCCTCGAGGATCTCGCCGCGTTCGACCCACTCGCCGATGGTCTTCAGGCCCATCCGACGTCCGATCCTATGGATCGAGGCGACCATCTCGTAGAGCACTGGCTCGTCAAGCATCGCACGCACAATGGCACCGTCGATCTTGACGAAGTCCACCTGGAGCCGCGACAGGTAGCGGAAGGAGCTCAGGCCGCTGCCGAAGTCGTCGAGCACGAACTGACAGCCTCTCTCGCGGAGGTTGGCGATGAGCAACTGCGCGGAGGCCATGTTGGTGATCGCCGATGTCTCGGTGATCTCGAAGCTGACGGCCTCGCCCGGCACGCCGTGCAGCTCGAGCTGCCCCGCGATGTACTCGAGGAACCCGCGTTCACCAAGCGACTGGCCCGAGAGATTGACTGCGAAGCACTTGCCGTCGAGGCCACCCTGCCGGTGGAGCCTACCTATGACGACGAAGGCATGCTCGACCACCCAGCGATCGAGGGTCGGCATGAGACGGAAGCGCTCCGCAGCGGAAATGAACTGGTAGGCCTCGACGACCGTCCCGTCGACCTCGACGAGGCGCAACAAGATCTCCGACAGTGACCACCTCTGTTCACCTGCCAGCGACACGATCGGCTGGTGGTAGAGGCGCAGGCGACCGTCCTCGATCGCGCGCTCGATCCGCTCCATCCACCGCATCTGTACGCTGCGGGCGGCGAGCTCCGCGTCGTCTGGCTCACTGAGGTAGATCTGGTTGCGACCGCGGTCCTTGGCCACGTAGCAGGCGGAGTCCGCGGCGCTCAAGAGCTGGGACATGGTTGCGGATGGGTCGCCGAGCGGGACGACGCCGATCGAGGCGCCGACGCTGAACACGCGGTCCTCCCATGCGAAACGGTGGCGCATGATCGCGCCGAGTAGCTGATCGGCGAGGCGTCGGGCGTCCGAGACCGGGCAGTCCGCCAGCAACACCGCAAACTCGTCTCCTCCGAGGCGTGCGACGGTGTCGCACGCGCGGATGTTGTCGGCGAGGATCCCCGCCAGCTGGCGAAGCAGCTCGTCTCCAGCTCCGTGGCCACAGGTGTCGTTGACGATCTTGAAGTCGTCCAGGTCGAGATAGCAGAGAGCGAAGCGGCGTCCGCTCGTTCGCAGCGAGCGGATCGCACTAAAGAGGCGGCTCTCGAACTCGCGTCGGTTGATCAACCCGGTCAGCGGGTCGTGGCGTGCGAGGTAGGCCATCTCCCGCTCGAGGCTCCGCAGGCGTGTGACGTCCTGAAATACGAGCACGGCGCCGACGGTGCGACCGGAGGCATCGCGGATAGGAGCGGCGCTGTCGTGTACTGCGAGCTGAGAGCCGTCGCGGCGAAGCAGAGCCACCGGGTCCGACGTTTCCATCACCCGGCCTTCGCCGAGACACTGCCCGACTGGATTGGGACGTATCCTGCCGGTCGCCTCGTCGCGGACCCTGTAGATCTCGTCGACGGGTCGTCCGGCCGCCTCTCTCGAGCGGTGTCCGGTGAGCATCTGTGCCGCCGGGTTCATGAAGTCGATCCGGCCGTTGGCGTCGGTCCGGATGACGCCGTCCCCGATCGACGCGAGCGTGACCTGCGCGTGCTCCTTCTCTCGTTGGAGCTCCTCCTCGGCTCGCTTGCGCTCGGTGATGTCGGCCGAAACACCGATCATGCGAACGACCCAACCCGAGGCGTCCCGCACCGCCTGGCCGTGAACCACGAGCCAGTACACCTGGCCATTGGGGATGAGGATGCGGTGCTCGACGGCGTATGGCTCGTCGAGCTTGAAGGTCCTTCGCGACGCCTCCGCGATCCGGGGCAGCTCCTCACGCGGAACGTACGCCAGGAGCTCTCGGCCGTGGCTCGGGACGTCGTTCGGGTCGACGCCGAAGACCTCGGCGACGTGTGAGGACATCAGGATCCGATCGTCCTCGGGATGCCACTCCCAGGCGATACTGCGGCCCGCGCGCTGGGCCAGCTCGAGCCAATCGCGACTCGCCTGCAGATCCTGGAGGGCACGATGGCGGTGGAGCGCGCTGCCGACGATCTCTGCCGAGAGCACGAGCAGGCGGCGATCGGCGTCACGCCACCGGCGCGGACGTCCCAGAACCTCGAGACGGAGGCATCCATCGAGGCGGTCAGCGACCGTCATCGGGACCCCGAGCACCGCGCGAACACCCTCGGCGGCAGCGACCTGCCGCTCTCCGGAGGCGTCCTCGGGCAGGCGTTGCGCGTCGATGATCGCGACGACCTTGCCGGCGGCCAGTCGCGGTCCGCTCCAAGGAAGGGAGATCGACGCGACATGGGCGCCGGACGGTGCCCGTCCCTCACTGAACCTGCTCCACTCGTGGGTGCAGGCGAAGGCGTCTTCGCCTGCGACAGTTCGCAGCAACCGGCACCGATCGGCGCCGGTCGCGCGTGTGATCCGCTCGAGCGCATCGGTCACCGCGTCGTCGAGCCGCGCGGGCTCGACCTGGAGAAAGTGGTGCGACACCTCGGCCAAGAGGTTTTCGAGGTCGAGCCGGCGCGCGAGGGCCTGCTGGGCACGCTTGGCCTCGGTGATGTCAACGGCGGTTCCGAGCCCGGCCTGGACCCCGTCGAGCTCGACCCGAGCGGCGGTGAAGGCGATCCAGCGCTCCTCTCCGCTTTCTCGGACGATCTTGAGCTCGACCGGTCGAGCAGCGATCCGCGGCTCGGCCGGCTCATCGTGAAGACGGGGGATCGAATCGCGAAAGTCCGGATGGATCAGGGACCAGGGGTCGAGACGGAGCAGCTCGTCGACGGTGTAGCCGGTGAGGCGAGCCGACTCCGGGTTGGCAAACAGGAAGCGATCGCGGCTGTACACGAAAACAGCCACGCTGGCCGTTTCTGCCAGCGTTCGAAACCACTCGACCCCCGGGACGACCTGGGGCTGCGATCGCTGCTGCACGTCTCGACTACTCCTGGCAGAACCGATTCGGCCGCGCGCCTTCAACACGCTTGGACAGGGAGGGCGCACAGCCAGTATAAGGCGTGCCAGCGGGCTCGCGATCGGCGGTGATATCGTGGCGGGCGAAGGCGCGGCGGACTGGGCGCGCGGCATGGGGGACGGTGGCTTTTCCTGACCTGAGGTCGTTCATCGATCGCCTGCGGGAGGACGGCGAGCTGTGCGAGGTCGACGTCGAGGTTGATCCGCGCCTCGAGGTGGCTGAGATCCATCGACGGGTGATCGCTGCCGGGGGGCCGGCTCTGCTGTTCACGCGCGTGCGCGGATCCGATCTCCGCCTGGCCACGAACCTGTTCGGGACGCAGCGACGGGCCGAGCTCGCCTTCGGCACTCGACCGAGAGCCTTCCTGCGCGGGCTGACCGAGCTGGCACAGGGCCCCCTTCCACCGTCGCCCGGCGCCCTGTGGCGGTCTCGAGGGGTCGTCGGGCAGGCACTGCGGATCGGGCTCAGGAAGGGACGATCAGGACCGGTGACGGAGGTCGTCGAGCGCGACATGCGGCTTGACCGCCTCCCGGCGCTCACAACCTGGCCCGCGGACGGCGGCCCGTTCCTGACGCTGCCGCTGGTCTACACAGAGCACCCGGACGGGCGCGGTCACAACCTCGGGGTGTACCGGATGCAGATCCACGGCCCGCGAACCACCGGGATGCACTGGCAGATCGGAAAGGGCGGCGGCTTCCACCACGCGGTCGCCGAAGCACGTGGTCAGGCACTCCCGGTCACAGTATTCCTCGGCGGTCCTCCCGCATTGATCCTGGCGGCCGTCGCACCTCTTCCGGAGAACGTTCCCGAGCTGATGCTCGCCTCGCTGCTCATGGGGCGTCGCCTGAGCCTGTGCCCGGGGCCTGGGCCCCATCCGCTGGTCGCGGCCGCCGAGGTGGCCCTCATCGGCTCGGTGCCGGCCGGCGTGCGGTCGCCCGAAGGGCCGTTCGGCGATCACTACGGAAGCTACTCGCTGCGTCACGACTACCCGGTGTTCGAGGTCGATGCTCTATGCCGGAGGCGCGATGCGATCGTCCCCGCGACGGTGGTCGGGAAACCCCGCCAGGAGGACTTCTACATCGGCGACCTGCTCCAGGAGCTCCTGGGGCCTCTGTTTCCACTGGTCATGCCGTCGGTCGTCGATCTCTGGTCGTACGGCGAGACCGGCTACCACGCCCTCGCCGCAGCCGTGGTGCGGCAGCGGTACCGTCGGGAGGCGATGCAGGCTGCGTTCAGGGTGCTCGGAGAAGGTCAGCTCGGGCTGACCAAGTTCCTGCTCGCGACCGATCGGCCGGTCGACCTGCGCGACTTCCGCGCCACCCTGGAGCACGTCTTGGAGCGGACGCGACCCGAGACTGACCTCTACGTGTTCGCCAACCTGGCGATGGACACCCTCGACTACACCGGACCCGAGGTCAACCTGGGCTCGAAGGGGATCTGGCTCGGTCTTGGCGATCCCGTGCGCGAGCTGCCCCGGGTGTTCTCGGCGGCAGAGCTCCCGGACGGTGTGGGGGAGGTCGAGGTCTTTTGCGCCGGCTGCCTGGTCGTCGGCGGCCCCGACTGGTCCGAGGAGCCCGGTGCGGCCGAACGTCTCGCGCGACATCCGGCCTTCGCCCAGTGGCCTTTGATCGTGCTCTCAGACGAGCCGCGGCGTGCCGTCGCCAGCCCGATGAACTTTCTGTGGACGACGTTCACCCGGTTCGAGCCCGCCGCCGACATCGCCGCAGCCGATGTTCGTGTGGTGCGCCACCATCTCAGCTACTCAGCGCCGATCGTGATCGATGCGAGGCGCAAGCCGGGCTATCCCGATGAGCTGTTTGCCGACCCCGGCACCGCCCGCTTGGTCGACCGCCGCTGGCGCGAGTACTTCCCTTCAGGTGGCGTCGAGATGGGCGACTCGGACACGGCTCACCTCGACCGTGCCTGAGCTCTGCCTCGGCCGGGAAGCCGCGGCTTTCTCAAGCGATTGTGGGTAACGTAGAGGCTGATACCCTGCCGGGCAGAGGCACGAAACGGAGGTGGAGTCGTGTCCGGATCGCGGGTCGGTCCGCCGCGCGGGCCCCTCGGCCTGTTGCGCGTGGTCGGTCCCGGTCTGGTCGTCGCCGCGACCGGGGTCGGAGCCGGGGACCTCGTCGCTGCCGCCAAGGCCGGGTCGACCCTCGGTTTCGCCGTGCTCTGGGCGGTGCTGGTCGGCGCACTGCTCAAGCTCGTACTCGCCGAAGGGGTAGCGCGCTGGCAGCTCGCCACCGGGACCACCTTGGTCGAAGGGTGGTTCACGGTGCTCGGCTGGCCTGTCAGGCTCTACTTCCTGGTGTTTCTGGTGGTCTGGACCGTGGTGGTTTCGGCGGCGCTGATGTCCGCATGCGGGCTCGCTGCGTATGCGTTGCTGCCGGTTTTGTCGGTTCGAACGTGGGCGATGGTCCACGCGGTGCTTGCCGCTGTCCTGGTGTGGCTGGAGGGCTACCCGGTCTTCGAGCGGGTGATGGGTGTGGCGGTGGCTGTCATGGTGATCACCCTGGTTTCGGCGGCCGCGCCGCGAGTGCCGGCCGTCGGGACTCTCGCTCGGGGCCTCTTCGTGCCGGTCGTCCCAGCGGGCGGTACGCTGCTGGTGACGGGCGTGATTGGCGGCGTCGGTGGTACGGTGACACTGCTTGCCTACGGCTACTGGTTGCGGGAAAAGGGCTGGACGGGCACCGGCTGGATTCCCGCCGCCCGGGTCGATCTCGGTGTCGGCTATCTGCTGACGGCAGTCTTCGGGCTCGCGGTCGTCGTGTTGGCGGGCGCGGTGCTGAAGCCCGACGGCGTCGTCGTCGCGGGCTCTGAAGGCGTGGTTCGCATGGCCGAGATGCTCGGCGAAGGCGTGGCTCCGCTCTGGCGGACGGTTTTTCTGGTCGGATTCTGGGCGGCCGTGGCGAGCTCGATCGTCGGTGTATGGCAGGGCGTTCCGTACCTCTTCGCGCACGCGGCGGAGCTGCTCGGACTCTTGCGGAGCGACGATCGACCCGTCGCCCGGAAACCGGTCTACCGCGGCGCGCTGCTCGCGATGACCTTTCCGCCGATGGCGCTGCTCCTGCTCGACCGACCGGTGTGGCTGGTTGTCGTGTACGCCGCCCTCGGGTCGTTGTTCATGCCGTTTCTCGCCGCGACGCTGCTGGTCCTGAACAACCGCCGCGACCTGGTCGGGGAAGCCCGCAACCGGACCGGCGCGAACATCGGCCTCATCGCATGCCTGGTGCTGTTCGCCTACCTCGCCGCGGTCGAGCTCGCCCGCCTGTTGCGTTAGACGAACCTGAAATACCACAGAGACACTGAGACACAGAAAGCCACAGAGCACCCGCCCGCCCACATCGCACCGGGCTCGCATCGGACGCGAGCCCGGTGCGATGCCTCCGGAGGGAGGGGGACTCGCTGTGTTCCTCTGTGCCTCTCTGTGACTCTGTGGTTTCTCCCTGCCGTCTATCGGAGGGCGACGAGGAAGCGCTGCCAACGGGGGTCGAAGCCCGGGCTCGGGTCGATCGAGGCGAGCACGGCGACAGCGCGGCCGAGGATCAGCGAGCGGTCCACGACACCGAAGTAGCGTGAGTCCAAGCTCGACTCCCGGTTGTCGCCGAGCACGAAGTAGCTGTTCGGCGGCACGCGGACCGGGCCGAACCGTCGACCCGCACCCTCGGCGGGGGCGACCAGAACGGCGTGGCGCGCGCCCGCAAGGTCCTCGCTGGCGATGAGCCGCCTGCCCGCGCGGCACTCAAGCGTCTGCACCACGTGGTCCCCGACGGGGCCGTAGCTGACCGTTCGCCGGTTGATGATCAGCCGGCTGCCCACAATCGCGACCTTGTCGCCCGGCAGGCCGACGACCCGCTTGACGAGGCGAACCCCATCGTCCGGGGAGGACAGGATGACGATGTCGCCGCGGCGGGGATCGGCGAGGTGCACGAGCCGCGTCCCGGCGAAAGGTAGCCTCAGGTCGTAGGCGAGCTTGTCGACGACGATGCGATCGCCCTCCGCGATGGTGGGCTGCATCGAGCCGGTGGGCACGTCGTTCCAGTCCGCGACCGACGACCGCACCGCCAGCACTCCGGTCACGACCAAGGCGAGCGGCACGATCCCGGCGACGGGCAACGCGCCGATGGATCGGCGCAGGCGGGCGAAGCGACCGGCTGCCACATTCAGAGGTACGCAAAGGGCGCGGCAGTGTTTTGCACGCATGCACCTCTCACCACGTCACGTTGCGAGGGCGCCGAGGTGCCTGTGAGCACCGAGTCATTGAGCAGAGAGGCGCTGAGTCGTATGCAGCATACATACGTCGCAGGCGCCGCGTCGCGAAAGGGCCGGCGATGGCTGGTAGATCGTCTGCTCGCTCATGCGCCGGTTTTCGGCCTCGGTGACCCAGCCGTTTCGCGACCGCTCAGGTCGTCCGACCGGCGGCGCGCAGCAGGCTCTGGTTGGTCGTCGCGTCGAGCCCGGCCTCAGCGGCCAGGCGGATGACGGCCTCGTTGCGATACTCGAGCGCCTTGGCGGCGGTCGGACGAACCCAGCCGATCGGTTCGACGGCGGCCAGAAACGCCGGCCACCAACCGGGCTCGGCATTGGTGTCGAGTGCCGCGGACGCGGCCTCGACCGCCTCCCGGAACACCGCCTCGGCTTCCGCCGGCTCGCGCTCGAGGTACTCCGCGAGCGACAACCCGTGAACCGCGAGCGGAAGGCCGACGACGCAGTTGAAGCCCATCTTCTCTGCCTCGAGCGCGGCGAACTCCTCCGGAGGCACGGCGGTCGCCGGGATTCCCGCGGTGGACAGTGCCATCGCGAGGGGTTCGGCGACCGCGCCACTCAGGACGCTGGGCCGCAGCACTCGAAAGAAGTCGCCCTTCGACGTGAACCAGATGAGGCCGCGGCCCGCACCCGGGTGGTGGCTCAGGAGCGGCCGGATCCAGCCGTTCTGGACAGCGACGATCCGCTCCCCGCCCTCTCCTTCAAGCCGGTCCAAGACACCCTCGAGATCCTCTTCACGCACGGCGACCAGGCGGATGCCCTCGGGGTCCGTAACCGCCTGCGTCCACCCGGCGTCGCGAGTGACGGGATGCACCTCGAATCCTGACTCCGTCAAAGCGTCAGCGAGGCGACGACCGACCTCACCCATTCCGATGACGTACCAGCGCATCGTCTCCTCCCGTCAGCTGAAGCGAGTCAGCGACACCCGCAGTGTGCGAGCCCGTCGTGACGACGGCCGCCACTGAATCAGGATGGGGCTCTGGTACTGACCGCGGACGAGGTCGGGTGCACCGCCCGATGGGCGGATTACGGGCATGCTGAGCGAGCGTTTGAAGCGAAGCAGGCGGGCGGCCGGAAATGCCATGACCCTGGCCACGAGCCGCTCAAGCAGCGACTCCGACAGGCCGAGGGCATCGATCAGCTCGTTGATGACTCGGACGGCGTCGTACTTCGCGTAGCCGAGGCTCTTGGTCGGGATGGCCATCGGGTCGCGTAGCATGTTGCGTCCCTGGCGGGCCATGAAGCGTAGCGGGTCGCGGAGCACCTCGGCGAGGTCGTGGCGCATCAGCAGCGTCTCGAACTCGTTCACAGTGACCGCTGCATACTCTTCGGAGCCGTCCAGCGAGATGTCGATTCGGCCATGCTCGACCGGATTCGCGGCGAGCAGCGACTGCACTCGGTCGGTGAGGCCGACACGCGGGTCACTCAAGTTGACCGAGTCGATTGCGTGTCGGGAAACCGGGATTTCGAACGGGACCGACGCGACGACCTGCTCATCCGTGTACGCGATAAGAGAGGTCTGACGTTCGCGTGCGCGCCCGTCGCAGACTCCGTCGAGGTCCATGAAATAGACGGGTTCGCCGGGCAGATGCTTGTAGGTCACGCAGTTACGCAGGCCGGAGCCGATGAAAGCGAGATGCGCGTCTCCGTTGCGGGGTTCGACCAAGCGCTGCTCGTCGCTGAGCTCTCGGCGCAGGTGGAGCTCGTCGTGGGAGTAGCCGGCGTCGGGTGGAAACAGTGTCTGGTAGGCGTGCATGTAGGGATCGAGGCGGTCCCGGCGGTGCTCGAGGCGCTGCTGGATGCGTTGATCGAGATAACCCGCTGTGGTGTGCAGCGAGCAGTACAAGACCCGCCGGTAGGACGACAGAACATCGCCGACCGTGTCGACGACGCGGTGCGCGACGTCGATCACATCGTAGCGTGACCGTGGTCGAAGCTCGAGGGTCAGATCCAGTGGTCGCGGTGTCATCGCATGCGTTCCGTGTTTCTCCGTCCCGGTTGCGAGCTCACCCACCATCGGGGCACCGCCGCTCGGCGCCACATGGTCCGATCGTTCCACTTGCACGACGGGCAACGGCTCGCGCGTCATGCTCCTTCCCCCGTGCGCCATTCTACACGCGCTCAATGCCTGCTCTGTCCCTCGACAGGTCCTTCGACCAAGCGGGCGGACGCAGGTGGGATGACAAGAAGAGCCTGCGCGAGGGGGAGGTCCGCAGCCGGCGCACCGGAAACGCTCACTCGAGGAGGCGCCGGACAGCCCCCTCGAGGGCCCTTCGACAGACCGGGCAGAACGGCTTTTTGCCCTTGCTGAACATGATGCAGTCGACGGCGGGTCGGTACAGCCCGACAGAGCTGTATCCTGCGCCTTCGAACGCTCCGACCGTGCCGGCGCCAGCGCTCGCAGCCAGGAATGCGTCGACACGGCGGGCGTGCTCGAGCGAGAGGCGCTCGGCCTCCTCCTGGAGCTGGGTGGTGCGCTCGGTGGGCGCACCGCCGCGACTCGCGGCCGCGATCCGGTCGTTGAGATCTCCACGGCGGCGCTGATAGGCGAGGTCCATGGCGTCAAACTCCGCCTTTTCCCAGGGAGTGGGCACGGGGGTGCCCGGTGTGACCAGGTCGCGCCACTTGAGATCCGACGGGTCGAGCAGGGCCGTGATGTTCGGCTCCACGGGCTCGATGCCCCGAGGGTAGAAGTCGTTGTAGGCCACGCTCGAGGTGTAGTACTCATCGGCGAGGCCACCGAAGGCGTGCCCGAGCTCGTGGACCAAGACGTACTCACTCCACTGGTTGTGCGTCGTGAACGTCGCGTAGGTGTTGTAGATACCCCCGCCTCCGTAACGAGACTGATTGACCATGATGACGATCACGTCGTAGGGGACGGCCGCGGCGACGTCACGCAGCGCCTGGTTGTCCTCGGTGAGGACGTAGCGTTCCGATCCGAGCGAGTCGAAGCTGGCGCCGACCGCCGTGCGTCGCCACGCGCCGCGGCTGGGCTCGTCGATGCCTGAGTCCTGCGAGGGACGGAGCACGCCGCGCACGTTGATCCGATCCGTGAAGGATGCGTAGGGCTCGACGGCGAGGAGAACCCGGGTGAAGCGGGCGAGGTCGGCGCGAAACACCGCGGCCTCGTCGGCGCGGTAACCCTCGCCGACGAGGACCAGGTCGAGCCGGGTCGCGGGTTCGCCGGTCACGTGCTGATCGACGATCTCGAGGTTTTCCGGTGCGGGTTCGAGGCCGATCGTCGCGGCACCAGGGTCGATCGTTGTCGCGAGCAGCTCCTGGGGCTCGCCGTCGCGCGGGCGGACCGTGAGCCGGACTCTCACCGGCCGACGGGGGAACGGCACCAGAATCGTCTCGCTGTAGGTGCGCGTCACCCCTGAGCTGGCGCCGCTTGTGGTCCGGTACTCGCCAAACAAGCTGTCGTACCCCCACGCAAAGAGAGGGCGGTCGGTGGCGGCGTCGCTCACGGTTACGAGGTAGCGCCCGATCCCGGGTTCGTCCAAGAGGTGGGTGCGGCTGCCCGCCCATCGTCCCTGGCGCCATGCGCGATCGAACGAGGCCCACTCGGTTCGGGCGTTGCCGCCGTGGAACAGATCGACACGCAGCGTGGCGTCCATGAAGTCGGCGTCGAAGCCGGTCGCTCCGACGGCTCCGGCGGGCAACACGACCAAGGCGGCCTGGAGAAGAGACACCATGAGCAGGAGCAAGCGCATTGTGACCTCCGCGGCGGTCGGACCGCTCGGCCCATTATGGCGCGACTGAAGCGCTGAACCCGGCTGATCGATCAACGCGGCGTGGTGTCCGGTGTCCGCACGCGCGGCAGCGAGCCGAGAACGACGCGCGATTGCGGGGTAAGATGGGTTGGAGGTCGCCGCGGCCGCGGGGGCGGGGTGTGCGGCGAACCGTCGTCGAGGGAGGGGTGAGGATGGTTCCGGAGGACGACGGACGGCGTCCGAGCACGTCCCGCGGGCAGGACGACCTTCCGGTGGTCGACCTTTGGTTTTCGGGCATTCGCGAGCTCGAGAAGCGCATGCGGCAGTGGATCTCTGCGGACGGTATCTTCGTCGCGACTCCGGAACCGCAGCCACCGTCCAGCGTCGCCCGGGTGCGTCTGATTCTGGCGGACGGGTTCGTGCTGACCGAGGGAACGGCGGTCGTGGTGTGGGCACGATCCGAATCCGAGGACTCGGGTTGCGAGCCCGGCATGGGCATGCGCTGGATGGTCCTTCCTGAACCGAGCCGCCAGGTCATTGAACAGCTGGTCGCGGAGCACCAGGCCGACGGTGGGCATGCGTTCGACCCCGATCGCTTGCCCGAAGGAGATCTCGCGCCCGGCGACGTGGAAGGCTTTGCCGCGCTTCACGATCAGCCGACGGTCGTGCGGTTCCTTCCCGACACCGAAGACGACGGGCGGGTTGTGATCTCCGATCCCGGTGCCGCGCCTTCGACGGAGATGTCCCACGACGCGCCGGAGCTGATGCCCGCGATCCAGGTCGCATCCGCAGACACGATGGGCCACGCAGCTTCCCGAGGGCACGACCCTGAGGTCGATCGCGCTGGGACACCACCGGAAGATGGCGCGATGCTCGATTCAGGGTTGGCCGATGCCCTCTCCGACGGGATACCGCCGGACGCGTCAGAAGGCACCCTCACAGCGACCGACGGCGCGAAGCCGGCAGGTGACGGCTCCACCGTGGACCGGCCGGTGCCCTACCTGGAGGAACCCGGATTCGGGTCGATCTCTGACCTCGACGAGGAGGCTGGGTCGGTTCCGTCAGAGCCCATGATCGTGATGCCCGACGAAGACGATCTCCAATCTGCCGTCGTGCCAGTGCGGCGCACGGCGGGACCGGTGATCCTGTCGGCGATCGCGGTGCTCGTCGTGGCGGTGGCTGCCGCCGTGCTGCTGTCCCAGCGGACGCCGAACGGGACGCCTCCTGTCGTTTCGGCGGTCCCTACCGTGCCACCAGCTCAGGTCTCCGCCCCCGTGCCTGATCCGACGCCGGCGCAGCCGCTGGCAGATGCCGTGCTGAGGGAGCCGACCATGCTTCCGGTAACCCCACCGGACGAGCCGGTCGCGGCGACCTCGGTGGTGCTCCCACAGACCACGTCAGGAGCATCCGAAGCGGACGCACCGTCGCGGAGCGATCGGGAAGCCCCGGCCGGACCACCGAGCGGCGCGTCACGCGCCGTCGCTGGGATCTCCTGGAGCCGCCGTGGCAGCGCCACGGTCGTTGAAATCCAGCTCGAATCGGGCGTGGCAGCGAGCTCGGCCATCGTCAGTACGATGAGTGATCCACCGCGCGTGCTGGTGCGGTTCCCCCGCGTGGCAGAGCCCTTCTCCCAGCTCCTGATACCGGTTGCCTCTCCTGAGCTGGCGCAGATCCGGTCGTGGCTGCACAGCGAGCTGCGTCCGCCCGAGCTTCACATCGTGCTCGATCTCGCGGGAGATCGGGTCTCCCTGCTCGAGGTGCGGCGGGAGGAGCACACCATCGTCCTCGTGCTCGGTTCACCTGCCGGGCCCTGAGCCTGCAAGAGCGGGGCCTGACGGTAGGACCTCCAACTCAGAAAAAGCCCGCCGGCGAGGCCGGCGGGCGGTGTCACGAAGATACGTAAGGATGGCTCAGCGGCGCAGGAGCCAGAGGCCCGCGCCGGCCACCAGGAGCAGCAGCAGCCCGGTGGCCAGCGGTCCGGCCATGGGGATTCCGGGGGTCTTGCCCTCGAGGATCTCGATCGCCGTGTTCACCGTCTGGTTGTCCACGGTGCACGAGACGTTCGCGGTGCCGCTGGTACCGCCAGCCGTGAAGGTCGTCGCCAGCTGACCGGCGTAGGTGGCGTCGTTGATCGGGTTGACGGTGCCGAGTGTGGCTCCGAAGGTGGCCGGGGTGTTCTCGGGGATCGTGCCGCCGCCCGAGGTGTTGACCGCGTCGGAGTTCATCACAAGGTCCGAGCTGATGGCAGACATCCCGAAGGGCGGAAGCGTCGTCGGGTTGGCCGAGATCCGCAGGATCAGCCAGGGGTCGCTGTCCTCGAACCCGACCGAGCTGTCGCAGCCGGTCTGGTTCGGACCGGCGTTGCAGCCCCACCAGTTGTTCTCGGAGATCACAGCGCCCGGCGAGCTGCGGTCGTCGACGCCCTCGGCGTTGCCGACGATGCGGTTGTACTCGATGGTGGCGACCGAGGTGTCGTCCGTGTCGTAGCCGACCGTAACCGCGCCGTGGTTGTTGGTGAAGTAGTTCGACCGCACGGTCGCGTTCGTGCCCGGCCCGTACACGGTGTTGATGTTCACGCCGACCGACTCGTCGGTGGGGTCGACGACCCCGCCGTTATTGGTGAAGAAGGTGTCGTGGACGGTCGCCGTCGCCCCGGCGCCGACCTCGACACCGTAGTCGAAGTGGTCGCCAGCGCCCTTGCCGGTGAAGCTGCAGTGGCCGGCGTCGCCGGCGGTGACGCCGGCGCCGAAGAACAGGATGCCGACCCGCCCGTAGCTGCTGAAGGTGCAGTTGTTGACCGTGATGTCGACCACGGTGGCGATCTCGGTTCCGGCGTACTCCGGTCCCTCCGCGTGGTACTGCATGTTCTGGAAGGCGCAGGTGTCGAAGGTCGCAGCGGCGCCGGAGTTGATCCTCCAGCCCTGGAAGATCAGGTGGCCGGTGCCGTCGAAGGTGAGGTCGTGGACGTTGACCGTCACCCCGGACATCACCACGAACCAGCCGCGTGCGTCGCCGCTCGTTCCGGTGTCGACGCCCGCCGTCACGATCTCGCTGCCGGTCTGGCCGCGCAGCGTGATGCTCTTGGTGATGGCAACCTGTCCTTCGATGTGGTTTGCCACGGTCACCTCGAGGGTGTCGCCCGCCGAAGTGGCCGCCGCGTCGATGGCGTCTTGAATCGTCGAGTAGGAGAGCGCGGTGTCGACGTTGAGGATGTCCGTCGGCCCCTGCGGGGCCTGAGCCCTCACGGGTATGAACGGTGCCTCGCCGCTGGCGCCGAAGTCGGTTGCCGGGACGACGGCAAAGGCGGCCGGGGCAACAGCCAGGAAAAACACGGTCAGAAGAGCCAACGGACCCGCGGCCCAACGCTGCCTGCGATCACTCATGGTCGAACCTCCATAGAATGCCAGCCAAGTGAAACGATCCGGCAATTATCGAGAGATCATACGAGTCATACCTAATTCTCGCAAGCAGTCTATATCACGATCGTCAATATTTCCAGAGACTCGAAGAAAAAGTCGTGACGGGATTGGGGCCGAGGTACGTGATGGACTCCGGTCGCAAAGCTGCCGCAGGCTGTCGGTCGAAGCCGAAGAATCTCATCGCGGAGGGGCATCGGTATGGCCCAAAAATGTGCACGGCCATTCTGGGTCGTAGATCGAAGGGGCCGCCCGCCAGTCGTTTGCGGGTGCTGCCGTCGTCGCGCTCAACGCGAATGATGGCGAGGTGTTGAGCCTCGATGGGAGGAGGCGGATAGGGCCGGAGGTGCTCGGGGCGGGGCACAGGAATCAGGCTTTGATCGTGGATTGCGGACGCCAATTCGCAGGTCGCGTCCTCACCGGCACATCCTGTTTCGCGGCTTCGACCCAATCTGTCATCATCCGAGGTCGGAAAGTCCAAACCGGGCGTGGAGCTTGCCGCGCCAGGAAGCCCCGAGAAACGGGCACGCGGCCAGCGCCTGCGCCGGGCCCACATCTCGGTGCCGAGAGTACAGAATCTGGACCGCGTCGCGAACGCTGATCTCGGGATGCGGCCGTTCGAGCAGCGTCACGTCGGACCCGGGAGCGATCTCACCCGGTCTTGTCACGCGGCAGTACCAGCCTGTGCGCCCTTCGGCCGCGAGGCGCTTAGGCAGGCGCGTGTCGTGCCAACGGCGCGCGATCTTCCATGCTGGCTGGCGCGGTTGCACCACGCGGAGCTGCGCGCCGCCGATCGCCACGAGATCTCCGATGCAGGCCGACCCTTCGTCGAGTCCCTCGAGCAGCAGATTCTCGCCGAATGCGCCCGGTGAGGCCCCGCTGAAGCCACTGGCCCGCAGTGCGTTGTAGCTCGATTGGGAAAACACAAGGACCGCCTTCTCCTCGCCGCCGTGCCGCGTGGGATCGGCGTGGTGATCCCCGACGGGCCCCAGGTGGCCGAACCAGACCGGGCCGGCGACGGGCCGCTTGAAGATCGCCGTCCGCCAGGGACGATCGATCCAGCCTCCGACTCCGTCGGCGGGAAGATCGCGGATCTCACCGACCAGGACGGCGAGCACGTGGCCGATCGTTGCCTGACGGAGAGGGATGCCGACTCCCACGACAACAGCTTAGCTCTCACCGGCTGGAGCGCGAGGGATTGCGCATATGCACCAGCGGGTGGCTCTTCACCATCAGCGGGCAGGGGGCCGGGCTTGTGGCGGGTTACCGCGGATGGTCATGCCCAGAAAGTCCCTCTCTGAGGCCCCTCTGGGCGCAGCGCGCCGCGCCGTACGGTGGAATCGGGTCGTCGATCGACTGCCCGGCCTCGGGTACGCGCGCGCTGGAACAGAAGATGCAGCCATGGCGAGTGGGAACGGCGTCCGAGCGGTGTGGGGGCGCGGGTGCGCTCTCTGTGCCCACCGGGCGTCGGCCCATGCGTCCGACCACCACTTCCGGCGGCGGACGGAAGTTCACGAGGAGGCACACATGTCAGTCAAGCCCATTGCAACGTTCACGATCGCCGCCGGGAGTGCGGTTGTACTTGCGGCAGTACTCGCAGTGTCCACGCCAGCGTTCGCGGGCCAGAAGGGTGAGGCGTCCCAGGGCGCCCAAGCGTCGACCTCCGAAGTCTCCACCCAGGAGGAGGGCGCCAACGTCTCACAGATGATGCAGCGCATGCACGAGCTCATGGGAGAGATGTCCTCCATGATGGAAGGCATGGGCGGCGGGATGATGTCCGGCAGTGGCGGCATGATGTCGGGCGGCCACGGCAGGATGGCGAACGGTCACGGGATGATGGGCATGATGAGGGGCACCGACTCCATGGGCTATACGATG
>Ga0315540_10000691_pt1 | contig 19309 bp, 14 predicted proteins | sample SalMarSW160110MG_FD_203677 | JGI IMG/M metagenome (GOLD analysis project Ga0315540, IMG submission 203677) | Salt marsh sediment microbial communities from the Plum Island Ecosystem LTER, Massachusetts, United States - Salt Marsh Sediment SW1601-10 ...
GCGCGCGCCCGTCCCCCAGCTGCGGCACCAGGCTGCCGAACTGGTGGCCGGCATAGGCCATGGCGATGGGCTCGGCGCTCTCGGGCAGGCGGGCGCCGGAGCACATGGCCACGCCGTCGGCCGACGCGAGCCAGTCGGCATCCAGGCCGAAGCGCTCCGCCAGCGCCGAGTTGACCCGGATCAGCACCGGGTCCGGCGCCCGCTCCGGATGCACGCGCGCATAGAAGTGCTCAGGCAGCGCGGCGTAGCTGTTCTCGAATCGGATCGGGGCCATGGCATCGATCATACAAGCCACTGCCGCCCCGGAAATACACGCAGCGTTTATGGGCTCTCGGGTGGAGGTCGGTCTTTGAGACGCTCCGGGCTCACTTGCCCAGGCGGGCGATGAAGAAGCCGTCGTGGGATTCGGACGGGAACAGGCGCTCGGAGGACTGCAGCTCGCGGAAATCCTTGACCACCCACTCGTTCTCCTCGGGATGGATCGAGCACACGGCGTAGACCAGCCGCCCGCCGGGCTTCAGCACCCTGAGCGCCTCGGCGACCATGCGCTTCTGCAAATCGGCGTGGCGCACCACGCTGGCCTTGTCATGAATGAACTTGGCATCGGGATGGCGGCGGATCACGCCCGAGGCCGAGCACGGGGCGTCGAGCAGGATGGCGTCGAACGAGGCGGCATCAAACGCCAGCGCCGTGGCATCGGCCTGCTGCACCGTGACGTTGGCCGCCTTCAGCCGCGCCAGGTTCTCCTCAAGCCTCGGGATACGCGCAGCGCTGAGTTCCACCGCCGTGACCTCGGCATCCGGGTGGCGCCGGGCCAGCAGCGCCGTCTTGCCGCCGGGGGCGGCGCACAGGTCCAGCACCTTGTCTCCGGGGCGCACGTCCAGCGCCAGGGCCGCGTACTGGGCGGCCTGGTCCATGACCGTGAATCTCCCATCTTCGTAGCCGGGCAGGCCCGCGACGTCCGTGGATGCGGGCAGCAGCACGGCCTGCGCGGACAGCTCTCCCGGCGTGGCCTCGATGCCGAGATGATGCGCATCCCTGATCCAGGCATCCCGGTCGCCGTCCAGCACCGCCACCGCAAGCTCCGGCACCGCCTGGAACACCGCGGCGATCTGGGCCGCGCGCTCGGCGCCGAAGCCGTCGCGCCAGGCGGCGTACAGCCATTGCGGCAGCTCGGCCCGCTGGTGCGGCTTCAGTTTCGCCGGCGGATCGCTGTCGGCCACGCGCCGCAGCACGGCGTTGACGAGGCCGGCGGCCCTGGCGTGCCTGGAATGCTTGACCGCCTCGACGGTGGCATGCACCGCGGCGTGCACCGGCAGGCGCAGGTGGCGGATCTGGTAGGTGCCGACGAGCAGGGCCAGGCGCACATCATCCTCGGGCTTGGCCTGGACGTAGCGCGAGGCGTCGACCTCGAGCGAGAAATAGCGGCGCAGCACGCCGTAGACGAGCTCGCGCAACAGCCCACGGTCGCGCGTATCGGCCAGCGTGGCAGCGGCGCGCTCCAACAGCATGTCGGCCTTGGTGCCCTCGCTCAGCACCGCCACCAGGATGTCGACGGCCTGCTGCCGCACATTTCGGTTCAAGCTATCCCAGCCTGTCGCCCGGCTTCAGTTGCGCCCCGCGCAGAAAATCGGCGACGTCCATGGCGGCCTTGCCCTCCGGCTGCACGCGCCTGATGCGGTACACACCGTCACCACAGGCCACGTCGATGCCATCGCCCACGGCCAGCACCGTACCGGCCGGTTTCGCCACCGACGCATCCACCGCCTCGCCGGCCAGCACCTTGAGCCACTTACCGGCCAGCATCGTGCGCGCGCCGGGCTTCGGCGCGAAACAGCGCACCTGCCGGTGCACCACCGCAGCGGACTGCGTCCAGGTGATCGCCCGGTCCGCGGCGCCGAGCTTGGCCGCGTAGGTGACGCCCTCTTCCGGCTGCCACGCCGCTTTCAGGTGGCCGGCGGCGATGTCCGGCAGCACTTCGGCCAGCAGGGTGCCGCCCAATTGGGACAGCGCCGTCCACAGCTCGCCGCCCGTGGTCATCGCGGTGATCGGAATCTTGCGACTGGCGTAGATGCCGCCCGTATCCAGCCCCTCCTCCATGTGCATGATGCACACGCCGGTCTCGGCATCGCCGGCCAGCAGGGCACGCTCGATGGGGGCGGCGCCGCGCCAGCGCGGCAGCAGCGAGGCGTGCACGTTGATCGGAGCCACGCGCGGCGCGTCCAGCCACGCTTTCGGCAGGATCATGCCGAAGGCCACGACGACGAGTACGTCCGGAGCCTTCCCCTGCAGCCAGGCCAGGGCCTCGGGATTGTCCTTCAAGCTGTCCGGGGTGATCACGTCGATGCCGGCGGCCAGGGCCGCCTGCTTGATCGGCGAAGCCGTCAGCTTCATGCCGCGCCCGGCCGGCCGGTCCGGTTGCGACACCACGCCCACGACCTCGACATCCGGCCTGTCCAGCAGGGCCTCGAGGCAGGGCAGCGAGAAGGCCGGCGTGCCGGCGAAGACGACGCGCAGCGGGCTCATGCCGCAGCCAGTTTCTTGCGCTTTCTGAGCTTCTTCTTGATCAGGTTTGACTTCAGCGGCGACAACCGGTCGATGAACAGTTTGCCGTCCAGATGATCGAACTCGTGCTGCAGCGCCACGGCCTCGAAGCCATGGAACTCGGACTCATGGCGGTTGCCGTCGAGATCCAGCCAGCGCAGGCGGATGCGGGCCGGGCGCGTGACCTCCTCGTAGATCTCGGGCACCGACAGGCAGCCTTCCTCGAAGGTTTCCTTGTCATTGCTGAATTCCAGGATCTCGGGATTGATCCAGACGTGCAGGTCGCGCTCCGCCCCTTCCTGCCGCCATTCGGTGTCGGTGACGACAACGCGCAGCGTGGAGCCGATCTGGGTGGCGGCCAGGCCCACACCCGGGGCATCGTACATGGTGTCGGCCAGATCCTGCGCCAGCTGGCGCACCTCGGGCGCGGTCGGATCACGAACGGGCCGCGCCACGATGCGCAGCCTGTCGTCGGGATAGGTCAGGATCTCGCGAATGGCCATGGGGCGCATCCTAACCGGAGCGGCGGCCCCGTGTCATCGCCGCAACCGGTTGCTATTCCTTGCGATGCGCCTTGAAATAGTTGATCAGGCCGTTGGTCGAACAGTCGTGGCCCTTGACCTCGTCGAAATCGTCGAGCTCGGCGAGAACCTTCCGCGCCAGCTCCTTGCCCAGTTCCACGCCCCACTGGTCGAAGGCGTTGATGCCCCAGATCACGCTCTGCACGAAGATCTTATGCTCGTACATGGCGATCAGCGCCCCCAGCGTATGCGGGGTCAGTTTCTGGAACAGAATCGAGTTGGTCGGCCGGTTGCCGGGGAACACCTTGTGCGGCACCAGCGCCTCCAGCGCCTCGCCGGACAGGCCGGCCTCCGTGAGCTCGGCGCGCACCTCGTCCTCGTGCTTGCCGCGCATCAACGCCTCGGTCTGGGCGAAGAAGTTGGACAGCAGCATCGGGTGGTGGCGGCCGACCGGGTTCTTGCTCTCGACCGGGGCCAGGAAATCCGCCGGGATCAGCCGGGTGCCCTGGTGGATCAGCTGGTAGAAGGCATGCTGGCCGTTGGTGCCCGGCTCGCCCCAGATGATCGGCCCGGTGGCGTAGTCGACCGGCTCACCGTCGCGGTTCACGCGCTTGCCGTTGCTCTCCATGTCCCCCTGCTGGAAATAGGCCGGGAAGCGGTGCATGTACTGGTCGTAGGGCAGGATCGCATGCGTGTCGGCCCCGAAGAAGTTGTCGTACCAGATGCCCAGCATGCCGAGGATCACCGGGATGTTCTCCTCCAGGGGCGCGGTGCGGAAATGCTCGTCCATGGCGTGCGCGCCGGCGAGCAGCTCCTCGAACTGGTCCATGCCGATGGACAGCGCGATGGACAGGCCCACCGCGCTCCACAGCGAATAGCGGCCGCCGACCCAGTCCCAGAACTCGAACATGTTGTCGGTGTCGATGCCGAAGGCGGACACGGCCTCGGCATTGGTCGACACCGCGACGAAATGCTTGGCCACCGCGGTCTTGGTGCCGCCGCGGGTCAGAAACCAGTCGCGCGCCGTGCGCGCGTTGGCGATGGTCTCCTGGGTCGTGAAGGTCTTGGACACGATGACGAACAGCGTGGTCTCGCGGTGCAGGTGGCGCAGGGTCTCGACCATGTGCGTGCCGTCGACGTTGGACACGAAATGCATGTGCAGGCCGTCGCGGCCGAACGGCGTCAGCGCCTGGGTCACCATCTGCGGCCCGAGGTCGGAGCCGCCGATGCCGATGTTGACGATATCGGTGATCGCCTTGCCGGTACCGCCCTTCCACGCGCCGGTGCGCACCGCCTCGGTGAAGCGGCGCATCCGTTCCAGCACGTGCCGGACGTCCGGCATCACGTCGTGGCCGTCGACGATGACCGGGCGGTCGGAGCGGTTGCGCAGGGCCGTGTGCAGCACGGCGCGGTGCTCGGTGTTGTTGATCTTCTCGCCGGTGAACATGCGCCGGGTCCAGCCGGCCACGTCGCGTTCGCGGGCCAGCCCCAGCAGCAGCGCCAGGGTCTCGTCGGTGATGATGTTCTTGGAGAAGTCGACCAGGATGTCGTCGCCGGCGAACAGGCGGCTGAAGCGCTTGAAGCGGTCCGGGTCGGCCGCGAACAGCTCCCGCATGTGCACCTGCTGCATCTGGACCGCGTGGGCCGCGAGGGCCTTCCATGCCCGGGATTCGGTCAACTCCGACACCATCTACCTCCTGTGCGGGAACAGCGCGCGGCCGGCTTATGGCCAGGTATCGCTCAACAGCTCCTTGACCGAATAGGCGTCCATGTCGCCCTCGACGCCCTTGAGCTTGACCGGCGGCAGCACCTCGTACTTCGCCTTGCCCTTGAGGCGCCTCATGGTGGATTCGCTGATGATGACCTGGCCGGGCTCCGCCAGGCTGACCAGGCGCGCGGCCACGTTGACGGCGTCGCCGATGCAGGTGTACTGCATGGTCTGGCTGGAGCCGATCGATCCCACGACCACCTCGCCGGAGTTGATGCCGATGCCGATCTGGATCGGCTCCTCGCCGTCCCGCTCGCGCTGCTCGTTGAACAGCTTCAACGCCCCCTGGATCTCCAGGGCGCAGGAGATCGCGTGGTCGGCCGCGTTGGGCAGGTCCACCGGGGCGCCGAACAGCACCATGATCTCGTCGCCGATGTACTTGTCGACCGTACCCTCGTGGCGGAACACGATGTCGACGACCATCTCGAAATAGCGGTTCAGCATGGCCACGATGTCCGTCGGCGACGAGCGGCGGCTCATGCTGGTGAAGCCGCGGATATCGGCGAACAGGATGGTCACGTCGCGCAACTGGCCGCCCTTCTCGAGGTTGACCTTGCCGCTCATGACCTGCTCGACCACGCCCGGCGACAGCAGGCGCTCGAACTGGGCCTTGGTATGGGCCTCGTGCTCGACCTGCTTCAGCAGCTTGGCGTTGGCCACCACCATGGCCACGTGCCTGGCGATGCCCGTGAACAGCTGCAGATCCTTGCGCGTGAAGGCCAGCAGCGAGCGGATGCTGTCGAGATGGATAACGCCGAGGAAGGCGCCGTCGTGCATCAGCGGCGCGGCCATGGCCGACTGGATGCCCTGCATGATCACCGACGAGGCCTCGGCGAAACGCTCGTCGGCGCTGCTGTCGGAGATCAGCACGGCCGCCTGGGTCTCGCGCACCTCGCGCAGGATGGAGCCGGCCACCTGCACGCGAATGTCGTCGCCGGTACGCGTGCGCACCGAGCGCGGCACCAGCTCGCCGCTGTCCTCGTCGACCAGCATCACCACGCAGCGGTCCGCCGGGAAGATCTGGAACACGTGCTCGGTCACCTTGTCCAGCACCGAATGCAGGTCGCGCTCCAGGCCGATGCTGCGCAGCAGGTCGTGGCCGAGGCGCAGCTTCTCGTAGTCGTCGCGCAGCACCGAGATGTCGGACACCTCCCGTTCGGGGAGGAATTCCTGGGCGGCCTCGACCGCGATGCGGTCGCGCACGGAGCCGGCGGTATGGAGCTGGGAGATGCTGACCAGCGTGGCCAGGCGCTCCTCCTCGGTCATGGCCTGGAACATCAGGCTGGTCTTGCCGAGGTTGATGACGTCGCCGTCCTTCAGCTTCACATGGTCGATGCGCACGCCGTCATAGAAGGAGCCGTTGGAGCTGCCGAGGTCCTGGAACTCGAAGCCGTCCCTGACGCGCCGGATCACGGCATGGCGCTTGGAGGCCATCGGATCCGCGAGGCAGATGGTGCTCCGGGGATGACGACCGATCGTCGTCTCGTCACCAAGGGTATACGTGTGCTCCCCGCTCCCTGTTTTCACCACGACCTTGGACATGCGCTGAGTGTATGGTAACGGCCCCTTGTGTGACAATAGGCATGAACCACGAGCGGGATTGGGTTTCGCCCGGCTTGGTATAGGATACGGGCAACCGATACGGAGGTTCCATGGCCAAGCAGCACATCGTCTTCGTCGCCTCCGAGGTAGCGCCGCTCGCCAAGACCGGCGGCCTGGCCGACGTCGCCGGCTCGCTGCCGGGCGCGCTGCGCCGGCTCGGCCACGCGGTCACGGTGATCACGCCGCTGTACCGCCGGCACCTCGATCCCGCGGTGCTCAGGACCGGCAAGCCGGCAAGGACCATCCCGCTGTGGATCGGCGGCACCATGCGCCAGGTGCCGCTGCACGAGGCCGACATCGGGGGTCAGCGATTCATCCTCGTCGAACAGGACGACCTGTTCGATCGCGACGGCCTGTACGGACCGCCGGGTGACGCCTATGCGGACAACCTGCTGCGCTATGCCCTGTTCACGCGCGCCGCGCTCGAGGCCGCGGCACTGCTGGACACGCCGGTCGACCTGTTCCACTGCCACGACTGGCAGACGGCGCTGCTGCCGATGCTGCTGAAGACCCAGTACCAGCACCATGCGGGCATCGCCGGCGCCGGCACCGTGTTCACGATCCACAACCTGGCCTACCAGGGCATCTTCCCGGCCCTGCACATCCCGCATGTCGGCCTGCCGCCGGAGTATTTCCATCCCGAAGGCTACGAATTCTACGGCCAGATCAACTGCATGAAGGCCGGCATCATGATGGCGGACCGCATCACCACGGTCAGCCCCAGCTATGCCGAGGAGATCCTGACCCCCGAATACGGCTGCCACCTGGAGGGCTTCCTGGCGAAGCACCGGCACAAGCTCTCGGGCATCGTCAACGGCCTGGATACCGTGTCCTGGGATCCGGCTGCGGACACCGCCCTGCCCGCCCGCTTCGAGGCCGGAGACATGGACGGCAAGGCGGCGTGCAAGTCGGCCCTGCAACAGGCCTTCGGCTTCGCCGCCGAACCGCGCACGCCGGTGCTGGCCATGATCTCGCGGCTGGCGGAACAGAAGGGCGTGGACCTGCTGCTGCCCTGCATCCCGGACTGGGTGCGCCACGGTTACCAGATGGCCTTCCTCGGCACCGGCGACCTGCTGTACGAGGCGGCGCTGAAGAAGCTCGCCGATGACCATCCCGGGCAGATCCATTACTTCCGCGGCTTCGACGAGGCGCGGGCCCGCCTGATCTATGCCGGCAGCGACATCTTCCTGATGCCGTCGCGTTTCGAGCCCTGCGGCCTGAGCCAGCTGATGGCGATGCGCTACGGCACGGTGCCGGTCGTGCGCGCCACCGGCGGGCTCATCGACACCGTGCGCGACTACGATGCCGGGCGCCGGGCATCCACCGGCTTCGCGTTCGCCGACGCCAACGCCCCGTCGCTGGCCAAGGCCGTCGACCACGCCGTCGGCATCTACCGCCGCCCCGCCGCCTGGAACCCGCTGCGCACCCGGGCCATGCGCCGCGACTCGTCCTGGGATGCCTCGGCCCGGTCGTACGCCGAGATCTACGGCTCGCTGCCATGACAAGCCGCGTGATCGCCGCCGACGTCGGCGGCACCAACATCCGGACCGCCATCGTCGACGCGGGCGGCACCATCCATGCCCGCCATCGGAAGCAGGCGGAGCTGTACCGGCTGCATGCCGCCTCCGCGGAGGCGGCCGCGGCCGAGGTGCTGGCGGCGCTGGAGGAGGCCTTCCGGCCGCTGTTGGCCGATGCGCCGGACGCCGGGGCCGTCGGCATCGGCTTCCCCGGCTTCTTCCGGGGCGACAGCGGCGTGCTCGTGGCCTCACCGAACCTGCCGGGGCTGGCGGACTTCCCGCTGGCCGAACGCCTTCAGGCCAGCCTCGACCTGCCGGTGCACGTGCACAACGACGCGCTGGCGGCCTGCCTCGGTGAGTCCCGCTTCGGAGCAGGCCGGGGACTGACGCACCTGATGCACCTGACGCTGGGCACCGGCGTCGGCGGCGGCGCCATCATCGACGGCGTGCCCTATGCCGGGGAAGGCGGCATGTCCATGGAGATCGGGCATCTGCGCGTCGTCGACCCGATGCTGCCGGATGCGCGGCCCTGCGGCTGCGGCGGCAAGGGATGCCTGGAGACCTACGCCTCGGCCTCGGCCGTGGCCGCGCGCTACGCCAAGGCCACCGGGCGGGACTGGGTGTCGCCGGTCGAGATCCACGAGCGGGCGGGCAACGGCGAGACGCTCGCCCGGCAGGTGCTGGAGGAGGCCGGCGCCTACCTGGGGCAGGCGATCGCCGAGGCGGCCAAGCTGCTGGACATCCGCACCGTCACGGTGGGCGGCGGCCTCAGCCAGGCCTGGGAATGGCTGTATCCGCCGCTAATCGAGCACATGGAGGCGCGGGTGATCCCGCCACAGCGCGGGAAGATCCGGGTACTGCGCTCGACCCTGGCCGATGACGCCGGCCTGCTCGGGGCCGCGGCCCTGGCCCTGGATACACGCCCTTAGGCAGCACTTCCATCGCCTCTAAAGGGTGGTCATCAGCCCCATGGCCATCGGGTGCGGCAGGTCAGGATGCCGCGGGTACATGCGCACCTGGAAACGGTAATTGCCGGTATCGTCGGGACGGATATTGGCGGCGTAGATGCCGTCGTTCTCGTACATCAGTTCGATCACGCCATCACGCCGGTAATCGCCGTTCCGTGCCGGGCGGAAGAACAGCACCTCCACGCGCACGTCCTCCGGGACCAGGCCGGCGAGGTTCGCCTTGATGCGCAGCGGGATATCCTCGCCGACGTTCCAGATGCTGTACGGCGGGATCTCGCTGGTCTGCGCCAGGCTGGTCTGGGGCCAGGCCGCGCGCACCCTGGCCTTCCAGGCCGCCAGCGCCTTGGCGCGCGCGAAGCCGTCAGCGGCCATCTCGCGGCTGCGGCGCGAGGCCGGCACATAGAAGCGTTCCACGTACTCGGCCACCATGCGGTCGGTGTTGAAGTACGGGATGCTCGCGATCATGGCGCGCTTGGAGATGTACACCCATTTGTCGGAGAATCCGCGTTCGCTGAGCTGGTAATAGGTCGGGATCACGTCGTGCTGCAGCACGTGGTACAGCGAATCGGCATCCTCGGCATCCCTGAGCTGTTCATCGCCGATATCCCGCTCGCCGCCGATGATCCAGCCATTGTCCCCCTGGAAGCCCTCCGGCCACCAGCCGTCGAGGACGGACAGGTTCGGCGCCCCGTTCATCGCGGCCTTCATACCGGAGGTACCGGAGGCCTCCATGGGCCGGCGCGGATTGTTCATCCACACGTCCACACCGCAGAGCATGTAGCGCGACAGGGTCATGTCGTACCCCTCGAGCATCAGCACGCGCCCCATGAACTCGGGCTTGCGCGCGATGTTGTGGATGCGGCGGATCAGCGCCTGTCCCGGCTCATCGGCCGGATGGGCCTTGCCCGCGAACAGGAAGATCACCGGCTTGCCGACCTCGTCCAGCAATCGCTTCAGCCGCCCCTCGTCGTGGAACAGCAGCGTGGCACGCTTGTAGGTGGCGAAGCGCCGCGCGAACCCGATCACCAGCGTGCGCACATCGAAATCGGCCGTCATCTGGCGCACCAGCTCCCCACTCTCGCCGTTGCGCTTGGCCTGGTACAGCAGGCGCTCGCGGATGTAGTGCAGCATGCGTTGCTTGTTGGTCTGGTGGATGCTCCAGAACAGGTGGTCCGGAATCTCGTGGATGCTTTCCCAGAACTCCGGATCCTGCAGGCGACCGCGCCAGCGGGCCCCCAGCTCCTGGTCGAAGGCGGCGATCCATTCCTGGGCCAGCCAGGTCTTGACGTGCACGCCGTTGGTCACGGAGGTCACCGGATTCTCCTCCGGGTCGATGTCCGGCCACATGTCGTGGCACATCTCGGAGCTGACCGTGCCGTGCAGCCTGGACACGCCGTTCTGGTAGGACGTGCCGTGGATCGCCAGCGCCGTCTGGTTGAAGCCGCCGCTGCCGTGGCCGAAATCGCCACGCCCCAACTGGTGCAGGCTCTCGCGCGGGATGGCGAGCGCCTCGGCATAATGGCCCATATACTGGTCGAACAGGTCGAGCGGAAAGATATCGTGACCGGCCGGCACCGGCGTATGGGTGGTGAACACCGTCGAGGCCGACACCGCCTCGATGGCCTGGTCGAACGTCAGTCCCTGGGACTGCACGTACTCGCGGGCACGCTCCAGCACGATGAAGGCGGCATGCCCCTCGTTGGCGTGCCATGCCGTCGGCTCGACGCCGACCGCGCGCAGGGCGCGCACGCCGCCGATACCCAGGCACATCTCCTGCTGGATGCGGTTCTCCAGCCCGCCGCCGTAGAGCTGATGCGTGATGCCGCGGTCCTCGGACCGGTTGGCGTCGATATCGGCATCGAGCAGCAGCATGCGGATATGCCCGACCTTGGCCTCCCAGACCTTCAGGTGCAGCTGGCGACCCGGCAGCTCCATGTCGACCACGAGGTCCGCACCGTCCCCGCCCTTCAGCGGCTCGATGCACAGGTCCTCGAAGCGGTTGTCCTGATAGGTCGCGATCTGGTTGCCGTGCACGTCGATGCTCTGGATGAAATAGCCGTTGCGGTACAGCAGGCCGACGGCGATAAACGGCAACCCGAGATCGCTGGCCGACTTGCAATGGTCGCCGGCCAGGATGCCCAGGCCGCCGGAATAGATGGGCAGGGATTCATGCAGGCCGAACTCGGCCGAGAAATAGGCGATCGCGTGCTGCTTGCCGTCCTTGAAATGGGCCGGGAACCACAGCAGTTCCTCTTTGAGGTAGGAATCAAAATCGGCCAGCGCCCCGTGGTACAGGGACAGAAAGGCACGGTCGTTCGCCATCTCCTCCAGCCGGACCTGGCTGACCCGGCGCAGGAACAGCCGCGGATTGTGTCCGCACAGGCTCCACAGATCCTCGTCCATCTGCCGGAACAGGTTGCGCGCCCGGGCATGCCAGGAAAACCACAGATCGCCGGCGATGTCCTCCAGGCGCGCCAGGGCCGCGGGAATCTTCGGACGGATCTGGAAACTGAAAAGCTGAGGTTCGGTATTGCGCACGTCCTAAACCTCCGGTCGGCTGCTCAGCGGTCGACGCTGGACGCACGACAGTCTGCGTAAGGCGCCATCCGCGTCAATCTCCGGCCTGCGCCGCATCACGGGCCTCCCAGCAGGGCCTGTTTCAGGTCCGCATCGGCCGGATGCGCGCCCAGCCACACCGCCAGCAGGGCCCGCTGGAAGTCCGCCCCGTCGATGCGGCCACGCGACTGCCCGTTCAGGAACACCTCCGTGGTGCCGTCCGGCAACAGGTCGAAGCGGTAGACGTCATCCCGGTGCGCCTCGCGGAACATGGCGTTGAACCGTTGCAGCCGGGGCCCCAGGGCATCCATGGCCGCCCTGGTCTGATTCTTCCCGAACCCTTCCGTCCAGCCTTCGGCCAGGCGCTTGGCGCTGACCCCGTCGTAGATGAAATGCATGACGACGCGCCTGGCACCCGTATCGGCCAGCACGGCCCCGGTGCCGGAAAGCCGATGCCCGGTATACAGGGCCGCGGCATAGATATGCAGGAAGAACTTGGTGCGGATGCCGGCGCCGTTGAGCTGCAGCGTACTGCCGGCCAACTGCACCTGTTCGGGAAACTCGATCCCGTCCACCTCGGCCGCTGTGGCCGTGACGGACCCCACGACGAGCAGCACCAGTGCAAGCAAGCCTTTATGCATCATCCGCTCCCTTGTCCGAATAGGGCCATTATGGCACATCGGCGTCCAGCCGGGATTGACGCAACGGGCCGGGCCCGCGGGCTGGCCGGTCAGTCGAAGCCGAAACCGTCGGCGAACACGCCCAGGCAGGCATCGACGGCAGCGGCATCGTAGAAGCGTCCGCGGTTGTCGCGGATCTCGGCGATCGCGGCCTCGTGGCCGAGACCGGGCCGGTACGGGCGATGCGAGCTCATCGCCTCGACGACATCGGCGACGGCGACGATCCTCGCCTCCAGGCAGATCTGCTCGCGCTGCAGCCCCAGCGGATAGCCGGTGCCGTCGATGTGCTCGTGGTGCTGGTAGGCGACCTCGGCCACCGGCCACGGGAAATCGATGTCCTTCAGGATGTCGTAGCCGATCTTGGCGTGCGTCCGGACCATCTGCAATTCCATGTCATTCAGCCGGGAGGGCTTGCTCAGGATCTCCGCCGGGACGTTGATCTTGCCGATATCGTGGATCATGGCCCCGAGATGGATGCCCTGCAGCGCATCCGTATCCAGGCCCATGCGCCGGCCGATGGCCACCGCCAGCTCGGCCACCCGCCGCTGGTGGCCGGCCGTGTACGGATCGCGCGCCTCCACGGTCTTGGACATCGAGGCGATCGTCTGCTCGAGATTGCGGCGCGCCATGGCCAGATGCTGCTCGCTGAGCCTCAGCGCCTCGTCGCGCTCCCGGCGCACACGCAATACATCGACCCCGAAGGCGAGATCACCGGCCATCTCCTCGAGCAGGGCGATCTCCTGATCGGTGAAGGCATCCACCTCGTCCGCATAGACATGCAGCACGCCGAACACGTCACCTGCCTCGCTGGTCAAAGGCAGGGCGACGTCCGAGGCGCAACCTGCCTCGAGCATCCCCTGCTTCCAGTCGTGCTGCGGCTCGGCGGCGATGTCCCGGGAGAGCTGCGTGTTGCCGGTGCGGACGGCGCGACCGCTCGGCCCCACCGAACGCGCATCCTCGCCCCAACCCGGCCGGATCGCAGCCAGCAGGTCTTTCGGCACGCCGGCGCTGGCCACGATCTCGATGTCCCTGGCCGCGTTGTCCTGCGCATAGCCGACCCAGGCCATGCGGTAGCCGCGCTGCTCGACGATCGCCGTACAGATGGCCTGAAGCAGCTTCTCCTCGTCGGTGGCATGGACCAGTTCGCGGTTGACCGTGCCCAGCGTCGCCAGCGCCCGGTTGGCGTGTGCCAGCGCGATCTCCGCCTTCTTGCGCTCGGTGATCACGTCGAACACGACGACGAAATGTTCCGGCTTCGGGCTGTAGACCGACACCGAGAACCACATGTCCAGGGCCTTGACGTAGGTCTCGAAGCGCTCCGGCTCCGCGCCCATGGCCACCCGTCCGTAGATCTCGATCAGTTCGGGGTCGTCCTCCCGGATGCCGGGAATGACCTCGCTCACCCGCCGGCCGACGACGTCTTTCAGGCCGGTCAGCCTCTCGAAGTTATCGTTGACATTGAGATAGATGAAATCCACGGGCCTGCCGCTTTCGATCACGATCCGGCAATGCGCCAGGCCGTTGAGCATGTGATCGAACAGCGAGCGGTGCATCTGCTCGCTCTCGGCCAGTTCGCGCTCCGCCGCTTTCCGTTCGGTCACGTCGCTGAAGATCGTCGCGAACTGCCCAGGACGCGGGCTGAAGGCCCGGACATCGTAATGCCGGCCCAGCGACTGCGAATAGTTCTGGAAGGAAATCGCTTCGCCGGTCAGCGCCACCTTGCCATAGGTATCGATCCAGTGCGGTTCGGTAGCAGGGAGGACCTCGAGCACCGTTCTGCCGATCAGCCCGTCTGCCGGCATCCCGGTCAGCGTCTCGAAAGCCGGGTTGACCTCGAGGAAGCGGTAGTCGGACGGCTTGCCGTCGCCATCGCAGATGATCTCATGCACCGCGAAGGCCGACGGCATGTTCTCGAACAGCTGGCGGAAGCGCCGCTCGCTGTCGACCAGGGCCTGTTCGGCACGCTTGCGCTGGCTGATGTCCCAGTAGATGCCGAGCACGCCGGTGATGTCGCCGGATGCGGCACGCACCGGCGTCTTCACGGTCTGCACCGTGCGCGCGCAGCCGTCGACAATGGCCGTCTCCTCCATATCGATGGTCTCGCCGCGCTCAAGGACCCGCCGGTCGTCGGCCAGGTACTTCTGCGCCAGCTCAGGCGGGTGGAATTCCTCGTCCCGCCGGCCGATCGCATCCTTCGGGCTATCCAGCCCCAGAAGCCGGGCATGCGCCACATTGCACGACACATAGGTCAGATCGGGCGCCTTCATGAAAACCCCCTGCGGCAGCGCATCGATCAGCGTCCTGAATTTGTGCTCACTGAGCTCGACCAGCTGGCGTTCATGCTCGAGCTCGGTGATATCCACGCCGGTCGCCAGCAGGTAATGCAGACCCTCCTTTTCCGTGTTCAGCACCTGGGCGTACCACTGGATCAGGCGCTCCTCGCCGGACTTGGTGACGATGGCATTGATGTTGCCATGGGTCGGCTTGCCGCCGATCGATTCAGCAAACACCTGGCGGATTCGCTCTCGCTCCGCTTCGGGCAGGAAGAGGGTAAACCAGTCCTTGCCCCTGGCCTCTTTCAGGCTGTAGCCGCCGAGGGCCTCCATGAAAGCATTGAAATAGAGGATCCTGCCCGTTTCATCGAGCATCAGGATGATCGCCGGCACCGCATCGAACAGGTCCAGCCTGTCGATGTCCTGCAGCATATCGACTCGACGCATCGTCTCTTTCCCCCATCTGCTGAATCAGCATAGACAACGATTATCATTACCTACAAGGCGGAACTTACGCCCGATGCCCGCCCGCGCTTGCCGCTCCCCGTCTGGAGCGTCAGGCTGCGCCGCCATGTCCGCACTCAGTTTCGAGATCCTGGGCCGCGATCCGGGCGGCTACGCCCGCCTCGGCCGCATGCGCCTGCCGCACGGCACGGTGGACACGCCAGTGTTCATGCCGGTCGGCACCCAGGCCACGGTCAAGAGCCTGACCCCTGAGGATCTCGTCGGGGACGTCGGGGCCCAGATCATCCTCGGCAACACCTACCACCTGATGCTGCGCCCGGGCGCGGACGTGATCGAGAAGCTGGGCGGCCTGCACCGCTTCATGGCCTGGGAGCGGCCGATCCTGACCGACTCCGGCGGCTTCCAGGTGTGGTCGCTGGGCAAACTGCGCAAGATCGAGCCGCACGGCGTGTGGTTCCAGTCGCATATCGACGGCGCGAAGGTCTTCCTGGGCCCGAAGGAATCGATGGACATCCAGCGCAAACTCGGCAGCGACATCGTCATGGCCTTCGACGAATGCACCCCGTATCCCGCGACCGAGGAGCAGGCGCTCGCATCGATGCGCATGTCGATGCGCTGGGCGGCCGAGTGCCGCGAGCACCTGCCCGTGAACGATCGCCAGGCGTTGTTCGGCATCGTGCAGGGGGGCATGTACCCCCGGCTGCGCCTCGAGAGCCTGGCCGAGATCGCGGCCATGGACTTCGAGGGCATCGCCATCGGCGGGCTGTCCGTCGGCGAGCCGAAGCCCGAGATGATGGCGATGCTCGACGCGCTGGCGCCGCACTTGCCGGCGGACAAGCCGCGCTACGTCATGGGGGTCGGCACCCCGGACGACCTGATCGAGGGCATCGACCGCGGCATCGACATGTTCGACTGCGTGATGCCGACGCGCAACGCCCGCAACGGCACCCTGTTCACCGACCACGGCATCGTGCACATCAAGCAGGCGCGGTTCGCCGAGGATGCGCGCCCGCTGATGGCCGACTGCGGCTGCTACACCTGCCGCCATTTCTCGCGCGCCTACCTGCGTCATCTGTACATGGCGAAGGAGATTCTAAGTTCGCGGTTGAATACCTTGCACAATCTTCACTACTATACGGCCCTCATGCAGAGGGCCCGCGAGGCCCTGGCGAGGGGAAACTGGCCGGAATTCCGCGATCAATTTCTGCAAACCTATCGCGGCGGCGACCCCGAGGCCCGCACGCACAACGAGGAGCTTTCACCATGAACCATACGATTTCGAGCATCCGGACCATCGGCGCCGCCGCGGCGCTGTGGCTGGCCATGTCTTCCCCGGCCTATGCGGCCGCACCCTCGGCGACGGGCGGCATCGTGCAGCTGGCGCCATTGCTGCTGATCATGGTCGTGTTCTACTTCCTGCTGATCCGGCCGCAGCAGAAGCGCCTGAAGGCGCACAAGGCCATGGTCCAGGGCATGAAGAAGGGCGACAAGGTCGTTACCGCCGGCGGCATCATCGGCACGGTGGCCGAGGTCTCCGACGACGAGATCAAGGTGGAGATCGCCGAGGGCACCAAGGTGCGCGTCAAGCGCGACACCATCACCGGCCTGGCCGAGTAACGACGAACGACGCCGCCTGACCCCGGCTACGAAGGAATCCCGACATGCATGCATACCCGCGATGGAAGCTGTGGCTCATCCTGATCGTGTTCGCGGTGTCCGTGATGGGCGCCCTGCCGAACTTCATGAACGTCCCCACCTGGTGGCCGTCCATGCTGAGCAAGAAGATGAACCTGGGCCTGGACCTGAAGGGCGGCATCCATCTGGTACTCGATGTCGAGGTCGACAAGGCCGTGGCGCACAGCGTGGCGGAGGACGTCGATTCCGTGCGCCGCAGCCTGCGCGAGAAGCGCATCGCCTACTCCAGCCTGGAAAATGACGGACGCACGATCACCGCCGTGATCCGCAATGCCGGCGATACCGCGGCCGCCGCCAAGCTGCTGTCCGATTCCATGCACGACTTCACCATGCAGCAGGCCGGCAACAAGCTCGTGTTCACGCTGAAGGACTCGCAGGCCAAGGACATCAAGAAGTTCGCGGTCGAGCAGGCCATCGAGGTCGTGCGCAACCGCATCGACGCACTGGGCACCACGGAGCCGGTGATCGCCAAGCAGGGCGACCACCGTATCCTGGTGCAGATCCCCGGCTACGAGAACACCGCCCGCGCCAAGAGCCTGATCGGGCGCACCGCCGAACTGGAGTTCAAGCTGGTCGACGAAAAGGGCGACCTGGACAAGGCCCTGGCCGGCGACGTACCGCCGGACGACGAGATCGTCTACGGCGATCCGGAGAAGCGCGGCGACAAGGTCTACCGCCAGCCCTATCTGGTGAAGAAGCGCACCGAGCTTTCCGGCAACGAGGTCTCCGACGCGCGCGTGTCCATCGATTCGCGCTACAACGAGTACGCGGTGACGCTGAAGTTCAACAACCGCGGGGCCGAGCGCTTCGATCGGCTGACCAGCCAGCATGTCGGCGACCGCTTCGCCATCATCCTGGAAGGGGTGGTCAAGTCCGCGCCGGTGATCCGCGAGCGCATCTCCGGCGGCTCGGCCCAGATCACCGGCAACTTCACGCCGCAGGAGGCGCGTGATCTGGCCATCGTGCTGCGTGCCGGCGCCCTGCCGGCGCCCGTCAACATCGTCGAGGAGCGCTCGATCGGCCCCAGCCTGGGCCAGGATTCGATCAACAAGGGCACGAGCTCGACGATCTACGGCTTCATCGCCGTCGTCGTGTTCATGCTGGTCTACTACCGCCTGTTCGGCCTGGTGGCCGATATCGCGCTGATCTTCAACCTGGTGCTGATCGTGGCGGCGATGAGCATGATCGGCGCCACGCTGTCGCTGCCCGGCATCGCCGGTATCGTGCTGACCGTCGGCATGGCCGTGGACGCGAACGTGCTGATCTTCGAGCGCATCCGCGAGGAGTTGCGCAACGGCCGCACGCCGCTGGCCGCCGTCGATGCCGGCTTCGACCGCGCCTTCGTCACCATCGTCGACTCCAACGTCACGACGCTGATCGCGGCCGTGGTGCTGTTCCAGTTCGGCAGCGGCCCGGTCAAGGGCTTCGCGGTGACGCTGACCATCGGCCTGCTGGCCTCGATGTTCACGGCCATCACCGTGACCCGCGCCATCATCGCCCTGTCGCTGGGGCGGCGTAAGCGCATCGAACGCCTGAGCATCTAGCCTGAGCATCTAGGGGAACACCCATGGAACTGATCCGTTCGGACACACATATCGACTTTCTGGGCAGGCGCAAGATCGCCATGGGCATCTCCGGCACCCTGGTGCTGGCGTCGATCCTGTTGCTGATCTTCAAGGGCCTGAACTTCGGCATCGACTTCACGGGCGGCACGCTGGTGGAGACCCGCTTCGCCCAGGCCCCCTCCATCGCCGACGTGCGCGAGGCCCTGACGCCGAAGGGCTACGGCAACGCCGTGATCCAGCAATACGGCAACCCGAAGGAGATCATGATCCGCGTGCAGAACCGCGACAGCAAGGCCTCATCGAAGATCAGCAACACCGTGCTCGACGCGCTGAACGCCAAGTTTTCCAACAAGGTCGAGATGCGCCGCGTCGAGTACGTCGGGCCCCAGGTCGGCAAGGAACTGACACAGGCCGGCATCATGGCCGTGCTGTTCGCGATGATCGCGATCTTCGGCTACGTGATGTTCCGCTTCGAGCTCCGCTATGCCGTGGGCGCCGATCTGGCCCTGGTGCATGACACTTCCATCGTGCTCGGCGCCTTCGCCATCACCGGCATGGAGTTCAACCTGACCGTCGTCGCCGCGGTGCTGACGGTGATCGGCTATTCGCTGAACGACACCATCGTCGTGTTCGACCGCATCCGCGAGATGAACGCCGCCAACCGCAAGAAAAAGAACCCCGAGGACGAGCCGACGACGGCCAACAACGCCATCAACCAGACGCTGTCCCGGACCCTGATCACGTCGTTCACGGTGCTGATCGTGCTGCTCTCCCTGTTCTTCCTGGGTGGCGAGGTCATCCACGGCTTCGCGTTCGCGCTCTTGGTCGGCGTCGTGGTCGGTACCTATTCCTCGATCTACATCGCCAGCCCCATCATGCTGATGATGAAGGGACACACCAAGGCCGATGAGGACGCCGTCAGGGAGATGGAGGCGCGGCCCTGATCTCGCTGCCGGGCGACGTCAACCCCGACGTCGGCGCCGATGTGCCGCTGTTCCGCGGCTATGGCGACGACTACCTGAAGGTCGGCGACGACGTCTACCGCTCCGGCCTGATGCTGCACGCGGGCCAGGTGACTGCACCCTGGGGACCGGAACGCCTGGAGGCACTGGGCGTGGAACACCTGCAGCCGATCCTCGCGTCCCCGCCGGAGGT
>Ga0315540_10000695_pt1 | contig 19290 bp, 19 predicted proteins | sample SalMarSW160110MG_FD_203677 | JGI IMG/M metagenome (GOLD analysis project Ga0315540, IMG submission 203677) | Salt marsh sediment microbial communities from the Plum Island Ecosystem LTER, Massachusetts, United States - Salt Marsh Sediment SW1601-10 ...
TACGGCCGCTTTCCGGAGCCACCCGCGGATGCCGCCTACGATGCCCCCAACCGCAACATGGAGCTTCGCTATCACCGCCTCGGCACAGACACCGCCGAGGACGTCCTGGTGTTCGCGACACCCCACGAGCCCGAGTGGTTCTTCGAGGCCGGGGTGCTGGACCGGGGTCGGCTGCTGGTGCTGACCATCCAGCGGGGCACCGACCCCGAGAACCGCATCTACGTCGCGGACCTCACGCATGGCGTGGACGCCGCCGTGGTCCGTCCCCTGCTCGATGCCGCGGATGCCAGCTACCGGGTGATCGATGTGATCGAGGGCACCCTGTATCTGCTGACCAACCGCGGGGCGCAGCTCGGCCGGGTCATCGCCGTGGAAGTCGCGGACCCCGGCCATCCCCGCGAGATCGTCCCCGAAGGGGAGGACACGCTGGAGCATGTGAGCCTGGTCGGCGATCGGCTGGCGGCGCTGTACCTTCACCACGCCCACCACCGGCTCGCGATCTTCGAGCTGGACGGGCGCTTCGTTGCCGACGTCGCCCTGCCCGCGATCGGGATGGTCACGGACCTTGCGGGCCGCCGCGAGGACGGGGAGCTGTTCGTCACCTTCGAGAGCTTCCGGGCACCCGCCATCGTGCTGGCCGTCGCGATGGCCGACGGCAGCGTGCGCGAGGTCCGGCGACCCTCGCTCGCCTGGGATCCGGAAGACCTCGAGACCGAGCAGGTGTTCGTGGTCTCGGAGGACGGGACGCGGGTGCCGCTGTTCCTCACCCACCGGCGGGACGTCTCACCGACCGGCGACGTGCCCACCCTGCTCTACGGGTACGGTGGGTTCCAGATCCCGATCGGTCCGACGTTCAAGCCGGAGTGGCTCGCCTGGATGGAGCGTGGCGGGCTGCTGGCGGTCGCATCGCTCCGCGGGGGAGGGGAGTACGGCCAGGCCTGGCACGACGACGGGCGCCTGGCCAACAAGCAGCACGTGTTCGACGACTTCGCGGCCTGCGCCCGGTGGCTGGCGGCCTCGGGTTGGACGCGAGCCGGCCGCATCGGGATCACCGGCAGATCGAATGGCGGCCTGCTGGTGGGGGCCAGCCTCACCCAGCACCCCGAGCTGTTCGGGGCAGCGGTCCCCGAGGTGGGCGTCATGGACATGCTCCGCTTCCACCGCTTCACGATCGGCTGGGCGTGGACGAGCGACTACGGGTCGGCGGACGATCCGGAGCAGCTTCGCTGGTTGCTCGCATACTCACCGCTCCACAACATCCGGCCCGGCGTCGCCTACCCGCCGACGCTGGTGACGACCGGCGACCATGACGACCGCGTCGTGCCGGGTCACTCGCTCAAGTTCGCGGCGGCCCTCCAGGCGGCGCAGGCGAGCGAAGCGCCGATCCTCGCCCGGATCGACACCGATGCGGGACACGGCGCGGGCAAGCCCGTGAGCAAGCTGATCGATGAGCGCGCCGACGTGCTCGCCTTCCTGGAGATGGCCCTCGGCGTCGAAGCAGGCGCCGCCGATCGGTGACCGCGAGCCTGCCGGGGGCGGCAAGCACCGGCCATCGTCTCAGGGGGTCACGGACAGCCGGATCGTCGCCCGCAGCTCGTCCGGCCCGCCGCAGGCGGCGATGCTGAGCGCGACCGCAAGGGTGGGAAGGATCCGCCGGCGCTCCATCGTGAGCCCCCCTTCCTCGACTCAGTGTCAGGCGTCCTGGCCCATGCTCCAGATCGTCCAGTACTGCGTTCGCAGCCGGCGCGGCTGCTCGAGCACGGTCCGGATCGCGAATGCGATGTCCTCCGGTCGCAGGAACGTCTCGAGCTCCGGCATCCCCTCGTAGCGACCGGCGCCCATCGCGAACTCCGTCAGCGTCCCGGCCGGGCCGATCGTCGTGACCCGGATGCCCTTGTCGCGCAGCTCGCGATCGAGGGCCCCCGCGAGACCCACCTGGGCGAACTTCGTCGCCGCATAGACCGCCTCGTCGGCATTGCCCCGGAACCCGGCCACCGAGGCCACGATCACGATGTCACCTGCACCCGTCTCGACCATGTGCGGAACGGCCGCCCGGACCGGCCAGACCGTGCCCGCGACGTTCGTGTCGATCATCGTCCTGAGCACCTCGTCGGTGTGATCGAGGATCCCGCCGTACATCCCGATGCCCGCGTTCGCGACCAGCGCGTCGAGGCGCCCGAACCGCTCCAGCGCCGTCGCCACCAGGCGGCGCCCGTCGTCGGGCGAGCGCACGTCCATCTCCACCGCGATCGCCTGGCCCGGGTGCTCACGCTCGATCGCATCGAGCCGCTCCTTGCGTCTGGCGCCAAGCACGACGCGGGCGCCGGCGCCGATCAGCTCCTTCGCCGTGGCACGGCCGATGCCGGCACTTGCCCCGGTGATGACCACGACATGGTCCTGCAGAGGTTCCATGCTCTCCTCCATTGCCCCTGTCTGGTCGGCGTCGGTCGATGCCTCCGATGCACCGCATTGTGCCTCCTGACCGACGGTCTCGGGCGCCGACTGGCGCAGACTGACAATGGGGAAGGCGCACTCGAAGGCGACCTTGTCGCGGCGGCTCTCGTGGCGATCGCTTCACGCTGACGCCACGATCGTCCTGAGGGTCTCCAACGGGCACCGACAGAGTCTCCACCACCCATCCGGGGTGTCAAGCGCCTGAGTTGGCCGTCGGTCTCGCGGCCGTCGGACCCGGTTCGCGCCGGAAATCGCCGTCGGCGGCCGGCCAGTGGCCGGAAAGCCGATCCCTGACACGATGGCTCCGGATCGGTCATGCTGCGCGGGCCAGCGTCCTACCTTGAGGTGCATCATCCATGGCCCGACAGCGGTTCGAGTCGAGCGTGACGGCGGTCTCCTGGATCCCATCCGAGGCCATCGAGGGCGCCCCCAAGCTCCCGTTCGAGCTCGGCATCACGCACTATGACCAGGTTCCACCCGAGCGCCTCGACGACCTCGAGGAGCTGCGTCGGACCGACCGGTTCCGGGAGGCGAACGAGCTGCGGGCGTTCATCGAGGTCGAGGGCGGCCAGATCGTCGGCCAGGGCTACAGCGGAGGGGGCCATATCGGCGCCACCACGGTGCGCGTGGGCCCTGCCTCGATCCGGTTCCCCGCGGTTCACCTGCCTGACATCCGGCACGAGCCCGAGGTCGGACCGACCTCCGTCCGCTTCGTGCAGACGGTCGGCGGGCGGATGGGGCTGCCGACGCCGCGACCGGTCTCGCGCAAGCCGTTCGTCCAGTTCTGGCCGTCGATCGCCTGGTCAACGCTGGAGCTCACGCTCAACGCCGACGGGACGTCCAGCCGGGGCCTCGTGGGCGCAAGCCCGTTCCCTCGTCACTGGGTATACGACGACGACGGCGAGCTTATCCAGAAGTCCGGGCTGGTCGACTTCAAGAAGTGGTTCAACGAGGCGTTCGGTGATCAGACGCCGTGGGGCAGCACGGACTCGCCGGCCGTTGTCAGCGCGGTGGAGTCCGCGATGGAGCGGCGGGTGTCGGCGGCGATCATGCACGGCGGCTCCAAGCCCACCGTCAAGACCCTCGAGGTCGGCGAGAACCTCATCACCCAGGGCGAGCAGGCGACGGACGTGTACCTGGTCCTCGACGGCATGCTGGTGGTCGAGGTCGACGGTCGCGAGGTTGCCGAGATCGGCCCCGGCGCGGTCGTGGGGGAGCGGGCAGCGCGTGAGGGCGGCATCCGCACCGCCACGCTGCGGGCAACCACCCGAGCCCGTGTGGCCGAGACCAGGCCCGATCAGGTCGACCCCATCGACCTCGCAGCCGTGTCCGATACGCATCACCGCGAGGACGCCGCGGTGGGCTGACCCACCTCGGCAGACATGGGGGATCCGCGCACCCTCCCCCGGGAGCCGCCGTCAGGGGGGATGACGCGAGGCAGGGGCAGCCGACGCTGGCGAGCCCGAACGCGCGCCCGCCATCCGCGCGCCAGGGAGACCCGCGCTCGCTACCCTTGACCAATGCCCGCCGAGTTCATCTACACCACCTACCGGCTCGCCCGGCATTACCCGCCGGACCGCACCGTCCTCGAGGCCATCTCGCTCTCGTTCTATCCGGGCGCCAAGATCGGGGTCATCGGGCCCAACGGAGCAGGCAAGTCCAGCCTGCTCCGGATCATGGCCGGGCTCGACGACGGGTTCACCGGCGAGGCACGCCTGACCCCGGGGTTCACCGTCGGCCTGCTGCCCCAGGAGCCGCAGCTGGATCCGGCCAAGGACGTCCGCGGCAACGTGCTCGACGGCGTCCGCCCGCTCCAGGACCTGCTCGACCAGTACAACGCCATGATGGCCAGGTGGGCGGAGCCCGACGCCGACTACGAGGCGATCGGCGCCGAGCAGAGCGCGCTCGAGGACCGGATCAACGCGGCCGACGCCTGGAACGTCGAGCGCAACGTCGAGATCGCGATGGAGGCGCTGCGCTGCCCTCCCGACGAAGCGGATGTCGCGACCCTCTCCGGTGGCGAGCGTCGCCGCGTCGCCCTCGCGCGGCTCCTCCTCCAGCACCCGGACCTGCTCCTCCTCGACGAGCCCACCAACCACCTCGACGCCGAGTCGGTCGAGTGGCTCGAACGGTTCCTCGACGAGTACGCCGGCACCGTCGTCGCCGTCACCCACGATCGCTACTTCCTGGACAACGTGGCCAAATGGATCCTCGAGCTCGATCGGGGCCGCGGGATCCCGTTCAGCGGCAACTACTCCAGCTGGCTCGAGCAGAAGCTGGAGCGCCTGGCCGGCGAGCAGAAGCAGGCCGACGCGCGTCAGCGGACGCTCGCGCGTGAGCTCGAGTGGGTGCGCATGGGCGCCAGGGCGCGCCAGGCCAAGGGCAAAGCCCGGCTGTCGGCCTACGAGCAGCTGCTCGCCGAGGCCAGCGACGCGAGGACGACCGCGCGCGAGCTCGAGATCGCGATCCCGCCCGGACCCAGGCTGGGCGATCAGGTCATCGAGGTCGCGAACCTGCGCAAGGGCTACGACGACCGGCTGCTGATCGAGGATCTGACCTTCTCCCTGCCGCGATCCGGGATCGTCGGGATCATCGGCCCCAACGGGGCGGGCAAGACCACCCTGTTCCGGATGCTCGTGGGCCAGGAGCCGCCCGATGCCGGGTCGATCACCGTCGGCGACACGGTCGCGATGAGCTACGTCGACCAGAGTCGGGACGAGCTACGGGCGGACCGAACCGTGTTCGGGGAGATCACGGACAACGTCGAGCTGATCAGGGTCGGCAACCGCGAGGTGCCGGCTCGCGCGTACGTCAGCAGCTTCAACTTCCGCGGCTCGGATCAGCAGAAGCTGGTCGGGACGCTGTCCGGCGGCGAGCGCAATCGGGTGCACCTGGCCAAGCTGCTCCAGACCGGCGGCAACCTTCTTCTCCTCGACGAGCCCACGAACGACCTGGACGTCGACACCCTGCGGGCGCTCGAGGCCGGCCTGGAGTCGTTCCCGGGCTGCGTCGTCGTCATCAGCCACGACCGCTGGTTCCTGGACCGGATCGCGACCCACATCCTGGCCTTCGAGGGGGACAGCCAGGTCCGCTTCTTCGAGGGCAGCGTGACCGACTACGAGGCGTTCCGCCACAAGGAGCTGGGCGCGGCCGCGGACCAGCCGCATCGGATCAGGTACAGGCGGCTGGCGGCGTAGGGACGACCAGCCACCGCCCGAGCGCCTCGATGCCATCCGCGTCATTGGCGGTCGTGCCCGGATTGCTGCGGTGCGACCCGGTCGGAACCCGGTGCGCGACCTCAGGCGGCGAGGACGCTGTCCACGCGGATGACCGGCGGACGCTCGAAATGCTTCTTGACCGCGCACTGCTCGGCCGATCGGACGACCGCGTCCGCGTACTTCGCGGGAAACCCCTCGGGCAGCTCGATGGTGACCTGGATGTCGTTGACCAGCCGCGTCGTCGGGTCCACCTGCATCCGCTGGACGAGGCGGATGCCCTCGGTCGGGATCCCACGCTGCCGGCAGAAGCCGAGCACGTAGATGCCGGCACATGTCCCGATCGTCGACAGGAACGTCGCGAACGGCGTCGGTGCAGACCCGTCGCCACCGCCCGTCGGCGGCTGGTCGGTCGGTATCACGAACCCGCCGAAGTGTGCGTCCACGCGCGACCCACCCGGGAAGTCGATGGTCATATCCATTTGTCAGAACCTCGTCATGTTCCTGCCGCCACCGGTCGTTCGACCGGCGGGGCGGTTGGTCAGGTCGTGTGGGCAGCCCAGCCAGCGTATCCGCACCTTGCATCATTGCGCAAGTACGCATGTGCCTGAAACTTCGGCAGCCGATGGGGGCCCGGTGGGGAAGACCACCTAGACTGACCTCGTGATCTCGGATCCGCGACCCACCGCGTCCCGCCTGCTCGTCGACTGCCTCGCGGCCGAAGGCTGCGAGTGGGTGTTCTCGGTCCCGGGCGAGGAGACGATGGACATCCTCGATGCCCTCGCCGATGACGATCGGGTACGGCACGTCACCACCCGGCACGAGCAGGGTGCCGCATTCATGGCCGACGTGTACGGGCGGTTGACGGGGCGCTGCGCGGTCGCGATGGCCACCCTCGGACCGGGCGCGACGAACCTCGTCACCGGCATCGCCGACGCGCACCTGGATCGCGCGCCGATGGTCGCGATCACCGGCCAGACCGGCTCGGACAAGCTTCACAAGGAGTCCCACCAGCTGGTGGACATCTCCCGAATGCTGGAGCCGGTGACCAAGTGGACGACCCGGGCGGGGCGTGCGGACACGATCCCCGAGACGGTTGCCAGGGCCTTCCGGCTCGCCCGCCTGGAGAAGCCGGGTCCCACCCACATCGAGCTGCCTGAGGACATCGCCGCGTCGGGCGTGGACCCGGGGGTCCAGCCGCTCCCGCCGTCGCGCGCCTACTTCCCCGAGCCCACCGATGAGGCGATCGCCCACGCCGCATCGCTCATCGCCGCCTCCACACGCCCGATCGTGCTGGCGGGGAACGGCGTCCTCCGCCAGCACGCCGCCGACGCCATGCGGGCGTTCGCACGCGGCCTCCACGTGCCCGTTGCCGAGACGTTCATGGGCAAGGGCGCGATGGACGACCGATCGCACCTGTCGCTGATGGCCGTGGGGCTCCAGGCGCGCGACCACGTGCTGACCGGCTTCGATCGTGCGGATCTGGTCATCTGCGTGGGCTACGACCTCGTGGAGTACGCCCCGTCGCGCTGGAACCCCGACGGGTCCAAACGGATCATCCACATCGACACGCAGCCGGCCGAGGTGGATGCCTCCTACCGCCCGGCCGTCGAGCTGATCGGCGACATCGATGGGTCGCTCCGCTGCCTGCTCGAGGCGGTCGAGCCGCTGGGGATCAACGGGCGGAGCGCATCGGAGCGTCACGCGTCGCAGGAGACGCTGGTCAACCTGGACCTGCGCCAGCACCTGCTCGAGGACCTCCGGGCGTTCGAGGACGACGATGCGCCGGTCGTGAAGCCGCAGAAGGCGATCCTGGATCTGCGCCGGGCGCTTGCCCCGCACGACATCGTGGTCTCCGACGTCGGTGCCCACAAGATCTGGGTCGCGCGGCTGTACCAGGCGTACGAGCCGAACACGGTCATCATCAGCAACGGCTTCGCGTCGATGGGGATCGCGCTGCCGGGTGCGATCGCCGCCTCGCTCGTGCATCCCGACCGTCGGGTCGTCGCGCTGTGCGGGGACGGAGGCCTGCTGATGAACGTGCAGGAGCTCGAGACGGCCGTCCGGCTGCGGGTCAAGACTACCGTCGTGGTCTGGCGGGACGATGCGTACGGGCTGATCGAATGGAAGCAGCGCAACGAGTTCGGCCGGCCGTTCGGGGTGACATTCGGCAACCCGGACTTCGTGGCCCTGGCTCGCTCGTTCGGGATCCCGGCGTTCCGCCCGGCGTCCTCCACGGATCTCGCCGGCTGTCTCTCTGCCGCGCTCGCCGTCGATGGGCCGGCGCTGGTCGAGGTGCCGATCGACTACCGCGAGAACCTGCGTCTCACGGAGCGCCTTGGCGAGCTGGATCCGCGCGCATAGTGCGAGTCGGTCGCGCGAGAACGAGGCGGTCCTGGCAGCGGTGACCAGCATCGATGACGACGCTGCCCGGGTGGGCCAGGATTCGCCCAGCTGACGGCCCCCGATCTCGTCCGCCACCCGCCAGCCGGGTGCTGGGCGAGGTGGCGGCGCGATCACCGTGATCATCGTCATCCTTCTGTCATCGCTGGTGTGGTTGTCTCGCGGAGACAGCCACGCCGGCATGACGCGCGCCACACAACATGATCGCTCCGGTCGGCGCCGGCAGGAAGTCTCGTTCAGCCGGACACGCCACGGACGGAGAGGACTCGCCGCGGCGCATGTCGTCGCCACAGGTTCGGAGGAGAAGGCCGTGTGCGCGTTCCACGCGTCGTCGATCGAGCCCGCCGTCGTCCAGGCCCATGTCGCGCGAAGCCCCTCTGCGCCGGTGATGCTCGCGCGAGTCGCCGTCGTGCTGTTGGCGTCTGCGCTGGCGGCCTGTTCCGGCGATGCAGGTGCCATCGGCACCTCGCAGGCCCCGCCGTCCGTGCCGTCCACCTCGACGATGCCCGCGACGTCCTCGGTCAATCCGTCAAACGTGGCTAGCATGACGCCGTCTTCCGCTCCGTCTTCGGCGCCGCCGTCAGCCGCTCCGTCGGCTCCGTCTGCTGCCCCGGCTGCGATCCTCGGCACCATCGAGGTCGGCTCCGGCCCGTGCGCGCTCGAGACGAGCCCCGATGGGCGGGTGTTCGCGACCCTCTACAACACGGGCGACGTGGTCGAGATCGATCCGGCGACCTCGTCCGTGACGTCGCTCGCCGGGCTCAAGACGAGGATCTGTGGGCTGGCCTGGGCGGGCGACGCCCTGTGGGTGGCCGATCTCAGCGCGAGCGCCGTCGCGGAGGTCGATCCGTCATCGGGGAAGGTCCTGCAGACAACGGCGGTATCCGGTCAGCCGTGGGACGTGCAGCCCGATGCGACCGGGGTGTGGGTGGCGGATCGAGGGCTGCCCGGCGCCGTGCACATCGACGCCGCCACCGGCAAGGTCGACCGATCGGTCCAGACCGGCGCGCTGCCGACCGGCCTGGCGGTGGTCGACGGGCATGCGTGGGTATCCGTGCAGGGCGCGAACGAGGTCGATCGGCTGAACGCGGCCGGGAAGCGGATCGACCTGCGCGTGACCGACGGCCTGGGAGCGCTGCCCACCTGGTTCGCGGACGGTGATGGCGCGCTGTGGGTGACCGACAACAGCGGTAACGTCACCCGGATCAACCCGAGGAGCGGCGCCGTGACCGCCTCGCTGCTGCTGGGCGGGGCGCCTCGCGATCCGGTGTTCGCGTTCGGGGCGCTGTGGGTCGCCAACGGCTCGGACGGCGTTCTGTACCGGATCGACCCGGCCACCAACGCCATCGCGGGGACGGTCCAGCTCGCCACCGGCATCTGGACGGTGGAGCAGATCGGCCAGGAGGTCTGGGTCGAGCAGTACAACGGCAGCCGGATCTTCCGGGTGGATCCGAACCTCGTCCGCTGAGGCTGTCGCCCGGCGTTGCGCTTTCCGGTCAGCGACCGTGGGCGGCAACAACCGCTGGTCCCGGCAGGCTGCCAGGAGACGACGATCATCAGCGGCGACGTCGCCCCGGGGTCGCTCGGCTCAAGCAGGCTCCCGGTCGCGAGCCAGGGACGACGGGGTCAGAGCGGGCTTGGGCGGCGCTCCGACGGAGACGGCGCGTCGACGAGGGCCGAGGCGTTGCGGGTCATGACGACATTCACATGACCGGGCCCGGGCCGTTGGCGGGCGGGATGGCCCTGAGCCACGCCAGAGGCGCCCCGGACAATTGGGACGGTCAGGGTGTCCAGGGCGTCGCGGTTGGTTTCGCACAGAGGGATCCGATGGGTAGACGCAAGCTGCGCAAGGGCGAAGGCATGAGCGTCGGGGTCGCGATCGGCCTGTGCTTCGGTGTCGCGATCATGGCGGCGGCCGGGCCGCTCGGGCTGGTGGCTGGTGTGGCGATCGGCGTTGCCGTCGGAGCGGCCCTGGAGCGCAGCGCCGCCGTCTAGCTCAGCCCGGCGACGTCGTAGCGCAGCGACCGAACCGTGAACTCGCCATACGTGAATGGACCGTCCGGGCGCTCGTAAACAGCCAGGCCGCGTGTTGGCAGGCGAAGCCCGTCCACGATGCGATAGTCGGAGATCGGGGTGCGCCACCGCATCGGGACGAACGATCCCGTGCTGCCGTCCGGCCGATCGTCCGACGAGAAGTCGACCAGCTCATCGCGATCGTTGAACAGCAGCGTCGCTGACACCCGGTGCGGGCCGTTGGTGAGGGTCACCTCGGCGGTGTGATCGTCGACGGGCCTCCACGAGAGGCGATCATCGATGAGGGCTCCGGGCGCCATGAACGTGAGGTCGTTGAGGACGGTCACCGTCTCGGCGGCGCTGATCCCCGGCCCCTTGAGATCGACCACGTTCACGAGCGAGGCGACCCGAACCCGGAACGTGGCCTGCTCCTCGCGGTACAGGTGCAGCGCGCGGACGGGCAAGCCGAACATCCGCGACCGCATGAGGAACAGGCGGGCGGGGCGGCCGAACAGGTTGATCTGCACCGAGCGGGACGGCATGCCCGCGTCGCCAGGCTTGCGCCGCATCAGGGCGCTGCATTCGACGCGCACGTTCTGTGGCAGGGGTCGCCCGACCGCGCCCGATGCGCGGACGTAGCGCTGGACCGGCGGCGGCAGACGCCCGAGATCGGAGTCGGCGAGGACGTGCGCCCGGCCGAGCGGCTGCCGCGCGAGCTCCGCGGCGACCGCCTCAGCGTGCAGGGCATCGAACGATGTCAGCATCGGCACGCCGGTCGCCGCGGAGCGGTCGCGCAGGTGGCGGGCGCCGGGTCGCGCACCTTGCGCGGGCTCAGCGCCCCGGCTGCAGCGATTCGGAGCACGGGCGATCCTCCTCGCGGAAGATCCTTGCAGGGCAGGCGGCCGTACACACGGTCCGCATGTCCCGAGATGACCAGTCTGGCGTGGTGACCAGCGCGGCGATCGGCGGCGTTCGGCTCAATCCTGCGCTGACCCTCCCGAGTCGTCAGCCCAGCACGGCGGAGGTCTCTCTGCAAACCCGTCAATGGGCTGTCGCGCCCGCCAGCCGCTCGCCGGCTTCGATCCTCACCGGCAGCCGGTTCTCGGCCGGCGTGAGCGGGCACGAGAAGCGGGGATCGTAGACGCAGGACGGGTGATATGCGACGTTGAAGTCGAGCACGTAGGTCCCGTCGTCCTCGGGTTGCAGGTCGAGGTACCGGCCGGCAGCGTACGACTCGATGCCCGTCGTGCCATCGAGGAAGGGCACGAACAGCGACTCGCTGGTGCCGTCCTCGAGCGTGTAGCCCGTCAGTGAGCAGGGGACACCCTCAACCTCGAAGCGCAGGATCCCGGCCCGCTTCGCCGGGCGCAGCCGCCCGTCCGAGGTCGGGATCCGGAAGCTCGTCGGCTCGGCGCCGGCATACGGTTCCAGCACCAGGTCCTCGAACACCAGGTGCTCGTCGACGTCGAAGTAGGGGAGGCCCGGGAAGTCGTCGCGCTCGGCCGGCGGGATCGGGCTGCGGCCGCCCGTCCGGAAGTACTCGTCCTTGTCCGCCCGGTAGGCGCGCACGGCGGACGGGTAGTCGACATGCTCATGGTCGTGGTGATGCTCGTGACCATGGTCGTCGTGATGCTGGTGCTCATCGTGCATTCGCGCAGTCTACGTTGGCCCGGCGGCGGACCCCGGGCAGGGTGACCCGGCCATGACCGGCGATCGCGACCCTTCGGTCAGGCTGGTGTCCCGGGTGGCCGGCGGCGCGACGTCGGCGGGGGTGCGGCGATGTCGAGGCCGCGGGGCCGGGTCAGAACGTGATGACCCTGTCGGCCTCCAGTGTCCATTCCGTGAGCTGCGCCATCGACGAGCGTGATATGCCGTCGTCAAGGTCGGCGTCAGCATAGCCGCGCGCGTCCATGCATGAGCCGCACGCCCCGACCTCGGATCCTCGGCTGGTCAGACCCTTGAGCATGCGGCCGATGTTGTAGTAGCCGTCCGGCGTGCTCTGCCCGGGCTTGGCGCATGCCACGGCATCGGCCATGAGGAACACGCGAACGGAAACCCCGTCGGTCCTGGCGAGCGAGAGCGCCAGCCGCAGCCCGTTGTAGGAGCGCTCGGTTCCGTATGGCCCATCGTTGAGGATCAGCAGCACCTTCACCCCGCGAGCCTACCGCGCCCGGACACACCCGCGGAACACCAGCCTGCTGGCGTCAGGTGCGTTCAGGACAGGGCGCGCGTGAAGAAGTCCCGGACCCAGCCGCCGAACGCGTCGCGGCAGACCTCGACGGGCATCCCGGCAGGTGCGGTGTGGCCGGATCCCTCGCACCAGTGCAGCTCGACCGGGATGCCGGCCGCCACCGCCTGCTCGTAGAACGCCTGGGTGCGGGCCGGCCGGTCCTGGGTATCGGCGGTGCCGTGCGTGAGCATGATCGGCCGTTGCCCCCACGACGATAGCTCGTCCTCGGCGTCGATCGACCCGATGTCGGCCCCGGTGCGAATCTGCGCCGCGATGAAGGCGGCCCACGTGCCTGGATAGGCAGGATGGCCGTTCTCGTTCAGCCGCGCCTCGAGCTGGTACCGCAGCCGGGTATGCATCGAATCGAGTGCCAATGCCTCCACCCGCGGATCGTTCAGCGATTCGGCCAGCGCGGTGACGGCCCCGAGCGAGTTCCCCAGCACCCCGATGCGCGACGGGTGCTTGGTTCGCTCCAGCCAGTCGAGGACCGCGCGCAGGTCGCGCTGCTCGAACACTCCCGCCGTGGTCTGATCGCCCGTGCTCCGGCCCGCGTTGCGCATGTCGAACACCACGAGGTTGAACGCTTCGTGCAGGCCCTCACCGTACTTGAGCACGCCGCTCTTGTTGGCCTGGAAGCCGTGGACCAGCACGACGGTGGGGGCCGTGGGACCGGCACCGTTGGCGGCGGGCACGTACCAGCCGCCGATGTGCACGCCGTCCTCGGTGACAACGGCATCGCCGGCCCTGACCCCCTGGTAGGTGCAGGCGCTGAGGTCGGTGTTCCGGGTCCGCAGCTGCTCGTCATCCGCGATGTCGTAGTTGATCGCCTCCTGACGTCCAGCCGAGCTGGACGTCAGGAGTGCGGCAGTCACCCGTCGCCGGCGCCTCCACCAGCCGGCGCGACACCTCGTACCCGACGTAGGCGCTGTAACCGACGGCCGCGACGGCCAGCACGGCTACGATGCCGAGCCCGATCCGCCATCGTCGCGTCATGGCGTACCCCTCCCCTCAGCTGGTCACGACCCGCCGCTGCTTGATCCTTGTCGCGTCCGCTGCGAACGGTCCCTGTCCCAGGCCGTAGGTCGTCACGATCGGCCGCATCGCCGCCGGAAACTCCGCGACCGACGAGCGGTAGTCGATGTTGAGCCCCGCCAACCCGTCGCGCAGCCGGTCGGCGAACGCCTCTCGCCATGACTCGTCGATGCCGGAAAGGTCCGTCAGCTCGAGCGCCACGGACGGACGGGGCATCCCGGATGCGTCGTCGATGACCGCCATCGAGAACGAGTGGAGCCGCGGCACGAGCTGCTGGTCGCGATACAGGACGACCTCGATGTCCTCGGGATAGATGTTGGAGCCCATGACGCTGATCGTCGAGTCGCGCCGGCCGTAGATGAACAGGAACGGCAGTGGGATGGGCTCGGCCCACGGGAGGGGGCCCCGCGGACCGTGGGCCTCGGGACATGCGCCGAGCCGGGCGATGTCGAATCCGGCATCGGCCAGCGCGCGGCGAGCTGCGGCGAACGTGACGATCCCGCCCTCGTCGTGGACGTTGTAGCGGATCCGGGGCGCGAGAAGGTCCAGACGCGAGACCGTGCACACGACCTCGCGCTCGCCGTTGACCTCGAGGAAGTGGATGAGCGGGTTGTACTGGAACACCATCGGCAGCCGCGAGTCGGCGCCGAACAGCGCCCCACGCACGTCCGGGCGCTCGCGCGCGATCCGACGGAGCGCCACCGAGACCGGCGATTCGGCAGCCATGCCGATCTCGATGTCGGTTGCGCCGTAGCCCGAGTACACCGACCGGAACACCCGCAGGAGGATGTCGCGCAGCTCCTCGCTCATGCCTTCGCCGCCGACCAGACCGTGGAGCTCGTAGTCGCTCCACGGGAAGCCGCGCCGTTCCCCCTCGTCGAGCAGGTGCTTGAGGAACGGCGGATAGCCCGAGATCAGGTAGCGGTACGAGGGGCCCAGGTAGGTGAGCGTGGACAGCAGCTTGTCGACGTCGGGGCCGATCGACTTGACGATGCCGTGGCGCATCATCCCGAGGCTCATGTTGAAGCCGGCGGCCCAGGCACCCATCGAGAAGGCGTTGAGCGTGACGAGCGGGCTCGGGCCGAATGCGTAGCGGGCGAAGAAGCCGATGTTCCGGTGGGCGACGGTGCGCTCGCGAGACCCGCGGATCCAGTTGTACGGCGTGCCGGTGGAGCCGCTGGACTCGTCGATCGTCGTGCCGGGGTAGGGGACCGAGGCGTGGACGCAGCGCTCGAGGAGCGGGAAGCGGTCGACGTACGAGCGCTTGTCGGTCTCGGGGAGGCGCGACAGGATGCCGAGCGGGAACAGGTCGTCGCCGCGAACGCCGTGCTCGACGAGAAACCGCCAGTAAGCGGGGACGTCGTGCAGCGCCCGCCACGCGGCGCGCTCCGCCCGGAGCTGGCCGAGACCGGCGAGGATGCCGGCCGGCGTCACCTGGAACAGCGCCTTGAGCCAGCCGTAGCGCAGCCCCACGGTCCTGAAGGTGACGTCGAGCGGGAACAGCCAGACGCTGCGGCCAAGGCCCACGAACCAGGCGGCGGCGTGCCGAGCCACCGTCCGAACCGCGGGGACGCCGGTACCCGTCCCGGTCGTCGGAGTCGCCATCCGGTCGCGCTCCTGCGAGTAACGAAGCAAGCCGGAGCGAAGGCGCGCAGGTGCCTGGACGACGCGTCCACGCCCACCACCGGGCCGCAGCGTGGCGACCCGGGCGTGCGTCCGCCAGTGCCATTCGTCGCGTTGCCGCGAGATGAGACGCGAGCCCGGCCGCCCGCTAAGATCGTTCGCATGGCAACGATCTCCAAGGGCGCGCGCGACTTCCTCGCCACCGGCCCGCTTGCCCACATCGTCACCCTCAACCCCGATGGAACGCCGCACGTGTCGCTCGCCTGGGCCGGCGCCGACGGCGACGACATCATCTGGTCGACGTTCTCGGACCAGCACAAGATGGATAACCTGCGCCGCGACCCGCGGATCACGCTCTCGTTCCAGGCGAAAGAGAGCGGTGGCGAGAGACTTCACCCGTACCTCGTCATCCGGGGTCGGGCGACGATCGAGCCCGGCGGCGCGCTCGACGTGATGGACCGGCTCGCGGAGTTCTACATCGGCCCCGGCCAGCTGTTCCCGATCCGGAACGTCCCCGCCGGGCTCACGGTGCGCGTCGAGGTGGAGGAGGTGTACGGCGTGGGGTCCTGGCGCGAGGGGGAGGACGGCTCGGCCGGGGCATGAGGTGGAGGCGACCTGGCGGCACGCTGGGCGGCCGAGGGTGGCCGGCGCGGGTGTACGGTCGCGCCGGCCGTGCCACCCGCCGGCGCGTCGGAGGTTGACAGCGTGACATTTCCTGCTCCCGACGCCGCGCTGACCCACATCCTGGTGGTTGCCGATCCGGCCAGATCGAGGACCTGGTACACCGACGTCCTCGGCGCCACCATCTATCGCGAGTACGGCTCGTCGATCGTGCTGAGCTTCGCCGGGGCCTGGCTCCTCCTGGTCGAGGCAGGTGGGCCGACCGATGACAAGCCCGGGGTGGTGCTCGCGCCTCCGGGCGACCCGAACCTGCGTGACAACCTGTTCACCATCCGCGTCGACGACTGCCAGGCGACCTACGAGCTGCTGCGCGCACGAGGCGGCACGTTCCTCACGCCACCGGTCACCAACGGCGCCGAGACCCGGTGCTTCCTGCGCGACCCGGACGGCCACCTGTTCGAGCTGAGCGAGTACCGCCAGGTGGCGGAGGGCCAATAGGCCGGCGAGCGGATGGCGCGCGGTGCTGGCCGACGACCAGCACGCGCGATGACGCCGGGGTGGTCGTCGAAGGCCGCCCCGGCGTCGTGCTATCGATCGGACGCAGCCCGGTACGGGTCTGCGTCCCCGCTCAGAACGTGGGCGGGAACGCCGGGAAGTCCTCGGAGTTGGCGGTGTGGCCGGGCGCATCAGCCGCGGCAACCGAGACGATCGGGCACAACACGATCACGCCGGGCTCATCGATGGTGATGAGGCCCGCCGCCTCCGCACCGAGGATTTCGGGAACGCTGTCGAACAACGCCTCCGGGTACGAGCTTGAGGCATACGGGGAGGCCAGGATGTCCGCGAGCGTCACGCCGTCGGCGGTATGCACGACGTTGACGTCCCAGTGCGGTGAGTAGCCCTTGACGCCGGGCACCGAGTCAACGACGTTGGCCTGGTAGGCTCGATTGCCGCCGATGAGGAAGATGTCCGCGAGATGCGCGCGGTCGGTCTTCTTCTCGACACCCTGGTCCAGGTAGTAGATCTGGTGTCCGCCAAACCAGCCATTGTTGGTCGGGGGGCCGCCTGCGGCGACGAAAGGAGCGGCGACGGTCATCGATGAGACGGCCAGCGCCAGCGCCAACGGGACACCGAGCTTCCTGCGTGTCATGGATCCTCCTTGGGGCACAGCGCACAGACCGGCGCGCCTCCGTTCGCCGGCCGCGTCACCCCGAACGTCGTTGGCAGGAAACCCCCGCGCGCCAACGGTGCACAGAGACCCTGGACCGGCTGGGGTGATCACGCCGGCAACGGGTCTGGCGACGGCCCGAACCCTGACTGGTGCCGGTGACCAGCCAATGACTCGATGTGACGGACCCGTGACACCCGGCGCCGCCCGGCCGCGGTGATGCGGCCAGCGGACGAGCCAGGGAGGGGGAGCTACGACGCCTGCGCCGCGATGCCCTCGAGGGAGCTGACGATGTGGTCCACCACAGCCTCGACGATGCGCTCGCCCTTGTCCCGCGTGGCCGCGGTCGGGTCGCCGTACGCTCCGGTCCGCGAGTAGATGCCGCGCTCGGGGTTCGCCGTGCGCGTGAGCGGGCCCGGCACCTTCGCCGGGTGCACGTCGGGTGCCGCGAGCTGCATGTGTACCGTCTCGGGCGCGATGTACAGCATCATCGAGGTCTCGATCTCGTCGGCGTGCGTGCCCGCGGATTGCGTGGCCAGCTCTTCGACGACATCGGCGGCGGCCTGCTCGATGTCGGTGAAGGCCAGTGTCAGGTCGTCCTGGGCGAGGCGCGCGGCGGCCGGTCGCAGCGCGCGCAGTGTGCTGATCCCGGTGTTGAGCGCATAGAAGCGGCGCGCGCCGTGCCGCGCGTGGCTCTGGCAGATCTCGACCACGGTGTCGCGCATGGTCTCGAGCGACAGGGAGACCGAGCCCGGGTACTCGAGGAACGCGGGGTAGTAGCCGTACTGCAGCGTCGGGAGCACGAGCACCCGCGAGCGCTCCGCCACGCGGCGGGTCAGGTACTCCGCCATGAGCCAGTCGTTGTTGAGCTGCAGGTGCAGCCCGTGCTCCTTGGTGCGGGCGCCGATGGGGAGCACCACGACGGGATAGTCACGGAGCGCCCGTTCGGCCTCCGGCCAACGCAACGCCTCGATGTAGCACCCGAGCATGTCCCATCCCTCCACAACCGCCGAGAAGGATCGTATCGGAGTGCGGAAGAGACCTGATGATCCTGCTGCGCAGCGCCGCCACGGGCCGGCGGTGCTCCGCCGGCGCGTGAGCTACAGGAGCACGTCGAGCCGCAGGACCTCACTGGGCGCGAGATCGACGCGCTGGTCATCGTGCGAGGCAACCTGGATCGGGATCCGGAGCGTGCTGACGTCGACCGCGCCCCAGCGGCCCAGGCCACTCTCGTGGTGGGTGACGTAGCGCAGGTCGGCCGGGAGGTCCCAGGTCACGCCTGCGACGCGCTCATGGCGGTTGGTGACAACCTTGACGCTGCGGGGTTGGACGGCCTGGAAGCGCGAGGCCGGGCGCGGGTCGTATCGGGGTTCCATGGACTGAAGCATGGGGCGTCCGGGGGCGAGTCGCCGCCGCTCGATAGTCCCCCTGCCGAACTGCCGGATGGCGGCGTGGCCCCGGGCGACGCGACCGTGCGCCGTGCCACGTCCGAGCTTCCGACCCTCACCTGGGTGGGGTGGACGCCCGCCCGCGCACAGTGCGAACATGTGTTCGATGTGCGGCAGGATCACCCAGCAGCAGCCGATGGCCGAGCTCGCGCGGATCTTCGACGCCGAGCCCATCTTGCCCGAGCCAGGGCCGGCCTACAACGTGGCCCCGACCGACGACCTCACGGTCGTGGTCCAGGCGCCGGAGGGCCGGCGCGGTGTGACGCGCTACCGGTGGGGCCTCATCCCAGGTTGGGCGAAGGACGAGAAAGCCGGCTCGCGCGCCTTCAACGCACGCGCGGAGACCGTCGCCGACAAGCCCGCGTTCCGGACCTACTTCCGAGGCCGGCGGTGCCTGGTGCCGGTCGACGGCTTCTACGAGTGGCAACGAACCACCGACGGCCGCCGCCCCTGGCTGATCCGCCGCAGGGACGGGCAGCCGCTCGCGCTGGCGGGGCTGTGGGCCTCCTGGCATAGCCCGGCGCTGGCGGCAGACGCACCGCCCGTGCGCTCCGCGACGATTCTGACCACGGCGCCCAACGAGCTGATGCGCGAGCTCCACGACCGGATGCCGGTGATCCTTGAGCCCGACGACTGGTCGACCTGGCTCGACCCGGGGTTCGGCGACTTGGGCTTTCTGCGCACCCTGCTCGTCCCCTCGGTGCCCGACGAGCTCGAGGCCGTGCCCGTGGCCACGCTCGTCAACAGCGTCCGCGAGAACGGGCCGTCGCTGGTGGCCCCGGTCGGCGCGCCGCTCCGGGTGCACCGGGCCCTGGTCGAGGGTCGGTAGCAGCCGGTCGTTGGCAGCAACGCGCGATCCGATCAGGGAGCCAGGGTCTCACCGGACGCTCAAGGGCAACTCGCAGGGGCCCCGGAGGCGGACCTGCGTTCCGTCGGGTCGCTCACCGACCAGCTCGGTGATGACGAGCGTCCAGGCGCCCGTCGGTAGTGCGAAGCGCCCGCCCGGGTCAGGCGTCCGCCGGGAGGATCCGGAAGGCTCGACCGCCTGGACCGGCGACGGTCCGGAAGTGGCGCTCGTCGAGC
>Ga0315540_10000696_pt1 | contig 19278 bp, 12 predicted proteins | sample SalMarSW160110MG_FD_203677 | JGI IMG/M metagenome (GOLD analysis project Ga0315540, IMG submission 203677) | Salt marsh sediment microbial communities from the Plum Island Ecosystem LTER, Massachusetts, United States - Salt Marsh Sediment SW1601-10 ...
TAGAAGACGGTCCCGCCGGTGCCGGTCTTGAGCGAGCGATAGGTCCTGCCGTCCACGCCCGGCACCGCGACGATGCGCGACTGCAGCCCGTCGAAGTCGATCGTCACCGTGACGGGCTCCTTCGCCCCCTTCGCGTCGGCGCCCCCGCCACTCGCGGCGCCGCCGCGGCCGCGACCCGGGGTCGCCCTGGCGCCACCGGCCGGCGGGCTGGAGGCGTCGTCCTTCGCCGCAGAGACCCCCGGGTCCTCGTCGCTCTCGGGCAGGAACGGGCTCGGCTCGTCCTTCTTCAGCAGCGCGGCGTAGAGCCCGAACGTCTCGGTGCGGTCGTACGAGGTCATGTCGAGCCACTGCGAGCCCAGGCCGAGGTCCGTGGAGGCCAGGAACCAGAGGTACTTCCCGTTCGCGTCGAACACGGGGTAGATGGCGTCGGCCATTCCGTCGGTCACCTGGTGCGACTCGCCCGTCTCGGTGTTCACCACGAAGATCGCGCGGAAGAGCGAGTTCAGGTGCGCGGCGTACGCGACCCACTTCGAGTCGGGGCTCCAGGTGGGGAACATCGTGCGCGCGGGCACCATCCAGGGATCGTTGCCCACGGTCTTCGCCTTGCCGCTCGCCACGTCGAGCACCCAGACGTGCAGGTTGGTGTCGTGGTAGAGGAGCTTCTTCGAGTCGGGCGACCACGACAGCGTGTAGTAGTGCGTCGGGTGCGGAAGGTCGATCGTCCGCCCGGGGTTCAGGCCGTCCTGCGGCTCGATCACGAGCTGGTACTCCCCGGAGCGGTCGCTGAAGTACGCGATCCACCTGCCGTCCGGCGACCACGCGGGCTCGCGCTCGGCCGAGCCGCTCGCGTTCGTGAGGTCGCGCACGTCGCCCTTTTCGCCGGGAATGGTGAACACCTCGCCGCGCGCCTCGACCAGCACGCGCTTGCCGGTGGGCGAGAGATCCATGTTCACGATGCGGCCCGAGACGTCCTCCCAGTGCGGCAGCATCCAGGGGAAGTCCGAGCCCACGGTGACGTTCACGACGTGCTCGCGGCCCGTCTTCGGGTCCAGCTCGTGGATCACGCCGGCCTGCTCGAACACGATGACGCCGGCGCCGGCGTCGAGCGTCTTGACGTCGAAGTCCCGGAACTTCGTCAGCTCGGTGAGCGCCTTGCTCCGCGTGTCGTACGACCAGACGTTCGCGACCCCGTCACGGTCGGAGATGAACACGACCGTGTTCGCGTCGAGCCAGGCCGGGTCCATGTCCTTCGAGTCCGTCCACGGCGGCGTCACGGTGTCGAGCGTCTTGAGGTCCGTGATCCACACCGGCCGGTTCTGGCCGCCGCGGTAGTTGCGGCGCTCCTCGTCCCAGGAGTTGTTCATCCGGTACGCGACCCGCGAGCCGTCGGGGGAGATGCGTCCCTGGTAGGCGCGTGGCAGCACCATGGGCTCCTCGGGACCGCCGGCGGCCGGGACGGTCCAGAAGCGCGGCGCCGGGCTCGGCGCCCACGTCGCCCGGCCCGAGGTGAAGACGACCGACTTGCCGTCGGGGGTCCAGCCCTCGACGACATCGTTGCCCGGGTGCCACGTGAGCCGCTTCGGCTCGCCGCCGGTCGCCGGCACGACGTAGGCGTCCAGGTTGCCGGCGTAGTCGCCGCTGAAGGCGACCGACTTCCCGTCGGGAGAGAAGCGGGGATTGGAGGCGAGGCCCTGGAAGCTCGTGAGCCGGTGCGCGGTGCCCCCGGCGCGGTCCACGATCCAGATGTTCTGGCCGTAGGCGAAGGCGATCTGCGTGGCGCTCACGGTGGGCGAGCGCAGCATCTTCGTGGGGCCTGCTTCGGGAGCGGCGGCGCGCGCCGGCCACGGGGCCAGGCAGGCGAACGCCACGAGCGCGCAGGGCGCGAAGCGAAGTGGGCGCGGCATGGGGGAGCTTCTCCTCTCGCGTCTTCGGTTGCGGTCCGGTCCGATCGTGAAGGAACGCGCACGGTCGAGGGGTGGCCGGCGCGGCACGGGGCGCAGCCTACTCCCGCCGCGCGCGGGAGCGCCCGCGCCCGGGACCCGGGGCGGCCGCGGCGCGTGACGAGCGCGCTCCGGCGCGCCACGAGTGCGGCGGACGCCCCGCGGGCGGAGGCGGGCGTTCCGGCCGCGGGCCGTGATAGGGTGCGCCCTTCATGACCCACGAGGCCGTGCAGCCGCAGGGGACGCCGAACCGGTTCATCGCCCTCCTCCACCGCGTCGAGGACGGGGCGCTCGTCGCGGCGTTCCTGCTCTCGATGGCGCTCCCGCTCATCGAGGCGATCGGGCGGCCGTTCAACGGTTTCTTCCTGCCCGGCGGCGAGGCCTACCGCGCCCAGTTGACGCTGTGGCTGGCGTTCCTGGGCGGCCTGCTCGCCACGCGCGAGGGCAAGCACCTCACGCTCTCGACCGCCGAGGCGCTCGGGCACGCCAGGATGCGCGAGGCCGCGAGGCTCTTTTCGTCCACGATCGCCGCGGCGATCTGCGCGGTGCTGGCCTACTCGGCGGCGGGCGTCACGGCCGTGGACCGCGAGACGGGCGCGAAGCTCGCCATCGGCCTGCCGGTCTGGGTGAGCGAGTGCATCATGCCCGTCGGGCTCGGGCTCATCTCGCTCCGCCTGGCGCTCGGCGCGTCGCCGCGCTGGTGGGGCAAGGTGATCGCATTCGCCTGCATCGGGCTCGCGTTCGCGATGGGGCTCGCGCCCGCGCTCGCCCAGTCCACCTGGATACCGCTCCTGGCGGTCATTGTGTTCGCGGCGCTGCTGGGTTCGCCGGTCTTCCTCGCGATGGGCGGCATCGCGCTGCTGCTCTTCTTCCGCGACGGCGTGCCGGTCGCGGCGGTCACGGCCGACATCTACCGGCTCATGGTCTCGCCGACGCTGCCCGCGATCCCGCTGCTGACGGCCTGCGGGTACGTGCTCGCCGAGTCGAACGCCGCGACGCGGCTCGTGCGCTTCTTCCGCGCGCTGTTCGGCTGGATGCCGGGCGGCATCGCGATCCTGGTCGCCGCCGTCTGCGCCCTGTTCACCACGTTCACGGGCGGCTCGGGCGTCACGATCATCGCGTTGGGGGGGCTGCTCTACCCGATCCTGCGCGAGGAGAAGTACTCGGAGGGCTTCTCGCTCGGGCTCGTCACCGCCTCGGGCAGCCTCGGGCTGCTGCTGCCGCCGAGCCTGCCGGTCATCCTCTACGCGGTCGTCGCGAACGTGCCGGCCGACTCGCTGTTCATCGCCGGGCTCGTGCCGGGGCTGCTCCTCATCGTCATCGTCGCGCTCTACGGCATCCGCGTCGGCGGCCGGGCGCAGGCCCGCCGCTACCCGTTCTCGCCGAAGGAGGCGGTGGCCGCCGCCTGGGGCGCCAAGTGGGAGCTCTCGGTGCCGGTTCTCGTCGTGCTCGCGTTCGCGATGGGCTGGGCGACGATCGTCGAGGCTTCGGCGTTCGCGTTCGCCTACTCGATCGTGATCGAGTGCTTCATCACGCGCGACATCCACCTGTTCCGGGGCCTGCCGGGCGTGCTCATCAAGGCGGCGGCGCTGTGCGGCGCGGTGCTCATCCTGCTCGCGAGCGCGCTGGGCCTGACGGGCTGGCTCGTGGACGCGCAGATCCCGAGCCAGCTGCTCGGGCTCGTGAAGACCCACATCCATTCGCCATGGGTGTTCCTGCTCGTCCTCAACGTCGTGCTGCTCGTGCTCGGCAGCGTGCTCGAGATCTACTCGGCCATCGTCATCCTGGCCCCGCTGGTCGCGCCCATCGGCGCTGCGTTCGGCATCAACCCGCTCCACCTCGGCGTCGTCTTCCTCGCGAATCTCGAACTGGGGTTCCTGTTCCCGCCTGTGGGGCTGAACCTGCTGCTCTCCTCCTCGCGGTTCGAGAAGCCGCTGCCGCAGCTCTACCGGCACGTCCTGCCGTTCCTGCTCATCCTGGGCGTCGGCGTCATCCTGATCACCTACCTCGACCAGATGACGATGGGCGTGCTGCACCTGATGGGCCGCTGAGCGCGGGCCGCGCGCCGCGCCGGGCCCTCCCCCGGTCGGGGGCCGGAGGGGGGGCCGCGGGCCGGCACATTCGGACGACCGGGCGCCGCCCGGGCTGCGCTACAATCGGCCCCGCCATGCGAGCCGGGTTCTCCTCCATTCTCCTCCTGCTGCTGGCGGGCGCGACGGTCCTCTCGGCCGCCGCCGCGCCGGCGAAGCCGCCGGCCCCGCCCGCCGTTTCGCCGCACCAGGCGGACTGGGACTCGCTGCGCGCCTGGCAGGGCAGGGGCCGCTGGGCCGCCGTCGAGAGCCTGGCCACGGGTCTCGCGGACCGGATCGGGCGCGACCCCTTCGTGGACTCGCTCTCGCTCTCGAAGGCCTGGCTGCTCGCGGGCTTCGGGCGCTGGCACCGCCTGCCTGCGGACACCGCGCGCGTGCCCGCGCTGATCGAGCGGAGCGTCGGGGTCCGCGACCGGCACCCGGAGCCGGGCGATCCGCTCCACGAGTGGTCGCACCTCGTCGCGTACCGGGTCTACGAGCGGCTCGGTCGCTGGGAGGACTCGCGTCGCCACGCGGAGACCATGGTCCGCATGGACTCGACCGCCGTGCCGCGCGACACGGTCACGCTCGCGAAGGCCGAGCGGCTGCTCGCGACGGCCGACCGCGCGACGGGCCGCTTCGGCCGGGCTCGCGACGGGTACCTCGCTTCGATCGCGCACCTGGAATCCACCTCGCCCCCGGACACCATGGAGCTGATCCCGGCGCTCGCCGAGTACGGCGCTTTCCTCGCGGCCATGGGCGAGTTCGACGAGGCGCGGACGTGGCTGGGCCGGGCGAGGAAGGCCGCCGAAGCCCTCCACGAGCCCGGGAGCGAGAGGCTCGAAGGGGTGCTCGCGCGCATGACCACGCTGGAGGACCGCACGGGCAACCTGGCGGAGTCCATCGAGCTGGCCCAGCGCGCCTACGAGATCGCGCGGCGCCGCGAAGGCGAGGACGGGCTCGCCACGCTCTACGCGCGGGTGCGGCTCGCCTACCGCCTCGCCGAGCTGGGCGACGACGCGGCCTCCGCCGCCCGGCTGCGCGAGCTGATGCCCGCGTACGAGAAGGCGCTGGGCCCTGCGCAGCCGCAGGTGCTGAACGCCCGGCTCGCGCTGCTCCAGTCGGCGCTCGCGACGGGCGACACGGCCGGGGTGCGCTCCGAGCTGGCCGCGCTCGCCCCGGTCGCGGCCTCGCAGCACCGCCTCGCGAACTCGAACGTGCCCTACGTCGAGATGCTCTCCGCCGAGCTGCAGCGCGCGGCGGGCGACGACGCCGGCGCCCGGGCACGCCTGCTCGCCGCCGTGCGCGAGGCCTGGAACCGGCGGGCCTCGATGGCCGCCCGGCTGGCCGAGCTGCTCACGGTGGCGATGCGGACGCTCCGCGACGCGCGCGACGCGGCCGCGACGCGGGAGCTCGCCGCGCTGCAGGACAGCCTCGGGGCGACGACGAGCGTGCGCGCCACGCCCGAGTGGGTGGACCTTCTCGCCGCGCGCGCGGCGGCCGAGGCCCGGGAGGGACTTCCCGAGGCATGGGGGGACGCGCTGACTGCCTCGAGGGCCGCCCGCGAGCGGCTGCGCTTCCAGGTGCAGGCGCTCTCGGACCGCAGCTCGCTCCAGCTCGCCGAGCGGCTCGCCGGCCCGTGCGACGTGCTCGCGAGTCTCGCGCGCGACGGCGCGCCGGATCGCGTGCGCGCCGCCTGGGACGAGATCGTGCGCTGGCGCGGGCTCGTCCGCACCGAGGTCGAGCGCCGGCGGCTCGCCGCCGAGGACGCGGCCGACACGGCGGTGGCCGGTGCGCACACGAGATGGATCGCCGCGCAGCGCCACCTCGCGCAGCTCGTCGTGAGCGGCGCGGCGCACCCCGACGACCCCGCGTCGGCCGCGCGCTTCGAATCCGGCCGCCGCGCCGCCGACGAGGCCGAGCGCCGCTTCATGCGCCTGCTCGGCGGACCCGCGCCGGACTCGATCTCGCTGGCGCACGTGCTCGAGCACCTCGGGGCGCACGAGGCGCTGGTCGGCTACGTGACCGCAGACCTGGGCGACGGTCGCCGCTCGTACGGCGCGTTCGTCCGGGCCCCCGGCGCGGCGCCGCGCTACGTGGACCTCGGCGACGCGGAGTCGCTCGAGCGCGCCGTCGCCGGCTGGGTCGCAGGGCTTTCGACGCCGCCCGGCGACGATCCCTCGCGCGCCCGCGCCGCCGAGGACGCGGCTCGCGCGAAGGGGCGCGCGGTGCGCGAGCGGGCCTGGGACCCTGTCGCGCGCGCGCTCGGAGGCGCGACGAAGGTCATCGTCGTTCCGGAGGGGGCGATCTGGCGCGTGGCGTGGGCCGCGCTGCCCGCGGACGACGGTCTCTACCTCGCCGAAGGTCCCGTGACCTTGCGCGTGCTGAACTCCGAGCGCGAGGTGCTTCCGGGCACGGATCCGCCGAAGGGACGCGGGCTGCTCGCCGTGGGAGGTCCCGACTTCGACCTCGGCGCGCCGGGGGCCGGGCGGGCGGCGGGGAAGGCGCTCGAGCGCGCGCCGGTCTGGCCGTGCGAACCCGGCCGCGGCGAGCCGCTCCCGCCGCTTCCGGCCGCGGCGACCGAGGCCGAGGAGATCACGACGCAGTGGGAGGGCCGCCCCGGCGACGGCGCCGCCGAGCTGCTCGTCGGCGCGGCCGCGACCGAACGCGCGTTCAAGGCCGACGCTCCCGGACACGCCGTGATCCACCTCGCGACGCACGGCATCGTCGTGCGTGACACGTGCGAGTCGGGGCAGGTGGCCGCGCTGCGCGGTGTGGGTGGGCTCTCGGAGTTGCCGGCGGGCGGCGCGGGACGGCGGCTCGCCACAGCCGCCCGCGTCCCGCAGCCCGCGGGCGAACGGCCGGCCGCCTGGCTCGGCCGGCGCGTCTGGCTCGCGCTGGCCGGCGCCAACGAGACGCCCGGGCGGGGCGACGAGAACGAAGGGCTGCTCACGGCCGAGGAGGTCGCGACGCTCGACCTGGCCGGCGCCGACTGGGTCGTGCTCTCGGCCTGCCACTCCGGCGAGGGCGCGGCGTGGGCGAACGAGGGCCAGGCCGGCATGCGCCGCGCGTTCCACCTCGCGGGTGCGCGCGCCGTGATCGCCAGCGAATGGGCGGTGGCCGACGACGCGACGCGCGAGTGGATGCTCGCGCTCTACGCCGCGCGCGCCCGCGGTTCTGGCGCCGGCGCCGCGGTGCTCGCGGCCGACCGCGCGACGCTCGAGGCGCGCCGCCGCGACGGGCGCACCACGCACCCGTTCTACTGGGCGGGCTTCGAGGCGACGGGCGAGTAGGGAAGGGACGCCGCAGCGCCCCGGCCGCCGGCCTGTCTCCCGAGGGGCAACGTCGCCCGTCGCACGCCCGCGTGGCGGGCGCAGGATGCCGGGGTGGACGAACGGAGGCCTGGCATGGGCGAGTCCTGGGACGTGCTGGTGGTGGACGACGAGCAGGTCGTCTGTGACGGTGTCCGGCTGATCCTGGAGGATTCCGGCTTTCGCGCCGCGGTCGCGCTCGACTGCGATTCGGCGTTGGCCCATCCCGCGGTCGAAACGTGTCGGCTCGTGCTGTGCGACGTGATGCTTCCCGCCCCGACCGGCTTCGACCTGCTTCGCGCCCTGCACGAACGGCGGCCCGGGCTCCCGGTCGTGATGATGACCGGGTACGCCACCGCCGACATCGCGGTGCAGGCCGCGCGCGCCGGCGCCGCGGGCTTCCTCGCCAAGCCATTCGACGAGGGCGAGCTGCTGGGCCTCGTGCACGAGGTGCTGGCGGGCGGTCGCACGAAGTCCGAGGGAGCCGGGTGACCCCGAAGGTCGCCGTGACCCCGCGTTCCGGCGTCGAGAAACCCCACACCCGACCGTAGAGATCCTCTACGCCGGTGTTGTGTTTCTCAGCAACACTCCCATTCCCTTTGGCCGCAGCCGCTTGAAGGCGACGTCCCATCCCCGGCCCCGCCGAAGCTGCTGAGTTCCTCAACGGCGACCGCGGCGCCCGCCGTTGAACGTCTCCACATCGCGTCCGAACCGTCCCCGCGATCCCCCTGTCCCGCGCCGACTTGCGGTGCGCCGGCTGCGTGACCGCGCACCGCGCGTTTCTGGCCCGGCGCTTGCGGTAGAGCAGCCCCGGCGTGACCGCGCATCGGCGCGGTGGAACGACAGGAGGCACGAGATGGTCCCGATCCTTGTTTTGCTGACCTGCGTGGCCTTCATCCTCGCGGAAGCGATCTGGTCGCGCCGCCGGAGCCGGCTTCCCGAAGCCGCCCGGGCGGCGCGTCCCCTCGAGCGTGCGCCTCGGACCACCGAGGTCGGGCCGCTGGCCGCGGTCTTCGTCCATCCGGGTCACTCCTGGGTGGGCGTGCGGCCGGACGGCCTCGTCACGATCGGACCCTCTCCGTTTGCCCGGCATTTCGCGGGGCGACTCGAGCGGGTCGAGCTGCCGCCCGAGGGAAGGCTGATTCGCCAGGGTGAAGTGGGCTGGACGCTGGTCTCGGCGAATCGGCGACGGCTGGCTCAGGTGATGCCGGTCGCCGGCGAGGTCGTCGAGGTGAACCCGGAGCCGGAGCTGGCCCCGGTCGGCGACGGTCGGCCACGCGAACGCGCGTGGCTGATGCGGGTGCGTCCGGTGGGGCTGCGCGACTGCCTGCGCAACCTGATCCCCGCCGGGCTGGCCGAGACGTGGGAGGACGGCACTCGGGCGAAGCTGACCGCCGGCCTGTCCCCCGACGTGCAGGCGCTGGCGTACGACGGAGGCGAGTGGGTGGCCGGCTTCGGCGACCTGCTCCACGAGACGGTCTGGCAATCGCTCCGCAGGGAGCTGTTCCCGACCGGCGAGATCGTTCCCGGCGGGCCTGACGGCCCGCCGCTGCGATAGGGCGCGGTACGGAGCGAGGGAGACCACGATGACGGACGAGAGCCCGGACACCCGGTCGGCGGTGCTGCCGTCAGGCGCCGGGAAGTCGGAGACCGCCCCGGCGGGGATCGATCGCCGCGGGTTCCTGAAGTGCCTCGGCGTCGCGGGCGCCGCGCTGATGGTCGGGCCCGCCCCGGCGCGCGCGGCGACGACGGGCGGCGAGGAGCCGTACGGGGTCCTGGTGGACACGACGCGATGCGTCGGCTGCCGGGCCTGCGAGGCCGCGTGCGCGGAGGCCAACGGGCTTCCCACGGCCGAGCTCGACGATGATCACGTCTACGACACCCGCCGGCTGACTTCCGAGAAGCAGTGGACGGTGGTCAACCGCTACGCGACCGACCGCGGGGAGGTGTTCGCGAAGAAGCAGTGCATGCACTGCGTGCATCCGGCCTGCAGCTCGGCCTGCCTCACCCGCGCGATGTACAAGACCCCAGACGGTCCCGTCGTGTGGCGCGAGAACAAGTGCATGGGATGCCGCTTCTGCATGGTGTCCTGCCCCTTCGACGTCCCGAAGTTCGAGTACGCGAGCGCGGTGCCGCGCATTCAGAAGTGCAAGCTCTGCGCGGAGCGCGTCCGCGCCGGCAAGCTGCCGGCCTGCGTCGAGGTCTGCCCCGCGGGGGCGCTGACGTTCGGCAGGCGCAATGCGCTGCTCGTGGAGGCGCACCGCCGGATCGCCGACCAGCCGGACCTGTACATCCCGCAGATCTACGGCGAGCAGGACGTCGGCGGCACGAGCTGGATGTACCTGGCGTCCGTTCCGTTCGAACAGCTCGGGTTCCGGACGGATTTGGGGACGACTCCCTATCCGGACCTGACCAAGGAGTTCCTCTACGGAGTCCCCGTGGCGCTGCTCACGGTGCCGGCGTTCCTGCTGGCGGTGAGCACGGCGGTCCGGGGCGCAACCGAGGCCAAGGCCCATGAGGTGCCGCATGAATCCGATGCGAGATCCAGCGCGTCCGCGTAGGGCGCCGGGGCAGCTCCTGCGCTTCGTCGCCTCGGAGCTGAAGCCCCGCCGCCCCTACTTCACGCTCTTCAACGTGATCTCCGTGCCGGTGATCCTGCTCACGGTCGTCCTCCTCGTGATCCGGTTCACCTACGGGCTGGGCTCGATCACGAACCTGTCCCAGGAGTATCCGTGGGGCCTCTGGATCGGCTTCGACGTGATCACCGGCGTGGCGTTCGCGGGCGGGGCGTACATCCTCACGTTCCTCGTCTACATCCTCCGGCTCGAGAAGTACCACCCGATCGTGCGGATCACGGTGCTGAACGGCTTTCTCGCGTACGTGTTCTACGCGGGCGCGCTGCTTCTCGACCTGGGCCGCCCGTGGAACGTGATCAACCCGATCATCGGAAACTCGTTCGGGGTCAGCTCGGTGCTGTTCCTGGTCGCCTGGCACTTCCTGCTCTACATGACCGCGGCGTTCCTGGAGTTCGCGCCCGCGGTGGCCGAGTGGCTCGGCCTGCGGCGGGTCCGCCGGGTCCTGAACACCCTGACCCTCGGCGCGGTGATCTTCGGCATCACGCTGTCGCTGCTGCACCAGTCGGGTCTCGGGGCGCTCTACCTGATGGCCAAGGGCAAGGTGCACCCGCTCTGGTACTCCGAGTTCATCCCGATCCTGTTCTTCGTCTCGAGCATCTTCGCCGGGCTCTCGCTGGTGATCGTGGAGGGCACGATCAGCCGGCGCGTGTTCCGGACCCGGATGTCCCGCGAGCACCACGCGTCACACGACGACATCGTGCTCGGCCTCGGGCGGATCTGCGCGGGGACGCTGTTCGTCTACCTCGCGCTCAAGGTGCTCGAGATCCTGCACGGACGCGAAGTGCACCTGCTCGCCACGCCGATGGGGGCCTGGTATCTCCTCGAGGTCGTGGGCTTCGTGGCGGTTCCGCTGGTCCTGTACACGATCGGCGTGCGGCGCCGGGCGTTCCGCATCATCACGGTGGCGGCCGTGCTCGCCCTGGTGGGCATCGTCCTGAACCGCCTCAACGTGTCGGTCATCGCGTTCAAGTGGTACGAGGCCGTCCGCTACGTGCCCTCGTGGCAGGAGGTCATGGTCACGCTGGGCGTCGTGTTCTCGGAGATCTGGGTGTTCCGCTGGATCGTCAATCGGATGCCGGTCGTGAGCCCGGCGCCGGCCTGGGCGGAGGCCCAGGACACCCGCCGGCCGGTGCTCGGATACCGCGGCGTGAGCCGGGAGGCGTGAAGATGTACCCGACCCTGACGGTGGACCCGTTTGCGACGAAGGGCATCGAGTACCTGCTGGTGCTCGGCTTCCTGGCCGTGTTCGTCCTGTTCGTGCGCGTCCTGTTCGGTCGTTCGCGGCCGGCGCCCGGCCTGTCGTACGCCTCACTCGCCGCGGACGCCCGCAGCCGCTGGTTCGACCAGCCCGGCGACGTCCTCTACCACCCCGGTCACGCGTGGGCGCTCCCCGAGGGCGGGGACGTCGTGCGGATCGGGATCGACGACTTCGCCCAGAAGCTGCTCGGCAGGCCGAGCGCGCTCGTGCTGCCGGAGGTCGGCAGCCGGCTGGAGCAGGGGGAGAAGGGCTGGCAGATCGAGGTGGATTCCCGGCGCTTCGACCTGCTCGCCCCGGTGGGCGGCGAAGTCGTCGCCCGCAACGAGGCCGTGATCCGCGATCCCGACCTGCTCAACCGGGACCCGTACGGAGAGGGATGGCTCCTCGAAGTACGGGGTCCGAGGACGCAGTCCGGGTTGCGGACGCTGATGCGCGGCGAGCTCGCCCGGGCGTGGCTCTCGAGCCTGGAACGGTCGCTGTTCGACCGGATGCCGAGCGAGGTGGGCCTCGTCATGCAGGACGGCGGCATCCCGGTGAGCGGCATCGCGCGGGCGCTCTCGCCCAGGGAATGGGAACGCATCGCGGGCGAGTACCTGCTCACCCGCTGAGTGCCCGACCGGGCCCGCAGGAGGGAACATGTCGGACGGCCAGACGAGAAGCGGGGATGCCTCCCGGTCCGCTGCGGGCGCTCTTCCCTGCGTGTGGATGACGGCCGGCATGGTCGCCTACAAGCTCTGCGACCGGGAGTTCGACTGCGAACACTGCCCGCTGGACCTCGCGCTGCGCGGACCGCAGCGCCGGGTCCCGGCGGGAGCGCCGGTGCAGGAGGGAACGGCGGGGCCGTTCGAGTTCCAGGCGGACCGCCTCTATCACCCGGCGCACCTGTGGGCCCTGCCGGTCGGGGAGTCCCGTCTCCGGCTCGGGCTCGACGCCTTCGCGGTCCGGCTGCTGGACCGGATCTCGGCCGTCGTCCTGCCGCAGGCGGGCCACCGGATCGAACGCGGCCTGACGGCATGCTGGGTAATGGACGAGGCGCAGACGATCCCGCTGCGCTCGCCCGTCTCGGGCATCGTCCGCGAGGGGAACCTGACCGCGCAGGAGCACCCGGCCCTGGTCGGGCAGTCTCCGTACGACCGGGGCTGGCTGCTCGAAGTCTCCATCGAGGGACCGGCGAAGGAGCTGAAGGGACTGCTGTGCGCCGAGGAGATGCGCGACCTCGGCGTCGAACACCTCCGCCGGCTCCACCAGGACGCGTCGCGGCTGTGTGCGGAGGATGCTAGAGTCGGAACCACGCTGGCGGACGGAGGGATCAGGCTGGCCGAGTTGCGCAGGATCCTGGGAGCGGCCCGGTACCACCAGTTGGTCCTCGGCTACCTGCGCTGATCCCGTCGTCCGGATGGAGTCCATCCGAAGCCGGCGAGCGCGTGAGGCATCGCCCCGCAGGGGCGAGGCAGAGACAGCGCAGGTGGCGTCATGACGGTCGCATCGTTCCTACGTGCGTTCAGGATCCGGGCGGGGCCGCACCCCGTTCCCCTCGGGGTGCAGCTGTTGCTGGGCGTCACCGCCGTCATCGTCCTGACGTTCGCGACCTACGCCTTCGTGAGCCTGAGAGCCACCTCGCGGCAGTGGCACGAGACGGTGTTCCAGGGCGCGCGGCGGTTCAGCGAACTGATCCAGCAGTCCACGCACTACAGCATGCTGCTGAACCGCAAGGAGGACGTCCACCACATCATCCGGACGATCGCGAAGAGTCCCGGGGTCGAACGGGTGCGCATCTACGACAAGAACGGCGTCATCATCTTCTCGGCGAACGAATCCGAGATCGGGCGCCGGGTGGACCTGGACGCCGAAGCGTGCGTGACCTGCCACGGGCGCGGGGTGCCGCTCGTGTCGGTGCCCCAGGACCGCACAGTGCGCGTGTTCGACGGCCCGCAGGGCGAGCGCGTGCTCGGACTCATCAACCCGATCGAGAACACGCCCGAGTGCTACAACGCCGGGTGCCACGCCCACTCGCCGAAGCTGAACGTTCTCGGGGTGCTCGACGTCCAGATGTCCATGGCCGAGCCCGACGCGCAGCTCGCGGCCGCCCGCCGCCAGGCGCTCACGGCGGCGGTGCTGATGGCGGTGCTCGCCGGCGTCTTTTCCGTGGTGTTCATCGACCGGCTCGTGCGGCGGCCGGTGCGCCGGCTCATCGCGGGCACGCGGCGCATCGCCGGCGGGGAGCTCGACACCGTGATCCAGGTCGGCGGCGCGGGCGAAATGAGCCAGCTGGCCGGCGCGTTCAACCGGATGACGGCCGAGCTGCGGCTGGCCCGGCAGGAGCTCACGGCCTGGTCGGAGCGGCTCGAGGAAAAGCTGCACGAAAAGACCGAGGACCTGACCCGGGCGCAGCGCGAGGTCGTCCACATGGAGAAGATGGCCTCGCTGGGCAACCTCTCGGCCAGCATCGCGCACGAGCTGAACAACCCGCTCGCGGGCATCGTGATCTATTCGCGCCTGGTGGCCCGGGCGCTCCGCCAGGAGGCCACCACCCCCGAGGAGCGCGAGCAGGCACAGCGCAGCCTGGAGGTGATCGAAAAGGAGGCGACGCGCTGCGGCGCCATCGTGCGGAACCTCCTGCTGTTCTCCCGCCGGGGAGGGGGCGAATTCAAGCTGAACTCGCTGAGCGAAGTCGTGGAAGGGGCCGTGGCGGTGGTCCGCCACCGGCTGCAGATGGCGCGCATCACGCTCGAGCTGGAGCTGCTTCCCTCCGACGACCAGCTCGTCTGCGACGGTGACCAGCTCAAGCAGGCGCTGCTCGCGTTCTTCGAGAACGCCGTGGACGCGATGCCGAACGGAGGTTCGCTGCGTGTCGCAGTCACGCGGGAGGAGGATGCGTTCCACCTGGAGGTGCGCGACACCGGCACGGGGATCCCGGAGGAAGCCCTTCCGCACGTCTTCGAGCCGTTCTTTACGACCAAGCCGGAGTCCGAGTCCGAAGGGGCCGGCCTCGGCCTGGCGGTGGTCTACGGGATCATCCAGCGTCACGGGGGTTCGATTCACGTCGAGTCGGAGGTCAATCGCGGGACGGCCGTCCACGTCCTGCTGCCGCGGCGGCAGGACGGGCCGAAGCGTCCCGAGCCCGGAAGCGCATGAACACAGCGGCCGGGCGTGTGGGCCCGGCCGGGTAAAACGAGGAGGCGATCACGATGGCGTCGCGGGAAGGTGCGGTGTCGGTCTCGGGCGGGGACGTCGGGATCCTCATCGTGGACGACGAGTTCTCGGTGAGGGACTCGCTCGAGCAGTGGTTCAAGAAGGACGGGTATCGCACGGCGAGCGCGCCGGACGCCCGGGAGGCCCTCCGGCTGCTGCCGGAGGGGCCGTGGGACGTCGTGCTGCTGGACATCAAGATGCCGGGCATGGACGGCATCGAGCTGCAGCGGCGTATCCACGAGGCCGATCCCGAGATCCATGTGATCATGATCACGGCCTACGCTTCGGTCGAGACGGCCGTGCGCGCGCTCAAGGCTGGGGCGTTCGACTACATCACGAAGCCGATCGACCCCGACGAGCTGAGCCACCTGGTCAAGCGGGCCGTCGAGCAGCGGCGGCTGCGCACGGAGAATCTCCGCCTGCGCGAGAAGGTCGAGAGCCTGATGGTTCCGGGGAGGATCGTCGGCAACAGCGGCCCGATGCAGGCCGTGATGCAGATGGTCCAGTCGGTGGCCGCGACGGACGCGACTGTGATGATCCGTGGGGAGAGCGGCACCGGCAAGGAGCTGATCGCCCAGACGATCCACGCGAACAGCGCGCGCCGGTACTTCCCGATCATCCCCGTCAACTGCGGCGCCCTGCCGGAATCGCTCCTGGAGAGCGAGCTGTTCGGTCACGAGAAGGGCGCGTTCACCGGCGCGCAGTACCGGCGCAAGGGCAAGCTCGAGATGGCCGACGGAGGCACGTTGTTCCTCGACGAGGTGGGGACCATCAGCCCCAAGACGCAGGTGGACCTGCTGCGCGTCATCGAGACGAAGGAGTTCACCCGGCTCGGCGGGGCGACCCCGGTCCGCGTGGACTTCCGCGTGATCGGCGCCACGAACCAGAACCTGGAGCAACTCGTCTCCGAGGGGAAGTTCCGGGAGGACCTCTACTTCCGGATCAACGTCGTCACCATCCCGCTGCCGCCCCTGCGCGAGAGGCCCGAGGACATCCCGGTGCTGGCGCAGCACTTCCTCGAGAAGTACTCGCTGCAGATGAACCGTCCCTACCGGGACTTCGATCCCGGGGCGATGGACGTGCTCGTGCGCTACCCGTGGCCCGGCAACGTCCGCGAGCTGGCCAACGCGATCGAGCGCGCGCTCGTCGTCGGCAAGCCCCCGGTCGTGCGCGCGGAGGACCTCCCGCTGCGGATGGTCGAGGGGGCGGTGGGCCCGACGGGAGATTCGCTCGCCGAGGTCGAGCGGGCGCAGATCACCGAGATCCTCGAGCGTGTCGGCTGGAACATCACCCGGGCGGCCGAGATCCTGAAGATCGACCGCGTCACGCTCTACAACAAGATCAAGAAGTACCAGCTCCGCAGGTAGCTCGGCATGCCCGGCATCGACCTGGTCCCGGTCTTCCTGAGCGGCGGACACGACCTGCTGCAGCGCCTGGGAGACGAGCTCGAGCGTTCGCTCGGGGTCGGCGTGCGCGTGCGCGTGCCGTGGTTCGACCCGGAGGTCGCCTACGACTCCTCCCGGGGCCAGTACAACTCCACCGTCATCCTGAAGCACCTGCTGCGCGATCCCGACGGCACGGCGCCGCGGATCCTCGGGGTGGCCGGCGTGGACCTGTTCATCCCCGTGCTGACCTACGTGTTCGGCGAGGCGCAGCTCGACGGCCGGGCGGCGGTCGTCTCGATCCACCGCCTGCGCCCCGAGGCCTACGGCCTCGAGCCGGACGAGGCCCTGCTGGCCGAGCGGCTCCTCAAGGAAGCGGCGCACGAGCTCGGCCACACGTTCGGGCTGCGGCACTGCGCGGACCCCGCCTGCGTGATGCGCGCCTCCACGTACGTCGAGGAGATCGACCTCAAGGAGGCGGACTTCTGCGGGGCGTGCCTGGGCGCCGTCCGGCAGGCGACCCGCCGGGCCGGCCTCGTCGCGGAGGGCTGAGGCGCGAGGCGCCCGCCCCGGCGCGGATCAGGGCGGCGTCATCCCGGGTTGCTGCGGCTGTGCGTCGTTCCCCTGCCGGCGCGGCTTCTGCTCCGGCGGCTTGCCCCACGACCAGCGGAGCGAGGCCGTGATCGAGCGGAGCGAGTACCGGCTCGAGCTCTCCTGCACGTACGTCGCGTCCCGGGTCGCATAGCGGTATCGCCAGACGTTGAACGGATCGCTCGCCCACACGCTCATCGAGCCCTGCTCCGTGATCTTCCAGCGGACGCCGACGTAGCTGTAGACGTTGGCTTCGATGCGGCCCTGCGCCAGCGTCCGGGCCGGCTGGTAATTGGCGCTGCCCTGGAGGTCGAGCCGCGAGGCCGCCTTGAAGGTGAGGTTGCCGCTCGCCGACCAGTTCGTGGTCTCGCTGCGCAACGCGCCCGAGAGGTTGCTCGCGTCGTGGCGCTCGCGGAAGAGGCCCAGCGAGACGGTGCCGCCGAGGCGTCCGGTCTGGCGCAGGGACCCGGTGAGCGACACCCCGAAATACGAGATCGCCGACGCATTGAGCCAGGTCGTCACGGCCGCGCCCGTGGAATCGACGCTCGTAAACCGGTCCCAGTTGTCCACGGTCCGCCGGTAGTAGGGCGACAGGCGCAGCAGGCCGCGGGAGCCGGCCCAGCTCGCATCGAGACTCCAGGAGTGCGTGTACTTCGGACCCAGGTCCGGGTTGCCGGCGTAGCGGCTCAGCGTGTCCGCGGTGGGCAGGTGCGGGTTGAGGTAGTAGGCCGAGGGCCGCTCGATGCGCTTCGAGTAGGAGAGACGCAGGGTGCGCCCGCTTCCGAAGTCCCACGCCGCGTTCGCGCTCGGGAACAGGCTGCGGTAGTCCCGGCGGAAGCGACGCCCCTCGTCGCGCAGGTCGAACGTCGTGTGCGCCCCTTCGGCCCGCGCCCCGAGCTGCAGGGAGGCCCGGCCGACGGTCGAGCCGAGCGTGAGGTAGCCGGCGTGGAAGATCTCGCGGTGGACGTAGTCGCTGGAATCGGTCGGTGGAAACGCGACCGGGACGCCCGCGTGGTCGAAGTAGCGCAGGTCGCTCGTCGCGGTGTTCCTGCGGTCGGAGCCGTTGTAGCCCGCTTCGAGCCTGCCCTTCGCGCCGAGCGGGAGCGTGAGGTCGGCTTCCAGCGCGCGCTCGGCGTAGCCGCTGGTCGCGTCCTGCCGGGTCGCGACGCCGGCCGAATCGGCGGGCACGTAGACGGTCTGGAGCGCGTTCGAGACCCGGTCGTTGTCGTTGCCGCTCTGCTTGTACTCGACCGTCCATTCGTTCCGGGAGGGGTTCACGACCCGGCGGAAGCCGAGCGTCCCGCTGCCGTTGCGTCCGTCGTTGCCCCCGCTGCCCGCGCGGTCGTAGCGCAGCAGCGGATCGAGCGAGGCGTCGAGCAGCGCGTAGCCGGTCGTGCCGTCGAAGCGGAACTGGCTCACCCAGCCGTTGAGTGTCCCGTAGAGCGTCGAGCGTTTCGAGAGCATCCAGTCCACCGAGAGGTCGGACATTCCGAAGCCGCTCGGGTAGTCGTTCCGCGACGAGGTCCGGTAGGAGGTCGGGGGCTGGGCGAGCAGGTTCAGGCGCGACTCGTCGAAGCTGGAGTGGTTGTGGCTCCAGTAGCCCGAGACTCCGGCGAACAGCGTGACGGGTCCGCGCTGCCAGGCCACTCGCGCCCCGGAGTTGTCGTTACGCGAGCCCGACCCCAGGAAGAGGCTGCCGCTCAGGCCGAGGTCCGCCTTGCCCTGGAGCACGAGGTTCACGATGCCGCCGGTGCCCTCGGGGTCGTACTTCGCAGACGGGTTGGGGATGACCTCGACCCGCTCGATCCGGCCCGCCGGGAACTGCTTGAGGTAGGTCGCGAGCGCGTCGCCGGTGACGGGCGAGCGGCGGCCGTCGAACTGGATCGTGACGCTCGAGCTGCCGCGCAGGCTGACGTGGCCGTCGATGTCCACGTCGAGCTCCGGGATCGCGCGCAGCACGTCGGTCGCGGTGCCCGACGGGGCGGCGGGCAGGTCCCGGGTCAGGTAGACGCTGCGATCGGCCTGCACGATCGCGGTCGCGCGCTCGGTCTCGGTCGCCACGCCCGGGACCGCGATGGGCGAGACGGCGAGGACGATGCGCCCCAGGTCGAGCGACGGCGCGGCATCGGTCAGGACGACGCCGTCGCGGGTCCACGGCAGGTGGCCGAGCAGCGTCGCCCTGAGCCGGTAACGGCCGGCCGCCAGGCGCTCGAGGCGGAAGGCGCCGTCCTCGCCGGTCGACGTGTGCGCGACCAGGGTCGAGTCGGAGGAGCGGAGCGCGACGACCTCGACGGCGGGGAGGGGGACGCCGGGTTTCTCGTCGAAGGCGCCGGTGATCTCGCCGGCGATCGTGGGCGCTGCGGAAAGCGGTGCGGCGAGGAATGCCGCGAGGGCCAGGAGCCGGCGCATCGATCGGCCTCCCGTCGGTGGGGTCCGCGTCCGGGGGATGGGCGCACTCGAAGGTTCAGGCCGGGGGAAGGCCGAATCCTAGGCACTGTGCGGAGGCATGTGTCCCGCAGGTGTCAGGAGTACCCGCTCAATCGAATTCGTACTTCGGGTTCGGCGGCGGCTGCTCGAGCCCGGTCTGCCCGACGCGGATGTCGGCCATCGCGTACGACTCGCCGCGCACCGGCGAGCCCGCCATGCGGCGCAGCAGGTTGAGCTGGCCGACGTGGTTCAGCGAGTCCGCGATCGGCCCCGCGAGGAGCTTCTCGTAGGTCGCCACGACGGGCGCGCCGCTTGCGAGGAAGCGGTCCCACTCCGTGATCGCCACGAAGTAGCGCGCGACCTCGGCGTCCCACGCGAGCGGCGTCGAGTTGTGCCAGCGGTGCTTCTCGCGACTCATCGCGAGCCCCCAGTCCATGAGGTCGCCCATGTGGGCGAGGATCCCGGCCGGTGT
>Ga0315540_10000700_pt1 | contig 19173 bp, 15 predicted proteins | sample SalMarSW160110MG_FD_203677 | JGI IMG/M metagenome (GOLD analysis project Ga0315540, IMG submission 203677) | Salt marsh sediment microbial communities from the Plum Island Ecosystem LTER, Massachusetts, United States - Salt Marsh Sediment SW1601-10 ...
ATTAGCCTTTTCCTGTAGCTTTTTAAACTGATCAAGAGTCTTTTCAATTTTCTGTTTTTCGTCCCAGTCTATTTTCTTTTTATCCTGCTTTAGCTCCTGCGAAATCTTTTGTATATCCTGCTTTAAATCTTCAGCTTGCTTTAAGGTCTCCTGCAAATCGTCGACAGCATTATTCTGGGTTTTATCCGCTTGTGTCAGCATTTCATTAAGCGAGGGAACACGTACTGTCAGAGTTGGAGTTTTAGCGGACTTAGGGCCGTTGATATTATCGTTATCGTAAACCTCTATGTAAAAAGTTACTATATCGTCCTCGCTTAACTGCATTTGAACTAGATTCCATATATAACTAACTTCTTCCTCTTTCGAGTTTTCATTGAAAGGTATTTCTACTGATTTAAAATCCGGCTTTACTTCTTTATATCTTGATGCCGAAAGTCTGTAATTAAGTAACATTTTTGAAAAGCCGTAATCGTCAGAAATCTTTGAAAGCAAATTGATCCTGTTATCAACAGGAAGATTTATATTGTCATCGGGCGAAATCAGTGTAATCGACGGATACGAATCCTGCAAGGTTTTCACTGAATAAGTGATCGGGGAAAGGTTTTCATCCCCTCTATTATCAGTAATTATTATTTTATAGCTGTTATCCTTTTTGATACTAAAATTTCCTGAAGCCCCTATTCCATTAATAATATTAAGATTAATTTTTGTTGAATCACCAAAAATCAGTTTCGCAGTTTTCAATTCTTTTGTAGAGCTTATCTTTATATTAACATTACTCCCCGGCAAAGCTGTAACGTTACCGTTATCTTTCTGTTCAACTACAGGCAGTCTGGAATAAGCAGGTGAGATAATAGTTTCATCAAGTGTTTTAATAATGGGAGGGTCTATCACTTCAACTGTAAATTCTTTACTGGAAATATTATCCGCCTTAGCAAAATATTTAAAGCCGCTCCTGACTGATTTCACATCATAATTATAAAATCCAAGAGAATCACGCTTCAAATTCTGAAACTCAAACTTTGTCTGATCTTCTTCCTTTGTTCCAATAGAAAGGTCTTTCGGAACAGGTCCATTAACTTTTATTGAAATTGAAATATCATCGCCTTTTGTAAGTTGAGTATTCCCGGGATGAATCTTAAAAGAATATTTTGGAGGAGGGATAAATTCCTGATTAAAATTTATTAACCTGAATGCAGCTGCATTAAGAGGATTAACAAACAACAAGGCCGACGAAATAATAAGAGTTGCTAAAAAGTATTTAAATAGCTCTTTTGCTTTCGCAAAACTGACTATCGTTTCAAATTGAATACTTTTGGATTTTTCATAAACATTCAGAAATGCAGCATCTATCAGGCTTATCGAATAATTTTTAGCATCATTTTCGGCAGAAACTAGCTGCATTGCATTAAGCAAGTCATCTTTAATAAATAGAAAATTATTACCCGCCTTTTTCGCAACTTTATAATAATCTGTTTTTCTAAAAATATTGAAATATTTCAGCAGAGGACTTATAAAAAGGAAAGTAAATACTCCGATAGTAAGGATCAGAAAAGCCAGAAAAAAAATTGTCCTGATCAGAGATTCAAAATGGAAAAGTGATTCAAAAAACGAAAAACTAAAAAAAACTAAAATCCCTATTATCGCGGAAGCCTGTATGCCTACCGCTGCAAAAAGGAAATATTCCCGTTTAACCAGCTTTTCGAGTTTTGAAATTATCTCTTTATAATATGTTGATTCAGATCCCAATTTATTTTTTCTAACTTTTGAATTTTGATCTTTGAACTATCATTGGCTCAAAGCCCAGACTACTAAATTTGTCCCGAACTTCAAAGCCTCCTCACGTTTGGCCGGTGGATCGTCATGAACATCAGGGTCATCCCAGCCGTCACTTGGATTAGATTCATACGTATAATAAACAGCAAGCCTTTTCCCGATAAAAATTCCAAATCCCTGGGGAGGTTTTCCGTCATGTTCGTGAGTTTTAGGAACACCGTTCGGGAAATCATAAAAATCATGATAAAGACCATAGCTAAACGGAAGTTCAACAAGGTCTTTGTCAGGAAAAACTTTTTTCATTTCACGTCTGAATGATTTGTCCATTCCGTAATCGTCATCAGCATAAAGGAAGCCGCCTTCTTCAAGGTATCTTCTCAATCTTGCAACTTCATCACTTGAAAAAACGATATTACCATGACCTGTCATAAATAAAAACGGGTGGGAGAAAATATCATCAGAGGAAATATCAACAAAGGTATATTCAGCCTTAACTTTGATATCGGTATTCTGTTTTATAAAATTCAGCAGGTTCGGTTCTTCGGTCTGACCATTATACCAATCTCCGCCTCCATCATATTTCAGTCGTGCAATCTGGAATGCACCATTATCCTGGGCAAAGCAAAGAGTCACAAATAAAAAAACTATTGAAAAAACCGCTATTTTCATCATCACCTGTTCTTTTGGCTGTCAATATATCCACGCCTGCCGGTAATTTCAATTCCGTGTATTGTATCCTTTCCCTGTTGTTAAGAAATTCAAAGATTTGTCATATTATTAAGTAATCGTGCCAAGATGTGTTAATAGGCAGGTTGAAGGCTTGTTATAACCTTTTCAGAGCGTTTTCAAAGCGTTTTCAGAGACTATTTAAAGCATATGTGAAGCAAGATGTGAAAGAACGTTATATAAGAAATACATATAACTTCAAAGAAAGATCCTACCTGCTAAGGAAAACAGCTGAGAAATTACCCAATTCGGAATAAATTGCATCTTTGCCTAATTATTCAAAATATTGGAATAATCTTTATTTCCTTATTACCTTTAAGCGGAAAATTTCATTAAAAAGGAACCATATGGCAAAGAAATACTGGCTTGTGAAATCGGAACCGGATGTGTTTTCACTCGATGACCTAGCTAAAAGTAAAAATAAAACTACTCACTGGGATGGGGTGAGAAACTACCAGGCAAGAAATTTTATGCGCGACCAGATGAAAAAAGGCGACGGAGTTTTATTTTATTACAGCAATGCCGATCCCAAAGCTGTTGCGGGTTACTGTGAAGTTGTGAAAGAAGGTTATCCCGATCACACACAATTTGATTCGAAGAATCCTCACTTTGATCCGAAAGCTGATCCTGCAAATCCGACCTGGGTAATGGTTGATATAAAATTTGTAAAGAAATTTAATAAGCCCGTTACACTTGAAGAAATAAAAGCAAACCCAAAACTAAAAAAAATGAGACTTGTGCAGAGAGGCAACCGTCTGTCGGTTATGCCGGTTGAAAAAAGTGAGTGGGATGAGATTTTGAAAATGGGATCCTAATTTTTATTAATGATTTTAAACCCCCTAAGATTTGACTGCCTTAATCGAATACATCAACGGCAAAATATTTTCAAATCCTTTTATCCGCCACAAATTATCTTCTCCCTTAACCATACCGGGGAAACAATTATAAAAAGAGAAAGGATATTCGTTAAAATTTTCTACTTTCAGTCCGTTATTTTTTAGTGAATTAAATACTTCATCGAGAGAGTGGTTCCAGCCGTACTCGGTCATCTCAATTCCTGCATCCTTATCTGCATAAGTTCCTTTTATTTTTTCTTCAATAGGTTTGCCGGAATTAAAATAAGAATACTTTAAGTTTTTAATTTCACTATCATACATCCAGATAACAGGATGAAACTCGGCGAGGAAAAACATTCCACCCGGCTTAAGAAAATGATTAATTATTTCCGCCCACTTGTTCAAATCAGGCAGCCAGCCTATTACACCGTACGAAGTAAAAACAATATCGAATTTTTTATCCAGTCTTTCTTTTAATTCATAAACATTTGAACAAATAAATTCAGCATCGAGATTCAGTTCATTGTTTAATTTTTTTGCAAGCTTTATTGATTCATCCGAAAAATCGATACCTGTAGCTTTTGCTCCCATTCTGGCCCAGGAGAGAGTATCCATTCCGAAATGGCATTGCAAATGCAAAAGCGATTTGTCTTTCACATTACCGAGAGCTTCTAGTTCTACAAAATTTAAAGAGGTTTTACCTTTTTTAAATTCCTCCAGTCCATAAAATTCAGACTTAGCATTTATTGTCGTTTGTTTGTCCCATAATAATTTATTTGCTTCAAAAAATTTATTATTCATCTATATTATATTTCTTTTCTCATTTCAAAGTGTGAGATAGAACCGAAAAGTGTGTGTGATTGTTTAATGACTTTATATCCACGCTTTTCATAAAATTTGACTGCAGAGTTCCGTGCATTCATTATAATATATTTAGCCCCTTTTTCTTTTGCTTTTCCTTCAAGTTCTGCTAAAACCAACGCGCCTATTCCCTTGCCTCTTTGATTTTCTTCAACCGCCATATACCTGATTTGTGCTTCATCGTTGCTATTCAAATGAATACGACCAATTCCAACAGGTATTCCTTTGCTTTCACAAACCATCATGTGAATCGCTGTCTCTTCTTTATCGTCTTTCTCGCTTCCCTTCGGTTGATTCCAGGGTGCGCGAAGAATTCTCCAGCGAAGGTCATAATATTTTTCAAATTCTTTAGGAGTCTTTGGTTGTGTAATTATCATATAAAAACAATAGAACGCGGATAACGCAGATTTTACGGATTTACGCTGATTAAATCTGCGATTATCTGCTTAATCGGTGTAATCCGTGTGCTATTTTTTTTATTCCTCTAATAAATTTTCATCATCATCAATCAAGGTTTGAGGAAGTGTTTTAGAAGCCTTTGCACCCAGTTTTCTTATCTTTTCAGCACTATTTAAAAGATTTCCACGACCGGTGCTCAATTTTTTCATCGCATCCGAATAGGCGCTTTGAGTTTGTTCAATCCTGCTGCCAATAGTTTGCAAATCTTCTACAAATCCGACAAACTTATCGTAAAGCGCACCGCTCTGTCTTGCAATCTCAATCGCATTTTTATTTTGATTTTCCTGTCGCCATATGCTGGCAATTGTACGCAGTGTTGCAAGAAGAGTAGTCGGGGAAACTATCACAATATTTTTATCATACGCTTCCTGGAAAAGGCCGTTATCATTTTGTAAAGCCAGACTGAACGCCGGTTCAATCGGTAAAAACATTAAAACAAAATCGAGACTATCAAGACTGTACAGGTTCTGATAATTTTTCGAGCTTAAATTTTTAATATGGTTCTTAATTGACAAAATATGTTCTTTAATAGCACCAAACCTTTCATCTTCATTCTCCGCAGAGCTGAATTTTTCATAAGCAACTAGTGAAACTTTTGAATCGATGACTACACTTTTATTTTCAGGAAGTTTAATGACAACATCCGGTTGAAACCTTTTTCCATCTCCGGAAGTTATACTTTCCTGCAGAAAATATTCCCGGTCTTTTGCGAGCCCTGATTTTTCCAGAAGGCTTTCAAGAATAAACTCACCCCAGTTACCCTGAGTTTTTGACTCACCTTTTAAAGCGTTCGTAAGATTTGTTGCGTCTTTGCTCATTTGCTGATTCAACTCGTGAAGAGTTTTTATTTGCTGAACCAGAGAGGCCCGTTCCTTTGAATCTGTTACATAAACATCTTCAACCTTCTTCTCGAAATCTTTTATTTTTTCTCCAAGCGGTTTTAATATCTGATCAAGATTTTGCCTGTTCTGTTCTGTAAACTTCGTGCTTTTTTCGTCAAGTATTTTATTAGCAAGGTTTTCAAATTCCTTTATAAACCTTTTCTCTAATTCTTCAATTTCAGTTTTTTGTTCAGCAAGTTTTTCCTGCAGATTCCTGTAATCAGAATTTAATGCAGATAATTCCGAATTAAGCTTAATGACTTTTTCCCTCTCTGAAGAAAGTTCACCTTCGCTTTTTTGAAGTTGCTGATTGAGAAAAGAGTTGCCACTTCCGAATTTAGATTTTGCAATAAAGAATGCGGAAACTCCGCCGACGATAAGTCCGATTAATAAATAAATTATTTCCATATTATATTTTTATCCTAAACTTCCAACTTCCTTTTCAACCGCCTCCAGAATTTCACAGGATTTAACTACTTCTTTCATCTTTGTATGATCAGGATAAAGAGGTCGGTCAACATCAAGATGATCAACATATTTTCTCACAACTTCTTTTGCTTTTGCAACGCCCTTTCCCGTTTTATGTTCGCGAAAATCAAGTGCCTGTGCCGCTGCCATAAATTCTATTCCGATTACTCCATATGCATTATCAAGTATCTGTGCATTTTTGATAGAGGTATTCATTCCCATTGAAACAAAATCTTCCTGATCAGCTGCAGCCGGAATAGATTGAATTGAAGCCGGGTTTGATAAAATTCTTTGTTCGACAATTAAGGAATCAGCAGTGTACTGACTCAACATCATTCCGGAATACATTCCGGCGCCTTTCGTAAGGAATGAAGGAAGTCCCACACTTAATGCAGGATTCAGCAACCTGTTAAGTCGCCTCTCGGATAAAACAGAAATCATAGTTACTGCGGCACCGACATTATCCATCGGTAAAGAAACGGGTGTTCCCTGGAAATTCGCTCCTGTTAATATTTGATTATCTTCCGGGATAAAAATTGGATTGTCGCCGACGCCGTTTAATTCGATTTCCACTTGTGATCTAGCATAAGCAACTGCATCGTGTGCCGCACCGATAACCTGTGGAGTTGAACGCATTGAATATGCATCCTGAACCTTACTTTTTAATTTTCCTGTTTGAAGATCACTTCCATTAATACATTTCATTATAGAATTTGCACTTCGAATTGCACCTGCAAAACCACGCAACTTGTGAAGCCGTTCATCGTAAGGTTTTAAATTTGCATTCAAAGCTTCGAGTGACATTGCTGCAGCTATCTCTGCCTGCTTGAGCCATCTGTTTATATCAAAAAGTTGTAAAGCGGCCATAGCAGTTAAAAGATTCGATCCATTAATTACTGCAAGACCGTCGCGTGCCTGCAAACCGGGAATTTTAATTCCTGCTTTTTCAAAGGCAACTTTACCGGAAAGTCTTTCACCATTGTAATATGCTTCCCCCTCTCCCATCATTAAAAGTGCAACTTGCGACATCGGCGCAAGATCACCGCACGCACCTACAGAACCTTTCTGACAAACTACCGGAGTAACACCTTTATTAAGCATTTCCACAAGAGTCAATGTAATCTCCGGTCTGCAAGCAGAGTTGCCGTGAGCGTGCACATTAATTCTACCTGCAATAGCTCCACGAACATATTCTACCGGAGCCGGATCACCAATTCCTGCCGAGTGATTATAAATAAGATACTTTTGAAATTCTTTAACCTGTTCGTCATTTAGAACAATTTCTGAAAATTCACCTATGCCTGTGTTTGTTCCATACATTATCTCTTTCGCTTGTAGTTTTTCTTCGAGCATTTTGCGACAGACTTTAATTTTTTCTAATGAGTCAGGATGAAGTTCAACTTTTTCATTATGACGAGCAATTTTTACTAGCTTTTCGATTGTAAGTCCGGAACCATTCAGAACTATGGACATCTGCTTTCTCCCTCAGATAGATATAAAAAAAGATATAAACTAATTTAAGAAATATGTAACAGAAATAGGAAGAAATTAAAGTTCTAAACTTCAGGCTTTGGAAAGCATTTTCTTTATTTTCTCGGAATTCTCCTTATTTGTCCGGTATGTTATGTGAACCGAATTCTCATTATACTTTTTATTCAGCACTTCTGCGAGAGAATGAATTGTTGCTTCAGCTTTTGAATTCGTAATTTCAAGATCAATATCTTCTTCAACAAAAGTTTCCTCGGTTAAGTCAATCAATTTGTCTTCCAATGCCGTTATGTTTATTGCCCGCCGTGCAGAAACAATTATTGCATTTTCATATTTATTTCTTACCAAATTGATCTTTCCTTTGTCCTGAACAGCATCGATCTTGTTGAAAATTTTAAGCCGTGTTTTCTTTTCACAACCTAATTCTTTCAAAGTCTCTTCCACAACCTGAATATGATCTTCATAATAAGGATGCGAAAAATCAATTACGTGCAAAATAATGTCGGTTTCTTTTACTTCATTTAAAGTGCTTTTAAAAGACGCAACAAGATGCGGAGGAAGTTTCCTGATAAATCCGACAGTATCACTTATAAGTAATTTTTTGTTTTTCCCAAGATCAATAGCGCGAGTTGTTGAATCGAGCGTGGCGAATAATTTATCTTCAGCAAAAACATCAGCCCTTGTCAGCAAATTAAATAATGTGGACTTGCCAGCATTTGTATAACCAACCAGCGAAATTTTTATAAAATTTTTTCGCCCGTTACTTTGAGTGATTCTCTGTGATTCAATTTTATCTAATTTACTTTTTAACAGGCTTATCCTTGTCCTGATAATTCTTCTGTCAGTTTCAATCTGGGTTTCGCCCGGGCCCTTGGTTCCGATTCCTCCGTATTGCTTGGATAAGTGTGTCCAAGCCCTTGTTAATCTTGGCAGCATATACTGAAGCTGCGCAAGCTCAACCTGTGTTTTTGCTTCCTTAGTTTTTGCACGGGAGGCAAATATATCCAGAATCAATCCACTGCGATCAACAATTTTTCTTTCAAAAAGCTTTTCTAAATTTCTCAACTGTACCGGCGAAAGGTCATCATTAAATATTACAAGATTAATGTCGTTCATTTCAATGAGTTGTTTCAACTCTTCTGCTTTTCCCCTCCCCACATAAAATGCAGGATCCGCCGAAGATTTTTGTTGTGTTACTTTAAGAATAGTTTCTGCTCCGGCTGTTAGAGATAATTCCTCAAGCTCAGTTAAATGTTCCTCTGCTAGTTCTTTGTAGATATCTTTTGTGAGCAAACTAACAAGCATTGCTCTTTCAACTGTCTTCTTCGTAACCTCAATCATTCTGTTTATCAAATTTTTTCAGTTCCCTCCTTTTATTCTTTTACATTTACCATTTCTTTCCTGGTGTTTCTTGCAATTGTCATTTCAACTATTGCGAACAACAGAGCAATCAAAATAAAATATTTCCAGAGTTCCGATCCGAATCGCGATTGCAAAATAACCTGTGTGGGATTTTGATCTTTATCAATTTCAATATGCTTCCCTTTGAAATTTATCTTTTTAAGATAATCATTAAAATCATTTTGGGTTAAATATTTTATAACTGACTCACGCGGATTAGTGTTTACCGAAATTTCATTTATCAATTTTGAATCTGAAAATATTTTATAATTACCCACAATTTTTGTTTTATTATAGCTTATATAATTATTCCTTAATTGCTTATCAAGATTCAGGAAATCATCTGACTTATCGGGTCGTTCAATTTTGATTTGTGGAGATAGATTATCGGCCAAATTTATTTCAATCTCATCCCCAGCAAGGTATTCCTGGTTTGAATTGTCCTTAGCTGATAGATAATAAACCGCTTTATTCATAAGCGGAACGAATATCCCCTTCAACGGTAGGTTTGACCAACTTAAAACAGGAGCAGTATTCATTAACAGGATTTTACCGTTCCCGGTTTTATATTCGCTCAAAAATGATGAGCCATCCATCAATGTAATAATATTTGCCCCTCTTCCTTCCGTTGTAATTTTGAAACTGTGATAAATATCCGGAGACTCGATTCTTTGTTTATTCCTATTTGAAAAAATGTCTTTAAATATCGGATGATTGAACTCTATTTTATCAAAAGAAAGTATATTCTCCGAAGAATTTATTTTGCCAAAAGTTCCGGTCGGAGAAGGAAGTTCTAATCTTCCAGATAAAGACTGAAATTTTTGAAGAGAAGATGAAAAGCCGGGCATAAGGAATAAACTTCCTCCATTCCTTATATAAGTTTTCAAACGATCAACACCAGCAATATTTTCGAAACCAATAATTATCACAACATCGAATTGATTCAAATCGATAGAGGACAGTTGACTCAGGTTTTTGTTTGTAACTTTTATTGCACTCTGTTCATCACCGGCTGTTAAGGCAAGATTAACAAATTTTGAATCAGCCGGATCATCTGTAAAAATTATTATGGGGATTTTATCAGGAATATAAAAATTTGTAAATCGTTTATTGTCCTGCAAAATGTCGTCATCCTCAATTTCCGCGAGCACATCTATATAACCTGTTTTTTTAGGAACTGCCTGCATTGAGATTACCCTTGAATCGCCCACACCTATAGTTACACTTTGCTGGCTGCTTCTTTCCCCATTCAGGAAAAGAGAGACTACTGTATTGTCTACAGGACGGGTGGAGTAATTTGTAACCGTAACGCTGAAATTTACAGGTTTATTTTTTTCAAATATCTGGTTATCAATTTTTAACTTGTCAATCCCAATATTAAAAACATCTTTACCTGAATAGTTTATCGTGTATAATCTTACTTTATCATTCAGCAATTCGCTTAGATCCGAAAGCGTTCCCTGATCGAATAATCGTCCTGATTGGAAATCTGATAAAATGTAAACCTCTTTATTAAAATTTTTGGATTCGCCTAATATTTTGGCCGCTTTCACAATTGCGTTATTCAGTAATCCGGTTGAATAAGAAATTTCAACGGAGTTTACCTCCTTTTCAAATGCTGCAAGGTTGCCCGTGGTTTTAATTTCATTATTGTTTCTATCTGACACAAGAACCAGCGCTGCATCATCACCTTCCTGAAGCTCTTTAAGCAATTCCTCTATCATTGATTTTGCCTGGTTCAAATAGGAACCGTTTGCATCAACAACCGACATGCTGTAAGTATCATCGAGAATAAAAACCGCGGTGGTTTTTGCAGCTGAAGTTGTTCCACCGATTGCAATTCCCTTAATTGTGGGTCGGGCAAATGCCATCACTAAAAAGAGAATTATTAAAACTCTCAAAGCAAGCAGCAGCCATTGTTTTAGTTTTATTTTTCTGATTTTGTTTTTCTGCAGTTCTTTGAGAAATGCAAGTGTGCTGAACTCTATCCGCTTTAATTTCCTGAGGTTAAGAAGGTGAATTAAAACCGGAATAGAAGCAGTCAGAAGTCCGAATAATACAGCAGGATTTAGAAATAGCATTTAGATAGTAATCATTTTGGGATTTCAGTTTTATTAAAACGAAAAATAAAGATAAGGGAAACGGAATACCACACTTTAATTTAGGAAGAAACAATAGAGACGCATCGCCAATGCGTTCCTATTGATAATTAAAAATATTACTTATTCATCTTTGCAATCAAATTCAATGCACTGCCTGCTTTGAACCACTCGATCTGTGTTTTGTTCATCGTGTGATTGAGCATAGCTTCATCAATTGATCCGTCTTTATGTTTGACTACAAGCTTGAGTTGCTTGTCGGGAGTAATATTACTAATCCCAGTCACACTAAGTTTGTCATCTTCTTTTATTTTATCGTAATCTGCAGGATTTGCAAAAGTAAGTGGAAGCATTCCCTGTTTCTTAAGATTTGTTTCGTGAATTCTTGCAAAGCTTTTCACGATGATTGCTCTACCGCCGAGGAATCTTGGTTCCATTGCAGCGTGTTCTCGGCTCGAACCTTCGCCGTAGTTTTCATCACCGACTACAATCCAGTTAACGCCTCTCGCTTTATAATCGCGCGCAACTTCAGGAACTGATTTTATTTCACCTGTAAATGTGTTTTTAACTTTTCCAGCTTCACCACTAAATGCATTTATAGCGCCAATGAACATATTGTTTGAAATGTTATCAAGATGTCCTCTGTATTTCAGCCACGGACCGGCCATTGAGATGTGATCCGTTGTGCATTTTCCTTTTGCTTTAAGCAGCAAAGGAAAGTCAACAAAATCTTTTCCGTCCCACGGTTCAAAAGGAGTAAGCAACTGTAATCTTTCGCTGTCAGGTTTTACAATTACATCAACATTCGATCCATCCTTTGCCGGAGGGACAAATCCTTCTTCCCCTTTATCGAATCCTTTAGGTGGAAGCTCTTCTCCCGTAGGAGGATCAAGTTTAACTTTTTCACCCTTCTCATTTACAAGTACGTCTGTAATTGGATTGAAAGAAAGACTTCCTGCAATTGCCAGTGCAGTTGTAATTTCCGGACTTGCAACAAATGCAAGCGTTTCAGGATTTCCATCGTTTCTTTTTGCAAAGTTCCTGTTAAAGGAAGTAACGATTGTGTTTTTCTCGCCTGTTTTAATGTCCATTCTCTTCCACATTCCGATGCAAGGTCCACAAGCATTTGCCAATGTAACTCCGCCGACTTCGTTAAGTATTTCGAGCAAACCATCTCTTTCAATTGTTGCTCTCACCTGTTCAGAACCTGGTGTTATTGTGTACTGGGATTTTGTTTTTAATCCCTTTTTCAAAGCTTGCTTTGCAATACTTGCTGCGCGGTCGATGTCTTCATAACTAGAGTTAGTACAGCTTCCTATCAATGCAACACTTACTTTATCGGGAAAATTATTTTCTTTAACTGCTTCTTTCATTTTTGAAATAGGCCATGCTTTATCAGGAGTGAATGGACCATTCAAATGGGGTTCAAGTTCAGACAAATTAATTTCAATTACCTGGTCATAATATTTTTCAGGATTTTTCAGAATCTCATCATCAGCTTTTAAATTATCAGCATTACTTTCAGCAAGTGAAGCAACATCGGCACGATCTGTAATTCTTAAATAAGATGACATCCTTTCATCAAAAGGAAAGACAGACGTTGTTGCACCTATTTCAGCACCCATATTACAAATAGTCCCTTTCCCTGTTGCTGATATTGAAGTCACACCCTCACCAAAATATTCCACGATTGCGCCTGTTCCGCCTTTTACAGTAAGAACTCCTGCCAATTTAAGAATCACATCCTTCGCAGAAGTCCAGCCGTTCATTTTGCCGGCTAATTTAACACCTATAAGCTTTGGCCATTTAAGCTCCCATGGCATTCCTGCCATAACATCCACAGCATCTGCTCCACCAACACCAATTGCTATCATTCCGAGCCCGCCTGCATTAGGTGTATGTGAATCCGTTCCTATCATCATTCCACCCGGGAAAGCATAATTTTCGAGCACAACCTGATGAATGATTCCAGCTCCCGGTTTCCAGAAACCAATTCCGTATTTCCGCGAAATGCTTTCGAGAAATTCATAGACTTCTTTATTTTCGGATGTAGCCCTTAACAGATCATCTTTTGCGCCAACCTGTGCCTGTATCAGGTGATCACAGTGTACTGTGGAAGGAACTGCCGCAGTTTTTCTTCCCGCCGACATAAACTGCAACAAAGCCATCTGGGCTGTTGCGTCCTGCATTGCTACCCTATCCGGCGATAATTCAGAATAATCTTTCCCTCTCACTAATTCTTTTGTTACATCGTCCCAGAGATGCGTATAAAGGACTTTCTCAGCGTACGTTAAAGGCCTGTTTAAAACTTTTCTAACTTTATTTAGTTTATCTCCAAATTCAGAATAAACTTTTTTAATCATATCTATATTTGCTGCCATATCTTTACCTGTTTTATATTTTACACTTAATTATGTATTATCCCACAAAGATACAAAAAATTGAAATGATTTTGTTTAAATTTTAACGTTAGTATATTCAGAATGACTTTAAAGTAAAATGCAAAAACGGAGATATTTAGATAAAGGTTTAGTAATTTTGCGATTATTGGAAAATTAGTATGCACACAAATTCAATATTAATTGTAGATGACGAGAAAAGCTACCTGGATCTGCTCAAGGGTTTATTGCTTGATGAAGGTTTTACTGACGTAATCGCTGAAACAGATCCACTTAACGCTATTGACATTCTGGATTCCAGAAACATCGACCTTGTACTTTGTGATGTCTATATGCCTCAAATGAACGGGCTTGAATTACTTGAGAGAATAACTTACGAACATCCCCACATCCCTGTGATAATGGTTACTGCAATTAATGATGTTAAGACTGCATTGAAGGCGATTGAACGTGGCGCTTATGAATTCATTACAAAGCCACCGGATATTGACCGGCTTTTTCTGACAATTAATCGTGCACTTGAAAAAAGATTATTATCGCTCGAACGGGATACACTGAGAGATATCAGAGAATCTCACAGGATGAAATGGAAAAAAGACTTTGCTAATATTGTAACCGAATCAAGCTTAATGCATAAAGTTTTTGAACTTGTGGAAATTTTTGCTCCTACAAATGAAACAATTTTAATTACAGGAGAAACGGGAACGGGTAAAGATCTGGTAGCAAAAAAGATACACAGTCTTTCGCCACGAAAGTCCAAACCGTTTCTTGTAGTTAATCTTGCATCAATTTCGCCGACACTTTTCGAAAGCGAATTATTTGGTCACGAGAAAGGATCTTTTACAGGAGCCGCAAATGAAAAGATAGGCTATTTTGAATCGGCAAATGGCGGAACAATTTTTCTGGATGAAATCGGAGAATTACCTAAAGAACTTCAGGGAAAACTACTTCGTACAATTCAATACAACGAAATATTTAGAATCGGAAGCTCAAGGTCGATAAAACTTGATACAAGAATTATTGCAGCAACAAATAAAGATCTGACCGAAGCAATATCGAAAAATGAATTCCGTGCTGATCTTTATTACAGGCTAACACGTGGTTTTATCTGCCTTCCTCCTTTAAGAGAAAGACAAGGTGATATAAGACTTCTTACAAATTATTTTCTAACTGCCGGAAACCTGATTTATAACAAAAACATTATGGGAATATCAGAAGAAGCAATTGATGAATTAAAGAGGTATTCATTCCCCGGCAATGTCAGGGAATTAGAAAATATTGTCTTAAATACCGTTGCTCAAACAAAAGATAAAGCCTTTATAGAGCATGTTGAACTACCAACCTCAGCAGGTGATAGAACACCTATTCGTCAAAGCGTTGATGATAGTCTGATGACAATAGACGAAGCTGTAAAATTGCATATAAAAAAGATTATGAAACACACCAACCAGGATGTTCAAAAAGCTGCTGCAATTCTTGGAGTAAGTGAAAGAACTTTGCAGAGAAGACTTCAGGAAATTAGAAAGAATAAATGACTATACGACAATTTTGACGTCAAAATTGTCGCCCTGCCACAAAATATGCTACAAAAATGAAATATTTATTTCGTTTATGAACTAAAAACCAACATTTCTAAGTAAATCAAGTCGGGCATAGTTATTGTCTTATTATAAAGCACTACAAATTAATTTGTTCTAAACATAATTTTTAAAGGGTGAACTTATGCAAAATATTCAATCTTATTTGACAATCGGTGGATTATTATTATTCTCTCTTACCTCATTAAGATTTAATAACGCAATTCTTGATACTTCGACAGCAGACCTGCATAACAAAGTTTACCTTACTGCTTTTTCACTAGCCGATGACCTTATCGAAGAAATGAAAGTAAAAAGTTTCGACCAGAACACAATTGATTTTCCTACAAATGATCCGTCAACACTGACACAATATCTGGGACATGGAGGTGGTGAAGTTTATCCAAACTTTAATGATGTTGACGATTTTAATGGATATACCAGAAACGTTGATGAACCCCACGCGGAAGGTTATGTCGTAAGCTGTGTTGTTCAATATGTAAAAGGAAGTAACCCGGATGTTGTTAGTTCAACTCAAACATTTTTCAAAAAAGCGACAGTTACAGTTACAAGTCCTTATATGGATCATGCAGTTGCTTTATCATACATCTTTACTCTTAAATAATGGATACAATTATAGACTTAATCGGGGCTGCAGTTATTGCGGGTATTGTAATGATCGGTATTGCTAACCTGAACATTTATTCATCACAGATCAGGTTCAAATCAAACTCTGACTTACAACTTCAGCAAGATGCTAAAACAATTGCTGATATACTTGATCACGATTTACGCAAAATAGGATATGGATATAGCGGTACCTCTATTATAACAGCCGATTCTCAAAAAATAAAATTTTATGCAGACATTGATTCAAACGGTGTTGTAGACCAAGTAACTTATTTATTAAGTGATTCTTCTGATGTATCATACACAGAAAATCCAAGCGACAGAATTTTGTATAGAGTAGTCAATAGTGATACTTCAAAGGGACCTTCGCTTGGAATTACTAATCTAAAATTTACATATAGAGATTTATCCGGAAATATAACTACTGCTCTTGATAGCATAAAATATATCAAGACAGAGATATGGGTACAATCTCCTACTAAAGTATACGAAAGTGGCGAAGAAAAATATCTCTTTACGTATTGGGAACTCACAATTAATCCGAGGAACATTTAGGAATGGGAAAAGCGGTTATAATTCTAGCTGTAGGAATGTCAGTTATTGTATCTATGCTGATATTTAGTCTCAACAAGAACTCTGACACAGGATTACAAACAGCAGTGGATTCATATTCAAATACTAAAGCACGACTAATAGCTAATTCAGGAATCGAAATTTACCTGGAAAAATTAAGAGAAGACAAATCATTAACTGGTAATTTTCTGAATAATTCTTTGATGGATGGTTCTTACGATATATATATTTATGGTGGGGATACGATGAAAATAAAATCTATAGCCCATTTTAACGGCACTACGCATACAGGCTTAGCAACAGCAACAAGACAAGCTATAACCTTTCCAGACGTTAATGCAGCAATCTACGTTTCCTCCAATGCAATAAGTCTTAACCTAAATGGAAACGTTGATATTAATGGTAATGACCACGATATAAACGGAAACCTGATTCCGGGAACATCCGTACCGGGCTTCGGTGTTGATAATGCGACCGACAGTGCATATGTCATAAATAATATAAAATCAAAAGTAAGCTATGCAATCCAGGGAGAAGGTGGGGCCCCAAGTGTTCATACAGTTAATGATACAACAGATTGGCTTCAACTTACCCAGGATTTAATTTTCGCAGCAGACATATCTTTGCCTTCTGGAACCTACTCCACGGGAACAGTACTCGGGACTGCATCCGATCCAAAGATCACCTACACAACCGGTGACGTAGATTTATCCGGAAGCGCCTACGGATATGGCATACTCATCGTAAATGGCAATGTATCTATGAGTGGTAACTTTACTTTTCACGGAATTGTTATTGCTTATGGTAATTCAACTATCACTACTAAAACTACAGGTAATGCTGGTATTTACGGTGGAGCTATTTTTGTCGGGGATAATGTAGATATGCAGGCAACCGGAAATGCAGAATTATATTACAGCAGTGAGGCAATAAACAATGCAAAAAATAATCTAAAATCTTCGCGTTTTACTATCTTAAGCTGGTGGGAGTAATTTAAAAAACTATTTCATCATTCCTGATTAGGAGTAGTACTGCAGACTGTGGTACTATCAAAAACTTCTCTTTTTCAAATTCTATTTCAAAAGCTTCCTTGCGAAGGAATATAGCAAGATCTCCTTCTTTAATCTGAAGAGGAATAAATTTTATAGGATCTTTTGGTTCCTTCCAGGGCTCGTCTTCGCCCTGCGATGCGATAGGATATCCCGGCCCAACTTTTATCACGTAGCCGCTCTGAATCTTTTCCTTTTCGGAAACTCCAGGGGGAAGATACAAACCGCTTGCGGTCTTTTCAGAGTTCTCCTCTGGTCTGATGAGGACTCTGTCCCCAATAACAACAAACTTATCTATACTTTTAAGCTTTAATTTCATATTTATTTTAAACTCTTTATACAAAGATAATAAACAATAAAATGAATTTGTATCCGTTAATATATTGTTTATAGTAAAATGGCAATTATACAGGAAAAATGCCAAAACTGAATTGTAAAATGAATTTTTATTATTTTGAATAGCACGTAATTTCTATTTTTGGAGATAATCAATGAATGATTTTGGAGGTTCTTTCTGGGATGATAGATATTCTGATAGAAATTTTGTTTATGGTACCGAGCCCAATGTATTTTTTAAAGAACAATTAGACTTACTGAAACCAGGGAGAATTTTAATGCTCGGGGAAGGTGAAGGGAGAAATGGAGTTTATGCAGCACAAAAGGGATGGCAGGTAGACGCTGTAGACTTCAGTATAAGAGCAAAAGAAAAAGCACTTAGGTTGGCAAATGAAAAAAATGTTAATATAAATTACATGGTAGACAACCTTGAAAACTATGAACCTCAGAAAATTTTTTATGATGCAACAGGCTTAATATTTCTTCATTTAAATGAAAAAATAAGAGATAAAATTTATAAAAAGATAATCTCTTCATTAAAACCGAACGGGATCGTCATAATGGAAGTGTATTCAAAGGAACAGCTCGGAAGAACTTCCGGTGGTCCGCAAAATACCAATATGCTTTATTCCATTGAAAATATTAGAAAAATATTTACCGGCTTAAAAATTAATTTGTTAATTAAGGAAATTATTAATTTATCAGAAAGTTCTTTCCATTCAGGTGAAGCATCAGTGATAAGATTTGTAGGGGAAAAAGAATTCTGATGAAAAAAGTATTATTCATCACATACTATTGGCCACCGTCTGGGAAAGCCTCTCTTCACTGGCCCCTGAAAATGATAGAATACTTACCTGAATCTGGCTGGCAGCCTATGGTATTAACAGTGAAGAACGATACGTTTACACAAAAGGATGAAAGTCTCCTTAAAGATATTGACAAAAATCTTCAGGTTATAAAAACAAAATCTTTTGAACCTTTTAATATTTATAGAAAATTTATAGGAAAATCTCAAGACGAGCAACTAGTTGCATCAGAAACCATTTCAAAAACGAACAAAAGCCTGGTTCACAGGATTTCAATCTGGATAAGAATGAATTTGTTCATTCCTGATGCGAGAGTTGGTTGGTATTTTTCTGCGGTGCCTGCCGGAAATGAACTATTTGGAAAAGAAAAATTTGATGCAATAATTTCAGTTGGTCCACCGCACACTACTCATTTAATCGGAATGAGCCTGAGTAAAAGAAACAGAGTCCCCCACGTTCCAGTTTTCATTGATCCCTGGGTAGATATTGCTTACTACAGAGAATTTAAGAGAAATAGTTTGATACGAAGTATTGATAATTATTTTGAAAAATCCGTTTTAAAAAATGCAAGGTCAATAGTTTTTGTAACTCAGACAATGAAAAACGATTACGCTAATAAGTACGGTTTTATAAAAGGAAAAAGTAATGTGCTCTACTGGGGATATAATGAAGACAATTTTGAAGACCTGATGTGTAATAATAAACAAGAAATTGAGACATTGGTCCACGCCGGGAACATTTTTGATTTTCAGAATCCGAAAAACTTTTGGTCTGCACTAAAAGAGATAATTGAAAAGAAGAAAAAGTT
>Ga0315540_10000703_pt1 | contig 19134 bp, 20 predicted proteins | sample SalMarSW160110MG_FD_203677 | JGI IMG/M metagenome (GOLD analysis project Ga0315540, IMG submission 203677) | Salt marsh sediment microbial communities from the Plum Island Ecosystem LTER, Massachusetts, United States - Salt Marsh Sediment SW1601-10 ...
ATCAGATGTGGAAGAAGAGATATTAAAAGAATTCAAACAGTGCTGGGAAAATAATGATCTTGTGATAGCTACAGGAGGTTTAGGACCAACTCATGACGACATTACCCGACAGTGTGTTGTGAAGTTTTTTAATACAGAACTGATGCGTAATAATGAAGTACTCGAGGATATAAAGACAATGTTTGCAAAAAAAGGGAGGGAAGTAACAAAAATTAATGAGGGGCAGGCCTTGGTACCTAAAATTGCAAAAGTAATCAGGAATTCGCACGGTACTGCTCCGGGATTCTGGATTGAAAAGAAGAATAAAATTTTTGTAGTTATGCCCGGCGTTCCTATTGAAATGCAGGAAATGATGGAGAATTTTGTACTTTCATCATTAAAAGAAAAATTGCAGAATCCCAAAGAAATTTCGCTAAGAAAGACCCTCCAAACCACCGGAATTCCTGAATCTACTTTGTTTGAAAAGCTGGGCAACCTCGAAGAATTACTTGACGGAGCAAAGCTGGCATTTTTACCAAGTCAATACGGTGTAAAGTTGAGGATCACGGCAAAGGAAAAAACTGAAGATGAAGCTAAAAATAAAATAACCGAAGTTGAGCAACGAATAAGGAGTAAAGTTGGGAGATTCATCTATAGCAGAGAAGATGAGTCACTTGAAGAAGTTGTAGCTAGATTATTAAAAGAAAGGGGGTTAACCATTTCACTTGCAGAGTCGTGTACAGGTGGGGGATTAGCAAATGAACTTACGAATGTAAGCGGCGCAAGTGCTTATTTTGAGAGAGGAATAGTATCGTATAGCAATGCTTCAAAAGTTGAAATTTTAAAGGTTCTTGAAGATACAATTGCTGAGTACGGAGCAGTAAGCCTTGAGGTAGCAAGGCAAATGGCCGAGGGTGTTAAATCAATTAGCGGGACCGACTTGGGTGTTTCGATAACAGGAATTATGGGACCAACGGGTGCAACAACGGATAAGCCGGTAGGACTGGTTTACATAGGACTTTGCGATGACAAAGTTTGTACGGCGAAGGAATTTACATTCGGCGATGACAGGATTATCAATAAACAAAAAACAATCCAGGCGGCGCTGGATATGATAAGAAAATATTTACTTGGAATATCATTAGATGCATAGGCTTTTTGTTTCTCTTAATCTTCCTAAAGAAATAAGGGATAAAATAAATGCTTTGAGATTGGAGGTTGATCTAAAAGAAAATAGACTGAAGTGGGAACCAAAAGAAAAACTACATTTAACATTAAAATTCATCGGTGATGTAGATAAAAGCCTTGAAAAATCAATATCGGAAGAATTAAATTTTATAAAAAATTATAGTGTTATATATTGTGAAACAACGCACTTTGGGTTTTTCTTTTCACGGAATAGGCCGAAAATTTTATGGTTGGGTTTGCATACTGATAAAATTATTTTTAATCTTGTGGAAGAGTTAAATTCCCGTCTTGAAAAATTTTTAATTTCGAGGGAAAAGAAAAAATTTACTTCCCACATTACTATTTTAAGAATCCGGGGAAATATCGGGGAACGTTTTATCGAGAAATTTAAGAATTTTGAAGTTCCGAAAATTAAATTCCGGGCTGGAGAAATCTCACTGATGAAAAGTGAATTATTACCCCTAGGCTCGGTTTATGAAGAAATTAAAAAATATAAATTAAAATGATTGGAGGAATAATGGCCGCAGATAAAGAACAAAAGTTGAAAATAATTGACGATGCAATTGCCAGCATTGAAAAGACCTACGGGAAAGGCTCCATAATGAAATTAGGTGACGGAGTGATTGTTTCAGTAGAGTCAATCTCGACAGGGGCATTATCTCTCGATTATGCTCTGGGGATAGGTGGGGTGCCCAGAGGCAGGGTTACTGAAGTGTATGGTCCGGAATCGAGCGGTAAAACGACACTTTGTCTTCACATAATTGCAGAGGCTCAAAAAGCAGGCGGACTTGCTGCTTTTATCGATGCAGAGCATGCGCTCGACGTTAATTATGCAAAAAAACTGGGAGTTGACACAGCAAATCTTTTAATCTCACAACCGGACTTCGGCGAGCAGGCTCTTGAAATAACCGATACCCTTGTAAGGAGCAATGCTCTCGATATTATTGTAATTGATTCAGTGGCGGCACTTGTTCCCCGCTCTGAAATTGAAGGAGAAATGGGTGACGCTACAATGGCAGTTCAGGCAAGACTAATGTCGCAAGCATTACGAAAACTCACAGGTGCAATTTCAAAATCGAAGACATCTGTTATTTTTATAAACCAGCTTCGTCAGAAAATTGGAATAATGTTTGGGAATCCTGAAACTACAACAGGCGGTAATGCTTTGAAATTTTATGCTTCTCTCAGAATGGATATCAGAAGGATTGCTGCAATTAAAAACGGAACCGATGTAATTGGTAATAGAACAAGAGTAAAGATAGTAAAGAGTAAAGTTGCTCCGCCTTTTAAAGAAGTTGAGTTTGATATTCTTTATAATGAAGGAATCAGTAAATCAGGCGACCTGCTTGATTTTGCTACTAATCTGAACATAGTTAAGAAGAGTGGTGCTTGGTTTACTTTTGGAGATGATAGATACCAGGGAAGAGAACAGTTCAGACAAAAGCTACTTGAAGATCCTGAACTTTATAAGAAACTTGAAAAAGAAGTGAAAACCAAGGTTGGTATAAATACTCCTGATAAATCTGAAGCGAAGGAGGTTCCGGAAGAAAAATCTAAAGGGAAAAAGAGTTCTAAATAAAAAACAGTAATGAAAATAACACGGATAGTTAAGAAAGACGAAAACAATGTAATCGTTTATTTGGATAATGACGAAAAACTTTTCTTAACCTATGAAGTGTTTATGAAAAATGGTCTCAGGAAGGATGATGAAATTCCTACAGATCATTTCCAGCGTTTGGTCAGGGAAAACCAGAAATATCATATTAAACATAGAGCGTTTTCTTATATAGGCAGAAGACATCATTCTATTTTTGAATTGCGTACGAAACTTCGTCAGAAGAAATATGATAATGATCTGATTGAAGAAATTATTAAAGATCTTTCAGCGAATAAATATCTTGATGACCTGGAATTTTCCCGATTGTTTGCAGATGAAAACATCAGGTTAAAACTTTGGGGCAAAAATAAAATTAAAGGCGAACTGATTAAAAGAGGTGTCGATGCGGAAATTATATCTGAAGTATTGAATGAAAAATTTCCTGAAGGAGACGATTTAGACAATGCTGTAGAGCTGGCCGAGAAAAAATGTAAGAGATTGCAAAAGAGAAACCTTGAAGAAATGAAGCTAAGGCAGAAATTATATGCTTTTCTCTCATCAAGAGGATATGATTATGGAACTAGTAAACGAGCAGTTGAAAGTGTGCTAACAAAAACAGAGAAATAGAACACTTATTTAACTAATCTAGCAGATATAAACCGACTATTATTTTAATTTATTATTAAGTAAAGCAATCATCTGGGAAACTTCTTTTAAATTAACTTTCTTTACAGCATCATTTACATCAAACCACTTCCTCTTCCTTTTTGCTTTCTCGGGATAATTGTCAAGCTCTTTTATAACCTCCATCGAAAATATTTTAATTAAGCATTTACCGAATGATTTCTGAACTACAAATTCTCCCAATTCAACGGTTTCGTTGGTGCCTACTACACCTGCTTCTTCCAGAGCTTCTTTCTTTGCAGATTCAAATGCGGATAGATTAAATTCAACATATCCCTTTGGAATGATCCATTTTTGTTTTTTCACCGAAGTGATCAAGAGTATCTCTAATTTCTTTTTACCATTTTTACGGTAAGGAATAACTCCTGATTGGTGATAATTTAATTCTAATTTCAAATCGAATTGTTAAAAAGTTAAATTATAGTTAGGCTTTGTCACAAGATAATTAATTGTATTACAAAAAGAAAAATGATTTCTGATTAATGAAAAGAAATCTGTATCTTTTCTGATCAAATAAATTCCCTTAAAAGATGAACATTCAAAAAAACTATTCGCTCAAAAAGCTTAATACTTTTGGAATTGATATCAAAGCTCAGTTATTTTCGGAAGTAAAAAGCAAGGAGCAACTAGAATTAATCTTAACAGATGAAAACTTTAAACAAATCCCTAAATTTATTCTGGGTGGTGGCAGCAATATACTTTTTACACAAGATTTTCCAGGGCTTGTAATTAAAAATTCTATTCCCGGGATTGAAATAATCTGGCAAGATGAAGATTTTGTTTTGATAAAAGCGGGAGCAGGAGAAATCTGGCACGACCTCGTTTTGTTTTGTATAGAGAAAAATTTAGGAGGAATTGAAAACCTTTCTCTTATTCCGGGGACCGTTGGAGCAGCTCCAATGCAAAATATAGGTGCCTATGGTCAGGAAATCAAAGATGTCTTTGAAAATCTTGAAGGAATATTTGTCGAAACTGACGAAACAAAAACATTTACAACTGAACAATGCAGGTTTGGATATCGTGACAGCATATTTAAAAACGAATTAAAAAATAAATTTGTAATTACCTCTGTTGTTTTGAGATTAAATAAGAACCCAGTATTAAAACTAGATTATGGTACGGTTAAAGATGAGATTGAAAAATTAAATCTTAATAAGATTACTATTAAAAATGTGAGTGATGTGATCTGTAAAATCAGACAAAGCAAACTTCCTAATCCGGCACAAATTGGAAATGCAGGAAGTTTTTTTAAGAATCCTGAAGTTGATGAGAAAATATTTTCTGATCTTAAAAAGGAATTTCCAGGAATCCCCGGCTACAAGACTGATGTTAATAAAATAAAAGTTCCTGCAGCTTGGTTAATTGATAAATGTGGATGGAAAGGTAAAAAAATAGGTAATACAGGCTCACATTCACGGCAGGCGCTGGTTCTTGTAAATTATGGAAATGCAACGGGTTCTGAAATCCTTTCGCTGGCTAATGATATTAAATCTTCGGTAAAAGATAGATTCGGAATTATATTAGAAGAAGAAATAAATATAATTTGATGGTTTATTACCGTTGAATTTCACAAATCATATTTTTAAGTTCTCATTAGATAAATATTTGTCCGAAGTGCTTCTCAATTAATGGAGCAATCATGAAAGAACAGAAAAAAGATGAACCAGTACTATCTGCTTACGAAAAAGCAGCTCAGGAAGGAATTGATCCGCGATGTATTCCTCAAAAATTACAGGGACCTGTTCCTGAACATGATGAAATAAAATATCCTGATTATCCTCAGTCTGATCATGAATCATGGAAGTACCTTTTTGACAGGCAGATGAAATTTTTGCCAGGTAGAGCATGTAATGAGTACATGAATGGAGTTGATAAATTAAATTTTACAAGAGATAAAATTCCTGCTTTAAAAGATTTAAGTCATGTGTTCAATAAAACTACAGGCTGGAAAGTTGCACGTGTTCCGGGTTTAATCGATGTAAATGACTTCTTTGGTTTACTTCGTAGAAGAGTTTTTCCATCGACAGATTACATTCGCGGTAAAGAAGAACTTGATTACACACCTGCTCCCGATTGCTTTCATGACATGTTCGGCCATATGCCCTTGTTAACTGATACAGATTTTGCTGATTTTTATCAGCAATTTGGCGAGGCTGCGTTAAAAGCAGAAGGAATGAACAGAAAATATCTTGAGACTTTTCATTGGTTCACTGTTGAATTCGGATTAATTCGTCAGCCGGAAGGGATGAGAATCTATGGAGCCGGAATACTTTCCTCAAAAGGCGAAGTGCAGCATGCTCTTTCTGATGAAGTTGAAGTCAGAGATTTTGATCCAGAAAAAATGGTTTTGCAGGAGTATGATGTTTGGCATTTACAACCCATCCTGTTTGCCATTGATTCGTTCGAGCAGTTGAAAAAGGGTTTTACGAAATGGACGAAGAAACTGGGCTTGTTAGGGTAAGTTGTAAGATATTTTATATCTTTAAATAATTTATACTGTTATTCTCTCTTTTTGGTTTCTTTCTGTCTTGAATATCCTTCCTTAAATAACTAATTTTATTTCATGTAAGCCAATTAAATTTCGTATCAAAATTAAATAATGGAGTTAATATGTCTATAAAAGTAGGAGACGAGGCGCCTAAGTTTACTTTGCCAAACCAAAATAAGGAAAAAGTAAGTCTTGATGATTTTAAAGGAAAAAATGTAGTTTTATTATTTTTCCCGGCTGCAGGAAGTGGTGTTTGTACAAATGAGATGTGCAGTTTCAGGGATGAATTAAAAGAATATGAAGGCCTTAATGCGCAGGTTTTAGGGGTAAGCGTGGACACTGTGTTTGCTTTAAAATTATTTGAAGAAAAAAATAATTATAACTTTCCACTTTTAAGTGATTTTAATAAAGAAGTTATAAATAAATACGGCGTAGTTGATGATGCGTTCGGTGCCGGAAGTCTGGATTATAAAGGAATCGCAAAGAGGTCGGCATTTGTTATTGATAAAGATGGCAAAGTGAAATATGCAGAAGTTATGCCGAGTCCGGGAGAATTACCCAATTTCGAAGCCATAAAAAATGCACTAAAATAAAAATAGATTTTTGTTTAATAATTTAAATAATTAGTTCATATTTATTGTTATTATTTTTGACAATTCAATTGCATAGTAACCTTCAGGGTCTTTAGATGGCCTTGAAGGTTTGTATTTAATATCAGGAGAATGAATATGCTCAAAGAAGGGAATAAGGCTCCGGCATTTAAATTAAAAAATCAGGATGGAAAAACAGTTTCATTGGGTGATTATAAAGGGAAAAAGGTTGTTCTGTATTTCTATCCGAAAGATGATACAAGCGGATGTACTAAAGAAGCTTGTAGCTTTCGGGATGGGTTTCCTAAGTTTGGTAAGCTTAATGCAGAAATTTTAGGTGTGAGTGCAGACTCTGTCGAATCACACAAGAAATTTGCTGATAAATATAATTTACCCTTTACATTGCTTAGTGATGAAAGTAAAAAGATGATTGAAAAATATGGGGTATGGAAAGAAAAAAGTATGTATGGCAGAAAATATATGGGAATTGAAAGAACAACTTTTATTATTGATGAAAATGGAAAAATCAAAAAGATATTTCCAAAAGTGAAAGTTCCTGATCATGACAAAGAAGTGCTTAAAGTTTTGAATAGTTGATAATCAAAAGGATCAAATATGATTTATGTAACCAGGCGCGCCACATTTAATGCTGCTCACCGTGTGTTTAATCCGAATTTATCTGATGAAGAGAATTTAAAAATTTTTGGGAGTTGCAGTAATCCACACTGGCACGGACACAATTACACGTTGGAAGTAGTTGTTGCAGGAGAAATTAATCCTGAAACAGGTTATGTCGTTGACTTAAAACATTTAAAAGAGATAATGCAGGAACATGTCATTGAAAAGGTGGATCATAAAAATTTGAATCTTGAAGTAGACTTTATGAAAGACATTCAACCTTCTGCGGAAAATATTACCATTCAGATCTGGAAACAATTGGAAAAAAGAATTCCATCCGGGAAATTATATTCAATTAAACTTTATGAAACAGAAAATAATTATTTTGAATATAGAGGAGAATAAAACTTGAACAAAGAAAAAGTGGAAAATTTAGTTACCGATCTTTTAAAAGAGATTGGAGAAGATCCCAAAAGGGAAGGATTATTAAAAACTCCTCACCGTGTTGCAAAGTCATACGATTTTCTTACAAGCGGTTATAGAAAAGATATTTCCGAAGTATTAAACGGAGCTGTATTTAATGAAAAATATGATGAAATGGTTCTTGTAAAAAACATTGATTTTTACAGCTTGTGTGAACATCACATTTTACCCTTTTACGGCAAGGTTCATATAGCTTACATTCCTGGGGGAAAAATTGTCGGCTTAAGTAAAATCCCAAGAATAGTTGAAGTCTTTTCCAGGAGACTGCAGGTTCAGGAAAGGATGACACAGGAAATTGCTGATACAATTAATAAATATCTTGAACCTCAGGGTGTGGCTGTAGTGTCGGAAGCTTACCATATGTGTATGATGATGAGAGGAGTTGAAAAACAGAATTCTTCTGCGACAGCTAGTGCAGTCCATGGAATTTTTAAAGAAGATGCCAGGACAAGGGCAGAATTAATGAATTTGATAGCACAAAAGAATTTATGACAAAAGAAAAGAGAGCGGGAATATGGATAACAGGTGCAAGTTCAGGCATTGGCAGAGCCGCTGCAAAAGAATTTGCTGAAGTAGGGTGTAATGTGTTTGTTTCAGCTAGAAGAACTACTGAACTTGAACGGCTGAAAAAAGAATTATCAAAAGAAAAACTTGTAATAGAGATTCACCCCTGTAATATAGCTTCTTCTGCTAACGTTGATCAGGTTGTTAAAAAAATCATTTCGAAACATAAAATAAACTGCTTGGTAAACAATGCAGGTGTAACATCTTTCAAAAAAGCCGAAGACAATTCAATCCAGGAAATAAATGATATTATAAACACAAATCTTTTAGGCTCGATTTATTCAATTAAATATGTTCTACCTCATATGATAAAAGACGGTGGGGGGACGATAATTAATATTATATCGAGTGCAGCAAAAAAAATATTTACAGAGAGCAGTGCATACACTGCTTCCAAAACCGGACTGCTCGGATATACAAATGTTTTGAGAGAAGAGGTAAGGAAACATAATGTCAGGGTGATTAATATTCATCCAGGCGCAACTGAAACTCCTATGTGGTCGCAGGATGTGAGAAAAGAAAATTCTGAAAGAATGATGACAAGTGAAGAAATTGCCCGGCTTATAGTCTGGTCTTTTCTTCAGGAAGGAAATGTTGTTAGTGAAGATATTGATGTTAAACCTATCCAGGGAGACTTATGAGTAATGAAAGAGAATTAGCAATTGTAACTGGTGGAAACAGAGGAATAGGAAAAGCAATAGCATTAAAATTTGCAAAAGAAAATTGTAACGTGATGATTTTCGGAAGAGATGTTAATGCATTAAAAGATGTGAAATTAGAAATTAACAAATTAGGTGTCGATTGTGAATATTTTTCAGGCGATGCCGCTGATAAAAAATTTGTAATGGATTCAGTTTCTAAAATAATTGAAAAATATGGAAAGGTTGATCATCTGGTTAACAATGCAGGTATGGGAATCTTTAAAAAGTTGATTGATTCCACTCTAGAAGATTTTAAAAAACAGATTGACGTGAATCTTTACGGCATATATAATTTTACAAAAGCGGTTGCTGATAAAATGATAGAAAGGAAAAGCGGTTCAATAATTAATATTGCTTCGCTTGCCGGAAAAAATTCTTTTGTTGGCGGCACAATGTATTCCGCATCCAAACACGCCGTGCTTGGTTTTACGAGATCATTAATGCTGGAATTGAGAGAATTTAACATAAGGGTTGCGGCAATTTGCCCCGGTTCTGTTGCCACGGAATTTTTTGGTGGTTCAGGCAGACATCCGAATTATGATAAAATATTAAAGCCTGATGATGTTGCAGATTCAGTAATGGCCATTTTAAAGTTGCCCTTAAGTGCACTAATTAGTGAAATTGATTTGAGGCCGACAAATCCGAAATAAATAAATTCTCACCATTTATTGGTTCTCTTATAAGAATTAATTTCTGTTACTCTTATGTCTGAAGTGTTCTGATAATTTTGAAACATAATGTGTTCTAATTTACACTTCTGGTGTTTGATGTTGGTAATTTGTTTTTTATGGAAATCTTGTCCTACTTTCCTACATTTTTTCAAAATGATTCATATTATACGAATCCAAGCATACAAATTTGGGCTGTTTTTTATCTAATTGTTGGCATAATAAGTGAGTAACTGTGATAGCATTTAAGATACTGAAAAAGGAATAGAATTATATTATGGCGCTGTAGCCAAGTGGTTTAAGGCAAGAGGTTCGCAAAACCTTTTTCCGTTGGTTCGAATCCAACCGGCGCCTCAAAAATAAAATCCTGATTTTTGATCAGGATTTTTTATTTGCTGTTTTATCTATTTTAGTAAGTAAGTAAATTCAGTAAATTCAGTAAATTATCAGCTACCAAAAGCTTTATCAGTATTTTATGGAATTTTAATCCGCCACTCACAGAAAATACAAGCCTTCAAGAGAGGTCATTAACACTTCGAGCGAAAGTAGTATTATAAACTACAAAATTATTATATATATTCATTTAGCTCTTTAAACAATAACCAACAAAAATGTCGGATAATAATTACGTTAAACCTTTGAATAAAATTATAAGGGTTCTTAGGTGGGCTGTTATAATATCTATGTTTGGTTTTACTGAGACGCATGTTGACCAAATATTACCAAAAACCAGGCCCGAGAAAGAAGAAAAAGTTATTATTGCATCTAAGGCTCGTGCGAAAAGTTATCAGTTATCAATTGTAAGAGATAAAATTAATGACCTGGATTACCTATCTAATAAAGTTGGCAACATTATTCAGATTTCTATGCAAAAAGCCTCAGAAAAATACAAGCTTCCAATAATCTTGATGCATGCTATTTTCAAAGTAGAATCAGATTATATGTACTGGGTCAAACATCCTACGGTTAGAGTGATGGTCAGAGGTAAGGAGATTATCACTAATGCAATTGGGCTTGGAGGTATAATGTGGTGTTTTTGGGGAGACAGTCTCAAAGCAAACCATATAGCAGAAACCAAATCAGATTTATACATGCCCGATGTAAACGTAATGGCCTCTGCTTATGTATTGAGAACGTTGATAGATGATATCGTGAAAAATAATCCCGGATTGACGAAAAAAAATATTTTAAGTAAGGTAATACGACAATATTACGGAGCATACAGCAAAAATTATTTAAGAAAAATGCAAAGGTTTACTAGCAAGCTTTGGATGGAACAAGTTGCATCGGTGCTTATAAGTAACAGAACAAAAAAGAACAGTGATCAACAAACAGCCAGCATAAGTATGCCAATAAAAATTCAAAATGCAGAATCGTCAATTGTCCAAAAATAGTTTAACGAATTCCAGTCTCAATACAATAACCTAGAAATTCTTCTTGCCTAATCTTCATTATTTACTATTGTAAATCTTTTATACCTTGCAAAACATACAAAACCATTTGTCGATAATATCCGCCTTTGAGCGTATTTGCTCCTACCTTTGTTTAAAATATATGGTTTTTTATCTCTTATTTAACGATCTATTTAGCACTGTATCGGGGCTTAGAATAAATTTCAAGCAATTCTGTATTGTTAAATATCTAAAAGAAATTTAATCCTACTATTCTCGTAATATTTCTTAAGTGCCATAAAAAATAAAATAACTTAAGGTATTCAAAGGCTTTTGTTAATAAGGGTAACGTACCCTTAAAATGGAATTTCCAAAACAAACAAAAGGAGCATAGTATGAAAACTTTTTTATCAGTCGGGTGCATTCTTATTTTCGCTTTTACCATAAGCTGTTTCCCGCAGGATAATGATCCCTGTGATTGGGGAATTATATTTTCCGTGAAAAAGGATTTTACTCTGGGAAAATATTACGTTAGTTCACTACCACAACAATCAACCACCACCACTACTACAAATAACAAACCATTGACATCAACCGGTTTTGCTTTTGAGAAATTATTTGACCATTCAAGTTTTACTATTGGTGGAGATATTTCGTTAAATAATAATAAGCAAGCTTATACCGGGGGTGGTTCCTACGAAGAAACTTTCAATGAATATGGATTAAGATTTGCTTATAACTACTATTTCAGGGGGAGAGAATCTTCCACTAAAATTGATCCTTTCTGGTCCACCTGGGGCTCGGTTGCGAGATATTCTCATAACGTAACGGATATACCAACACCAGGCAGCGAAACCAGGGACGAATACAGCGGTACAGCTTTTGGATTTGGTTTTTCCCTTGGTTTTTGGTGGAATTTTATTGAGTCTAATAAATTATCTCTTGGCGCTCTATATAATCTTGGAGGAATGTATTATCCACACTCTACATATACCACTACAGATACGAACGGATCTGTTAGTACTGAAGGGCCATCAATCCTGCACTTTGGTGATTGTGGAGGACGACTTATGCTAAGAGCATCTTTTTAATTTATATTGGCTATTAATTTTTTAGCAGCTAAAACACCTGTACATTTTACGATCATTTACATCAAGAAACAGATACTAAATAAAAAGCCCCGAAAAACTCGGGGCTTTTTACACCGGCTTATTTATTCCTACATCTATTCCAACGAAAGTGATCCATCATACCATGTCTTCCCATTCCGTTAAACATGCCTGACAAATGTTCCTTAGCTATCTTTCTTTGTTCCGGTGTTAACATATCTCTGATATCCATTATATGATTTGCCCAGGCTAATGCCATTGCATTTTTAGATTTATTAACTGCTTCAACAGCAGTAATAACTTCATTTCTGGTTACATCATCTTTACTGCGTAAGGCCTTCAGAGCAATTTTATCTTTTTGAAGGTTTGCTTTCAGGTCGACCATCTTTGTCTGGAAGTCTGTTTTCAATTTTGCAATCTGGTCTTTCTGTGTATCGGTAAGATTTAGCTTGTCAAATATTTTTTCCTTCATCATCGGCCCCTTTTTGTTCATCATACCTTTTGGAGCCTGGGCATAAATACCGACAGTGGCTACAGTTACAAATATCAGCGTAATCATTGCTGCAATTATTCTGGATCTCATTTTACTTTCTCCTTTTAGTTTTTAATCACTGTTCTTTTTTTTTTGACATTAAATGTTCTCCGATGGTTTAAAGTTATTTTCTTTGTAATTTTGCTTAAACCTTTTAAGCCCGGTTTTTGTCCAATTATCGCATAAATAAGGTATAATGCCTGATAGAAGTAATGATTTTGAGCTGGTTAAGGATTTTACCAATGGTAATGAGAGTGCATTCAATAAAATTGTGCTGAAATATCAGCATAAAATCTACTGGCATGCAAGGAGAATGACGGGCAATCATCTTGATGCTGATGAGATTGTGCAGGAAGTTCTTTTAGTGATGTATAATAAATTGAAAGACTTTAAATTTCAGTCTTCTTTATATACCTGGATTTACAGAATAACTTCTACAAGAAGTCTAAATTTTATAAAAAGAAGAAAACTGAAAGAAGTATTTTCTTTTGAGGATCATCCGAATATTTCTGTAAGAAAAGACGAAGACATAATTAAGAATATCGAGGTAAAAGAGAAACTGGCAAGAATTGAAAAATATTTAAGTAAAATACCTCCCAAACAAAGAGAAGTTTTTATACTAAAAAATTACGAACAAATGACATATGAAGAAATTGCTGAGGTGACGGGAAAGAGTGTGGGTGGATTGAAGTCAAATTATTTTCAGGCAATGAAGAAAATAATGGAAATGGTAAAGAACGATGAATGAAAAATTAATCAAATATTTTGCGGGAGAAATGAATCCTTCAGAAAAGGAGGAATTCGAAGAAACTATTAACGAGTCTCCTTCTTTACAAGAAGAATTTGTAAAATATCGTAACTTTTTTTCCAACATTAATGAAACTAAAAATCCGGAAGTTGAAGAAGATTATTTTATAAATTTGATCCCCGAATTCAGAAGTAAACTTGGGCAGAGAAGGGGGAAAAAGTATCATCCTGTATTTTCATTTGCTACTGCTGTTTTAGCTGTAATAATTATATTTTTATTTATTCCAAATAATGAAAAAATTGTTGAGGAAGGAAATAATATTGTTGATAATTACTCTACCAGTGAGATAACAAACTTTTTGGATATAAATTCAGAGCAACCTGTTGTCACTAATTTGCAAGTTGATGTGGAAGCCGATTATGATTCACTGCTTGACGATATTATTTTCAAGGAGTTAAATATAAATGAAAAAAACCTTGTAGCTGCAGAAATGATTGACAGACTTGATTATAACACAATACTGCAATCTGTAAATCAGGAGGAAGCTTCAGTTATTTATAAAGAACTAAAGAATAAGAAAATTTTTTGAAGGAATTTAAATGAAAACATTATTTACAATTCTGGTAATATTTTCAATAACTTTGCCGGTTTTTGCCCAGGATAAAGGTCAGGGAAGAAATTGGAAAGGAAGGGACAAAATTGAAGAGTTGGAAAAAATTAAATTAATTGATGTCCTTCAGATGAACGAAGAAACAACATTAAAATTCTTCGCCCGCAGAAGTGAATATCAAAATAAAGTAAAAGATCTAATGTCTGATGCTGATGTCCAATTAGATAAAATATCTGATTATGTAAAAAATAACGGGAATAAAAATTCGGCTGAAATGAAAAAAATGATAGATGAATATTTGTCATATGGTGAAGCAATAGCCAAAGAAAGAGCCAATTTTATTAATTCATTAAATAATATACTTTCCTATGAACAAATCTCCAAGCTACTGGTATTTGAAAAACACTTTCGTGAAGAACTGCGTAAAATTCTATTCAAATCAAGAAGGAACCATTGAAAATTGACCGGTTTTTAAGGAACATAAGCTGCTAAAAGTTGTAAAATTTTGCAGAAATAGGGTTGATTTTATAAGCCGGCGGAAGTATTTTTCACCCAACTTTTGCGGAAGTGGTGAAATTGGTATACACGCTATCTTGAGGGGGTAGTGCCTTAATTGGCGTACGGGTTCAAGTCCCGTCTTCCGCACGTTTTCCAACCACAAATTAAAGGAAGATACTGATGAGAAGATTATCAAGTTTATCTTATTTTTTGTTGCTACTGTTGTTAGTTGCTACTACAGCCTTTTCGCAGGAAATGAAGCCTGAAGCAGGTAAACTTTACAACGAAGGCAATAAGTTATTAAAAGCAGGAAATTATATGGGGGCTGTGCAGGAATATGACAAAGCACTCGCAATAGATAAAGATTACAGGACCTATTATCAGAAAGGTATGGCTCTTAAAAAAGCAAATAAATATGATGATGCTAAAAATGCGTTTGAAGATTGTCTGAAATTAAATTCGAGTTTCGATGCAGCATATAATGCTCTTGGTGGTGTTTATTTTTCACTAGGAAAATATGAAGACGCAGCGAATAATTTTGAAAAAGTGATAGAAATGACTAAGAATAATAGCGTGAAAAAAATGGTTCAGTCAAATATCGCTTTGGCTTATACAAAATTAGGTACGATTGCAATGAATGATGGAAACAGCACGAAAGCTATTGGTTATCTGCAGAAGGCTGTAGCTAATAGTGATTATGATGCCGCTTATCTTGCGTTGGCCAAGATTTACAGTGAAACTGGTAATTATGATAAATCAATTGGAGCAGCTGAGAATGCTTTAAAGCACAGAAAAACAATTTCAAGAGGCGGTCCTTATTATTATATGGGTGTAGCCTATAAATTTAAAGGAGATCTTGAAAAAGCAAAAGAAATGTTTACTCAGGCAAAAAAAGATGCTACGTACAGAAAAACAGCCGAGTATGAATTAACTGCTCTAAAGTAATCATTCAGGTCTTTTAAAGCCTCCTTTTAAAGGGGGCTTTATTTTTTATTTTGATGAATAAAAAAATCCTTCGTGATCTCAAAAAGAATAACAAAAAATTTATCCCTCTACTTCTTCCGTTAATCAGCGCTGCCGCTGTCTTAAGAAAAGAAAAAACATTAAAAGAACTTTTGCTAATGGCAAAAGAAAATAAAATCAATTCTAAAAAAATTTATGAAACCTTATTGCAAACTTATCTGTTTGCAGGTTTTCCTTGTGCATTAATTTCATTAAAAATTGCTTCTGAGTTTTTCCCATTCTCTAAGCTAACAACTAAATCTTTAAATTCACATAAAAATGTTGGCTTAGTAAATTGCAAAAAAATTTATGGACGTAAATTCAATAAACTGATAAAAAATGTGGAGGAATTTTCTCCCGAGTTGTCTGAATGGCTTATTGCCGAAGGCTACGGTAAAGTTATGGGCAGAAAGGAATTGTCGTTAAAGGAAAGGGAGATGTCAATAGTAGCCATGCTTTGCTCGATGAAATATGAAAGTCAGCTTTATTCTCATATAAACGGCGCTTTTATTTTAAAGAATTCTCGTGAAAAAATCAGAGCTTTGATAATTAATTTAGAAATCATAGGTGGAAAAGGTGTAACAAATTTTGGGTTGAGAGTTTTCAACTCTTACTTCAAAAACAGGTGATTCCGTTTCAGTAATTGAATAGTATTCTTAACTAAAAGTAATTTATGTTTTTGAAAATAAATTAGAAACTTTTGCTTATAGAAAACGGAATATCGGGCTCTTATATCTTTAACATTTTTCTTTAAGTAAACTATATCATTCTATTCATTGACTTGATTTTATGAAGATTAAAAACCTATATTGCTATTAGATGTTTCTTCTTGTAGGGCTTATTTTAAAGTAAGTTGGATTACGCGTAGTTTTAAGATCTAATTTCTTAATGGTGTGTGCCGATACTATAATCAAAATTAGTTGCATGATATAAATGAGAAAGACGTCCTTTCTGATAGTAATAATTTTATTTTTTATTCCTGGTATATCAAGTGCACAAAGCACAGCACAAATATATTCTTCTGCCATGGATGCTTATAACTCTACTGATTATGCTAAAGCGTCAAATCAGTTTGAAGAATTTTTTAATCAGCATTCTACTTTTGATGAATTGTTTGCAACTGCTAAATACTATTCATCAGATGCTCTTTTGCATTTAGGGGAATTGAGCGCAGCTTCAAATGGATTTGAATTTCTTGTGAACAATTTTAAAACATCCTCGTTCAGAGACAAAGCTTTATATAAACTTGCGCAAATATTTTATAATCAGAGCTCCTATTCTAAATGCCGGTATTATTTAGTTATTTTGCTGGACGAATATCCGGGCAGTGAATATGATGGATCTGCACTTTATCTTATAGGGGAATCTTATTCAAAGGAAAATCGTCTTGATGAAGCAGTTTCATTTTTGAAACAAGCAATTGACAGCCCGAAAAATAATAGTTTTGTGGACTATTCAATTTATACACTTGCAAGAGTTTATGAGAACTTGGGGGATTATAAAAATGCAGTAAAATATTATGATCAGCTTTTATCTTTTCACCGAGAAAGTAAACTTGTACCGGATGCCCAGATCAGAATAGGGATGGCGTATTTTAAGTTGAAAGATTACCAGTCTTCAATCCTGGAATTAAATAATCCACTCGTTAGTACTTTACCCAAAAATCAGTATGCTCAAAGCCTTTATCTATTGGGAAATTCTTATTACAGGGTTAGAAATTATGCTAAAGCAGAGAAAACTTATAAAACCATAATAAGTGATTTTCCATCAAACAGTCTTTTGCCTGAAGTTAAGTATGACTTAGCCTGGTGCTATTTTCAGCAGAAAGAATATAATGAAGCTTACGGTATATTTAATTCTTTATCAGAGGGTAATGACAGCATTGCTGTCAAATCTTTTTTCTGGAAAGCTGAATCTAAAAGATATGCAGGGCAGGAAGCCGAAGCCTTCAATATTTATAAAGAATTTTTGGTGAAATACCCAAACAGTGATCTTGAGTATGGCGTTCAATATCTGATCGGAGTGGTGTATTTTAATGGTAAAAAATACGATCTGGCTGAAAAGTTTCTGCAATCAGCACTTGAAGCTCCTGATCAATCGATAAAAGCAAAAGCTTTTGCGTTGATGGGTGAAATTAAAATTGAACAGAAAAAATATTCTGAAGCTATAAGGAATTTCAAATCAGGGTTGGCATTACAAAACGTACCACCAGACCTGCAAAAAAGAGCTTTGCTTGGCTTGGGAACAGCTAACTTCTATTTAAAGAACTACGACGATGCAATTTCCAATTTATTAAAACTCTCCAAAGAAGATAAAAGTTTTGAAAGCAATAAAGTCAATTTTTTCTTAGGTGAAAATTATTTTAATCTTGGTCAGTATACTGATGCTTTGAAAAGATATAATCTTGTTTCCAGTTCTGATCCTGAACTTTATAGTTTGGCGCTTTACGGTAGAGCATATTGTTATTATAATCTTGGTGATTATGAAAATGCGGCGTTGAAATTTTCTGAATTTATTAAAAAGTATCCTAACAATTCCAGAATTGTTGACGCGCAATTGAGGCTGGCTGACAGCTACTACGGCACCAAAAATTTTACCTCTGCTAGTGCTGTATATAAAGATCTTTTTAATTTTGGCAAATCATCTTTAAGTGATCCTAATACATATTATCAATATGCTCAGACTTTATATAAATCGGGAAACACGACTGAAGCTATTAACGAGTTTCGAAATCTTCAAAGAAAATTTCCGGGATCGGAATATGCTGATAAATCACTATACATAGTTGGATGGATTTATTTTCAGCAGAATAATTACAACGAAGCAATTGATAATTACAGGAATGTACTTTACCAATATCCTTCGTCTTCCTTAGGCCCAATAATTTATTATTCTATTGGAGATGCATATTTCAATCTTGCTGAGTACGATTCTGCAATTGCCAGTTATCAAAAAGTTATGACAGATTATCCTACTTCACCTCATGTATTTGATGCAGTAAATGGGATTCAATATAGTTACATCGCAAAGAATCAGCCCGAAAGAGCTGTACAATTGATAGATCAATTTGTTAATCAGAATCCGGGATCAAATTTTGCTGATCAGATTTACTTTAAAAAAGGAGAGATATATTACGGCTTGCGTGAATACAATAAGGCAGAATCAAGCTATAAAGATTTTATAACAAAGTTTCCATCTAGCAGTCAATTGCCTGAAGCTTATTATTGGATTGGAAAGAGTGCAGAAAATTTGAACCAAAATGAAGAGGCAATTTTTAACTTTAATCGTGTCTTTAATAACTATCCCAAAAGTGAATCCGCTGCAGCAGCTGTAATTGAAATGGGAAATATTTATAGTAATAAAAAAAATTATGATGAAGCTTTGAATGTTCTAAACAATGCTATAGATAAGTTATCACAATCGCCACGTCTCCCGGAAATAATGTTTCTGAAGGGTGTTACGCTTTCTAATAAAGGTGATCTTAGTGGCGCCTATGCCACTTTTGATGATATTGTTCAGAATTATGTTAATTCAATCTTTGCGCAAAAAGCAAAATTCGAGCTTGGATTAATTGAACTGGCTGCTAAAAGATACGACAATGCAACCCAATATTTCCAGGAACTTGCAACAAAAAGAACGGATGATATAGGGGCAAAAGCACAATATTATCTAGGTGAAACCTTA
>Ga0315540_10000704_pt1 | contig 19125 bp, 11 predicted proteins | sample SalMarSW160110MG_FD_203677 | JGI IMG/M metagenome (GOLD analysis project Ga0315540, IMG submission 203677) | Salt marsh sediment microbial communities from the Plum Island Ecosystem LTER, Massachusetts, United States - Salt Marsh Sediment SW1601-10 ...
CGGTGGTTTCCTTTCTGAGAAAGGGAAAATCTTCAGAAAGGCCACTGGTATTCATTTTTAACTTCACGCCGGTGCTCCGGAAAAGTTACCGTATAGGGGTGCCTTCCGGAGGCTCCTACCGGGAACTACTCAACTCGGATGCCCAATGCTATGGGGGTTCCAACCAAGGACTGGAGGGCGGCACAACAGCCGAGGCCGTCCCCTGCCATGGCCACGCCTACTCGCTCGATCTCCGAATTCCTCCTCTTGGAATGCTCGTTCTCAAACCGGAAAAAGGATCTCTCCCCCCCTTTCAGGGCATTAGGATTAGTCAATAGTCCCGCTCTCGGGTAGTCCAAGGACGGACTTCCAACGAAGTCGTCTCATCCCCCGGAGTCAAGGAGCCGAACCTGAGACTCTTTTTCGTAGCTCATAGGCTGCCGCTTGCGGCATAAACCAGCTTTTTATGACTACATCAATAAAAAACTCAAGGAAAATTTTTCATTTGCCGATGTATCCAGTACGACGGAAAAGCGTTTAAGTCAGGGCACCGTCGACGCGGTGAATGAAGTGAAAAACAGATTAGACATCTCGGATATTCAGGACATTTTCAGGGATAATCAAAGACTTTTTGAAAAATTGATTGATGAATTAGAAGACAAGGAGTGTCTCGGCCGATCAAATGCCTCCCAACCTCAACACAAAAGAATTAGACCATGTGAGGACAAGCAGCCTCCGAAGGTCAATAATTTGAAAGAGGGGGTCTGAGGCGGCATTTCGGAGGCTACTCGAATGTGCGTGCATCTTTTTTTCAGGGCATGGCCAGGGATTGGATAAAACCTTTAACAAAGACTTTTGCTCTGAAAAAAACAACGGCATTCCGGGTAGCCATCAACATACAAGCCCAGTTTGATTGTCCACTATCAACCCAACCCCTGCACAGGCCCGGCGGTCCGCTTTTGGACGCCGGGCCATTTTTTCCCCAATATTCCCTTTTGTAGACGAACCCCTGCCATTCCACTGAGGCACATTTATCCACTGTGGGAGGGCCAGTGCATTCCTTTCCGGCGGAAATATGCCAAAGGCTTAAGGCACAAGGCGTAAGGCTTAAGGTCATGGTAGGTATTTTCAATAACGATTCCACTGCCCCTTCCTTGAGCAACGCGATGGTTTGCAGAATAGAAGCAAGATGGCGATAGGAATGATGGCTTCGATAGAAGTCATCATCGTGCCCATGGACGGGCACGCAAATCAATGGGTTGTTTTCCTGCCCATTGATTTGTAGGGAACCGAAAATCGCACTTTTCGTTTCCCGTCAGTAAAAAGTCCACGGACGGACTTTTTACATTCCATCAATAGGGCCATGGGGATCTTTTTTCAGGTCACGAAAACGCATCTTTGCTGGGCAGTTGCGCTCCTGATAAGCCGGCCGGCCGGCGCGCTTTCGGGGACTTCACCGAACAGTTCAGGAGTTCACAGGAATTACAAAAGGTTCCCCGGACGCCTTGCTTAGCAACTCGGGTCAACGCCAGAGTGACACAGCCCTCGTGCCTGAAAAAAGATTGCTGTGGCCCTGACCATGTTCCTTATGTCTCCCCACAGACTGAGCCGCATTCATAAAATATGAGTAAAGCACATTACAGAGAAATAAAACTCATGCGACATTCAAAAGAGCTCTTTTCTCCTTTGGAAAGATCAAGGGGTTGAAGCATGAGGAGACTCGATCCCTGGTAGGTGCGCTCAAAACCTTCTTCAGACATGGAAACCGTCATGAGCGGGAAAAACCACACCGTCACAGGGCGGGAGAAGGAAAAGACCGTCACCAACTGATCCGGACCATTAAACAGGGCAAACTCGGACACATCTTTTTCAATATCCTTTTCCGCCACCTCACGGCGCTTCCTTCCATTGATCAGATAATGCCTTTCCGGATCCCGGTCGGAAAAGAGCGTCAGGTTCAATTCGCAGCCGTACAGGCACTTGATGGGGCCACCATCCAGGCACCCGACCTCCCATTGCACATCCAGCACTCCTGATTTTCCAATGCGCATTTCCTTTTTGACATGGGCCTGGGAAGAACCGATGCGCCCCTTTCGCGTCATTACAAGAGATGCTTTTTCAGCATCGGATAATATCTCTTCCAAAAGATAGCGTCCCTGGACGAAATCACCCAGTTCTTCGTGATCGTTAGCCGCATATTTTTCAAGATCACAGTCATCGGAAACAAAGTGATCCAGGAAAGAGGTCCTCGTGTAGGGGTCGTAGACCAGCAGTTTTTCAAGCCCCTCATCCTTGGCCGAAAGCATCTCGTGAATAGACAGGGTCCCTTCCTTTTCTTGTTGTTGGTCCCTGCCAAGTTCATCCAGCCGCCGGTGATAGGCCTCATGTCGCCGGGTCAGTACGTCGCTCAGGTCCAGGCTCTTCCTGACATTCCCGATCTCAAAAAGGCCGCCGCCCTTTGCGGGAGAAATACCTAAGGAAACGTCCGGGGTCCAGATCAGAATTTCCTCCTCTCCGTCTTTGTCAAAATCCATCTGTTGCGCCAGGATTTCATCTCCGGATTTCCGCATCAGATCCCTTTGGGCAAAAAGGAGGTTCTGGTAAATGGCCCTTCTCAGGTGGCCCAGATAGAGTCCTCCAAAGACGCCGTGCCAGTACGCGCAGTTACACTGCCCCCGCCAAAGAGAAATCCTCTCGTTGGAATCCGGGCCTAGCCTTTCGCTCAGGCATAGCATCTTCTTGTGCATCCGGTTTGCTTCGTCATACTTGACCAGGAAGTTATCCCAGACCCCGCCCCGCACAAAGGGATGCCAATCATCCCACCGGCCCATCTCCCGAAGAGAGGCAATCATATCCTCAAGGACCTCCCCCCGATCCGGCGGAAGGGCCCACTCGGTCATTTCCTCGTATGAGGCCTGGGGCAGATAAATCCGACCCAGGGCGGGCATCTCCTTGACAAATTCACCGGGAAGTCCTGTTTTTATCCAGGAGTCGTTTTCTCCGATGGCCTCAAAAAAGCGTTTGAGCCAGCCTTTCCTGATCACCCACTCGTGGGTGCCAGGCCACAGGCCGAATTTTTCACAGTCGTCCCCGTAGACCGCCACCGCCTTTCCCGAGTGTTCAAGGCTTTCCAGATGTGCAATGACCTCTTCAACCGGTTTAAAGGGAATCAGGTACCGCATGTTCATGGGTGTTGCCAGAAGGCGAAGGGTTTTTCCTTCCTTCTCCGTAATGTAGGGGCCATAGATAGCATCGGGTTTGATCCCGGCGTAAAAAAAGTGGGTGTCATCGACGATGGTGTAATGCATACCCGTTCCGGAAAGAACAGAGGGCAGAGACGGATCCCAGACCCGTTCCGTGAGCCAGAACCCGGTCGGTCTGTAATTGAACCGGGACAGGAGGTAGTCATTCATCTTCTCCATCTGTCCCCTGGCATCACGTGGAGGGATGGTTGCCAGGAGAGGCTCATAAAACCCTCCCGACAGGGGTTCCACCTGGCCCCTGTCTACCAGGGTGCCAAGCAGATCCAGCGTGGCAGGGTCATGTTGCTCCAGCCACTCGAAAAGAGGTCCGCTCACATGAAATCCGAGCCGCACGTGAGGATAGTCTCTCACCATCTTCAGCACGGGGCTATAGCACTGGTCAACCGCCTTTTCAAAGACATGATCAAAGTTGCCGACCGGTTGATGACAATGGAAAATCATAACAAGATTCAACATGCTTAACTCCCCGATAGGATAAAACCGAGCCGTTCGCCGAGCGCCCTGAAGGCGGCGACCTTTTTGCCGGACAGGTTGCTCATGAAATCCCCGTTCTGCGAGAGATCCCAATAGCGGTTCTGGCAATCCCAGAGATCCGGCCTCAAAGAAAGCGCGTCGGTCATGTCCAGGAAATCCGTCAGGGCCGCCGTACAGTCCAAATCAGGCGTCTCGGCGATACGAGCCATTAATGAACTGATAAGGATCTCGGACCCTTTTCTGTTTTCCGGATCGTCCAGGTTGAATTCAAATGGGCCGCCCTTTTCTGCGGGGCCCGTCAGTTTGTTCATCTTGGCCATTCTCATGCCCATCTGTTCACAGCCATCTCCAGGCATGGCCGCGAGATTTGCCCTCAAGAGGAGTCGCAGGAGATCATTCAATCCCTTCCGCTCTCCGGCACCCTCTTCCCTTCCCCTCGCGATCTCCACGAGGGCGGTAAGCATTTCCTCTTCTTCAATCACTTTCGGTTGAATGTGGTGCATCACCGTATGGGAAAGGGAATTCAGGATCGCCTGTTCAGTGTCCGGGCCCAAGTCTTTCAAGGTGTAGGTCACCTCAACCCCCTCTTCATAACGAACCTGGCACCGAAAGTTCGCCTCTCCTTCCCACACGGCGGAAAAAGCAAGGTTTTTTGTTTCCCCCGTCATGGGATCAACAATCCTGACTTCCCCGCTTTGCCCTCTTCCCCCGGGAACGCCGACTTCCTTTTCAGAAAGGGACCGGACCTGGCTGAAACAGCCGCCCGGCTCCATCAACCCCTCCCAAAACAGCCTCCCCGTGCCGTAGCAGGCGGCGATCTTCCCCGCATCCATCCGACTGGGACGGACGCGTTTTTCAAAAACACCCTTTCCGTTCCCAAAGGTCGGATCATTGCTCCCGGACCCTGAGAGATGCGACACAAACCCCGGCTCCAGATCTGATCCGGCCCACCTCCTGACAAGGGTCATGGACCGGTCCGCGTACATGAGGATCTGGCTCGCTTCCAAACCCGAGATGTCGTCAAAAAACCAGCCGCAGCTGGTAAACATGTAAAGGCCCATCCGCTGGGCCTCCAGGAGCTCAAAAGCCCTCACCGCCGCTTCGGAATCCAGGGGGTTTTCCTTGGCATGTCTCTCCAGAAAAACCCTCCGTGCCTCAGGGCCCGGATCCAGGAGTACGGCTATGTAGTCGTCCCTCGCCTCCCAGGGATCATTGAAAAAAGCCTGTCCCTGTTTCTCGAAAATGGCAGCGAGTTCCCCGGAGAGCCAGTCCATCGCTTCCCGCAGAGGAGCCCTCCAGGCCTGGTTCCATCCCTCGTGATGATCGACACTGCACCCACAGTCGGATCGCCACCTTTCTACGCCATGGGCGCAACTCCAGGAACTGTTCTCCTGGATACGAACCTCCATTTGGGGAGGAAATTTCTCAAGAAACCAGGCATAATTGCAGAGTTGAAGCCCGTCGCCGTTTTCCAGGTGATCGAACAGCCACCCGAGGGCCATGTCCCCGAACTTAAAATGATGTCCGTAGGATTCTCCGTCCGTGGCCACGTTCACCAGGCAGGCTCCTTCCCTTTCGTTGCCGATGCTGTTTTCAATATGGTTCAGAAAGGCCTCCCCTGAAGAGAGGATTTTCTCATAGGCGACTGCCTTTGAAAGCCCACCATCGTAGAAAAACACATCCATATGAAGTGATGACCCCGGGTCCGGAAAAACGCGGTACGGACGGGTGGTGTCCATCTTCTCCAATGATACATCTTTCCACTTTTCTTCTCCCATGCCCAGGGGGCGCACTGCCGTTGCCTGCGTTGGAGCCAGGACCGTAAAATGGATCCCTTCTGCGGCCATGAGGGCCAGCGTCTCCAGGTCCACTGCCGTCTCGGCAAGCCACATGCCCTCTGGACGACGGTCGAACCGGTGTTCAAAATCCGCAATCCCCCACCGGATCTGAGTCAGTTTGTCCCTTGTGGAGGCCAGGGGCATGATGATGTGGTTATAGACCTGTGCCATACCATTGCCGTGGCCGTTGAATCTCGTGCGACTGGCCCGATCCGCGGCGAGGATCTGTTCGTAGATCCAGGGATGGGCCTTTTCAAGCCAGGAGAGAAGGGTGGGCCCGAAATCGAAACTCATGAATTCATAGTTGTTGATGAGTTTCAGGATACGGCCCTTTGCGTCTGCGCGGCGGGCCCTGCTGTTGGGTCCATAGCATTCTCGCGTAACCTGCTCGTTCCAGTCATGGTAGGGATAGGCTGAGGCCTGATATTCGATGCTTTCCAACCAGGGATTTTCTCTGGGCGGCTGATAGAAATGGCCATGAATACAAAGATAGTTTTCCCTCATCTCTTGCCTCTTCGCCTTTTGGCGACAGCCCCTTCAAGGACCTTCAAGTAGGTTTTTGCCGATTTCCGCCATGAAAAATCATCCGCCATGGCCTCTTTCAAACTCCTTTCTTGCTCTTCCCATGTTCGATAAAGGAGTAATGATTGTCAACATAAGAATATCACCTTTCAAAACCAATGTTGATGGAACCGTAAAAAGTCCGTCCCTGGATTTTTTACTGACGGAAACCGAAAAGTGTGATTTTCGTTTTCCTTACAAATCAAAGGGTTGCAAAACACCCCATTGATTTGCGTGCCTGTCCATGGGCACGATGATGACTTTTTACGAAGTCATCAATGTTAAACCACCACTTGATTTCCTTTGCACTTCTGGTAATATCAGGGCGTCACTTGAAACGGGGCACAGGTGGAAATGGATAGGGACGACTGGCAGAAAAAGGGACAGGGTCACAGGGAAAGGCTGCGCCGTAAATTCGAGGAAGGGGGGCTTGAGCGGTTTTCCGACGAGGAGGTGGTGGAATTCCTCCTCACCCTGGGAACTCCCCGAAAAGATGTCAAGGTGGCGGCGAGAGAGGCTATCAAGCATTTTGGAAGTCTCTCCGGGGTCCTTGCAGCTCCAGCAAAAGACCTGACGCGGATAAAGGGAATCGGCCCGAAAAATGCCCTCTACCTGGGTCTGGTCCACCAGACCGCAAATCGATACCTGCACGACCGGACAAAGGGCAAGTCCTTTTTCACCTCCTCCCGCGCGGTGTTTGATTATCTCTTCCACGACATGCGGGACCTGAAGCGAGAAGTATTCAAGGTCCTGTTTCTTGACCGCAAAAACCAACTCATTGCAGATGAGGACATTTTTCTGGGCAGCCTGACCGGGAGTGCCGTTTACCCCCGTGAGATCATGACCCAGGCCCTGGAACACGGGGCCGCCGGCCTGGTCTTTGTTCACAACCATCCTTCCGGTGATCCCTCTCCTTCGGCAGAAGACCGCAGGCTGACAAGGGACCTCATATGGGCCGCAAGGCTCCTTCTCATCCAGGTCCTGGACCACATCGTTATCGGCGACAACCGGTATTACAGTTTTGCAGACGAGGGTCTTGTCAAACGGTTCAACATGGAGTGTGATGAAAGGCTTTCTTCCTCCATTATCCCTTGACAGGCCCAACGAAATCAGGAATCATAAACCCGTTTTTATGGTTTCATACCCTAAGTGCGAGAGTGGCGGAACTGGTAGACGCGCTGGACTTAGGATCCAGTGGAGCAATCCGTGGGGGTTCGAGTCCCCCCCCTCGCACCAGATCCTGATGGAACCGAAAAAAGTCCGTCCTTGGACTTTTTACTGACAGCCCCGTCCGTGAGCACGATTATGGCTTTTAACAGAGCCATCACCCTCCCTTTTTCCAACAATACCAAAGCGCCGCGTATCCCTTCCCAAGCCGTTTATTCCTGGACCCATCTCCTTGGCACATTTATTGCTTTTTCTAACTGTTGTTACAGTCATTTTCCAGATTGAAAGGGGATAACCTGCAAAAAAGCCATTTGAGGCAGTGCCAAAAGGACAGGTTTCGAAAAAAAAAGCGCCGGAACGAGAAAAATGACGTCAATTATCATGACATTTAACGACAATTATTTGGCATTTCTTCCTGCAAGTCCTTCCTTGCTGTGCCATTCCCTGCCCCTCGTTGGCACTATTCCCTGAGGCGCTGGAAGAATATCGATACGTTACGAAAAATCAAAGGATGGTCCTGAAGGGGGAGAGAGTTCATGAAGATCAACACCAAGATTATGCTCATGGTTACCTTCGCTCTGGTTTTCAGTTCACTCGTCGTTGGGGCAATGGCTTTCTGGCAATTGAAAAGCAACAGTGCCGCTTCCATTTCCCAGATCAAGAAGCTTGGTGAGGCCAGTATAGAGCAACTCAAGAATCAGGGAACCAGAGAAATCAATACGTACCGGGAGGACACTATAAAGGCCAAGAAAGCCCTCATGCGTTCAGTAGTGGAAACAGCATACAGTTTTCTTGAGAGAGCCAACCAGGATGCGAAAGCAATGCTGGAAGAAGGCCTGACAGAAGAAGTCAAAAAGGCCATACTGGCCGAAGCCCAGGAAAACATAGCAGGGTTCGTGGGGAAACTCCGATATGGTCTCAAGAACAAAGACTATTTCTGGATCAACGATATGCAGCCCCGCATGATCATGGATCCCTACCATCCCAAACTGAAAGGAGAAGATCTTTCCAACATCAAGGATCCGAAAGGCAAGAAAGTCTTCGTGGAAATGGTTAAGGTTTGTGGTACCGAGGGACAGGGTTTTGTGGACTACTACTGGCCGAAATATGGCAGCGACAAGCCCTTTCCCAAAATCTCTTTTGTGAAACTTTTCAAACCATGGGACTGGGTGATCGGAACGGGCAGTTATCTCGATGACGTGGAGGCTGCGGTGAAAGTCCGACAGGCGGCCTTGAATACAAAGGTCAAGGCCATACAGGGCCAAATTGCTGGGCTCGTCAAAGAAAATGCGGCCCATGCCGGCCAAAAAATCGAACAGGTGATCAGATGGGTTGCCGTCGTGATCCTGTTCACGGTCCTTCTCGCCCTTCTCTTTTCCCTCTGGTTCACGCGTCGCAACATTACCAGGCCGGTCAACCACATTGTGGAGGAGCTGAACGAAGGGGCCGATCAGGTGGCAACCGGTTCGAATCAGGTCTCCTCTGCCAGCCAGGCTCTAGCTGAAGGCGCCTCGGAACAGGCGGCATCCATTCAACAAACCTCTTCTTCACTTGAAGAAATGGCCGCCATGACCAGGCAAAATGCCGAAAATGCAGGTCAGGCGAATATGCTCATGCAAGAGGCCAACAGGGTGGTTGGGGATGCCAAACAGGCCATGGGAAAACTGACCGGTTCCATGGAGGATATCTCAAAGGCCAGTGAAGAAACCCAAAAGATCATCAAGACCATAGATGAAATAGCCTTTCAAACCAATCTCCTTGCCTTGAATGCCGCGGTGGAAGCAGCCAGGGCGGGCGAAGCAGGTGCCGGGTTCGCCGTGGTTGCCGATGAAGTCCGGAACCTTGCCATGCGTACCGCCGAGGCAGCCCGGAATACGGCGGAGCTCATCAAGGGTACGGTCCGGAAAATAAAAGATGGCTCTGCGCTCGTGGGGGAAACCAACAAAGCCTTCACCGGGGTTTCCGGAAGCACTTCTAAAGTCGGGGAACTGGTGGCGGAAATCGCTGCTGCATCCCGGGAGCAGGCAAATGGCATCGAACAACTGAACGATGCCGTTAACCTCATGGACCAGGTCGTCCAAAAAAATGCGGCAAGCGCCGAAGAGTCCGCTTCAGCATCGGAAGAAATGAACGCCCAGGCGGAGAACATGAAGGGCGTTGTCCTACAACTTGTGGTGCTGGCGGGAGGCAGACGGAATGGCAGGGGACATCACGACCTTATCGAAAACAGGAAGCGTGCGTCCCTCCAGGGAAGACCAACCCCCAGCCCTTTGGAACAGGGTCAGACGAAAACCCTGTCAGGGCGTGATAACGACAGGGGCGATCCTGAGCAGGTCATTCCCATGGAAGATGATTTCCAAGATTTTTGATATTCTTGTTACTTCCCTTCCGTGCCGGCGAAATGGCTCATGTACTTGAGACGCCAAGTCTTGGGGCTCATATATTGATCTCCCAACACCCACATGCCAAGCTTTCCTGCCTTTGCATCCCTTTCAGCATCAAGGTAAGGAACGATATCCAAACCCTTCGGAAGATTATCCCTCTGGACTTCCGCCAGCCCCTTCTTCACCATTTCCAGGTTGATGTTCTTCTTGCCCAGGCGAATCACTCCGATAATGTTATCGTGGGGATAGGGGGCCACACCATACCCCTCTACTTCAACAGAACGATTGAGGACCTCCTCCGCTAAAAAATCCCTGGCCTCTTTTCCAAAGGGCTGGCCTTTCTTATGAACCTCGTCGGCCACCTCGGGGGCGTCAATGCCGACAAGCATGATGTAGACCACGACTTGCCCGGACTCCGCCCTTACGGTGTCACCATCATACACCCGTGTAATCGTGAAACGATCTGCCGAGAAGGCCATCGGACAAAATGTGCAGAGAACGGCAATAGCTGCTATCAGGATACCTATCCATCTCTTCATCAGTTGTACCTCTTGTCTGTTGTCACGGATTTCAAACTTGATAACTTTGAAGGAAGTCCAGGGACGACCTTCCAACGAAGTCGTGACCTGCTTGAGCAGGCAAACGGCATATTCCAGAAGCTACGCTCCCTCCGTCGTCCACGACTCCTCGCTCAGGGATTTTGCCCCTTCCACTGTCCTGTTCCAGGGCCGAAATGACGCCGCTTCAGCAACATCCCGTTCACCTGCTCCTCATAGCGAGCCATTTTATTTGCTGCAGCCAGGAGCCGGGCGTGAGACTCTTTTTCAGACCCTTTCTCATAGTGCACTTGGCACCAAATACCGATATGGACGGCTATTTGGGGTTTACGCCTCCCAAACCCCAAGCGCTTCTATGAATTTACGCTAAACCCCAAATCGGCGTCCATTCCCTCCCAAGTGTTTAGAAAGGGTCTGAAAAAGAGTGTCAGGTTCGGCTCCACTTCGGTGCTCATAGGCTGTCGCTTGCGGCATGAACCAGCTTTTTGCGATTTTACGATTCCATCAAGATTGATGGCTTTGTAAAAAGTCATCATCGTGCCCATGGACGGGCACGCAAATCAATGGGGTGCAAGGCAACTCGTTGATTTGTAAGGAAGCCGAAAATCACACTTTTCGGTTTCCGCTAGTAAAAAGTCCATGGAGGGACTTTTTACGATTCCATCAAGCTTGGGAGGAGTATATATCAAACCAGGGGTAATCCCCAAGCAAAAAGGGCGGCTCAAACGGAACCCTTCCAGTTTCTTTCAAAAAAGCATTGACACCGAATCAGTAGCCGTTCTAAAAAAACAAACCTCCTTACTCTGGATTTTTGAAGACTTTGCTCTCAGGGTAAAGCGTGTTCGTCGGACCCGGTTTTTTCTTATAGGCAAATCTCCCGAAGGATGAATGACATGACAGTATCGGCCATGGGCATTTTTATCAGGGATAACTTTGGTAGGCGCTCGGGCGTTGAACGGCGTTTAACCCGTCTGCAATACGTCGGTGATGAGGTGCGCAAAGGCAGAGAACGGAGACAGGGGAGCGATAGAAGATCCCCTTTTGATCGCAGGATTCTTAGTGACAGGAGGTCCGGGGCAACTGAAAGCCCCGGAATGTTCTGGTTTTCGACAAATCCGGACCCACTATCTTCACCCCTGGAAAACCCGTTTTGTGTCATCGGGCCGAACCGGAGAAGCAGTCAACAAAGGAGATCCGGCATCGATCGGAGGGATTTTCTGATAGTGTGAATCTTGATGACTTTGAAAGAAGTCGTCATCTCCACCATCGTTGCCTGGTATGGCCTGTTTTGATGGAAAAAAAGGACTCCGCTTGAAATTCAAAATAGTGTCCTTATATTGAACCTACTGTTTGGCGAATATGGCCTGCCCTGGATCTCTCCACACGAGTACGCGGCACTTATTTTGCATGGATAAATAGGGAAACGAAAGAGGAAACACATGAAGACGAATTTTGAAACCATCAGTCCTGTCAAGAAAAAACTAACCGTAGAAGTTGGCGCTGAAGAAATCGATGGCAAGCTGAAAATTGCCTACAGGGACGTGGCAAAAAAGGCAAAAATCCCCGGGTTTCGCCCCGGAAAAGCGCCCAAAAAAATCCTGGAGAGATATTTTGGTGACCAGGTGATCGATGACGTGGTCAAGAGCATTATCAGCGAAACCTTCCCAAAGGCCGTCCAGGAAAGTGACGTTTTTCCTCTTGGCACACCGTTGCTCGAAAAAGGGGATTTGAAGGCAGGCGAAAACTTCAAGTACTCTGCCATTATGGAGGTTCGGCCCGAATTCGAACTGAAAGATTACCTCGGGCTTGAACTTGAAAAAGAGAAATGTGTTATCGGAGATGAAGATGTGCAAAAACGCCTTGAGCAGATTCAGGAGGCACACGGCAAGTTAACACCCGTAGAGGATGACCGCCCCGTCAAAGAGGGGGACTATGTCATTATCGATTATGAAGGGTTTGAGGGAGAGGCTCCCATCGATGGCATCAAATCCACCAATTTTCTCCTAAAAGTGGGTAGCGGTGATTTCCATCCACAGTTCGAGAATGCCCTGGTGGGGCTGAAAAAAGATGAACAGGTTGAAGTCGATGTGGATTTCGAGGAAACCTATTACCATCAGAATCTTGCCGGGAAAAAGGCCCATTTCAAGGTCTGGATTCATGATCTCAAAGAGATGGTGTTACCGGAACTGAATGATGAGTTTGCCGCTAATTTCGGGACCGACTTCAAAGACATGAAGAGTCTTGAACAAAAGGTCCGTGAACTGCTCCAAACCGAGGAAGAGAAACGAACCGACACAGATCTGAAAAGACGGTTGACGCAAAAAATAGCGGAGGACGTGGAATGCGAACTTCCTGAGGTACTTGTGGCTTCGGAGATCGACAACGCCTTGGCAAGAGTTCGCGAGAACCTGATGAGGAGTGGCTCCAGCCTGGAAAAAGCAGGGCTTTCAGAAGAACAGTTGCGGGGAGACTTCCGGAAAGATGCTGAAAGCAGGGTTAAAGAGATGCTCATCCTGGGTGAAATCGCGAAGAAAGAAGATATTGATGTCGACGATCAAGAACTTACCGAGGCCATTGAAAACTTAGCTATGTCGATGGGACAGCCGCCTGAAGCCATTAAACAATACTATGAGACCAGGGGCCTCATGGACTCCTTGAGGGAAACGCTGATGGAGGAAAAAACATTGAATTACCTTGTAGAGCATGCTAGCATCAAAGATGTGGAAAAGGGAATAATGCAGCAGACTCAGAAAGCCGAATCATAGACGGAGGTCAGTTTGATCCCATGTTAATACCAGTTGTTGTAGAACAATCAAATCGTGGGGAAAGGGCCTACGATATATATTCCCGGCTCCTGAAAGACAGAATTATCTTTATGGGCGAACAGGTTGCCGATGGTATGTCCAATACCGTCATAGCCCAGATGCTTTTTCTGGAATCAGAAGACCCGGACAAAGACATCAACCTTTACATCAACAGTCCCGGAGGTTCGGTGACGGCGGGGATGGCGATTTATGACACCATGGAGTACATCAGACCTGATGTGGCTACCATCTGCATGGGCCAGACAGCCAGTATGGCGGCATTGCTGCTTGCAGCAGGTGCAAAAGGCAAGCGCTATGCCCTTCCCCACTCCAGAATCATGATACACCAACCCCTGGGCGGAGCGCAGGGCCAGGCTACGGATATTGATATCCAGGCCAGAGAAATCCTCAAGATGAGGGATGTCCTCAATCATATTCTGGCTAAACATACCGGGCAGGATATTGAGAAAATTCAAGTGGACACTGATCGCGATTTTTTTATGAGCAGTGAAGAAGCCCTGGGATATGGCATCGTTGACAGGGTCATCACCACCCGAGAGATTCAGGACGATCTGAAAAAGAAATAAGCATGACTTTGTAAGAAGTCCTGAGGCCCGGACTTTTTACGATTCCATCAAATAACAGGACGGAAAACACCATGCCTAGAAGGAATGACCAAAATGATGACCTGCTCTGTTCCTTTTGCGGAAAGAGTCAGGATGAAGTCAAAAAACTGATTGCCGGACCCTCCGTTTATATCTGCGACGAGTGTATCCAGCTTTGCAATGAAATCATTGCTGAAGAATACGGCGACAAAGCAGGCAAGGATTCTTCCGCCGACTTGCCTAAACCTTCGGAAATCAAGGAGACCGTCGACCAGTACGTGATTGAGCAGGAAAAAGCCAAAAAGGTCCTATCGGTAGCTGTGCACAATCACTACAAGAGAATCAATACCAAGGTCGACATGGAGGGTGTTGAAATACAAAAAAGCAACATTCTTCTGATAGGGCCCACCGGTTCGGGCAAAACCCTTCTTGCCCAAACCCTGGCGAGGATATTGAAAGTCCCCTTCACCATTGCGGATGCCACCACTTTGACCGAGGCGGGGTATGTAGGTGAAGACGTGGAGAATATTATACTGAACCTGGTCCAGATGGCCGACTATGATGTCGAGGCCGCCTCGAGAGGCATTGTCTACATTGACGAAATAGACAAGATCGCCCGGAAGGCCGACAGCCCCTCCATCACCAGGGACGTGTCCGGAGAGGGAGTGCAGCAGGCCCTTCTCAAGATCATCGAAGGAACAATGGCCAGTATTCCCCCCAAGGGCGGAAGAAAGCATCCGCACCAGGACTTTGTGAAGGTGGATACCAGCAACATCCTCTTCATCTGCGGCGGAACATTCAATGGATTGGACAAACTCATCAGGAATCGAATCGGCAGCAAGGCCATGGGTTTTGAAGCGGATATTCATGTTCAGAGCGAAACAGACGTCAATGAGATTATGACGAAGGTGCAACCTGAAGACCTTATTAAATTCGGACTTATCCCTGAATTTATTGGAAGAATTCCGATCATTGCGTCCTTGGGTGAATTAAGCCTACAGGCCCTTGTCAGGATTTTGACAGAACCCAAAAACGCCCTGATCAAACAATACGAAAAGCTCTTTGAACTCGAAGACGTGAAGCTTAAATTCACCGAGGATGCACTGCAAGCCGTGGCCAAGAATGCCCTTGAACGCAAGTCCGGGGCTCGCGGTCTCCGGGCTATTTTGGAGTCGGTTATGTTGGATATCATGTATGACATTCCAACTTCACCGGACGTTCGCGAATGTGTGATCGGCGAAGACGTCATTTTGAAAGGTGAAAACCCTCTGCTACTTTATGAAAATCAGGTAGGATATGCATAAGACTATGTTTAAAATAGATAAAAATGAGAAAGATGATTTCCTAAAAGATGAGAAGTGTTATTACCCACTGCTGCCTTTGAGGGATGTCGTGGTATTCCCCAATGTGGTGGTGCCGCTTTTTGTCGGGCGTGACAAATCCATCAAGGCCTTGGAATACGCCATGTCCCACCAGAAAGAAGTCTTTCTGTCCGCGCAAAAGGACGCCAAGATCGACAAGCCCTCCCCCAAAGATATCTTTCACTTTGGGACGATCGGCGCAGTGCTCCAGCTCCTCAAGTTGCCCGATGGGACCGTGAAGGCTCTCATTGAGGGAAAAGAGCGGGGCAAGATAGAAAACTTTTTGGATAATCATGACTTTTTCATGGTGGAGGTAGCCAAACTCGCCCACGAAAGCGACATCAATATCGAGATCAAGGCCATTATCCGTGCCATCAACAGCAGTTTCGCAGAATACGCCAAGCTGAACAACAAGATCAGTGAAGAAATCAGCTCCACCGTTACGAGCATTGAAGATCCGGTCCGTCTGGCAGATACCATTGCCGGGCATCTCGCACTGAAGGTGGTTGATAAACAGGAACTGCTCGAAGAGCAGAATCTGAATCGACGGCTGGAACGGATCTACGAAAAACTTCGCAACGAAATAGACATCCTCAAGCTGGAAACAAGCCTGAGAACCCGCGTCAAAAAACAGATGGAGAAGACCCAGAAGGATTACTATCTCAATGAACAGATGCGGGCCATTCAAAAGGAGATGGGTACCAAGGACGATTTCAAGGCCGAACTCGACGAATTACAGAAGAAAATCAAACGCAAGAGGCTTTCCAAAGAGGCCCGAAATAGGGTCAGGCAGGAATTCAAGAAACTGAAGATGATGTCGCCCATGTCCGCAGAGGCGGCCGTGGTTCGTAACTATGTAGACTGGATTCTCTCCTTGCCGTGGTACGACAAGACGAAAGAAAAACTGGATATCGATGCCGCGGAAAACATCCTGAATGAAGACCATTACGGCCTCGAAAAGCCCAAAGAAAGGATACTTGAATACCTGGCGGTCCAGCGTCTTACAAAAAAAATCAGGGGACCCATCCTCTGTCTTGTGGGACCTCCAGGGGTAGGAAAAACCTCACTGGCCAAATCCGTTGCCAGGGCAACGGGCCGGAATTTTGTCAGGCTTTCTCTAGGTGGCGTCCGTGATGAAGCTGAGATACGCGGTCACAGAAGGACCTATATCGGGGCACTTCCCGGAAAAATCATCCAGTTTCTAAAAAAGGCAAAATCCAACAACCCCGTTTTCTGCCTCGATGAGGTGGACAAAATGAGTACCGATTTTCGCGGCGACCCTTCTGCAGCGTTGCTGGAGGTTCTGGATCCGGAACAGAACTTTGCCTTCAATGACCACTATCTGGACCTGGATTACGATCTCTCACAGATCCTTTTCATTACCACAGCCAATAACCTTCACACCATCCCCCTGCCCCTCCAGGACCGAATGGAAATCATCCGGCTTCCAGGCTATACAGAGGTGGAAAAACTCAGTATTGCAAAGCAATTTCTGATCAGGAAGCAAATCGAGATCAATGGTCTTCACCCGGAAAATCTCTCCTTTTCCGACGGCAGCATACTGAAGGTCATCCGGAATTACACCCGGGAAGCCGGCGTCCGGAATCTGGAGCGTGAAATATCTTCCATCTGCCGCAAGGTGGCCAAGGAAGTGGTCAGAAGCGGCAAGGACACGAAGGTCCAGGTCACGGCCCAGTCGATCCACAAATACCTGAGTGTTGAGAAATTTCATTATGGCCGAACCGAAGAAAAGGATAGGATAGGCCTTACCACCGGTCTGGCCTGGACTGAAGTCGGCGGGGAACTGCTCCAGACGGAAGCCACGGTCATGCCCGGCAAGGGCAGCCTGGTGCTCACAGGGAAACTCGGTGAGGTGATGCAGGAATCGGCCCAGGCCGCGCTAAGCTATGTACGTTCCAGGGCCAGCCGATTAGGGCTTCCTGAGAATTTTTATGAAAAAACGGATATCCATATCCATGTTCCCGAAGGAGCCATCCCCAAGGACGGGCCATCGGCGGGCATCACTCTGGCAACGTCTATCGTGTCGGCCCTGCTCAGAAAACCGGTTACCCGTGACCTTGCCATGACAGGTGAAATCACCCTCAGGGGCCGTGTGCTCCCTATCGGGGGCTTGAAGGAAAAAATTCTTGCCGCCCACCGCGGTGGCGTCACCAAGGTGCTGATTCCCTTTGAGAACAAAAAGGATATCGAGGAAATACCCAAGAAGATACTGAAAAGGGTGGAACTGACCCTTGTGGAACATATGGATGACGTACTGAGAGAGGCCCTTATTCTGAATGAGGGAGAGGAACTCTTTCTCCCGGAAGAGGAATGTGAGCCCTTTTGCGTTACCAAACCGACAACAAAAATCGCCAGGCCGTCGGTGGAACTCATGTAACGCTGAGAGCTAATTGTCTTGACATGCGCCCTGGAGATTGATAGAAATAATCCTTTGCCTGGGCGGATAGCTCAGTGGGAGAGCATCGGCCTTACAAGCCGAGGGTCGCAGGTTCAAATCCTGTTCCGCCTACCATCCCAAAGAGGCGTGTATCTCGGTTAGAACGTCCCGCTTTTCAGGCGGGAAGATCGCGAGCCAGGGTTCATTGAAGTTATAGATTTGTTTGCGGGGACGTAGTTCAGCTCTGGTTAGAACGCCGGCCTGTCACGCCGGAGGTCGCGAGTTCGAGTCTCGTCGTCCCCGCCATTTTGCTAATGAATAAAGAGGGTTAGCCAACCTGGTTAATCCTCTTTTTTTGTGTTAAGGGGAGTTTTGCGGGAAACTCAGCGACAATTTTTCGACTTTTTGCCGTAAATGACCATCATGACTATTTATTGTAAATGAACTTGCTATACATATCAGGTAGTTATAAACTTACTGGTAATATCATTTTAAAATGAAATAAATGCCAGGCCGGAGGTCCCGATTTTTTAGGAGCGCATGACCATTTGAAATTCATGAGAATTCTTTGGATAGGAATTGCGACCTCCGGCGTGTTTTGGTGGAAATTTCAGATTGCCTCTTGATATTCGGAGTTTTGAGAACGGCAAGGGATTGTATCTCACGCCATTCAGCGGGAAGTATTTCGTTCTCTTTCTTGTGTGCCGGCCCTCTCGCGCTCATTTTCTCTTCCCCGCCCTTCCCTTTTGTTTTATATCGAAAAGTCCGGGGTTAATGTACTGCTGATAGGATGGGCATTTAACCCGATACCGGCATTTCTCGCACACCACTTGACGTTCTCCCCAAAACCTGGACTCGTTTAAAGGGGTCAGGTCAGTACGGGAAGATCTTAACTTTTACACCTGATGGAACCAACAGATCACCGATATTCTTTACGAACTCTTAACGGTTATCTTGCTAGGCTCTGAATTTTCAAGAGTTGGAGGTCTCAGCTTCAGCGTCGGTTTCCGTCTGACCGCGACTTTCCATCTCTTTCGCGAGCTTGCGATCAATATTAGCCATGCGGGCTTCACTCTCTGCAATTTCCAGCAGAACATCTTTAATCTGTAATTTTTGACTTATATCGTCAAGCCTCTCCTCTGATATCTTTTCATAGACATTGTTTCCCAATTCTGCCAGTCTTCTGGTTATCTCTGTTTCCAGTCTGACCTTCTCGCGTCTCAGTCTGGTTACTTCTATTCCTTCCCCGGCCTTTTCAGTGATTGTGTATACAGCCGATAAGGCTGCATCAAAACCGGCTTCCATCCCCCTTTGTATCCGATCCCATAGCTTCATTTTCGTTCCCTCCATTTTTATTGCTCTAAAAAGTCTTCCAAGTGGGGGTCTATGTAGACAACCACATTCAAATAGACGTTCCTCAAGCCGATGTCCTCTAAAGACAGCCGTATCTCAGTTCCCTGCGGCACGTTGGGCGGTATACTCAGAGAAAATTCTCTCTCTGAACGGACTTTCCCATACCCGCTGCACACTGGACAGAAAAAATTATCAAGAAAGCCTGATCTTCTGCAGTTCGGACATGGTTCCAATACCGGAACGGTGACAGGATAAAGTCCGCCGTCGGCAGCCTCTGACGGGGATAGTATAACCTCAAAATAAAGATCCTTTCCCCTGGGTCTGCGTTCGCCTGCATCAAAAAATCCAGGGAGAAACCCTTCAAAAAAATCGTCAGCAGAT
>Ga0315540_10000705_pt1 | contig 19098 bp, 20 predicted proteins | sample SalMarSW160110MG_FD_203677 | JGI IMG/M metagenome (GOLD analysis project Ga0315540, IMG submission 203677) | Salt marsh sediment microbial communities from the Plum Island Ecosystem LTER, Massachusetts, United States - Salt Marsh Sediment SW1601-10 ...
AAGCATTGCCGGCCACCCTAACGGCCCGGCTGCGGAATTCAAACCGGGTTACAGGCCCTGGTGCAGCCCCTGCATGATCATCTGCACGCCGATGCTGCCGGTCAGCAGGGCGGCGGCCCGGCCCGTGACGTCGATATAGCGTTCGAGCAGTTTGGCATTGCGCACCTTGATGGTGTCGAAGGCCAGTTTCAGCGCCATCAGCATCGCCACCGTCAGCGCCAGCGACAGGACGATCACCGCAGCCGCCTGCCACAGGCTCAGCGACTTGCCGGCGATGACGCTGGCACTGATGGTGCCCGGCCCGATCATGAACGGCATGGCGATGGAGCCGGAGATGTGCTCGGGGTCGCCGCCGCGCATGTTGCGGATGGCGTTGCTGCCGGTGAACATCATCTGCAGCGCGATCAGGAAGATCACGATGCCGCCGAACACCAGAAAGGCCGCGAAGCGGACCTGCAGCAGGTTGGTGAAGATCGCCTCGCCGCCCCAGGCGAACAGCATGAACACCGAGGCGCTGATCAGCGTGGCCCGCACCAGTACCCGCAAGAAGGTGCGATGATCCAGGTCCTGGATCAGGTCGAGCAGGTAGATGCTCATCAGGAAGGGGTTGAACAGCACCAGGAACAGCGCCAGCGATTTCAAGAACGGGTCCATGGCGGACGTGCTAGGCGAGGTCGGGGGCGGTGTCAAACCTTCAGCTTGCAGGACGGTGCCCCGAGGCGTTACAATGACCCAACTCAACGGGGGCGAACGGTTTCGACGGAAATGCTGAACCCTGTGGGGCATGCCGGGATGGTACACCCGTTAAAATGGCCAACGGCATATAACTGCCAACGACGACATAGAACTCGCTTACGCTGCGTAAGTGACCCCGCGCTTGAGTCGCCCATTGCTTGGGTAGTCGGGGCCAATCAGGTGGGATCGTCCAGGAAGCCGGAGAGTCGTGGCGACCGGGATTAAAACTCAACGAGTCGGCTTGACGGGCGCTTTGTCCATTCGGCAACCGTCAGGCGCTATTTGAATGGAATAAGCATGTAGAACCATGGGCCGATGGTTTCCGGACGCGGGTTCGAATCCCGCCGCCTCCACCAGTTGCGATGGTCCGATCGCTGTCGCCGACGGCGCCGGAAATAGCCACACTGCGCTTGCCTTGACAGCCCTAGGGGAGGACTGTAGCAAGCTCTCCCCCCTCTTGGGGGAGCCAGTGCACCGGTGCTGGCTTGGGGGGAGGGCAATTCGCACGCACAGGGGGATGCATGGGTGCCGCATATCTGGCCAATGAATATGCGCCGATCTTTATCTTTATCCTGATCGCCTTGGCGATGGGGGTGCTGCCGCTGGCGCTGACGGTGCTGGTTGCGGAGCAGCACCCGGATTCCGAGAAGCTGTCGCCGTACGAGTGCGGCTTCGAGGCCTTCGAGGATGCGCGCATGCAGTTCGACGTGCGTTTCTACCTTCTGGCCATCCTGTTCGTCGTGTTCGACCTGGAGACCGCCTTCCTGTTCCCGTGGGCCGTGGTGCTGAAGGACATCGGCATCTTCGGCTTCGTCGAGATGATGCTGTTCCTGGTGGTGTTGCTCGTGGGCTACATCTACGCCTGGAAGAAGGGGGCCCTGCAATGGGAATAGAAGGCGTTCTTGAAAAGGGCTTCGTGACCACGACGGCCGACAAGCTGATCAACTGGGCGCGCACCGGCTCGCTGTGGCCGATGACCTTCGGCCTGGCCTGTTGCGCCGTCGAGATGATGCATGCGGGTGCGGCCCGCTACGACCTGGACCGCTTCGGCATCGTGTTCCGTCCCAGTCCGCGCCAGTCCGACGTCATGGTCGTGGCCGGCACCCTGGTCAACAAGATGGCCCCGGCCCTGCGCAAGGTGTACGACCAGATGTCGGAGCCGCGCTGGGTGATCTCGATGGGTTCCTGTGCCAATGGCGGCGGCTACTACCATTATTCCTATTCGGTGACGCGCGGCTGCGACCGCGTGGTGCCGGTGGATATCTACGTGCCGGGCTGTCCGCCGACGGCCGAGGCGCTCCTGTACGGCTTCATCCAGCTGCAGGAGAAGATCAAGCGCACCAATACGATCGCGCGGTGACGGCATGAGCGAGCAGACAACCATCGACAACGAGCAGAAGACGACGAAGCTGCCTCCGGTGCTGGAGGGGCTGAAAAAGCAGTTCGCCGACCAGGTGCTGGAGGCGTACGAGGGGCTGGACTGCCCGGTGGCCGTGCTGGCGCGCGGCGCCATCGTCGAGGCCTGCCACTTCCTGAAGCGGGAACACGGGTTCGAGCAGCTCGTCGACCTGTGCGGCGTCGATCTGTCCGAGCATCCCGAACGCCCCGAGGGCGCGCCCCGATTCGAGGTGGTCTACCACCTGCTGTCGGTCAGCCGCAACGCCCGCATCCGCCTGAAGGTCGGCGTCGACACCCGCGAGCTGGTCGATTCGGTGGTCGAGGTGTGGCCGACGGCCAACTGGTTCGAGCGCGAGGCCTTCGACATGTACGGCATCATCTTCAACCATCATCCGGACCTGCGCCGCATCCTCACCGACTACGGCTTCGAGGGACACCCGCTGTGCAAGGACTTCCCGCTGGTCGGCCGCGTGGAACTGTTCTTCGACGAGACGCAGTGGCGCTGCGTGTACCGGCCGAACAAGCTGGAGGACCGCGTGCTGATCCCGCGCGCCTGGCCGGGGGTCGACCGTGGCTGAGATCAAGAACTACACCATCAACTTCGGCCCGCAGCACCCTTCCGCCCACGGCGTGCTGCGCCTGGTGCTGGAGCTCGACGGCGAGGTCGTCGAGCGTGCCGAGCCGCATATCGGCCTGCTGCACCGCGGCACCGAGAAGTTGTTCGAGTACAAGACCTACCTGCAGAACATCCCCTATTTCGACCGCTTCGACTACGTGTCGATGATGGCCAACGAGCATGCCTATGCGCTGGCCGTCGAGAAGCTGCTCGGCATCACGCCGCCGGAGCGGGCGCAGTACATCCGCGTCATGTTCGCCGAGCTGACGCGCATCCTGAACCACTGCCTGTGGCTGGGCGCGCATGCGCTGGACATCGGCGCCATGACGGTGTTCCTGTACTGCTTCCGCGAGCGCGAGGATATCTTCGACTACTACGAGGCCGTGAGCGGTGCGCGCATGCATGCGGCCTATTTCCGCCCGGGCGGCGTCAACAAGGACATGCCGGAGGGTCTGCTCGAGAAGATCGACGCCTTCACCGAGCGCTTCCCCGGCTACGTGGACGAATACGAGACGCTCTTGACCGAGAACCGCATCTGGAAGCAGCGCACCGTCGACGTCGGCATCGTCGACCAGGAGGCCGCACTCGCCTGGGGCTTCACCGGGCCGATGATCCGCGGCTCCGGCATCGCCTGGGACCTGCGCAAGACGCAGCCGTACGACGTCTACGACAGGATGGACTTCGACATCCCGGTCGGCGTCACCGGCGACACCTACGACCGCTACCTGGTGCGCGTCGAGGAGATGCGCCAGTCCAACCGCATCATCAAGCAGTGCGTGGACTGGCTGGCCAAGAACCCCGGGCCGGTGAAGATCGACGACTACAAGCTGACCAACCCGCGCCGCGGCCTGATGAAGTCGGACATGGAGGCCCTGATCCACCACTTCAAGTACTTCTCCGAAGGCTTCCATGTGCCGGCGAACGAGGTCTATGCCGCCGTCGAGCATCCGAAGGGCGAGTTCGGCGTCTACATCGTTTCCGACGGCTCGAACAAGCCCTACCGCATGAAGATCCGGGCGCCGGGCTTCGCGCATCTGGAGGCGCTGGACTACATGTGCCGCGGGCACATGATCGCCGATGTGGTGACGATCCTCGGCACCCAGGACATCGTGTTTGGCGAGGTGGACCGATGAGTGCACAAGAGCAGGCCCAGCCGCGGTTCTCCGACGCGCGGCTCGAGGAGATCAAGGTGCTGGTCGCCAAGTATCCGCAGCCACGTTCGGCGTTGCTGCCGGTGCTGCACATGGCGCAGCAGGATTTCGGCTATCTGTCGATGGCGGTGCAGCAGATGGTGGCCGACCTGCTCGAGCTGCGCCTGATGCACGTGCGCGAGGTCGTGACCTTCTACACGATGTTCCGCGAACAGCCGTGCGGACGGCACCTGCTGGAGGTGTGCACCAACGCCTCGTGCATGCTGAACGGCTCGGGTGCGCTGGTGCGCCATCTGTGCGACAGCCTCGGCATCAGGCTCGGCGAGACGACGCCGGACGGGCTGTTCACGGTGACCGAGGTCGAGTGCCTGGGTGCCTGCGGCGGCGCACCGGTGGTGCAGATCGACGGGCTGTACCATGAGAAGGTCGACGCGGGACATCTCGACGAGGTGATCCGCCAGGGCCGGTCCGAAGGGGGTGCGGCATGATCTCGTCCGATCCCAAGCAGGTGAAGGCCATCTGTTTCGACCGCATCCACATCCCCGACATGTGGAAGGTGGACGTGGCGCGCGCGCATGGCGCCTACGAGATCCTGCCGACCGTGCTGGACAGCTTCGAGCCCGACCAGATCATCAGCGAGGTCAAGACGTCGGGCCTGCGCGGCCGCGGCGGCGCCGGCTTCCCGACCGGCCTGAAATGGTCCTTCGTGCCGCGCAACACCGGCAAGCCGACCTATCTGCTGTGCAACGCCGACGAGGGCGAGCCCGGCACCTTCAAGGATCGCGACATCATGCGCTTCGATCCGCACCTGTTGATCGAGGGCATGATCATCGCCGGCTTCGCGCTCGGCGTACGCCATGCCTACATCTACATCCGCGGCGAGTTCGTGCGCGAGGCCGAGATCCTCAACGACGCCCTGCGCGAGGCCTATGCCGCGGGTCTGTTGGGCGAGAACATCCTCGGCTCCAAGTACAGCATGGACCTGACGGTGCATCGCGGCGCCGGGGCCTACATCTGCGGCGAGGAGACGGCGCTGATCGAGTCGCTGGAGGGGCGGCCCGGGCGCCCGCGCTTCAAGCCGCCGTTCCCGGCCGTCGAGGGCTTCTACCGCTGCCCGACCGTGGTCAACAACGTCGAGACGCTGGCGACGATCCCCGCGATCATGAAGCACGGCGGCGCCTGGCATGCGGCCATCGGCAAGGCGAACAACACCGGCATGAAGATCTTCTCGGTCTCCGGCCAGGTCAACCGGCCCGGCAACTACGAGGTGCCGCTCGGCACGCCGCTGAAATCGCTGATCGAGAACTATTGCGGCGGCCTGCAGCACGGCACCATCCCGAAGGCCATCATCCCGGGCGGTTCGTCGGCGATGTGGCTGACGGCCGATCATTACGACATCCCGCTGACCTTCGACGACCTGGCCAAGGCCGGGTCGATGCTCGGTTCCGGCGCCATCATCGTCATGGACGAGACGGCGGACGTGCTGGCCGTGGCGGGCCGGCTGGCGCATTTCTATGCCCACGAGTCCTGCGGCCAGTGCACGCCGTGCCGCGAGGGCACCGGCTGGCTGTACCGCGTGATGTCGCGCATCGAGAAGGGCGAGGGGCAGCCCGGCGATCTGGAGGTGCTGGAGGATGCGGCGCGGCACATGGCCGGGCGCACCATCTGCGCCCTGGCCGACGGCGCCGCGGCGCCGGTGCTGTCCGTGATCCAGAACTTCCCGGAGGTGATGCGGGCCGGCATCCGGGAGCGGGCCGCATGATGAACCGCTACACCACAGGCAATGTCCATGGAGGACGATTGGCATGACCACGCTGTACATCAACGATGAGGAAGTCACGGTCCCGGCCGGGACCAGCATCCTTGAGGCATGCCGGAAGCACGACGTCAACGTGCCGTATTTCTGTTACCACCCGCAGCTGTCGGTGGCGGCGAACTGCCGCATGTGCCTGGTCGAGATCGAGGGCTGGGCCAAGCCGGCGGCCTCCTGCTGCACCCCCGTGGCCGAGGGCATGCACGTGCGCACGCACACCGAGGGCCTGAAGAAGGATCGGCAGATGGTCATGGAGTACCTGCTGATCCACCATCCGCTGGACTGCCCGGTCTGCGACCAGGGCGGCAGCTGCAAGCTGCAGGACTACTCGATGGACTATGGGGTGGGCAACGGCCGCTACGTCGAGCCCAAGCGCGCCGTCGTCAACTACGAACTGGGGCCGTTCGTCAGCACCTGCATGACCCGCTGCATCCATTGCACCCGCTGCGTGCGCTTCGCCGACGAGATCGCCGGCACCGGCGACATGGGCGTGCTGAACCGTGGCGACCACATGACCATCGCCGGCATCGTCGAGGATACGCTGAGCTCCGAGCTCTCCGGCAACCTGGCCGACGTCTGCCCGGTCGGGGCCCTGCTCGACAAGCCGTCGAACGACGTCGCCCGCCCGTGGGAGGTGAACCGCCACAAGTCCACCTGTACCCAGTGCCCGAACGGTTGCGACATCAGCATCGAATCGCGCGGTGACGAGGTCATCCGCATCCGCCCGCTGCACGGCGGCGTGGAGCCCTGGATCTGCGACCGCGGGCGCTACGTCTACGACTCCTTCCGTTCCGATCAGCGCATCCTGGCGCCCAAGATGCGTATCGACGGCAATCTGACCGATGTGAGCTGGGACGAGGCCGTTGGCCGCGCCGTCGAGCTGCTGAAGGGCAAGCGCATCGGCATCATCTGCTCGCCGCTGTGGAGCGTCGAGGGCCTGACCTCGATCCGGCTGCTGCACGACGCGGCCTTCCCCGACGCCAAGGTCGCCTGCGACCTGTATCGCCGCGATTACCGTCCGTTCGCCTTCGAGGAAGGCTTCGCGATGACCGTGGAGCAGATCGAGTCCTCCGACCAGGTGGTGATCCTCGGCTCCGACCTGCGCCAGCGCCTGCCGATCCTGATGCAGCGCCTGCGCAAGCGCATGCACCAGGGCGGGCCGGTAACGCGCATCGGCGCCATGAACTACCGCACCAATACCGACAAGCTCAGCAACGACGCGCTGATCCGGCCGCGCGACTGGCCGGCGGTGATCGCCCGTGCCATGGAGCAGGCCAAGGAGTTCGGCAAGACGGCGGCCGGCATGGACGTGTGGATGAACGCGGTGGCCGAGCGCCACGAGGCCGGCAAGATCCTGGCCGATGCGCTGCTTGCCGACAGCTGCGCCCTGCTGGTCGGCGAGGAGATCCGTTCGCACCCGGACGCCGCGGCCCTGATCCATGGCCTGGACCTGCTGATGCGCGCCTGCGGCCATGCCGAGGCGGGCCGCGATGGGCGCAACCTGATCCCGGAGGGCATGAACGCCCAGGTGCTCGGCGCCATCTTCGGCGACGTGCGCAGCGGTGCCGGCGACATCTTCGAGGCGGCGGCGGCCGGCGACATCGAGGCCCTGCTGGTGGTCGGCAGCGACCCGATCGGCGACGGCCTGTTCCCGGTCGAGGCCAAGGCGGCGCTGGCCAAGGTGCCGCTGGTGCAGGTCGGCTCCATCGCCGGTGCCATCAGTGCCCATGCCGAGGTGCTGCTGCCGGCCGCGGCCTATTCCGAGATCGAGGGCCATTTCGTCAACATGGAGGGCCGCGTGCGCGAGGCGCGCACGCCGCTGGTGTCGATCGGCCAGGAGCGGCCGCTGTGGAAGGTGATGATGCGCCTGGTCCAGGCGACCGGCTGCGAGGTGCCGGCCATCAACCTCGAGGAGATGCGCGCGCATGTGGAGCGCTTCATGCCGGAGCTCGAGAAGGCGGCGGATGCCGAGATCATCGACGCCTACCTGGCGCCGGCGCGCCGCAACCCGAAGGCCGGATCCCTGCCGGCCTACAAGCCGAACCACGGTCTGGACGTGGTCAGCCGTTTCTCGATGTATCGCGAGGGCATGTGGGCGCGTGCCTCCACGCTGCTGACCGAGGCCGCCGACCTGCACCCGATCGGCGATGTCGTCGTCAATCCCCAGACGCTGGCCGCGCTGAAGCTCAAGGAGGGTCCGATGTCGGTGACGACGGACCAGGGCACGTTCCAGTGCAAGGTGTGCGTGCGCGACGATGTGTCCCCGGGCGTGCTGTTCGTGGCCAAGGGGGGTGCCGCCGGTGATCTGTGCAGCGCCGATTCGGCCTCGCTGAAGGGAGAGGGGTGATGAGCGGAGTGGACATGGCGATTCAGGCGGGCATCTGGGCCCTGGAGATCCTGGCCATCGCGGTGCCGGTGGCGCTGGGCGTGGCCTACACCACCTACTTCGAGCGGCGTATCATCGGCTGGGCCCAGGCGCGCAAGGGCTGCAACCGCGTCGGCTGGGCGGGGCTGCTGCAGCCGATCGCCGACGGCATCAAGCTGTTCTTCAAGGAAACCATCATTCCGACGCGGGCCAACAAGTTTCTGTTCGTGGCCGCACCCGTGATGTCGCTGGTGCCGGCCCTGATCGCCTTCGCCGTGATCCCGTTCGGCCAGACCTCGCTGTTCGGCCTGTGGGCCAGCCCGCACGTGATGGCCATCGCCAACCTGAACATCGGCGTGCTGTACGTGATGGCCATCTCCAGCCTCAGCATCTACGGCATCCTGATGGCCGGCTGGTCGTCGAACTCGAAGTACGCTTTTTTGGGTGCCCTGCGCTCCAGCGGCCAGATGATCTCCTACGAGGTGTCGATGGGCTTCGCGCTGGTGACCGTGCTGATGCTGGCCGGAAGCCTGAACCTGGCCGACATCGTACGCGCCCAGGCCGGCGGCTTCTGGCACTGGTACATGATCCCGCTGTTCCCGATGCTGCTGGTCTACTTCATTTCCGGCTGCGCCGAGACCAACCGCGTGCCGTTCGACCTGCCGGAGGGCGAGGCGGAGATCGTCGCCGGCTATTTCGTCGAGTACTCCGGCATGTGGTTCGCGGTCTTCTCGCTGGCGGAATACGCCGCCATGATCCTGATCAGCCTGATGACCAGCATCCTGTTCTTCGGCGGCTGGAACGCCCCGATCCCGGCGCTGGACATCGTTCCCGGCACCGTCTGGCTGATCCTGAAGGCCTGCTTCCTGCTGTTCGTGTTCATCTGGTTCCGTGCCTCGTTCCCGCGCTATCGCTACGACCAGCTGATGCGCCTGGGCTGGAAGGTCTTCCTGCCATGGACGATGGCATGGATCGCGGTGGTGGGCATCGCCATGTACACCCCGGGCCTGTCCGAGATCATCGGCTTCTGGCGTCCGTAGGAGGAGGGTATGAATCTGATCAAGCGTGCCGTCCGGACCTGGCTGCTGACCGAGCTGCTGCGCGGCCTGATGCTGACGGGCAAGTACATGTTCAAGAAGAAGATCACGGTGGAGTATCCGGAGGAGCGTACGCCGCTTTCCCCCCGTTTCCGCGGCCTGCATGCACTGCGCCGCTACGAGAACGGTGAGGAGCGCTGCATCGCCTGCAAGCTGTGCGAGGTCGTGTGCCCGGCGCTGGCCATCGTCATCGAGTCCGAGGAGCGCGAGGACGGCACCCGGCGCACCACCCGCTACGACATCGACATGACCAAGTGCATCTACTGCGGCCTGTGCCAGGAGGCCTGCCCGGTCGACGCCATCGTCGAGACCCAGGAATTCGAATACGCCAGCGAAACGCGCGCGGCCCTGTACTACACCAAGGACATGCTGCTGGACAACGGCGATCGCTACGAGAGCCAGATTTCGGCGAACCTGGCTGCCGATGCGCGTTACAGCTGACGTCTGATCCGATCGAGGGAGGGGAGATGCTCGAGAGCGGTTTTTTCTATCTGTTTGCGACCATGGCCGTGATCGGTGGCCTGGGCGTCGTGCTGGCGCGCAACACCGTGCATTCGGTGATGTTCCTGATCTTTTGCTTCTTCAATGCCGCCGGTCTGTTCTTCATGCTCGACGCCGAGTTCATCGGCATCGTCCTGATCCTCGTCTACGTCGGTGCCGTGATGGTGCTGTTCATGTTCGTGGTGATGATGCTCGAGGTCAACGCTGTCAAGATGAAGGAAGGCTTCCTGCTGTACCTGCCGGTCGGCGGCGTCATCGCCCTGGTGCTGTTCATCGAGCTCATCGCCGCCGCCACCAGCGGCGTGTTCACGGTGCAGCCGGCCGCCGGCCACATGCTGCAGGAAGTCAACAACACGGTGGAGATCGGCAAGATCCTGTACACCAAGTACCTGCTGGGCTTCGAGGTGGCGGCCCTGATCCTGCTGGTGGCGCTGGTCGGGGCCGTGGTGCTGACCATCCGCAGCCGCAAGGACGCCAAGTACCAGAATATTTCGGCGCAGGTCAACGTCCGCAGGGAAGACCGGATGCGCAAGGTGAGGATGTAATGGTCGGATTGTCATCGTATCTGGCGGTCGGCGCCTGCCTGTTCACGCTCGGCGTGATCGGCCTGTTCCTGAACCGCAAGAACGTCATCGTGCTGTTGATGTGCATCGAGCTGATGCTCCTGGCGGTCAACATCAACCTGGTCGCCTTCTCGCATTTCCTCAACGACCTGGCCGGCCAGATCTTCGTGTTCTTCGTGCTGACGGTGGCGGCCAGTGAGGTGGCCGTCGGCCTGGCGATCCTGGTGGCCTTCTATCGCCTGCGCCGCTCGATCGACGTCGAAGACATCAACACCTTGCAGGGCTAAGGGGAGGCTGGGGTGCAGGAAACCGTTCATATGACGCTCAATACCGCCGAGCTACTGGCCATCCCGGCACTGCCGCTGGCCGCTGCCCTGACGGTCGGCCTGTTCGGCTGGGCCCTGAAGGACAGGTTGTCGCACTGGATCTGCTCGCTGGGCGTGATCGGGGCGGCCGTGCTGTCGATCCACGTGTTCCTGCAGGTGCTGGACGGGGCCTCCTTCACCGGCAACCTGTGGACCTGGGTCATCTCCGGAGACCTGCAGGTGCCGGTCGGCCTGCTGATCGACCGCCTGACGGCGATCATGATGGTGACGGTGACGGTGGTGTCGGCCTGCGTGCACGTGTACACCATCGGCTACATGCACGGCGATCCGGGCTATCCGCGTTTCTTCTCGTACATCTCCGGCTTCACGTTCTCGATGCTGGTGCTGGTCATGGGCAGCAACTTCTTCACGCTGTTCTTCGGCTGGGAGGCGGTGGGCCTGTTCTCCTACCTGCTGATCGGTTTCTGGTTCAAGAAGGAGAGCGCCAACGTCGCCTCGATGAAGGCCTTCATCGTCAACCGCGTCGGCGATTTCGGCTTCGCCATCGGCATCCTGGCCGTCTGGTACTACTTCGGCACCGTCGAATACCTGCCGGTGTTCAAGTCCGTGCAGGCCTTCGTGGCCACCGGCCAGAGCCTGGACGTGCCGTCGCTGGGCCTGCACGTCTCGGCCATCACCTTCATCTGCGTGGCGCTGTTCATCGGGGCCATGGGCAAGAGCGCCCAGGTGCCGCTGCACGTGTGGCTGCCCGACTCGATGGAGGGCCCGACGCCGATCTCGGCCCTGATCCATGCCGCGACCATGGTGACCGCCGGCGTGTTCATGGTGGCCCGCCTGTCGCCGATGTTCGAGTTCTCGGATACGGCGCTGCAACTGGTGACGGTGGTCGGCGGCATCACGGCCTGGATGTGCGCCACCATCGGCATGGTGCAGAATGACATCAAGCGCGTGATCGCCTATTCCACCTGCTCGCAGCTCGGCTACATGTTCGTGGCCTGCGGCGTGTCGGCCTATTCGGCCGGCATCTTCCACCTGGTCACGCACGCCTACTTCAAGGCACTGCTGTTCCTCGGCGCGGGCTCGGTGATCCACGGCATGATGGCCGAGCAGGACATCCGCAAGATGGGCCAGCTGCGCAAGTACATGCCGATCACCTACTGGACGATGCTGATCGGCGCCCTGGCGCTGTCCGGCATCTTCCCGTTCGCGGGCTTCTGGTCCAAGGACGTCATCATCGAGGCGGCGGCGGTGCGCGGCATGGGCTGGGCCAGCGAATTCGCCTACCTGGCGGTGCTGACCGCCGTGTTCATGACGGCGTTCTACACCTTCCGCATGTTCCTGCTGACCTTCCACAACTCGGACCGGGTACCGCCCGAGACCAAGTCGCACCTGCACGAGTCCCCGTGGGTGATCACGGTGCCGCTGATGGTGCTGTCCGTCGGAGCGGTGCTGGCCGGCTGGTTCGGCCACAGCGTGCTCGATATCATCCAGGACGGGCCGGGGGGCTACTTCGGGCACAGCATCTTCGTGCTGGCGGGGCACAATCCGATCGCCAAGCTCGAGGCGGCGGAGCACATGCGCGGGCACAGCATGTCGATGGGCTGGATCGAGTTCGGGCCGTCGATCCTGGCCATCCTCGGTATCGCCACCGCCTTCTGGATGTATTTCCGCGAGAACAAGGCGCCCGCGCGCCTGGCGTCCGCCATGCCGCGCCTGCACGCCTTCCTGCTCAACAAGTGGTACTGGGACGAGCTGTACCAGTGGCTGTTCGTGCGCTCGGCCCGCCGCCTGGGCACATGGTTGTGGCGCAAGGCCGATCTCGGCCTGATCGACGGCGGCATCATCCACGGCGGCATCGTCAACACCATCAAGGGGGGCGCGGCCAGGCTGCGCGAGATCCAGACCGGCATGATCTACCACTATGCCTTCGCCATGGTGCTGGGGCTGTTCGCCGTGCTGACCTACCTGATTCTGAAGGCCTGAGGGAGAAGAGATGGAGCAGCTGAACAACGTTCTCGGATTCCCCATCCTGTCTCTGAGCATCTTCCTGCCGCTGGCGGGGGCCATCGCCATCTGGCTGTTCGTGCGCGGCGATATGGCCGTGCGCTGGTCGGCGCTCGCCGTGTCGGTGGCGACCTTCATCGTGACCCTGCCGCTGTTCTTCAGCTTCGATCCGTCGACGCACCACATGCAGTTCGAGGAGCTGCACCCCTGGATTTCCAGCTTCAACATCAACTACCGGCTGGGTGTCGACGGCATCTCGATGCCGTTCATCCTGCTGACCAGCCTGCTGACCGTGATCTGCATCGTCTCGGCCTGGCGCTGCATCCAGACGCGCGTCAAGGAGTACATGCTGGCCTTCCTGGTGCTCGAGACGACGCTGATCGGCGTGTTCTCGGCCCTGGATTCGGTGCTGTTCTACTTCTTCTGGGAGGCGATGCTGCTGCCGATGTACCTGATCATCGGTGTCTGGGGCGGCAAGAACCGCGTCTACGCCACGATCAAGTTCTTCCTGTATACGCTGGGCGGCTCGGTGCTGATGCTGATCGCGGTGCTGGCCATGTACTTCAAGGCCGGCCACACCTTCGACATCCAGAAGCTGATGGCCTACCCCTTCGACATGCACTGGCAGATCTGGTTGTGGCTGGCCTTTTTGGTGGCCTTCGCCGTCAAGGTGCCGATGTGGCCGGTGCATACCTGGCTGCCCGATGCCCATACCGAGGCGCCGACGGCCGGCTCCGTGATCCTGGCCGGCATCCTGCTGAAGATGGGCGCCTACGGCTTCCTGCGCTTCTCGCTGCCGATCTGCCCGGACGCCTCGCAGTTCTTCGTGCCGCTGGTCGTGGCCCTGTCGCTGATCGCCATCATCTACATCTCGCTGGTGGCGATGATGCAGGAGGACATGAAGCGTCTGATCGCCTATTCGTCGATCGCGCACATGGGCTTCGTCACGCTCGGCACCTTCATGCTCACCCAGCAGGCCGTCGAGGGGGCGATCTTCGGCATGATCAGCCACGGCTTCGTGGCCGCCGCCCTGTTCCTGTGCGTCGGCGTCATGTACGACCGGCTGCACACGCGCCTGATCGCCGATTACGGCGGCGTGGTCAACGTCATGCCCCTGTTCGCAGCCGTGTTCATGGTGTTCGCGATGGCCAACGTGGCGCTGCCCGGGGCGTCGGCCTTCATCGGTGAGATCATGGTGCTGCTCGGCACGTTCAAGTCCGCCGCCGCGGCCCAGGCGCACCTGGCCATCTCCACCAAGTGGGTGGCCGTCGGTGCGGCGACCAGCGTGGTGCTGTCGGCCTGCTACACGCTGTGGATGTACAAGCGCGTGGTGTTCGGCGATCTGGTCAAGGACACGGTCAAGTCCATGCCCGACATGAACAAGCGCGAGTTCGCCTATTTCGTGCCGCTGATCCTGCTGGTGGTCTGGCTGGGACTGTATCCGAAGCCGGTGCTGAACGTCATGCATGCCTCGGTGGAGCACCTGGTGGCCCAGGCCTCGACCAGCAAGCTGCCGGCTGCGGCGGCGCTGGCCGAGAACGGCCAAGTCCATGAAATTGCGACGCTGAGGTAGATGATGGCCAATGTGACCTTCCCATTCCCGTTCCCCGAGCACCTGGTGACGCTGGTGCCGGAGATGATCATGGCCGTGTCGGCGATGTTCATCCTGATCTGGGATCTGTTCCTGCCCGCGAACCGCAAGCAGTGGAGCGGTTATGCGACCATCGCGGTCTGCGTGGTCACGGCCTTCGCGGTGGTGCAGGTGATGGCCGACAGGCCGCTGGTGGCCTTCTACGGCTTCTTCGTGCTCGATCCGTTCGCGGCCTTCGCCAAGGTGCTGATCCTGATCGCCACCGCCATCGCCGCGATCCTGTCGATCGACTACATGCGCGGTGAGTCCCATACCGGCGAATACTACGTGCTGATGCTGTTCGCGGCGCTGGGCATGATGCTGATGGCCTCGGCCAACACCTTCATCATGCTGTACCTGGGCCTGGAGCTGATGGCCCTGTGTATCTATGTGCTCGTCGGCTACCAGCGCGAGGTGCTGCGCTCGGGCGAGGCGGCGCTGAAGTATTTCGTACTGGGATCCCTGGCCTCGGGCCTGCTGCTGTACGGCATCTCCTTCCTGTACGGCGTCACCGGTTCCTTCGATTTCGCCGCGGTCGGCCAGGCGATCGCCGGCACCAACGGCGGCTCGCACACGGCGGTGATGCTCGGCATGGTGTTCATGCTGGCCGGACTGCTGTTCAAGCTGTCGGTGGCGCCGTTCCACATGTGGACGCCGGACGCGTACGAGGGTGCGCCGACGCCGGTGACGGCCTTCATGTCGGTGGCCCCGAAGGTGGCCGGATTCGTGTTGCTGATCCGGGTGCTCGTCAGCGCTCTGCCGGCATTGCAGCACGAATACGTCAGCGTGCTGTCGGCCCTGGCGGTGCTGACGATGGCCGTGGGCAACGTGGCGGCCATCGCGCAGCGCAACATCAAGCGCATGCTGGCCTACTCGACGATCGGACATGTCGGCTTCGTGATGCTCGGTCTGATCGCCGGCGGGGCCGCCGGTTATTCGGGTGTGCTGGTCTACCTGTCGATCTACCTGTTCATGAGCCTCGGGGCCTTCGCCGTCATCACCCTGATGCGGCGCGAGGGCATCCAGGGCGAACTGCTCGACGACTTCGCGGGCCTGGCCAAGGCCCGGCCGGGCTACGGCCTGGCCATGAGCCTGCTGCTGTTCTCCCTGGCCGGCATCCCGTTCCTCGGCGGATTCTGGGCCAAGTACGCGGTGTTCCTTGCCGCCGTCGAGACGGGGCACCTGTATCTGGCCATCATCGGCGTGCTGTTCTCGGTGGTGGGCGCCTACTACTACATCCGGGTGGTCAAATACATCTACTTCGACGAGGAGCGGGTGGCCTTCGATTTCGCCGAGAGCCGGCTGATGCAGGCCACGGTGGCGGTCACCGCCATCGCCGTCGTGGTCATCGGTGTCTACCCCGGACCGCTGATGGCGTTGTGCAAGAGCGTGCTGGTCGGCCTGGTATAGCCTTCCCCCGGCCGGATCGCATCGGGATGCTTGAAACCCGATGCACTTGGCGGTATAAATCGCGCCCTTTCGAAAAGACGGAGTAGAAACGTGAAAGCTGGCATCCATCCCGAATACAAGGCCGCCAAGATCGTCTGTTCTTGCGGCAATAGCATCGAAACGTATTCCACGCGCGGCGATTTCCATGTGGAAATCTGCTCGGCCTGCCATCCGTTCTACACGGGCAAGCAGAAGATCGTGGACACCGAAGGCCGCGTCGAGCGCTTCTACAAGAAATACGGCAAAGGCGCCAAGGCCTGAGCCCATCGAGGTTGATGGACATGTATGCAGTGATTCAGACCGGCGGCAAGCAGTACCGCGTGCAGGAAGGCGATGTCCTGCGCGTGGAGAAGCTGGATGCCGAAGTCGGCAACAAGGTGAACTTCGACCAGGTGCTGATGATCGGCGATGGCGGCGAGGTCAAGGCCGGCAAGGATGCCGAGAAGTTCAAGGTCTCGGGCGTGGTCACCGAACAGGGCAAGGGCAAGAAGGTCGTGATCTTCAAGCGCCGCCGCCGCAAGAATTTCCGCCGCACCAAGGGGCATCGCCAGATGTTCACGGCCGTGCGCATCGAGAAGATTTCCAAGCCGCGGGCTGCCAAGGCGGCGGCCGCAGCCGAAGACAAGGAGTAAGCCATGGCACACAAGAAGGCAGGCGGTTCCTCCAAGAACGGACGCGATTCCAACGCCAAGCGCCTGGGCGTCAAGCGCTACGGCGGCCAGGAGGTTCTGGCCGGCAATATCCTGGTGCGCCAGCGCGGCACCAAGATCCGTGCCGGTGAGAACGTCGGCGTGGGCCGCGACTACACGCTGTTCGCACTGACCGACGGCAAGGTTGAGTTCTTCAACCGGGCCGGCCGCACGCTGGTGCGCGTCGTCAGCTGACCTGCGGTCCCTCATGTTGCGAAAGGGCGTGCTCGTCGCGCCCTTTTCGCTTTTGTATCGATTGTTTACATTCCGCCGACCGGCGATGATGATCTGAATCCATGGTGCGTTTCGTTGACGAAGTGAAGATCGAGGTGCGTGCCGGCCACGGCGGCGCGGGCTCCGCCTCGTTCCGGCGCGAGAAGTTCGTGCCCAAGGGCGGCCCGGACGGCGGCGACGGCGGCCGCGGCGGGCATGTGATCCTCGAGGCGAGCCGCGACCGCAACACGCTGCAGGAGCTGTACCTGCGCAAGCGCATCATCGCCGAAAACGGCAAATCCGGCGCCGGACGCAACCGGCACGGCCGCGATGGCGCAGATATCGTGGTCAAGGTGCCGGTCGGCACCATCGTCAAGGACGAGCAAGGGCATGTGCTGTCCGATCTGGCGGCGGACGGCCGCCAGTGGATCATGGCCAGGGGCGGCCGCGGCGGCCTGGGCAACAGCCATTTCGCCACCAGCGTCAACCGCGCGCCCCGCTACGCCCAGCCGGGCGAGGAGGGCGAGGCCGGCATGCGCTTCCTGGAGCTCAAGTCCATGGCCGACGTCGGCCTGGTGGGGCTGCCCAATGCCGGCAAGTCGACGCTGCTGGCGCACATCTCCAACGCCCGCCCCAAGATCGCCGATTATCCGTTCACGACGCTGGCGCCGATGCTGGGCCAGGTGTTCATGGACGACGGCGACGGCTTCGTCGTCGCCGATATTCCCGGCCTGATCGAGGGTGCGCACGAGGGGCGGGGGCTGGGACACCGCTTCCTGCGCCACATCGAGCGTACGCAGGTGTTGCTGCATCTGGTCGATGCCGCGCCGCCGGACGGCCGGGCGCTGGCCGAGCAGGTGCATGAGGTGGAGGCCGAGCTCAAGGGCTACGGCGACGCGGTGTGGCACAAGCCGCGCCTGCTGGTGATCAACAAGATCGATGCGCTGGGCGAGGATCAGCTGGCCGAGCGCCGGGCCGAGGCGGAGCAGCTGGGCCTGCCCGTGTATGCCGTATCCGCCGTCAGCGGCGACGGCATTCCCCGGCTGCTGCGCGATTTGTACGCGCTGGTGCGCGAGCAGCGGACGCGCCACGCGCCGCTGTCCATGGATACCGAGGAGGATGCGGCATGATCCGCTCGCGCGGGGACATCAAGCAGGTCGGGCGGCTGGTCGTCAAGATCGGCAGCTCGCTGCTGGCCGATGAAAAATCCGGCCTGAAAGCGGACGTCGTCGCCCGCCTCGTCGACGAGGTGGCGGCGCTGATTCGCCGAGGCCTGGACGTGGCCGTGGTGACCTCGGGCGCCGTGGCGCTGGGGCGTGTGCACATGGGCTGGGTGGGGCGTTCGCTGTCGGTGCATGAGAAGCAGGCGGCGGCGGCCATCGGCCAGCCGCTGTTGATGCATGCCTACAGCGAGTCCTTCGCCCGCCACGACCTGGCGGTGGCGCAGCTGCTGCTGACCAAGGACGACCTGCGCAACCGGCGGCGCTACCTGAACGCCAGCAACACCAGCCAGACCCTGTTCTCGGCCGGCGTGGTGCCCATCGTCAACGAAAACGACACCGTGGTGGTGGCGGAGATCAAGTTCGGCGACAACGACACGCTCGGGGCATTGACCAGCCTCGTCGTCGATGCCGACCTGATGGTCATGCTGACCGATGTCGATGGCCTGTACGAGGCCGACCCGGCTGAGCAGGCCTCGGCCCGGCGCATCGGCGAGGTGGCGGCCCTGACGCCGGAGATCCTGGCCATGGCCGGTGACGCCGGCTCGCATTTCGGTACCGGCGGCATGGCCAGCAAGCTGAACGCGGCACGCATGGCCACACGCGGCGGCGTGGCCGCAGCGGTCATCGGCGGCAACCGGCCCGGCGCCCTGGCGCGGCTGCTGGCCGGAGAGGACGAGGGCACGCTGTTCCTGTGCGGCACGGACCGGCAGGCCCGGCGCAAGCACTGGATCGCCGAGCTGTTGGCCCCGGCCGGCATCCTGCGCATCGATGCCGGGGCCGAACGCGCCCTGCTCAGCCAGGGCAGCAGCCTGCTGCCGATCGGCCTGACCGGCGTGGAAGGGGTGTTCGACAAGGGGGAGTGCGTGGAGGTGGTCGGACCGTCCGGCCGTGTCGCGCGCGGGCTTGCCAATTACAACGGCGAGGAGATGCGCCGCCTGATCGGCGTGGCCAGCCAGGATATCGAGGACGTACTCGGCTACCGCGACTTTTCCTCGGTGATCCATCGGGATAACCTCGTGTTGTGCCGGCAGGAGAAGGAAAAAGGAGCATCGGATGAGTGAGGCGAGCATGAGCATGCAGGTGCTGGGCGCCCAGGCGAGGGATGCGGCCAAGCAGATGCGCACGGTGGCGACCCGGGCCAAGAACCGGGCCCTGGAGCTGGCATCCACGGTGCTCCGGCGCGAGACGGGCGAGATCGTCGCCGCCAACGCGCTGGACATGAAGGCGGCCGCGGCGGCCGGCCTGGACGCGGCCATGCAGGACCGCCTGCGCCTGGATGCCGACCGCATCGAGGCCATGGCCGAGGGCCTGGAGCAGGTGGCGGG
>Ga0315540_10000707_pt1 | contig 19087 bp, 16 predicted proteins | sample SalMarSW160110MG_FD_203677 | JGI IMG/M metagenome (GOLD analysis project Ga0315540, IMG submission 203677) | Salt marsh sediment microbial communities from the Plum Island Ecosystem LTER, Massachusetts, United States - Salt Marsh Sediment SW1601-10 ...
GCCGCCGAGGCGGCCGCCGCTGGCCGCGACGTCGACCTGTCGGTGCTCCTGGTGGAGGGCGCCCTGACCGCCCTGCTGAACGGGGACGGCGTGGAACACGACCAGCTCGTCGCGCGGGGGATCCATGAGGCAGCCGGTGAGGCCGATGTCGTTGTTCTCGCCCAGGCTTCGACCGCTCGTGTTCTGCGGGACCTGACCGACCCGCCAGCCGTCCCGGTCCTCGCGAGCCCGTATCTGGCTCTCGCGCAGGTCCGCCGGATCCTGCGAGCCAACACCAACGGCCGTTCCGGCGCGGCCCAGCTAGAGGTGGGATCGTGAAGCTTGCGTTGGCGATCGCGCCGCTCGACGCTCAACCTTCCGCGTTCGTCGTCCTTCGCGATCGACTCGAGACGAGCATCGCCAAGGCTGCCCGGATGGGGTACGACGGCGTGGAGCTGGCGTTGGCCAGGGCCGACGAGATCCATGTGGCACAGATCTGTTCGCTGCTGCAGGAGTACGGCCTCGCCATCCCCACCGTCTCGACCGGACGGGTGTTCGCCGAGGGCCGCGTCTGGCTGACAAACCCGGATCGGGCGATCCGCGAGCGCGCGGTCGGGACGCTGAAGGGCCTGATCGACACGGCGGCCGGGATCGGTGCAACACGCCTCAACGTCGGTCGAGTGCGCGGTTTCGTCGCCGACGACGAGGAGCGCGATGTCGCGGAGGCACGGTTCTTCGAAGCCATCAGCGAGTGCGCGCGCCATGCCGCAGCCTGCGGCATCACCATCGTCGTCGAGCCGGTCAATCGATACGAGATCAACTACATCAACAGTGTCTGGCCTGAGGGGGTCGACGTCGTATCGCGGCTGGGCATGGACAACGTCAAGCTGATGCCCGACGTGTTCCACATGAACATCGAGGACGCCTCGATCGCTGGCAGTCTCAGGGCGGCCGGCTCACACGTCGGTTACGTCCACCTCGCCGACAGCAACCGCTGGGCCCCGGGCCAGGGACATACCGACTTCCGCGCCATCCTCGAGGCGCTCGAGAGCATCGGCTACGACGACTGGGCGGCCGTCGAGATCCTGCCCTACCCGTCCGCTGACGAGGCGGCGCAGCAGGCAGTGGACTACCTCCGGCCCTTGATCGCCGGCCGAACCCCGACGGCGGCCTCCTGACGGGCCCTTGCATCACCTTGACCGCGAGGCCGCACGCGGTAAACTGGTGCACCGGTAGACCAACCAACGAGGCACGGGGCTCTCGGAATGGGTGAGACGGTCATGCATCAGCACACGGACGAGCTGGCGGCCGAGATCGCCACCACCGCCCAGAAGCTGCGGATCGATGTGCTCGAGCTGGTGCATCAGGCGGGCACCGGTCATCTCGGCGGCAGCTTCTCGGCCGCCGAGATCGTCGCCTCGCTGTTCTTCCATCACCTGAGACTTGATCCCTCGCGCCCCTCGTGGCCGGATCGGGATCGCTTCCTGCTGTCCAAGGGCCACATCGCCCCGCTGCTCTACGCGACGCTCGCCCGCCGAGGGTTCATCGAGCCGCAGGAGCTCGCCACGTTCCGCCACTTCCCCACCCGGCTCGAAGGTCATCCCGATCGCAAGCTGCCCGGGGTGGAGATGGTCGCGGGCCCGCTCGGTCATGGGATCGCCGTCGGGACGGGCCTCGCGTGGGCCCTGTCGCGCAACGACGACAAGCCGTCGGCAGCGACGGCGCCGTCAGCTCGATCGGCACGTGCCCGCGTGTACGTGCTGCTCGGTGACGGCGAGCTCGATGCGGGCATCGTGTGGGAGGGCGTGATGGCGGCGGCGAAGTACCGCCTCGGCAATCTGACGGCGATCGTCGACGCGAACGGCATCCAGCAGACCGGAGCGACGGCTGACGTCATGCCGACGGAGCCGCTGAGCGACAAGTGGCGGGCGTTCGGCTGGCACGTCCAGGAGGTCCACGGCCACAACGTGCGCGAGGTTCTCGACGCGCTCGACCGGTCCGACGAGATCCACGCCAGGCCGTCCGTGATCATCGCCCGCACGACGAAGGGCAAGGGCGTGAGCTTCATGGAGTACGACCATCGCTGGCACGGCGCCAACCCCGATCAGACGCAGTACGAGCTGGCCCTCGCCGAGCTGCGCCGGGGGATCGCCGCATGACCACCCTCAGCCCGATGCGGCAGGCCTACGGCTCGGCGCTGGTCGAGCTCGGTGCGGCGCGACCCGACGTCGTCGTCCTGTCGGCCGACGTCTCGAACTCCGATTTCAGCTGGATGTTCGCGGACGCATATCCAGACCGGTTCATCAACGTCGGGATCGCCGAGCAGTCACTGGTGGACGTGGCGGCCGGGATCGCCTACGCGGGCCTGGTGCCGTTCGCGAACACGTTCGCCTTCCTGTTCGCGACCCGGGCCGTCGAGGCGGTCAGGACGCACTGCTGCTACGGCGGAGCGAACGTCAAGCTCATGGGCGCCTACGCGGGCGTGTCGGACTCGTTCGACGGGCCGACGCATCACGCCATCACCGACATCGCGATCCTGCGCGCATTGCCGAACATGACAGTCGTGTCACCCGCGGACCCGATCTCGATCGCCAAGCTGCTGCCCCAGATCGCCAGTTGGCCCGGGCCGGTCTACGTCCGCCTCAACCGCAACGAGGTGCCGATCCTGTTCGATGAGCGGTACGCACCGGAGATCGGCCACGCCATCGTGCACCGCCAGGGAGCAGACGTGACGCTGATCGGAACCGGCATCATGCTCAGCCGGAGCCTCGATGCAGCGGATGTCCTCGCCGGACGCGGGATCGATGCGCGCGTGGTCGAGGTCCACACGATCAAGCCGCTCGACGCGGCGACGATCGTCACCGCGGCGAGCGAGACCGGGGCGATCGTGACCGCGGAGGAGCACAGCATCGTCGGCGGTCTCGGTGGCGCGGTGGTGGAGGCCCTGGCCGACGCGTGCCCGGTGCCCGTCGAGCGTGTCGGGATCGCCGACGCGTTCGCCACATCGGGCCCATACGCAGACCTGCTCGAGCACCTGGGTCTGACGACCGGCGCGATCGTGGACGCCGCCGTCCGCGCGCTCGCCCTCAAGTCACGGCAATCGGCGGGCGGGTCACCCACGGCAACGCCCTCAGTCAGATGACGGCCATCTGTCGCGCGTTGCGAGCCGGTCGGCAGAAGGGTGCACGGCGGCCCAACTTGTATCATGTGTACCGGTCGACCAATCATGCTGGACGGCCAGGTGGCCGCCCACCTCATGTCGAGGGAGAGGCGCGATGACAGCTGCGACGCGTTCGATGTCCACCTCTGAGCGACTTGCCGGTCGCGCGCTCGAGGTCATGCCGGGCCCCCATAGCAACCTGCCCGGGTATGAGCTGTTCCGCCCGATCTGGATCGAGCGCGGCGAGGGCGCACATCTGTGGGACGCGGACGGCAACGAGTATCTGGACTACATGTGCGGCCTGGGCGCCGGCACCATGGGCTACGGCAACCGGGCCGTGCTCGACGCGGTCCACGCGCAGCTCGACCGGCTGCCTTACCTGGATGCGGCGCGACGCAATCCCGGCGAGATCGCGCTCGCCGAGAAGATCATCCAGCACATCCCCAGCGCCGAGAAGGTCCGCTATCTGTTGTCGGGCACCGAGGCGGTGCAGCTCGTGCTCCGGCTCGCGCGCGCCTACACCGGGCGGAACCTCTTCATCCGCTTCGACGGCCACTACCACGGTTGGGTGGACAACGTGTTCGGCGGCGGCGTTGATCCCAACCCCGACGGCCCCCCGCACGCCCTCTACCTGGACGACGACCTGTTCTCCTCCAAGGGCCGCGACGTCGCGTCGGAGAAGCAGTCGCTCAAGCTCCCATGGAACGACATCGAGGTCCTGGAGCGGACGCTCGAGCGGTATGGGGATCAGGTCGCCCTGATCATCATGGAGGCGATCAACGCGAACGGTGGCTCGTGCTACCCGAAGCCCGGCTACCTGGAGCGGGTTCGTGAGCTGTGCGATGAGTACGGCATCGTGCTGTGCTTCGACGAGATCATCACCGGCTTCCGGGTCGGGCTCAACGGCGCGCAGGGCCTGCTCGGCATCACCCCGGACCTGACCACGCTGGGCAAGGGCGTCGCGGGCGGGACACCGATCTCGGTCGTGGCGGGGAAGGCCGAGATCATGGATCTGTGTGCCGACCGCAAGGTGGTGGGCGCCGGCACCTTCAACGGCTACCCGCTGGGCGTCGCCGCGGCGCTGGCCACCATCTCCTACGTCGAGCGGGACGACGGCGCTTTCTTCCGCAACATGGCGGCCGTCCAGGCCCGGCTCGTCGCCGGCCAGCGCGAGATCGCGGCTCGGCGGGGGCTCCGGATGCTGATCCAGGATTGCCCGGGCGTGATGATGTTCTACCCGGCCGACCTCGACCGAGCCTGGACCATCGGCGAGTGGTACACGATCGCCGATCACGCCAAGGGCGAGCGCATCCGGTCGCTGCTGTTCGAGCGTGGCGTGCTGACCCTGTTCCGCGGCCGCTGGTTCTTCTCGGGTGCCCACACCAACGAAGACATCGATCGGACGCTGGAGATCCTCGACGGCGTGATGGCCGATCTCTAGGACCTCGGCCAACCTTCTCGAACCAATACCCCGTGGGATTCGGGGCAAGGAGGCAACCGATATGGCGGACACCGTGGCCGCGCAGCCGACCTTTCATCCGGAGCTCATGCCGCCGCCTCCGGATGAGCTGATCATCTACGTCAACGGCGAGTTCCTGCCCGATAGCCAGGCGAAGATCTCCACCCTCGACCACGCGTTCATGTACGGCGACGGCTGCTTCGACGCATGGTGTGGCCGAAACGGCTTCATCTACGAGCTCGACGCCCACCTCGATCGTCTGTACCGATCCGTCGAGGGGCTCAAGATCCGCACCCTGCGCATGCCCAAGGAGCGGATGCGCGAGCTGATCATCGAGACCGTCCACCGCAACAGCGTTGCGGACATGTACATCAAGGTGATGGTCACCCGCGGCATCAGTCCGCACCCAGTGATCGACCCGCGCAAGTGCGGTGACGCGACCGTCGTGATCTACGCCCGGCCGCAGCAGTACGAGGTCACCCCCGAGAAGCTCCTGGCGGGGATCAAGATCAAGGTCCTCGCCCTGCGCAAGCTCTCGCACGAGGGCCTGGAGCCGCAGATCAAGAGCCTCAACTACCTCAACAACGTGCTCGGCAAGCTCGAGGCCTGGGACGCCGGCTACGACGAGGGCATGTTCCTTGACGATCGCGGCTACGCGTGCGAATGCCCCGGCTTCAACATCTCGGCGATCAAGGGCGACACGCTGTTCACTCCGTCGCGTGGGATCCTCGTCGGAATCACCCGCAACACGGTGATGGAGATGGCCCACGCCGACGGCATGAACGTTGAGACGGGCTTCTACACGACGTTCGACTTCACCAGCGCCGACGAGGTGATGATGACCAACACCGTGGCCGGGATCTCCCCGGTGACCAACATCGACGGCTGGAAGATCGGGGACGGCAAGCCAGGCCGCAAGACGATGGAATGGCAGGACCGGTACATGGGCTGGCTCGCGTCCGGTCGCCACGGTACGCAGGTTTTCCCGGAGGCCTGGAAGTAGGCGCTGGCAAGCAGGACGGAGAGCGGGGCGTCGTCGGTGCCTCGCTCTCGCATGGAGGATCCATGCCCGAGATCGCGGGGTCGATGGCGGAGCCCAGCGGGCCGGTCGGGGACCACCCGGCCCCGGTACCGCAATCGACCGGGTTGTGGCAGCCCTTCCGGACGAATCCGCGCACCCGGGTGGATTGCCTGCCGTTCCATACCGGCTATGCCGAATTGCTTCACAACACCGAGACGCTGTCGTACCTGCTGCGGAGCTACACCGTCTGGGAGATGACGTGCGGCGCGCTCGGCCATCCGGGCGGGAGCTTCTCGGAGACCGAGTTGCTGTCCGTGCTCTACAGCTACGTCCTGCGCTTCGATCCCGCCGAGCCGACCTGGCCGATGCGCGACGTGTTCTACCTTTCGAAGGCCCATGCGTGTCCCGCGCTGTACTCGGCCCTCGCGCTGTTCGGCTACCTCCCGCTCGAGCAGCTCAGGTACTACGGCCGCTGGGATTCGGGGCTCGAGTCACACCCCGATTCGACGATGACGCCCGGGATCGAGGTCAGCGGCGGATCGCTCGGACAGATCCCGGGCGTCGCCGTCGGCCGGGCGCTGGGCATCCGGCTCAACGGCCCGGACCACAACGACCGCATGGTCTACACGCTGCTCGGCGACGGCGAATGCCAGGAAGGCGGCGTCTGGGAGGCGTTCATGGCTGCCGGGCACTACAAGCTCGACAACCTCGTGTTCATCATTGACTACAACAAGGTCGAGGCCAAGGGGTTCATCAGCCAGGAGATGGGCCTGGAGCCGCTCGCGGACAAGCTGCGCGCGTTCAACCTCGATGTCCACGAGACGCGCAACGGCCACGACGTCGCCGAGCTCATCGACCTGTTCACCTCACTCGGCTCCCAGCGACGCGGCAAGCCGGTCGCGATCATCCTCAACACCGTCAAGGGAAAGAAGATCCGGGACGCCCAGCACAACCCGAACTGGCACACCTCGGCGCCCCGTGGCGTCGCTGCCGCCGGCCTGTGGATCGACGAGCTGTGGGAAGCCGACGGTCGGCGCCTGGGCATCCCACCGTCTTTCGTCGCGGCGCTCAAGCGGGCGATCGAGATCGTGCCACCCGTCCACGATCCGGTCGACCCCATCACCGACCGGCAGCAGTAGGAGCGGTCGAGATGGCGCAGTTCATCCTGCCGGATCGCTCCCAGACCAAGGAGATGCGCTACCAGATGGGGTACGCCCTGTCGGACCTGGCGCAGGAGCACCCGAACATCGTCGCGCTCGACGCCGACCTGCGCAGCTCGACGGGCCTCCACATCTTCGAGCACTTCCATCCGGCCAAGGTCATCAAGGCCGGCATCGCCGAGCAGAACCTGATCACCATGGCCGGCGGTCTCTCGCAGGAGGGCTACATCCCGTTCCCCTGCACGTTCGACGCGTTCAGTCGTCGGTTCCTCGATCAGCTGTACGTGACCGTCGCCTACAGCAACCTCAACGTCAAGGTGCTCGGCGCCTACGTCGGCCTGTTCACGGGCAAGGCGGGGGCGACCCATCAGAGCGACAAGGAGCTGGGAATCCTGCTGCGGGTGCCGCGCCTTACCATCCTCGAGCCGGGCTGCAACCTCGAGATGCGCCAGGCGCTGCGGATCGCGGTCGACACTCCGGGGCCGTTCTATCTCCGGATCGTCCGGTGCGAGGTCGAGGAGAACGAGATCTTCGACGGCTACCAGCTCCGGCTTGGAGCCGGCGTGACGGTCTCGGGCGACACCGCCGACATCGGTCTCCTCTCGACCGGGTTCATGGTGCACACGGCGCGCCTGGCGGCTGACAAGCTCCGCGCCCAGGGAATCCGGGTCCGCCACGACCATCACCCCAGTCTCAAACCGTTCGACCGAGCGCTCGTGTACGACATGGCGGGTCGCGTATCGGCGCTCATCACGCTCGAGAACCACTGCACCAGCGGCGGCCTGCATTCGCTGGTGGCCGAGACCCTCGTCGCCCGTGGCATCGGCGTGCCGGTCGGCGCGATCGGCAGCGATCCCGACGATTTCATCCACACCGGGCACGTCAACGATCTGCTGTGGCGGTACCGGATGTCATCCGACGACGTGGTCGCCATGGCACTCGAGCTCCTCCACGACCCAGCCCCGGCCGCCTGATGTCCCACGATCCGTCATCCGACACCGCTCGCGCGGCCGATCTCCGACCGCTCAGCCCGGTCCGGCGGGTCGTGGCCCGCCGGATGACGGAAGCATGGCAGACGATCCCGGCCGTGACCCTACAGCGCTCGGTCGCCTTCGGCGCCCTGCTCGAGCTGCGCGGCCGGCTGGCGGACGGGGAGCGAAAGCCGGCGATCGACACCCTGCTGGCCAGGATCGTGGCCCTCGCGCTCACGGAGCACGACCGACTCAACGGCTCATGGCGGGAGGAGTCCCGCGCCGTGCTCGTGCATCCGGAGCGCAACGTGGCGATCGCCGTCGACACACCGCGCGGCCTCACGATCGTGGTGCTCGGACGGGCCGACGCGCGAACGATCCCAGATCTCGATGCCGACCTTCGGGCCATGGTGCTTCGGGCCCGTGACGGCCGCTCCCTCCCGGCCGACGTCGAGGGGGCGACGTTCACCATCACCAACCTTGGCGCGCTGGGTGTCGAGGCGTTCAACCCGATCATCACGCCGCCACAATGCGCCGTGCTGGGGGTCGGCGCGCTACATGCGACCGCGGCCGGATCCGACCAGGTCACGTTGTCGCTGACCTTCGATCATCGGGTGGTCGACGGTGCCGACGCGGCGCGGTTCCTGGCTCGGGTCGTCGAGCTCATCGCGACCCCCAACACCTGGTTCGGCCGAGATGGCGCGCGATCAGCATAGGCGCCATCAGGCCGCGCCCAGGTTGGATGGGCTGACGCCTGACGCTTGATCGGGGGCGGAACGATGTACACTGGTCCACTGGTCATTGGTCAACCTGTCGACCACTAGCGGTCGGGGCAATGGACGCGCTCGCAGGGGTCGGCAGCCATAATCGTTGGGCCCCTGCTTCAAGGCCCTAGTTCAGGGAGGACGCGCGGTGGATACACTGACCCGGCCCACAGCGACAGAGCTCTATGCCGCGGCAGCGACCGACACCGCCAGGTACGAGACGCTCAAGGACGTGGTCGACGAATGCATCGACCTGTCGCTGAACTACCGGGGATCGGGTCATCCGGGTGGCTCCCGCTCGAAAGTCCACTTGCTGCTGGCGACCCTGCTGTCAGGGGCGATGCGCTGGGACATCCAACGACCGTGGCGTCGGTTCGGAGACCGGTTTGTGCTCTCGGCGGGTCACACCGTGCCGCTGGTGTATGCGACGCTCGCGGTGCTCAATGAGGCCCTCCGCGCCCGGTACGAGCTTGACGGCGACGAGCGCTTCGCCTTCCCTGACGACGGCCGCTGGGCGCTCACCTGGGAGGACCTGCTCACGCTCCGCCGCCGGGGCGGCCTGCCGGGCCACGCGGAGATGGCCGGCAAGACGCTGTTCCTCAAGTCGAACACCGGCCCGTCCGGTCACGGCATGCCCCCGGCCGCCGGCGAGGCGCTGGCCCTCAAGCTCGCCGGATGCGAGGAGGTCAAGGTCTTCGCCGTCGAGGGCGAGGGCGGCCTGACGCCCGGGGCGACACACGAGACGCTCAACTCGGCCTGGGGCCTCGGCCTCTCCAACCTGGTCTTCCTGGTCGACTGGAACGACTTCGGGATCGACGAGCGGACGGCGTCATCGGTCGTCTACGGGACGCCGGACGACTGGTTCCGGCCCCACGGCTGGCGGGTGGTCGGCACGGACGACGGCATGAGTTGGGAACCCGTCCTGCGGACCGTGCTCGAGGCCGCACGGGGCGACAATCCCGATCGGACACCCACCGTCGCGTGGGTCAAGACGCGGAAGGGCCGCGGGTACGGCAAGGTCGACGCCAAGAGCCACGGTGCGCCGCACGCGGCCAACAGTCCCGAGTTCTGGGCGGTCCGAAAGGCATTCATGGAGCGGCGCGGCGTGACCTACGAGGGCGTCGATGCGCCCGTGCCCGACGAGCCCGGCGCCAGGGACGCCCAGGCGAGCGCCAATCTGCGGACGGCCATGGGCGTGCTCCGGCGCGACCCCGAGCTCGTACGCTGGCTGTCGGATCGCCTGGTGGACATCGCCGCCTCGGTGCCCGACGCGATCGAGGGCTTCAACCTCGGGCCGACGGCCGACGGCCGTCGGCGCCTGTTCGACGACCCGGCCATCTACGACTACCGCCGGTACCCGGCCGAGATGTACAAGTCGCCGGGCGAGAAGGCACCCAACCGCGCGGCCCTGGGCGCCTGGGGGTCGTGGGTCAACGCGTATGCCAGGAAGACCTACGGACGACCCCTGTTCGTGGTCGCCTCGGCCGACCTTGCCGAGTCCACCAACATCGCCGGGTTCGGCAAGCCCTGGGGCGATCTGCCCGGATGGGGCTGGTACGAGCGCGACGCCAACCCGCGGGGTGCCGTTCTGCCGCAGGAGATCACGGAGTTCGCGAACGCCGGGATCCTGGCGGGCATGGCGAGCGTGAACCTGGCCGACGACCCGTTCAACGAGTTCGAAGGCTTCTGGGGCGCCTGCTCGACCTATGGCTCGTTCTCCTACCTCAAGTACGGTCCGTTGCGCCTGTTCAGCCAGATGGCCCAGGATGCCGACCTCAAGCTCGGCAAGGTCGTCTACGTCGCCGGTCACTCGGGACCGGAGACGGCCGAGGATTCGCGAACGCACTTCGGCGTGTTCAGCCCCGGCGTCACCCAGTTGTTTCCCGACGGGCTCGTCATCGACCTCCACCCCTGGGAGTACAACGAGGTCCCGGTTGTTCTCGGCGCCGCGCTCGCCGCATCCGCACCGATCATCGCCCTCCACCTGACGCGACCGCCGATCGAGATCCCGGATCGCGCCGCCCTGGGCATGCCGTCGCACTTCGAGGCCGCCAGGGGGGCGTACGTCCTGCGCGACTTCCGGCCCGATCGACCGAAGCAGGGGACCGTGTTCGTTCGAGGCACCGCCCCGACCGCGAACCTGGTCAGCATCCTCCCCGCGCTCGACGACGCGGGTATCAACGTCAAGATCGTCGCCGCGATCAGCCCGCAGCTGTTCCAACTCCAGTCCGCCGAATACCAGGCGTCAACCGTCTCGGACGTCGATCGCTCGGATGCCATGGTGATCACCAACGGGGCGTTCAAGCTGATGCGCGACTGGGCCGAGGGTCCGCTCGTGCGCGAGTACTCGCTGTCCGCCGACTGGGACAATCGATGGCGAACCGGCGGCGCCCTCGACGAGGTGATCGAGGAGGCGCATCTCGATCCCGGGCACATCTTCGAGGCGCTCGAGCGGTTCGCTCGGGATCGCGACCAGCGGCTCCGCCGGCTCCAGGCGACGGTCGACGCGGTGCGCGCCCGCTGACGCGGCGAGGGGTGGGCGATGCGCTTCGATGCGAACCTGTCGATCCTGTTCCCGGACCTGCCGCTGCTCGCCCGTCCGGCGGCAGCGGCCGAGCTCGGCTTCGACGCCGTCGAGCTGTGGTGGCCGTTCGAGAAGGACGTGCCTGCTGCCTCAGAGGTGGATCACCTGGTCGAGGCCATCGAATCGGCGGGCCAGGAGCTCGTCGCCATGAACCTGACCTCTGGCAGCGGATCCTCGGGCGAGCACGGCCTCCTGGCCCTGCCTGACCAGCGAGCGCGGTTCCAGGACAACCTCGGTGCCGCGATCGAGCTCTGCCGCCGGACCGGATGCCGGGCGCTGAATGCCCTGTACGGCAACCTTCCCAACGACGTCCCGGCGGCGAGACTGGACGAGACGGCCATCGAGAACCTCGCGTACGCTGCTCAGGCCGCGAGGGCGCACGGCGTGATCGTCGTCATCGAGGCGCTCAACCGGATGGACTTCCCGAGCTACGGGCTGCATCGGATCGAGGATGCCGTGCGCCTGTCCGACCGAGTTCGAGCCGAGACCGGGCAGGACGTACGGCTCCTGTTCGACCTATATCATGTCCAGCGCGCGGAGGGGGATCTGATCAGGCGCATGGAAACCCTCTGGGGCCGGTTCGGGCACGTGCAGATCGCCGACGTCCCGGGGCGCCAGCACCCGGGTACAGGAGAGATCGCGTGGGAACGCGTGCTGCCGGCACTCGGGGCGTTCGGTTACGATGGATTCATCGGGCTCGAGTACCGCCCATCGGCGAACGTCGACGAAACCTTCGGCTGGCTTCCGCCTGAGCGACGCCGCTGCCGAGATGTCGACCCAGGTCAAGGCGGGCAACCGACTCCTGAGGTCCTCTCTCATCCGCCATCATGAGATGAACTCTGACGAGGATTGACGCGATGTCTGCGATCTTGCCCGAACTCGAACCCATCGACCTCCGCTCACGTGAGCCGCTGACGTCCGAGATCACAAGGCGGCTGCTCGATTACCTGCTGTCGGGCACGATCCAGCCGGGCGAGCGGATGCCCTCCGAACGGAAGCTCGCCGAGGCCCTGGGGGTCGGCCGATCGATCGTCCGGCAGGCGCTCAAATCGCTGACCGTGCTCGGGCTGCTCGAGGTCCGCCAGGGCGACGGGACCTACTTGCGGCGGATGGACTCGCCGTTCCTGCCGCTCGCGATCGAGTGGGGCCTGCTGCTGGGCGCCAAGCACGCCAGCGACCTGGTCGAGACCCGTCACTACCTCGAGGTCGTGGTCGCTGGGCTGGCCGCCGAGCGCCGTGACGAGGCCACCCTGGCCGAGATGCGCCGCACCGCGGCCGCGATGTCCTCGACCAGCGATCAAGACGAGTTCATCGCAGCGGATTTGGCATTCCACACGGCGATGGCCGAGGCGGCCGGGAACCAGACCCTGCTCCAGATCATGTCCAGCATCCGAACGCTGCTCCAGGTCTGGATTAGCCGCGTGGTCCGCAACAACCCTGAGCCCGCCGAGACGACTCACGAGCATCAGGCCGTGCTGCGTGCCATCGAGGACCGCGATCCCGCGGCGGCGCGCGAGGCCATGGAAGGCCATATGGCACATGCGACCCTGCGCCTGCAACGAACGCTCGACGAGCATCATTGGCCCGCCGAACAGGGGAGCTGACTGTCCTCCCGCGTCCGCAAGCCCGGGCTAGCGATCCATGACGTTGACAGCGTGTTGCCCGAGCGGTACGGTGGTTGACCGGTAGGCCAGTCGTCCTGGCCGTGGACGTGCGTCGGAGAGCCGGACCACGGACGGCCGCCCGAAACGACAGTTGGAAAGGGGTGAGCCGATGGCCGATGGGCTGGGACGCCTGACCGGGAAGCGGGCGATGGTCACTGGTGCGGGCACCGGGATCGGTCGCGCGACCGCCATCCTGTACGCCCGGGAGGGTGCCAGCGTTGGGCTGATCGGGAGGCGCAAGGAGGTTCTGCGCGAGACCGAGGAGGCCATCCGTTCCGAGGGCGGTGAGTGCCTCGTGCTGCCGTGCGACGTGTCGAAGGAGGCCGAGATCGAGCACGCATACGCGGAGCTCGTGGGTCGGTGGGGCGGCCTGGAGGTGCTGTGCGCCGTCGCCGGAATCGAGCCGTTCGGCGGGCCGCAGGGAACGACCGATGACCGCATCGACCGGCTCGACCTCAAGATCTGGCAGCAGATCATCGACATCAACCTGACCGGCATGTTCCTGACCTGCAAGCACGCGATCAGGGCGATGCTCGCGGGGGGCGGTGGCGCGATCGTGGTCACCGGCTCGCCGACCGGGCTGTACGGATTCGCCCTCGGCGAGGACGCCTACAGCGCGAGCAAAGCCGGCTGCCACGGCCTGGCCCGCGTGATCGCCAACGAGTACGCGCGCGACAACATCCGGATCAATGTCTGCGTACCCGGCTTCATCGACACCCCGATCAACGCGCCGCTGTTCGCCGATCCGCGGGCAGTCGAGCAGCTGTGCCAGACCATCCCCATGCGGCGTCCGGGTCAACCGGAGGAAGTGGCGACGATGAACCTGTGGCTGGTCTCACCCGAAGCGTCCTACGCATCGGGCGGCGTGTTCATCATCGACGGGGGGCAGACGTCCGTTTGACGGCGTCGGTCCGCCGACGCGGCGGCGCCGCGCCGCTCGCGGCGGAGAGGTATGCGAGATGCTGCAGCGGCTGGCCTATTCCAAGTTCGCCATTGCGAACGTCGAGCTCGACAAGCTCGACGCGACCGAGCTCGAGCCATATCCGACTCGGCCGGAGTCGAGATTCCGATGGCGCATCCTGTTCAGCGAGGAAGCCTGCCAGGCGGCGGTCGAGGACTGGTTCAAGGGCAGCAACATCGAGTGGACCTACTGGGTCGACGCCCTGTTCTACGTCTTCTCGGGGGAAGCCGAGATCACGTTGTGGCAGCCGCCGAACTGGGACGAGAAGACGGTGGCCGTGGCGAGGGCCGGCGACGTGTTCATCTGCCCGCGCGGCGCCCGGGCGTGGTTCCGGGTCCTGTCCGACGAGCCGTTCCGTCATCTCGTGTTCGACATCCCGAACCCGGGGTTCGACGTCGAGACGCCGCCAGCGGCCGCCGAGCGCCAGGGTGCGCCGGCCGGCGCACCTGCGTTGGACCCGGCCTGAGGGTGTGGCCGTGGCGGCCGAATCTGCGAGCCAGACGGGCGACGATGGTTGCGCGCCCGACGCCGGCTCGGCAACGAGCGCCGCTAGACAGGCGCCCGGACGGATAACCGTCGCGGGGTAGCGGACTGGGAGAGGATCGAGGCCGGTTCGGGCTCCCGCGGCTGGCCGTGCTGACTCAGTGCTTCGCGAGTCCTCGATCCGCTGCGCCCTGGATGCCCGCGAGATCCCACAGCACGTGATCCGGCAGCGGGTCGAGGCTGTGCCCCGGAAGCAACCGACGTGCGTTTGTCCCGGGCGGCCTGAACATCAGCTTCCTTCCGGCCCGCGCGTGGGTCGGACGAGCCACCCGTCCGAAACATAGCGACCGGTTGACCAGTGCTGGAATCCGAGAGTAGACTTTGGAGCACCGGTCGACCGGTTAGCAGTACGGCGGCCACGCACCTTCGGGACGGCCGGAGTCGCTGGCCCTCCTCACCGCCAGGCCGGACGACGGATCGACCACGGCGGGTGACCCCGCCTCCTCCGGGCAACCCGCTGTGGCCGATCCACCTCTACCCTCGATGCGTGGGCGATGCGCCGCTCGCCGCCTGATCCCTGCGATTGACTGTTGGCCCAAGGGGTCGACGCTGGGCCCGGCCACGCAGGCGGCAGCGTACCCGCGTGAACGTCGGCAGCCATGCGCGAAGTACCTCGTCGGGCTGGGGCCGGCCAGATCGCGGCTGAACCGCAGCTCGGTTACGCGTCAGGTCGCGCTGGCGTGTGTTGCGCTACTTGAGCGCGCCGGCAGCGATCGCCCGAACCAGGTAGCGCTGGAAGATCAGGTACACGCCGACCATCGGCAGCGAGGCGAGCAGCAGGCCGGCGACCAGCGCGGGGTAGTTGAAGAAGAAGCGGCCCTGCAGCTGCAGGAGCCCGGGCGTCAGCGTCTTCACCCTGTCGGGCTGGAGAAGCAGCAGCGCGAACACGAACTCGTTCCACACGTACAGGACGTTGAAGATGATGATCGTGACGATGGCCGGGATCGAGAGCGGCGCCATGATCTTGATGAAGATCGAGTGGACGCTCGCCCCATCGACGCGGGCGGCCTCGAGCAGCTCGTCCGGTACGGCGCGGAAGAAGGCGGTCATGAGGTACGCGTTGAACGGCAGGTTCAGCGCCGAATACAGGAGCACAACCGACCAGTACGTGTTGATCAGATGCAGATCGACCATCTCGACGTAGATCGGCACCATCAGGAGCAGGGGTGGGATGGCCATCCAGGCCAGCACGAAGAAGAAGACCGGCGTGCTCCCTCGCCAGCGGAGCTTGGAAAACGAGTAGCCGGCCGTGGCCGCCAGCGCAACCGACAGCACGATCGTGGCCGTGGTCACGATGAGCGAGTTGAGCACATACCCGCCGTTGTTTGTCGCGCCCCATGCGGTCGCGAACGGATCGAGACTGAGCGCCGACGGCAGCGCGAGCTTGCTGGCCGCCCACTCCTCGGGCGTCTTGAACGCATTGACGGCCATGAAGTAGATGGGGAAGACCGATGACAGGCCGAGCAGCACCATGCCGAAGATGAGGGCGCCATTGCCTGGGACGGAGAGGAAGCGACGGGCACGGGCTCCCAATCCCGCATATGGCGGCCGAGCCTGCGGCGCCGAGGGCGTGCTCGGTCGGCCGTCGGGAGCGGCCATCGCGCCAGGCACCGGGTCGGAACGACTCATTCCTTACCGCCAGTCAGCGCCCGGATGTAGAAGTAGCCGAGGCCCGAGATGATGAGCGTGAGCCCGAAGCCCATGGCGCTCGCGTACCCCATCCTCTGGAACGTGAACGCATTGTTGTAGATGAGGAACTCCGTCACGTAGGTATCGAACCCAGGTCCGCCGTTCGTGATCGTGTAGATGTAGGTGAACATGTAGGCGAAGGCGGTGATGGTATTGGTGATGAGAACGATCTCCATGACCCGCCGGAGCCCGGGCACGTAGACGTACCGGAGGACCTGCCAGCGTCCCGCGCCGTCGATCTTCGCAGCGTCAGGCAGGTCGGGTTCGATGCCGCTCATTCCCGCCAGATACATGACGACGTTGTAGCCGAAGTTCGCCCACACGACGATCAGGAGGATGGCCGGGATCGACGTCTGGGGTCTCAGCAGCCAATCCTGGGCGAAGCCCTGGAGCCCGAGCGAGTTGAGCCCCTCGTTCAACGGTCCATTGACGTTGAGGATGATCTTCGCAAGCAGGCCGACGACGACCGTCGAATAGACCGCCGGAATGAAGTACGTCCATCGGTAGAACCGCCAGCCCGCGATCCGCTCGTTGATGAGGAACGCGAGAACCAGCGGCACCGTCAGCTGGATCGGGACTGAGACCGCGAACAGGAAGTTGTTCCGCAGCGCGGTGAAGAACTGGGGGTCCTGGAGCAGGTACTGGAAGTTGGTGAGCCCAATCCAGGTCGGCTCCGAGTAGCCGTTCCATCGCGTGAACGCGTGGTAGGCGATGCTGACGGCCGGATAGCCGATGAACACGACCACCGTGAGGACGGCCGGCAACGCATAGAGCGGCCCCCACCACGCCTCGGCGCGGCGGGGGCTGCTGCGAGCGATGGAAAGCGACGGGCGGGTCACGTAGCTACGGTTTGCCGCCCTGCTGATCGACGTACTGCTGGACTGCCGCCATCGCCTGCTCGGCCGTCTCTTGACCCGCGAATGCGAGCTGGAGGTGCTTGTACAGGAACAGCGCCGTCGACTGCGACATGACGATGTCCATCTCGGGCAGCGTTGCGTTCTGGATCAACTGAAACGCTTCCTTGACGTGAACGTCGTCGATGTTGCCCTGGGCAGCGATGTTGCACGGCGGCGAGCCCAGGAGGCTGATCATCGAGTTGCCGGCGGTCTCGTCGGAGAACATCTTGATCAGCTCCCACGCTAGATCGGGGTTCTTGGCCCCGGCGGGGATCATCCAGTCGTCACCCGACGAGCCGATGACGCCACTCGAGAGAGGACCGTTCCCGGAGCGTGGCAACTTTGTCACGCCGATCTTGTCGTAGATCGACTTGAAGTACGGCAGGAACTGCGGCTGACCCTCGAACATCGAGCCCTTTTCGCTCGTGAACAGGTCGGCCGAGTGGAGCTGCTCAAGCGTAGATGCGTCGTTATTCACGCAATTGTGGGTCCGCATCTCGAGGATCGGCTTCAGTGCGTCGACCCACTTTGGGTCGGTGAACTTGAGCTGGCCTTGCTCGAACTTCTGAACGTCGCCCGGCTCCCAGTAGGAGATGATGTTGTCAACGAGCAGGTTGACGGTCGTGTAGCCGTCCTGATCCCCGTAGACGAAGGGCACGATGCCCTGGGCATCAAGCTTGGTGCAGTCAGCGTACAGCTCATCATAGGTGGTGGGAGGTGCTGCGATCCCGGCCTTTGCCAGCAGATCCTTGTTGTAGTACATGAGGAACGAGTACGCGTCGCTCGGGACAGCGTAGATCGTCCCTTGACCGCCCTGGCAGTCGTAGTCCTGGCAGGACAGGTCCCACAGCGACATCGAGTCGTAGAAGCCAGGGGTGGCGTCGACGTACGAGTTGAGAGGCATCAAGCCCGACTGGTACGCCAGCGTGTACGAGCCCGAATACAGCATCATGACATCGGGCACGTTGTGCGCCGCGAGGGCTGCCTGGACCTGTGCCGCCAGCTGGTCGTTGTTGGAGGGCAGCAGGCTGATGTTGACGTCTGACCCCGGGAAGGCTGCCTTGAAGCGCGCGATCTGCTGATCCACCCAATTGCGCGCGTCCGAGCCAGGCGTGGCCGTAGTCAGGATGCCGCCCAGCCACAGCTCGAGCGTGGCCGGCGCAATCGTCGGCGACGGCGCGGCTGTGGCAGCCTCGCTTCCGGACGGGGTGGCCGCTGCCGGAGTGGCGGTGGGGGCGGGCGAGGGCGTCGCTGACGCCGAGCATGCTCCAGCCATGATGACGGTGGCGATCAGTAAGGCACCGAACCGACCACTCGATCCGGCACGGTGAGTCTGGAGTCCAAGCATTCAGCTCCTCCTGCGTCCCGTGACCAAGAGTCCACGCGCTGAGACGGAGGACGCGCCCCAAGGAGGGAAGGTGGACCGGTCAACCAGTCGAACCATAGCCAGCGGCACAGCCGTTGTCAATCGGCGTTCCTGACATCCTGCATGCGTGCCGTCACCCGGTTTCGGAGAGCGTCGATCTCCGCCGTGCCCTGCAGCGCGCGCATCTCCAGGTCGTATGTTCGAGACTCGCCCGGGTCCAGCTCGATCAGCTCTCCGCGCTCCCGCGCGTCCCATCGCCCGGCGTCGCGGTTGGTCGACGGCTCGAGCGCGACGGTGTAGGTGTCCTCGCCCATCATCCGCCACGCCTGATGACGTGGCAGCTGATCGCGGCGATACCGCTGGGCAACACCGATTCCGCGGACCGCGTTGATCACGCCGCATTCCACCCAGCCGGCGTCATCCGCGATCATCTCGTGCTCGTAGCAGGCCTCGGTGAAGCCAGGGGTCGGGTCGGTCAGGAGGCGGTAATCGTCGACGGCGGCGGCATAGGTCGACGAGTAGCCAACAGACGGGACGACGATCTCGGCTCCCGCGTCCACGATCGGCCAGCCGATGTTGCAGTGATAGAGGTACATGTGCGGCGTCCGCGCGTGACCGACGTTCTCGACCGTGTCGTGGATGCGCAGCGAACGGCCGCCGAGGTCAGCCTCGATCCGACGCCGGAGCAGCAGGTGCTCCTGGAACACCGCGGCCTGCAGAACCTCGCCCTCGGCCCACAGGACGCACTGGTCTCCGTCCCATTGCTCTCCGTAGCCGACGAGGCGAGCCGGCAGGCCGCCGACGCGACCGTGCAGTCCGAACGACTGGCGCTCCAGGAAGTGCGGCTGGCTGAACTGGGCAGCGGTGTCC
>Ga0315540_10000711_pt1 | contig 19009 bp, 16 predicted proteins | sample SalMarSW160110MG_FD_203677 | JGI IMG/M metagenome (GOLD analysis project Ga0315540, IMG submission 203677) | Salt marsh sediment microbial communities from the Plum Island Ecosystem LTER, Massachusetts, United States - Salt Marsh Sediment SW1601-10 ...
CTGGCAAGCGGCGGGATCGACTGCTCGCGGATATGGGCGAAGAGGCTCGCCAGGATCTGCTCGCCCTTCTGGTGGTGCCAGGCGTTGAACCAGACCGGGCGGAAACGCTTGTCCATCAGGTCCTGCCGCAGCAGGTTCATGAGGGAGGTCTTGCCGCTGCCCCAGTCGCCGGTCACCGCAACGGTCAGCGGCGCCTCCGTGTGGCGGTTGCGCAGGAACTCGGACAGGCTGGCGGCGATGACGCCCAGGTCCAGGGCGTCCGCCTCGCCCTTGTCGCGCAGGGGCCGGTCGGAGGCCAGCAGGTCGGCCACGCCGCGCTCGGTGACCTCGGGCCTTTGGGGCCAAGCGGAGAAGACGAGCAGGGCGATGCTCAGCAGGCAGGCGCCCCAGTACCAGGGGGCTGGGCCGATGGAGTAGGGCGCGAGTGGGGATTTCCAGGTCGCGCCTCCGTCACTGGTATTGAGAATGGTTCCTTCATCCCCTACCACCCAGCCGGTCTGGGCGTCGAGGAAATGCGCTGCGGTAAGCAAAGCCTTGGTGCTACTAGCCTGCGGCTTCCAGGTCGTGCCCCCGTCACCGGTCTTGAGAATGGTTCCTTCATCCCCTACCACCCAGCCGGTCTGGGCGTCCAGGAACTGCACTGCATTAAGCACTGTGTTGGTGCCGCTGGCCTGCGGGACCCAGGTCGCTCCCCCGTCGTCGCTTCTGAGGATGGTCCCGTCTCCCCCCACCGTCCAGCCGCTCCAGGCATTGAAGAACTGCACGGCATAAAGCGAAGCCTCGGTGCTGCTGTCCTGCGGCACCCAGGTTGCGCCGCCGTCGATGGTCTTGAGGATGGTTCCTTCATCCCCAACCACCCAGCCGGTTTGAGCGTCTGGAAACTGCACCCCGTAGAGCAAGGACTTGGTGCCACGGGTTTGTGGTACCCAGGTTGCGCCCCCGTCGGTGGTCTTGAGAATGGTTCCCTCGGACCCTGCTGCCCAGCCGATTTTGGCGTCGCGGAACTGCACCGCATAAAACGAAGCCTCGGTACTGCTGTCCTGCGGCACCCAGGTTGCGCCGCCGTCGATGGTATTGAGGATGGTACGCTCGTCCCCTACCGCCCAGCCGGTTTGGGCGTCGCGAAACTGCACTGCGGAAAGCCAAGCGCTCGTGCCGCTGGCTTGAGGCTCCCAGGTCGCTCCGCCGTGGACTGTCTTGAGAATGGTGCCCCCATCTCCCACCGCCCAGCCGATCTGAGTGTCGAGGAACTGAAGCGCGGAAAGCGAAGTCTGTGTGCCGCTGGCCTGGGGCTCCCAGATTGCCCCGCCGTCGACTGTCTTGAGGATGGTTCCCGCACGTCCCACTGTCCAGCCGGTCTGGACGTCCACGAACTGCACCGCGGTAAGCCAAGACTTGGTGCCGCTAGACTGCGGTAGCCACGTTGCGCCTCCGTCGGAGGTCTTGAGGATGGTTCCCGACTCCCCCACTGCCCAGCCGGTCTGGGCATCGAGGAACTGTACCGCGGAAAGCGACTGGTCGTTGCCGCTTGTCTGCGGGGTCCAGCGCATGCCCTTGTCCGTGGTCTTGAGGATGGTTCCGTTCGCCCCCACCGCCCAGCCGGTCTGAGCATCGAGGAAGTCGACCGCATTCAGGCCAGGCGGCATGACCGTCGTTTCCGCCGGGGTCTGTCCTCGCCCTGATTGGCTCATTGCATCGGTCGGTTCGCTACCTATGGGTTCTGAACCGATCCCGCTAGCCGATGGAGATGGCAACGCATCCAGCAGCACGCGAGTCTGATTGCTAATCAGTCCGTCGGCGGCGAACCCCTTGTCACGCTGAAAGGCGGCAACCGCCGGGGCCATCCCCTTGTCATTGGTCTCCGGATCCGCGGGAGCTTCCCCGGTCTCGTAGCCGGCCTCTCTCAATGCACTTCGCCACCTGGGAACCTCGGGGCTGGATTGGCCGGGTTTCAGGGCGGCCGATATCGGCGCTTGGACTGGCGTCTGCGTCGGGGCGGCCTGCCCGGCAGTTGCGGTGGGAATCAGCTCCATGCGATCCCACAGGTCGCGTGGCCCGCAAGTCGGCTGTGTGTCTTTCGGTGCCCAAGTGCCCTGGGCCTCCCAGCAGCGTCCGCCATCCGGGCTGTGCAGGATGGCCCCGCCGTCGCCCACCACCCAGAGATTGGTCTGGCCGTCTTCGCCGACCTTGACCTCCAGGTCGTTCAAATGGGTGGTGATCGAGGGCAACCGGGTAAAGGCGTTGGTCTCGGTGGGATAGAGGAAGCGGTCCAGGCCGACCTCGGGCCTGAAGGGATTCGGATAGACCGGCTGCAGCAAGGCAATTGCCGTGGCGGCGGCGAACAAGACGACCGCAAGCCAGGCGGCGATCTTCTTGGCAAGGAGCATGGGGCGGGGCCTCTTCCGTTGGCTTTCCTTTTTCTCTAACCCAGTTTACCGCGATCGAGCCGGCGGTCGTAGGATGCACTGAGCGCAGCGATGCGCATCGCTCAGGCTACCGGACGCGTCGATACCCCGTCGTCCCGGCTTGGATGCTGGGACCCAGTGCCATGGATGGTAAGCTCGATCATCCAACCAACGCCGAAATCAGCAAACCGGGGCCATCCGACATGGAACGGAAGCCCGCCGTTTATATCCTGGCCAGCAGGCGTAACGGCACCCTTTACGTCGGAGTCACCGGCAACCTGGTGAAACGTGTCTGGGAGCACAAGAAGGACTTGGTTGATGGCTTTACGAAGAAGTATGCAGTCCATCTTCTCGTGTATTACGAGCTCTTCGACACCGTGACCGAGGCCATCACCCGCGAGAAGCAAATGAAGCGATGGCATCGTGCGTGGAAGCTCAGGGTCGTCGAAGTGATGAATCCAACCTGGAGGGATCTGTGGGAGGATTTCGATGCAACCGACTAGCGCTTTCCCGGTGATTGGCCTTTTTCGGTAAATGCCACACGCGTTCGAGTCGCGGGATCGCAGAGCCATCCGTGGCTCCTGGGTCCCGGCATCCGAGCCGGGACGACGGTTGGCGTCAGTGACATCCGTTGCCAGCATTGACCACGGTAACCTCGAGTGGTTGCTCGCACGCAAGCTCGAGGTCTCCGAGCTTCTCGCGTTGATCAGGTGCATCATCGACACCCACCAAGGCGTCCCCGGCAAGAGCCTGCCCATCGACGCGCTTGAGCCGCAAGCAGCTGCGGCGACTATCGGTCGCCGGGATTCAGTGGGACGGACAGTAAGCTCGCTTTTCCCCTCGCCTCCTGATTGACTAGGAGGCTGTCCGACTTAGATCGCGAGTCTGGGCGCTCCGCCTGCCGGTGATAGGAAAGAGACAGCGATCTAGGCGTAGCGGATGAATTTCGGGGCCATTTTCCATGAAAACGCGCGATCTTGCCGCTTTCTTCAACCATTAAGCGCAAAAAGGCGCTTCAGATTCCATCCGATACATACTAAAGCCCACTCGCCCTGCACAGCGCGCAGGCCGCGCAGCAGGAATTGGCGGAATCCCTGCACGTGCTTGATGATGCCAAAGACGGTTTCGACTGTGGATTTGCGCTTGGCGTAGAGTGCCCTTCCGGCCTTCGTGCGCAGACGGTGCTCCATGGCTTGGACCGGGCCGGGATGCTTCGGCGGGGCCGGATCATCGGCGAAACGCTCGGCCAACGGCAGATTGTGCCCATCGCGATTGGGAGGAATCAGCGGTTCGATACCGACTGCTTGGCAGCTTTCGATGTTGGCCTCGCTGTGGTAACCGGTGTCGGCCAACAGCACCGCGACCTCACCGAGCTGCTCGGGAAGTGAACCCAGCCTCTCCACTGCCGGGGCGACTTCTTGCTTGTCGTTGGTGTGCTGGGTGACGTGTTCTTCGACGATCAGATGGGTGGCGATGTCGACGCCGGCTTGTGCATTGTAGGTCTGCTCGAATCCCCCGCTGGCGGTGGGCATAATGCGCGATTCTTCGTCCGTGAGGTTGACTTGGTCTTTGGCTCGCGCACCAGGCGTTGGTGCCTTGGGCTCTTGTCCGCGTGGCTTCTTGCCGGTCTCGTTCTCATAGGCCTCGCGCTTGGCCCGTTTGCGCTCGTACTCGGCTTGTTCGCGCTCAAAACGCTCCTGTGCCCGGGCGGCGATTTCCTCCTTGGCCGCGGCGATAACTTCTAAGCGCTGCTCGCGCCGCTCCAACTCCAGCGGAATATCCATCTGCTCAGGCAGTGCCTTGCTGTCGGCCTGCTCGGCTAAACGCATCAGCTCGGCCACTTCTTCCTTGAGCTGGGCCTCGATGCGGTTGGCATGCTCCCAGCTCAGCGCCTTGTGCTTACTGGCGTTGGCCTCGATCTTGGTCCCGTCCAGGCTGACCGTGCCCAGCTTCAACACCCCCATCGCCTGGGCAATCAGCAAGATCTCAACGAACAAGGCTTCGAGCTCACCAAGGAAGCGCTTTCGGAAATCGGCGATGGTGCGATGATCCGGATGGGTGTTGGCACAGATGAAACGAAAGGCGATCGAATCATAGCTCGCTTGTGCCAGCTTGCGGCTGGAGAGCACCCCCGTGGCGTATCCGTAGAACAACAGTGCCACCAGCATCGCCGGGTGGTACGGCTTGGAGCCAGTGCCGCAATAGGCCGCGACCAAGTGGCTCAAATCAAGCTGATCGACGATCTCAACGACGAACCGCGCTAAGTGCTTCTCCGGCACGTATTCCTGTACGCTCGGGGGAAACAAGGCCGGTGTGTCTCGATCCACCGCCACAAACTCGACCGCCATGCTGCTCATCTCCAGCTTCGGGTTGATGAGAACAATTGTACCCGGGGTGTGGGGCATAAGTCGGACAGACTCCTAGACTGGATCCTTTCGCAGCTGTTTGCATCGATTGTAAATCAGATTGACAGATTATGCAACAGAGCCTAGCTTTTCGAGCATGATCCCACGCAAGCTGGAATCCAGGCTATCGGAGCTGGCGGGCTACTATCCGGTGGTCGCCGTGACCGGACCTCGCCAGTCCGGCAAGACCACGCTCTGCCGGATGGTCTTTCCGGACAAACCCTATGTTTCGCTGGAGGCGCTGGACATGCGGGAATTCGTGCGGACCGATCCGCGCGGGTTTCTTTCCGAGTACGGCTCCGGCGCGATCCTCGACGAGATCCAGCAGGCACCGGAGCTGCTCAGCTACCTGCAGGGGGAGGTCGACGCGCGGCCCGAGCCGGGCCGATTCATCCTCACGGGCTCACAGCACCTGGGGCTGTCGCAATCCGTTGCCCAGTCGCTTGCCGGGCGCTGCGGGATCCTGGTGCTTTTGCCTCCGAGCCTGGACGAGCTGCGCGGCTTTGCGAGCGCGCCTGACGATCTCTTTCGGCTTCTGTGGCAGGGGGCCTACCCGAGGATCTACGATCGCGCTATCCCCGCACACCAGTGGCTGGCGGATTACCTGGCCACCTATGTCCAGCGCGATGTGCGCCAGATCGTCAACGTGGGGGATCTCCAGACCTTTTCCGCGTTTCTCAAGCTCTGCGCCGGTCGGGTCGCGCAGGAAATCAACCTGAGCGCCCTGGGCGGGGATGCGGGGGTTTCCCATAACACGGCTCGCGCCTGGCTGTCGGTCCTGGAGACGAGCTTCGTTATCCACCGCCTTCCCGCTTGGCACGCCAACATCCGCAAGCAGTTGGTCAAGGCGCCGAAGCTGCATTTCTTCGACAGCGGGCTGCTGTGCCATCTGTTGGGCATCCGCGCACCGGAGCAGCTTCGCCTTCACCCGCTGCGGGGAGCCATCTTCGAGAGCTGGGTGGTCGCCGAGATCTTCAAGGCCCATGCTCACAAAGGCATCGCGTCCGACCTGTTCCACTACCGTGAGACGCGGGGCGTCGAGGTCGACCTGCTCATCGACCGCGGTGACCGCTTCGACACCGTAGAGATCAAGTCCGGTGAGACGATCTCTGCCGACTTCTTCAAGAACCTGCACCGTTTCTCGGAGCGTCTGGGGGAGTCGCATGCTGCCCGGATCGGGGAACGCTACCTGGTCTACGGGGGCGAGGCGTCACAGAAACGGTCGCAGGCCCGGGTCCTGTCATGGCGCGATGTCCAGAGGATTCCTGCGAACAGCGATTGATCCGTACCGGTCGTTTCGACGCTACCTCCCCGCTGCGCGCCGGGATCAGCAGGATGCACCTGCGTGTCGCTGTTGCGACAGCCGGATCCGGCCGGATCTGTCACGAACCCAACATTCTCACCCCATCGCCGTGCCCAATCGATTGAAAAGCATTCCGAAATGCATGCATTTCGGATCAGGCACGGCATTTGCCTTTCCACTTCCGGGGATCGTTGCAAGTCACTGTGAGTGTTTTCCGCCGAATTCCCGATACCCCTTGGAGGCCGGTGAATGCATCTGAAAGTCCTGAGTCGAGATAACCCGGTTGCCTTGGACGCCGAGAGCGGCTGTCCGTCGGGTGGCTGCGGCGGAGCCGGCGATGCGCTGTCCGGCCTTTCGGAGGTGATCCGCGAGAAGGTTCGGGATCATCCCTGCTACTCGGAAGAGGCGCACCACCATTACGCGCGTATGCATGTGGCCGTAGCCCCCGCATGCAACATCCAGTGTCATTACTGTAACCGCAAGTACGACTGCTCCAACGAGTCGCGTCCGGGGGTGGTGTCGGAGCTGCTGTCACCGGAGCAGGCAGTGAAAAAGGTCAAGGCGGTTGCCGCCGAGATCCCGCAACTGTCGGTGGTCGGCATCGCGGGTCCGGGGGATCCCCTCGCGAATCCCGAGCGTACGCTTGCGACCTTCCGCGAGCTGTCGGAAAAGGCCCCGGACATCAAGCTCTGCGTCTCCACCAACGGGCTGGCGCTGCCGGGGTTGGTGGGCGAGCTGTGCTGGTACGACATCGGCCACGTGACCATCACCATCAATTGCCTGGACCCGCAGATCGGGGCGCGGATCTATCCCTGGATCTTCTGGAATCACCGGCGGATCAAGGGGGTCAAGGCTGCCGAAATCCTCATTGCGCAGCAGCTCGAGGGGCTGGAGATGCTCGTGGAGCGAGGTGTCCTGGTGAAGGTGAACTCGGTGGTGATCCCCGGGGTCAACGACGGGCACCTCGAAGAGGTCTCCAGGGTCGTCAAGGAAAAAGGCGCCTTTGTACACAATCTGATGCCTCTCATCGCCGAGCCGGAGCACGGCACCTTCTACGGCCTGATGGGGCAGCGCGGACCGTCCGACGATGAGCTCCGCGCATTGCAGGACAAGTGCGCCTGGGACATGCGCCTGATGCGCCACTGCCGCCAGTGCCGGGCGGATGCGGTGGGCATGCTGGGCGAGGACCGGGGCGACGAGTTCAGGCTCGATAAGCTCGACGACCTGGCTGTCGACTACGAAAAGGCCATGGTGGAGCGCAGGCAGGTCCATGCGGCCATCGAGGCCGGACGGGCGGCGCAAAGGAAGGGACTCGGTGAGAGCTTCGTGTCCTTGTCCCAGCTCGAGCGAAGGGCAAAGCCTGCAATGCGCCCGGTCCTGATGGCGGTCGCCTCCGAAGGAGGGGACCTGATCGACCAGCACTTCGGCCAGGCGCGCGAGCTCCTGATCTACGAGGTGACCGCCCGGGAGGTGCGTCTGGTCGGCCGCCGCGAAGTGGATCGCTACTGTTCCGGGGAGGACACCTGTGGAGACGGTGAGCCCCTTCTGCGAAAGACCATCCGTGCCCTCGAGGGCTGCGAGGCGGTGCTCTGCTCCAAGATCGGCTATGAGCCATGGGGCCTCTTGGAGGATGCCGGCATTCTACCCAACGGGGAGCATGCCATGAAGCCGATCGACGAGGCTTTGGCCATCGTCTACCGGGAGATGGCCGCGGACGGGCGGCTGGATCCGCCGGCGTCATCCGAGCAGCGTTTGACGGCTTGAGGAGGGCTTTGCCAATGGCATTCCAGATCGTCGAGGGCTGCGTGAGCTGTTGGGCCTGCCTTCCCCTGTGCCCGAGTGGGGCCATCTACGAGGCCCGTCCGCACTTCCTGGTCGAGGTGGCCAAGTGCACAGAATGCGAGGGGGACTACGCCGATCCCCAGTGCGCGAGCATCTGCCCGGTGGAAGGGGCCATCCTGAACGGGCTCAGGCTCGCTGCCAATCCGCCCGGATCCCTTACCGGAATCCCACCGGAGCGCGTGGCGGAGGCCATGGCGGAGATTCAGGCCCGTTAGCCGGGGGTAAACCATGTTTTCGACGCAAGCCCGGACCTCGGCAAAGGCGCCGCTTCACAAGGGTCTCAGTGGGACCCCTCGCCCCGGGCCCGTGGAGATCGCGCCGGGTGTGCACTGGGTCGGCGCCCTGGACCCGACGCTGCGTACCTTCGACATCATCCTGAGCACGGCGAACGGGACGACCTACAACTCCTACGCCATTCGGGGGAGCAAGGGGCTAGCCGTGATCGATACGGTCAAGCAGGAGCTTGCGGGAGAGTTCTTCGAGCGGCTCGAGGCCATCGGGAGCTACGACGAGATCCGGGTGATCGCGCTCAACCACCTGGAGCCGGACCACAGTGGGGCGTTGCCCGAGTTGATGCGGAGAGCCCCCGGTGCCAAGCTCTACATCTCGACCCGCGCCGGTTCCATGCTCAAGGCCCTCCTCAAGCCGAAGGAGGGGGATCGCCCTTTCGAATTCATCCGGGTGACCACCGGAGATGAGATCGACCTCGGCGGCCGCACCCTGCGCTTCCTGCATACCCCCTTTCTTCACTGGCCGGATACCCAGTGCACCTATCTGGTCGAGGAGCAGGTGCTCTTCTCGGGGGACGTGTTCGGCAGCCACTATTGCGATACCCGGCTATTCAACGACCAGGTCGGGGATTTTCGCTTTTCCTTCGAGTACTACTACGCGCACATCATGCGGCCCTTCAAGCGGCATGTGATGGACGCCCTTCAGCTGATCGAGCCCCTCGCGCTCAGAACCGTCGCCCCGGCCCACGGTCCCATCCTACGGGACCGCCCGCGGCGCTACGTGACCCACTATCGCGAGCTGTCCACCTCGAGCCTGATCGACGAGATCGACCGGTCGGGAACGAGTCTGGCCGTCTTCTACATGAGCGCATACGGCAGCACGGCGCGCATGGCCGAGGCCGTTTGCGCCGGGGCCGAGGAGCGCGGCGGGGTGCGGGTATCGCTCTACGACCTGGAGGGCGGCGAGATCGAGCCCTTCGTCGATCTGATCGAAGAGGCGGACGCGCTCGCCTTCGGCTCCCCGACCATCAATGGGGACGCCGTCAAGCCGATATGGGATCTGCTGTCTTCGCTCGCGGTGGTGAATCTGAAGGGGAAGGTGGGCGCGGCCTTCGGCTCCTACGGGTGGAGTGGGGAGGCGGTTCGAATGATCGAAGACCGCATGCGCGGTCTCAAGATGCAGATCCCCGTCAAGGGGCTTCGGGTAAAGCTGATTCCGACGGAAGACGAGTTGGAAGAGTGCCGCGCGTTCGGGCGCCAGCTCGCCGGGGCCTTACTTGGTGAGAAACGCGAGGCCGGTGTGATCGAATTCGCCGATCTCGTGTGATCCGGACCGAAAGGTCTCGACAAACAGGCAGTCAGGAGCTTGAAGTTATGGCGAAAGCAAAAATCACGTTCGAAGACATCGAACAGACCGTGAACGTCCCGGCAGGCACCCGTGTAATCGAGATCTCCGAGAAGATCGGAGCGGGCATCATCTACGGCTGCCGGGAGGGCGACTGCGGGACCTGCATGATGCACGTCACGGACGGATGGAACAACCTCACGGAGCCCTCGGTATTGGAGGAGAAGGTGCTGCGCGAGAATATGGCCAGCCGCCACGATCGCCTGGCCTGTCAGGCGCAGATTCTCGGTGACTGCAAGGTCAAGCCCGCCTGATTCCGACCCGGAGAGACAAGATGGCCCTCATAACCTTTTCCAACCCAGAGTACAAAGACAAGACGGTCTATGCCGTCGCGGGAAGCCACACGGAGACCGTCCTCAAGCTTGCCAAGGAGCACAAGGTGCCGGTCAATTTCGACTGCCAGGACGGTGAATGCGGAAACTGCCTGGTACGGGTGACCAGCGTCGACGGCAAGGAGCGTATGGGCGGGCCCCTGACCGAAAAGGAGAAGACGGTCCTGCGTCAGCTGGGCAAGATCACCCAGGAAGAGCTGGAGCAGATGATCGTCGACGACCTGCCGAGCGAGTGGCGCTTGGCCTGTCAGATGATCGTCCGCGACGAAGACCTGCTCGTCGAGTTCTGATCATGAGCGTCCTGGCGGCTCCCGCCGCCGTCGCTCCCGAGCCCGTGCTGTATCGAAGCCTGATGGCTCGGGCGACGGGCGATGGTAACGATCATGTGCTCGCCTGCATGATCACCAGCTGGCAGGCCGGAGAGGGCGCTCTACCCGATTGGCTGGGGCTGTCACCCGCCGCCTTCCGTTGCCTGATGGAGCACCACTTCGGGGGTGCGCACGGGGAAGTCCTCGTGCCCATGGGGCGTACCCTGCCGGAGGATCGCCGGGACGAGATCGATGAGCTCGTGCGGTTGATGCTGATCGACAGGTCAGGGGAGTCTCCGTCCGAGGTCTGGATGGCCCATATCATCGCAGCGGGCTGTCTGGCGCCCGACCATCTGTGGCATGATCTGGGTCTGCGGTCGCGGAAGGATCTGACCGTATTGATGCGCAGAAACTTTCCGCCCCTTGCAGCGCGCAATTGCAAGGACATGAAGTGGAAGCGCTTCATCTACCGGGAGCTCTGCGAGGCGGAGGGCATCTATACATGCCGTGCACCTTCCTGCGAGATCTGTACCGACTATCATGTTTGCTTTGGACCCTAGGATCGAGCTGACGTCTTTCCTCGCCCAGGGCTATGGGGGCAACAGCCTGAAGTCCCGAGTCGCTGGCGCCTATCTGGGGCTCGCCGTCGGCGACGCCCTCGGGGCGACGCTGGAGTTTCTCACACCGCGGGAGATCCGCGATCTCCATGGAGTACATCGCGACATTACAGGCGGGGGTTGGCTGCATCTGCGCAAGGGACAGGTCACGGACGACACCGAGATGTCGCTGGCATTGGGACGCAGTATCCTGGATGCGGGCAGGGTCGATCCGCATTCGGTCGCCGAGTACTTCAGCGCCTGGATGCGCACCAAACCGGTGGATATCGGAAACACGGTACGCCGCGGCATCGTCCACTACCGTCAAACGGGTGAGCCTCGGGTTCCCGAGAACGAGCACGACGCCGGCAATGGCGGCTGTATGCGCTGCCTGCCGGTGGCCCTAGCCTATCTGGGGGCCGGTGACGTTGCCCTCGCTGATGCGAGCCGGCTTCAATGCCATGTCACCCATAACAACTTGCTCGCCGACCAGGGTACCCTGACCATAATCCGCATGGTCCAGTCCGCGCTGCTCATCGGGGAGCGCAAGGAGCTCAAGCAACTTGCGGACGACCTGGTTGCCGCGGACAGGCGCTTCGCCTACGAGCGCAATCGCCTCGACAATCCCTCCGGCTATATCGTCGACACCCTGCGCGTCGTCTTCCAATCCCTGTTCGCGACGGACGGGTTCGAGGGTGCGTTGGTGGACGTTGTCAACCGCGGAGGCGATTCGGATACCACAGGGGCCATTCTCGGCATGATTGCCGGTGCGCTATATGGACTCGGATCCATCCCCACGCGCTGGTTGTCCGCGTTGGATGAGGATCTTACTGCAACGATTCTGGAGCAGGCGCAGGAACTGCTGCGTCTTTCACCTTTCTGTCGGGGTGTTTGCTGAGTGCCTCCCGTGTCGCGCCGATCACCACGCGGGACCTTGATCGGCGCGACTGCGGGAAGGTCTACTTGTAAGCACCTACACCGCAGAAGAACCCCTCGTTGTTCTTCAGAATGTAGCTGGTCTTCTCCTTGATTTCCTCGCTACCCGGATAGGGCCACTTGTAGTCGACCCAGCCGGCGCCGGGGCCGGTGGATACCGCGATCATATCCTGGAACAGGAGGTCTCCGTATTTGTTGAAATCCTTCAGGTTCTTCCCGACCAGCTCCGGCTTCTTGGCGTGGGAGAGCATCACGCCTTCGTTGTCCATACAGAAGACATAGAGGTCCTTTTCCTGAAACCCGCCGTTGGGATCGGCGAAGGCCGCGAATGCCTTCTCGCTGCCCATCTCGTTGACGGCGGTCTGAGCCTTCTCGCTCATCACCTTCGCTTCGTCCGGAGTGGCCATTTCTCCGGCGATGGCCAGCGACATCAACCCGACACCCAGAATGGCGACGATCATCTTTTTCATGGTGGTTCTCCTCTGGCGGTTCTCGTTATGCGGGAGGGCGAACCTTAGGCGATTTCTGTCAAAAAAGATACCAGCCTGCTTGTCTTTTCGCCCGTCTTCCGCGTCGCGACAACAGTTACATAGCCCTGCTATGCGCCTGTTGTCGCTCCTTAGAAGACGAACGAAAATCCTACGCATCCTGGTATATTTTTTCCGGCAATCGCCTTAGACCAATCAGTATCCCTGGTCCAGGATGCGCGAATCCTGTCTCGGAAAATTCAAGCGCGCTCGCTCAGGGAGATCCATCGCGATACCCGCGGGATTTTCCTCACTTGTGATAGCATCGTGATTCGTCCGGTCGAGCCTTCTCGGCTCTGTGCCTGTCGAGATCCCTGAAGGAGCCCCCACCATGTCTGAGCTCTTGTCCTCGGCGCTCAATCGAGTGCTCCTCGCACTTAATCGAGCGCGCCCCGCACTTAATCGAGTGCTCCTCGCGCTTACCGCCTTCTGGCACATCCTCGTCGATGCCCGATTCGCTGCAACGGTCGTCGAGGTCATGGCGGATGCCGAGACCGGCTCGTCAGATACCCCGGGCGGGGAGCCGGCCCGACTGCGCAAGGCCGAGCCCAACTCGGGACTTCAGCTGCTCGGTCTGCTGCAGCAGCAAGGGCGCTTCATCGACTTCCTCGAAGAGGACGTCGGGGCCTATTCGGACGCCGAGGTAGGGGCGGCGGCACGGGTCGTCCACGAGGGTTGCAAGAAGACCCTGATGCAACACTTCAGTATCGAGTCGGTGCGCGCCGAGGCGGAGGGGGCGCGCGTGACCATCCCTGCGGGCTTCGACTCGTCGGCGGTACGGCTCACGGGCAACCTCGTGGGCCAAGCGCCCTTCACCGGCAGCCTGACCCATCGGGGTTGGCGGGTCACCGAGGTCAGGCTGCCGCAGGTCGCATCCGGTCACGACCTGGCCATCGTCGCACCGGCGGAGGTTGAGTTGTGAGCGACGCACGCTACGCCGTTGGCATCGATCTGGGGACCACCCATTGTGCCCTCTCCTACGTGGATCTGGGCAAGAGCGAGCGCGAGGAGGCCGTTCAGGATCTGATGCTGGTGCCCCAGTTGACGGGCCCCGGCTCCGTCGAGGCGTTGCCCCTGCTGCCCTCCTTTCTCTATCTTCCCCATCCCGACGAGTTTCCCGCTGCCGACCTGACGCTCCCCTGGACCGGCAGCGAAGGGCCGATCCTGGGCGAGATGGCTCGCAACACCGGGGCACAGACTCCGATCCGTCTCGTCTCCAGCGCCAAGAGCTGGCTCTGCCATCCGGGAGTCGATCGGCGCGCCGCGATCCTCCCGCCGGGGGCACCCGAGGAGCAGGTGTCGCGCCTCTCCCCCTACGAGGCATCACTGCGGTATCTCGCGCACCTGCGCGATGCCTGGAACCACGAGCACCCCTACGACAGCCTTGCGGCCCAGGAGGTCACAGTTACCGTGCCCGCCTCCTTCGACCCCGCTGCCCGGGAGCTGACGGCCGAGGCCGCGCAGGCCGTCGGGCTCGGGCACCTGGTGCTGCTCGAGGAGCCCCAGGCTGCCCTCTACAGCTGGATTCACGACAGCGCAGGGCGATGGCGGAAGCAGGTGCACGTGGGAGACATCATCCTGGTGATCGACGTCGGCGGCGGCACCACGGACCTGTCCCTGATCGCGGTCACCGAGCGCGAAGGCGCGCTGGAGCTCAATCGAGTCGCCGTTGGAGAGCACATCCTGCTGGGCGGCGACAACATGGACCTGGCGCTCGCCCATGTGGTCAACGCCAAGCTCACGGCAGCGGGGAAATCCTTGGATCCCTGGCAGATTCAGGCCCTGACCCACGGCTGCCGGCACGCCAAGGAGGCCCTGCTGGCGGACCCGACCCTGGAAGTGGTTCCCCTCGTGGTGCCCAGCCGAGGCGCGCGCCTCATCGGCGGGAGCATCCGCACCGAGCTTACCCGCGAGGAGGTGACCCGGACCCTGGTGGATGGCTTTTTCCCGCAGGTTCCGGTGAACGCTCGGCCCGCCGGTCGCTCCCGCACAGCACTGACCAAGCTCGGGCTGCCCTACGCCCAAGACCCGGCGGTTACCCGCCATCTGGCTGCCTTCCTCGGGATGCAGATCGGTGCCACCGAGCACCTGCCGGGCTTCGAGGCCGAGGGTGCCGGCAGCTTTCTGCACCCTACGGCCGTTCTCTTCAACGGTGGAGTCTTCAAGGCAGGCCTGCTCGCCGAGCGGATAACGCAGGTGGTCAACGACTGGCTCGCCTCCGACGATGCACCGCCCGCCCGCCTTCTCGAGGGCGGCGATCTGGACCTGGCGGTGGCACGTGGTGCCTCCTATTACGGCTATGTCCGGCGCGGCGGCGGCGTCAGGATCCGCGGCGGCACCGCCCGCTCCTACTACGTGGGTGTGGAAAGCGCGATGCCCGCGGTGCCGGGACTGGAGCCGCCCATCCATGCCCTGTGTCTGGCTCCCTTCGGGATGGAGGAAGGCACCCAAGCCAACATCCCGCCCCAGGAGTTCGGCCTGGTTGTCGGAGAGCCGGTGCGGTTTCGCTTCTTCGGCTCCTCGGTGCGCCGCGATGATCCGGTGGGCGTGCTGCTCGAGGATTGGTCCGAGCTCGAGATCGAAGAGCTCGAGGAGATCGAGGCCAACCTGCCTGCCGAGGAGCGCACGCCGGGGGAGGTGGTCCCGGTCTTCCTGCGTGCCTCCGTCACGGAGGTGGGCACCCTGCTGCTGGAGGCAATGCCCCGCGACGGCCCCGAGCACTGGAAGGTCGAGTTCAACGTGCGTAGCACAGCGGACGAGTGAGCTCTAAGCGCTCTCCGGATGCCCCTGTGCCGGTGATCTGATCGATTCTTTGTCATCCGCGCCAAGTCTTACACCAAGTACCGGCGCCGCTACTCGCATCCGGCGGACAAATCCGGTGGTGTGCGATGCGATCAGAGCATTGTGCTGACGGGGAGCAAGTCGGCACGGGATTACCCCCAGCCGTTGCGTCGCGTCAAATATCACGATGCGCCCACTGGCAAGACATTCAACTTCTTGACCAACAACTTTGCCATTCCGGCACAGACGGTAGCCGACCTGTATCGATACCGCTGGCAGGTCGAGCTGTTCTTCAAATGGATCAAGCAGCACCTACGCATCAAGTCGTTTTTCGGAACCTCCGAGAACGCGGTGAAAAGTCAGATCTGGATCGCGATCTCCGTGTACGTTCTCGTGGCCATCATCAAGAAACGCCTCAATATCGACGCCGATCTCTACACAATGTTACAGATACTGAGCCTGACCTTGTTCGAGCGCACCACATTAAATCAGATACTTACGGATGCCTCAGGGGCGAATTACAGAAACCATGGAAACGATGTAGGTATCCAACTGAGTCTATTCGATAATTTCCCCGGACACTAGGGGCTGTTGACATTTGCCTGAACGAGGGCGATTGCGAGGTAATTTTCGTGCTGACAAGGCGCGGCGAGGAGGAATAGTGGACCTATTGCGACGAGCCGCAACGCGGTCAGCGCGGGAAAGGGCCGCAATCGGACCGTGAACGGTAATTGTCAACAGCCCCTAGTGGTAACAAGTGAATGATGGATCCGGGGTCTTCTGTTTCAGGCCCGACGAGCCCCGAGGGAGCGTGACAAACTAGCCCAGGGCAACGCCCTGGCTAACGATGATGGGGAATCAGCCCTGAAAGGGCATGACATCTGAGCGGCTACCAATGTCGCGCCCTTTCAGAGCTGAATCGAAAACAACCCAGGGCTACACCCTGGGCTGATTTGTCACACCCCACTTCGGGGCTGAGCCGCCCAATACGGTGCGTTTACATCGTGTTTCCGTTACTTGTGCGCAGCTGCACTAGGGCGGCAAACCTTTACCGCCATCGCATCCCGTTCTTCAATGTCGGAATAGGAATGCCGACCTACAATTAACCTGACCACTTATGATGTTTTGAACGTCCGTGAGCGAGCAGGAGAACGGACCATGGCTCAGCTGATCAAGCACCATCACCTCGACACCCTCGACGACCCCGTCCTGCCCGTCTTCAAACGTGGCAGGGACCTTCTGACGGATCCCATGCTGAATAAGGGGACAGGATTCCCGGACAGCGAGCGCGACGCCCTGGGCATCCGCGGCCTGGTGCCACCCCAGGTGGTGAGCATCGACGACCAGGTAAGCCGGGCGATGGAGAACTTCCGCCGCCAGGAGCACGACCTGGATCGCTACATCTTCCTGGAGTCCCTGCACGACCGTAACGAGACCCTCTACTACCGGGTGCTACTGTCCAATATCCGCGAGCTCACCCCGATCATCTACACGCCGACGGTGGGCAAGGCCTGCAGCCACTTCGGCCACATCTACCGCCGTGCCAGGGGCATGTATTTCGGCGCCGCGGAGATCCCCTACTTCGAGGAGATGGTCCGCAACTGGCCGGAGGAGGAGATCAACATCGTCGTCGTCACCGACGGCAGCCGCATCCTGGGGCTCGGAGACCTGGGTGCGAACGGTATGGGTATCCCCATCGGCAAGCTGTCGCTCTACGTGCTGGGGGCCGGAATCTATCCCTACCACACGCTCCCGGTGATGCTGGACCTGGGCACGGGCAACCGAGCCCTGCGCGAGGATCCCCTGTACCTGGGGGAGCGACGCGAGCGCCTACGGGGAGATGCCTACTACGAGGCGGTGGACGCCTTTGTCCGCGCCGTTCATGGGCGCTGGCCGAAGGCCCTGATCCAGTTCGAGGATTTCTCCAACGCCCACGCCTTTCCCCTTCTGAGCCGCTACCGCGACCGCATCCTCTGCTTCAACGACGACATCCAGGGCACCGGGGCCGTCGCCCTGGCCGGCATTCAGAGCGCCATGCGCATCACCGGCGGACTGCTCGCCGACCAGCGGGTCGTGTTCCTGGGGGCCGGATCCGCCGCTCGCGGTATCGCCGACATGCTGGTCGCGGGGATGATGTTGGAAGGCGGGCTCAGCCAGGAGCAGGCCAGAAACCGCATCTGGATGCTGGACAGCAAAGGGCTGGTCACCCACGATCGCCTTGTAACACTCGCCGAGCACAAGCGCGACTTCGCCAGGAACGAAAAGCCGCTTTGCGATCTCCTCGATGTGATTCGACGGGCCCGGCCGACGGTGCTGATCGGCGTCTCCGGAACAGGAGGGGCCTTCTCGCAAGAGGTCCTGCGCGAGATGTGCCGGCACTGCGAGCACCCCATCCTGTTCCCGCTCTCCAATCCCACCACCAAGGCCGAGTGCACCGCCGAGCAGGCCTATGAAGGGACCGACGGCAAGGCGATCTTCGCCAGCGGAAGCCCCTTCCCGCCCCTCACCCGGACGGGTCGGCTCTTCGTGCCCGGTCAGTGCAACAATATGTACATCTTCCCCGGCGTAGGCATGGCCGCGGTGAGCTGCGGCGCTACCCGGGTGAGCGACCGCATGTTCTACGTGGCCGCCCGTACCCTGGCGGAGCAGGTCGGAGAGGACAGCCTGAGGGTGGGACGACTCTACCCGGACCTCGCCCACATCCGCGAGATCTCGGCCCGCATCGCCGTCGCTGCCTGCGAGGTCGCGTTCGAGGAGGGCTTGGCGGGCATTGAGCGTCCGGAAGACTTGGACGCCTATATCCGGGGTCGTATGTTCCATCCCCACTATGTGCCCTACGCGGCGGCCTGACCCAGGATCGCAATCGCAAGGACCAGAAAACCCACAACTTCCCGCCCGCGCCTCCGTTACCGAATGGGCTGCGGATCGGCGCGGCTTGTTTGCGGTCATCCGCATAAATCACTCCCCTTCCCCGCTTGGAAGGGGAGTGACGCCCTCGATTTTGTCGGCGTCCACCGGCTGCCTCGCCTAGGAGGCGCCGTGAGCCTCAGAACGCAGTCTTCGCATTCAGGTACTTGATCAGCCCGACCAAGCCGCCCTTCATGGAGTAGACGTTGTCAAAGCCGATATTGCGCAGCGCCACTTCGATGACGGTGCTCCGCACGCCGGAGTGACAGACCACGATCACCTTCTCGTCGGTTGGGATCTTGGCGAGATTCTCCGGTTTGAAGACCTCGTTCATCGGCAGGCTGAGGCGATTCCCGTAGGTCAATCCGACGAGAGACTGCTCCTGCCTGGTGCGCACATCCAGCAGTAGCATCGGCTCTCCCTGCTTGACGGCCTGGACCACCTTCTCCGGCGTCACAAAATGGAGCGCCTTGGGGACCTGCTTCTCCTCGAATGAAGAGAAGAATTGCTCGTACGTTCGTGCAAGCGTTTCGTCATAAGCCCAAGCCGTTGCCGAGGACAGGAAGGCGACAAGCAGCAAGACGATAGTTTTCTTCATGTGAGCTCCTCCTTATCTCGTTACCCCTTGATACATTAGTATAGACTTATATTCAAAGCGCCATTCTTGATGCCAGATTGCGCCCTGAGGTTCCGCGTCAGAGACGGCTCGATACCGGCGGAAAGATGGAAAAGGCGATTGCCGGAAAAAATATACCAGCATGCGCAGGATTTTCGTTCGTCTTCAAGGAGCGACGATAGGCGCATTGCAGAGCAGAGCCATGTAACTGTTGTCGCGACGCCGAAGACGGGCGAAAAGACAAGCAGGCTGGTATATTTTTGACAGAAATCGGCGGGCGCGGCCTCCACGCGATGTGCTTTCGAGGAGTATCTTGTAACCTTCTGTAAAATTAGAAAAAGAAGGGTACGTCATGGCGAAGGTGGTCAAGAGGTCGGGGAACGAGGTGACGGTTGAGGTGACGGTGCGGCTCGACG
>Ga0315540_10000712_pt1 | contig 18971 bp, 19 predicted proteins | sample SalMarSW160110MG_FD_203677 | JGI IMG/M metagenome (GOLD analysis project Ga0315540, IMG submission 203677) | Salt marsh sediment microbial communities from the Plum Island Ecosystem LTER, Massachusetts, United States - Salt Marsh Sediment SW1601-10 ...
GATGGTTTCGCGGATCATCCTTCCGCGGTCGGTTTCAATCAATTGCTGCTCAACCGAAGCCCTGGGATCAACAAATTCGAATGATCTTTCGCCGTCCTCGTTTGAGCCGTGCCCGTCCAGACGCTGCCGGCCCTTCGAGTCCCGGATGGCGTTCAACGCAAGGTTGGTGGCAATCCGGTAAAGCCAGGTGGTGAAGCGCGCGTCCGGCCGATAGCGATGGCGCGCCTTGTAGACGCGGAGAAAGGCCTCCTGGGCCAGGTCTTCCGCCAGGGCCTCATCGCGTACCATGCGGCAAAAGTATTTGACCAGCGGCGTGCGATAGCGCCGCAGGAGTTCGTCGAAGGAACCCGCATCGCCCTGGCGAACCCGCAACATCAAGTCGAGATCCGAGTCAACCACCATCGCGCCCACACCCTATATAACACATGGCCCGCCAAAGAGTTGCGCTCAGGCGGGGAGTTTTTGTTCGGGACCCGTGCCGGCCGGGCCCGTGCCTGATGGCCCCATCTTTAGCAACTTTGTTGCCGGGCGCGCTCTTTTCCCCCAGAATTTCGCCAAATTCCGGCCGGGCGGTCACGATGGGAACACACCGGCAAGGGGATTGAGTCACCATTTGGGCATCATAAAGCTCTCTCGGAGCGTGCCGGAACAGCCAAGACGTTGATTCCGGATGCTTTTCCATCCCAGCCGTCCACCTCTAACTCGATTCCAGGCGCAACTTCGTCTCCCTTTACGGGTTTAAGGAAACATGGCCAATTGGCCGCAATGCGGGTCGCTTGAACCGCCGACCGGTAACCGGAGGCCGTCAAGTCCCCCGTTCGGCTGGAGAACGGCCGGGGCTCGCGTTCCGGGCCCGCTGAGAAATTTGAAATCCGGCTGAAAATGGCAGCGAAAGTGCTATGACCACTACTGGAAGCAGGATCAGACGCTGAAAGGGCGATTGGAGTAGCAGGCACATGCAAGGGAGTTTTTACGTAAATTTTTCAGGATTTCGAAAACACTCCCTGTTCATCAGGCGTCTAATTAGACATGAGGAAGTAAAGTGATCGACAGGCAGCAGACAGGGATTAGGAGCAAGCAAGTAAGGAATCTGGCTGCGGGGTTCGGGCTGCCAAAGGGGGGCACGATGCTGAAACGGAAATTCAAATGGTCGGTAATTGTGTTGAGCGGGCTCTTCCTGTTAGGTTCCGGCCTGCTGATGGGCGGCCAACAGGATGCGCAAAACTCGCCGGATGACAATGCCATCACCACATCCATCCAGGCGAAGCTGTTCCAGGACCCGTCTCTGAAGACGCAGGACATTCGCGTCTCAACCCAGGACGGCGTGGTCACGCTGACCGGCAACGTTGATTCCCAGGACCAGCAGGCCGCGGTGGACCGCATCGCCAGCATGGAACCCGGCGTGGTAAAGGTGATTGACAGCCTCAGCGTGGATGCATCGGGGTCCACACCACCCGCCGACGTGGAGTATTCGCAGCCTGGGCCATCGCAGGCCACAGATGTGCCTCCGCAGCCTGCAGACGCACCTACGGAACCCACGAGCCCAACGCGCTCATTCGGGGGTGGTGATGCGCAGAACCAGGCCGTTCCTGACACTCTGCACCTCGCCTCAGGCACTCTGCTTTCGGTACGGTTGAACCAGGGGCTCTCCAGCAATCAAAACCGGGCGGGCGACGGCTTTACCGCCACACTGGAACAGCCCGTGGTAGTAAACGGCTGGGTAGTGGCGCGCCGCGGGCAGAGCATCGAGGGCCGGGTTGTGGACGCTCAAAAGGGTGGACGCATCAAAGGAACCTCAAAGTTGGAGATTGGCCTGACAGAATTGACCCTGGTGAATGGGCAGCAACTTCCGGTTCACACGCGGCTCATCCGGGCCGAAGGCGGCACCACCAGGGGACGTGACGCCCAGGCCATCGGAACCACCACGGGTGTGGGCGCCATCATCGGCGCGATTGCCGGTGAAGGAGAGGGCGCCGCGATTGGTGCCGGTATCGGTGCTGCAGCGGGCGTAGCCGGAGTGCTGCTGACACACGGCCGGCCCACGGTGATTCCGCCTGAAGCGCTGCTGACCTTCCGGATGGAGTCCTCGGCCGACGTGTCAACACTCTCGGCCCAGGCAGCCTTCCGCCCCGTGGACCAGCAGGACTATGCTCAACAGACGCTTCAGCGCCGGCCGGACGGCACTTACGTTCGCCGCCCACCTTACGGTTATCCGGCCTACTACGGCTACTACGGCTGGCCGGGTTACTACTCCCCGTACTGGGGATGGGGTCGCCCGGGGGGCTATTACTGGGGACCTGGCGTTTACGGAGTTTATCGCTTCGGCGGCCGTGGCGAGCGCCGGGAATTCCGCGGTGAGCGGAGGGAAGTGCGCCGCAGTGGCCGTGAAGGACGAAGGCGCTAGGACATTAACCGGAAGCAGGAATCTCCCGTGCTTCAGACCCCATGCTGGATGGGCGGCAGCAAGCCGCCCATTCAGCCACCTTCCAGCCAACCGGCAACTCATTTGACTAAAAAATTTCCCTGAAGACGCATGTCGCGTGAAGACGCACCCACCATCACTTTGTAATCACCCGGCATGACGGTCCAGTCATGCTTCGAGGTATTCCAGTAGGAAAGCGACCGCCCGTCCAGCACCAGGTGAACGTGGCCCGCCTGCCCGGGCTTCAGTTCCACCCTCTCGAATCCCTTCAACTGTTTGGGTGGCTGCGGCACGTCTGAAGTTGAAGGAAATCCCAGATACAGTTCCGCCACCTCGGCGCCCGCGCGGCTGCCGGTGTTCGTCACGTCCAGATCAACCGAGATGGCTCCCGTGCCGTTGCTGGATAAGATCGAGGGCGAAACCTTCAGGTTCTTGTAGGCAAACGTCGTGTAATGCAGGCCGTACCCAAACGGGAAAAGGGGCTTGATGTTCTTTTCATCGTAGTGCCGGTAACCGACAAAGACGCCCTCCGAATAATGCACCACGCCGTCCACGCCCGGATATTGCTTCGGCGTATGGGCGGGAAGATCGGCCAGGCGTCGCGGAAATGTCAGTGGCAGTTTGCCGGAAGGATCAAAATCTCCAAACAGCACGGCGGCCACGGCGTTGCCGTCTTCCTCGCCCGGATACCACGCTTCCACGAGCGCCGGGACCTTGTCCACCCACGGCATCAGTTCCACGGATCCGCTTTTCAGCACCACCACCGTATGCGGATTGGTGGCCGCCACGGCTCCCACCAGCTGATTCTGGTTGCCCTGCAACGTGATGGGATGATCGCGGCCTTCCCTTTCATAGTCACCCACCATCACGATGGCAACGTCGGCGGCTTTGGCCAGCGCCACGGCCTGCTGCACGTCGCTGCCGTCGGCAAACGTGACTTTTACTTTTCGGCCGGCGCTGTCACGAATCCCTTTCACCGGGTCCACCGTGTAGAGCGGGACCACGTGCGAGCTGCCTCCACCTCCGGTCGATGCCTTCGCGGCATAAGGGCCGATCACGGCAATCGAGTGCAGGTTCGCGGCGTTGAGCGGCAGCAGGTTGCCTTCATTCTTCAGCAACACCATGCCTTCCTCGGCCATGCGGCGGGCGATGGCTCCGTCTTTTTTCGCAGGAATGCTTTTGTGCTTGGGCGGATGATAAAACACGCCGAGTTCCATCATCGTGCGGTAGCGCCGCACCAGCTTGTCGTCGATATTAGACATGGGAACCTTGCCGGATTTCACTGCCTCGAGCAGCGCTGTGCCCCAGTATTTCCCGGTGGGCATCTCCAGGTCCATTCCCGCCAGGGCTGAAGGAACAGTGCTGTGCGTGGCTCCAAAGTCGGAAGTAATAAAGCCCTGGAACCCCCACTCTTCCTTCAGGATCTGGTTCATCAGCACATCGTCCTGGCAGTTGTAAGTGCCGTTGACCTTGGGATAAGCACACATCACCGACGCCACGTGCGCCTGGTGGACGGCGGCGTCAAATGCCGGCAGATAGATTTCGTGCAGGGCCCGCTGGCCAACAATCTCATTCACCTTGAAGCGGTCTGCTTCCTGGTTGTTGGCGTCATAGTGCTTCACGTCCGCGATGATGTGCTGGCTCTGGATGCCGTCGATTTCCGCCACGCCGATCTGGCTGGTCAGGAAAGGATCTTCACCGAAGGCTTCAAACGTGCGGCCGTTCTGCGGTACGCGCGCGATGTTAACGTCCGGGCCTTCCAGCAGGCCGTTGGCCAGATCGCGCGATTCCCTGCCCGCAATCACGCCGAAAAGGCGCGCCATGCTGGTGTCCCAGGTGGCAGCCAGTGAAATGGGTGCGGGCAGCGCCGTGGCCGGTTCCTGCGGTTTGGGATCGCCGGGCCCCGCGCCCGCAGGTCCGTTGGTCACCAGCATGGCGGGAATATGAAGGCGCGGCAGGGGCGGCACGTACCGGCGATGCTCGGGTGTGCGAATGCCGTGCAGCTGATCAATCTTTTCCTGAAGCGTCATCTTGCTGACAATGGCTTTCGCGCGGGCGTTGAAGTCCTGGGCGCGAACGGGCAGGCTGCCGGCTAAAAGGGCGGCCGCAAAAAGATAAAGAGAAGAATGCAAGGCAGACTTCATGAATTCCTCCTTCTGAAAATGAGGCCCGGAACGGACAGAGGAAAAGCGGAGGCCCCTGCGGACCCGCGGGCCACTGCGCAGTATGCCACTTAATGACAGGGATTGTAAGGCTGGACTGCATGCGCCCGGCTGGCCGTGATCGGGTGGGACATTCATACCGGTATTTGTGATGTGTGCAGACCAGATCCTCTTGCGCCCGCGCAAACTCGCTTCTATACTGGAGCAGCTTTTCAAGAGCAGATCGTAGAGGAGGATTTATGGCGCCCATATCCCGGCGTGAAGCTGGAAAAATTCTTATGGCAGGAACCGCCGGCATGCTGCTGGCAGAAAGACCGATCTTCGCCGCGGCGAAGGTTAATTCCGTTGTGCGCGGCGTTACGATCGGAGCGCAGAGTTATTCTTTTCGCGACCGGCCACTTGACGCCGCCATCCAGGGATTTCTGAATGTGGGACTGAGTGAATGCGAACTCTACCAGGGCCACGTTGAGCCCGACCATCTCAAGGGTGAGGCGCTGCGCAAGTGGCGGCTGACCGTCCCCATGAGCCGCTTCCACGAAGTCCGGCAGAAATTCGACAAGGCCGGCATCGAGCTTTACGCCTACAACTACAGCTTCCGAAAGGACTTTACGCACGAGGAGATGGAGCGCGGGTTCCAGATGGCGCATGCGCTGGGCGTGAAATACATCACCGCCTCTTCCAACGTCAGCCTGGCGCACCAGGTGGACCTGCTGGCCCAGAAGTACAAAATCACGGTGGGCTTCCACGGCCACGACGACACTCGGGACCCCGATGAGTTCTCCACCGCCGACAGCTTTGAGCGGGCGCTCAAAGGAGCTTCACCTTACCTCGGCATCAACCTCGATATCGGCCACTTCACTGCCGCCAACCAGGATCCGGTCAGCTTCCTGCGCAAATATCACGAGAAGATGGTGACGCTCCACATCAAAGACCGCAAGAAGAACCATGGCGATAATCTGCCCTTCGGCGAGGGCGATACGCCCATCACGGCCGTGCTCCACCTGCTGCGCGACAACCACTGGAAGATTCCCGCCAATATTGAGTACGAATACGGTGAGAATGGAATGGACACCATCGCCGAGATGAACAAGTGCTACGCCTACTGCCGCAAGGCGCTGGAAAGCTAGCAGGAATTTGTTCCGATGTTCCCGGGCAATTGCCCGGGATCACCGGAAGCGGACTTGCGTATTGCGTTGCGCCTCGTCCCGGTATACATTGCGAAAAGGGAAAAACCAACGACGAAGATGGAGCTTCAGGTAGCGGTGGTTTAAGCGAAGAAGTATCCATGCTACAAGGGAAAGCTCCAGCCCGATTCTCGACGAATGGAGGAACGAATATGCATCGAACCCTCGTTGTCACCCTTTTCGTCGCCACTCTCGCAGCGCCTCTCATCTCGCTTGCCAGTCCCCAACAGCCGGCCTCTGCCCGTGCCGAACAACGCATCAAGGAAGAAGTTCGCCACCAGCTTTTGATGCTTCCGTATTACGACGTATTTGACAACCTCACCTACAGGGTGGAGGGCTACAAAGTCACGCTGATGGGCTCCGTAACGAGGCCCACCCTGAAGAGTTCTGCGGAAAACGTGGTGAAACGCATTGAGGGCGTGGAAAAAGTGGATAACAAGATCGAAGTTCTGCCGTTGTCCAACATGGACGACCAGTTGCGCCTAAGGTTGTTCCGCGCCATCTACGGCTATGGGGCATTGCAACGCTACGACCTGGCTGTTCAAAAACCCTTTCGCATCATCGTCAAGAACGGCCATGTAACTCTTGAAGGCGTAGTAGACAGCGAAGCAGACAAGAACCTTGTCAACATCCGTGCCAATGGTGTCCCGGGAGTCTTCTCCGTAACGAATAACCTGAGAGTGGTAAAGCCGTGAAGGCCTGACGGATGGCGAAGACGTCGCGCCGTTTGCGATGTCTGCGAAATTGCCAAAGCTTAAGTCACGCACGGGTCTGATCGGCGGGGGCCACACGTCCATGTGGCGTGATATTCTGGCCATGGATGAAACTCTCAAGTCCCGCCTCATCGCTGATCACGATCAAGCTGCTGCACACGGGCGTGTGGGCGGTGATTGCCGGATGTATTGTGGCACTTCCGGTGGTTGCACTCTTCAACCGTCTCGAGTGGGCAGCAGCGTTGAGTGTGGTGGTGCTGGCTGAATGCGGAGTGATCGCGCTCAATCGCGGCCGCTGCCCGCTGACCAGCGTCGCCGCCCGCTACACCGAAGATCGCGCAGATAATTTTGACATCTACCTGCCCGAATGGCTCGCCCGGCACAATAAGACCATCTTTGGAACCCTGTTCGTTGCAGGCGAGATTGTGGTGCTGTGGCGCTGGCTGGGGTGAGGCGGAATACCTGTCGTTTCGGTCGGTGGTCCCATCGCTCCCGTCTGTGAAGCCTTACTCACGCGAATGGAAGGGGTCTTTCCGGGCGTCGGCGTTGCCGGGTTCGGGGCTGGGGATGTCGAGGTTCACCACGATGGGTTCCTGGCCGCTGCGGACGACAACGCCCTCGACGGGCTGGTCCGAGCGGGCATTCATTTCCTGATGCGGGACGAATGGCGGCACGTAAACAAAATCGCCGGGACCGGCGTCCGCTACGTATTCGAGACGGTCGCCCCAGCGGAAGCGCGCGTGGCCGCGAACGATAAAGATCACAGTTTCCAGTTCGCCGTGGTGGTGGGCTCCGCTGCGCACCGCCGGCCCCACCACCACCTTCCCTGCCCAAAGCTTGCTGGCCCCTGTGCGCGCATGGGTGATGGCGGCCTCACGTGTCATGCCGGGCGTCTGCGGCGTGTTGGGGTCGAGTTCGTTGCCGGGAACAACCCGGATACCGTGTTCTTTCCAGTCGGTCATAGGTCAGCTTTCCTTGTCACCTGGCCGGTGAATGGCCAGCACAAAATACTGGGCGTGGGTGCTGCCCACGTTGCGGATTCCGTGAACGTCGTTGGAAGAGATAAAGGCCACCGAGCCCGGTCCCGCCTTGGAAGACTTGCCGTTGATGGTCACTTCCAGAGTCCCCTCGCGGACCAGGAACATCTCTTCATGCGAGTGGTGATGGGGCGGGTGCGGCCGGTTGCCCGGAGCCAGTTCCGATTCGTGGACCTCGATGCGGCAGTTCTCGTGCGTCAGTCCGTCCAGCACGGGACGAGACGTATTGGTCTTGCCGTGATGGACCGGCAGTTGGGAAAATTCATAAACCTTCGAGGGCAGATAACTCTTGTCGGCCGCCAGACCGCCCGTTGCCATCAGAGCAGGAATCGCAGCCAGGAAAGCACGTCGGGGATGGTTCATGGGATGACTCCTTTGATTTACGGACTGGGTGTTTCAGCAGATGATGAAGTGTCATTGTTGTTCTTTGCCAGCAGACGGTAGACGGCTGCCACGGCCTCGGACTCGAGTTCCGTAGCGTGCCAGTGCAGGTTCTGGAACGGCACCATCTCGTTCTGGATCTGTGACAGGCTCTTGCCCTCCTGAAAACCCGAACGCACGCGGCCGTAAAGCCATTCAAGAAATCCCCGGAAGCGCTGCACCTGGGCTTTTCCGGCAGGTTCGCCGTGGCCCGGAACAAAAACCTCAGCGTCCCACGATTCAACCTTTTGCAAAGTCTCAATCCAGTGGTCCATATTCGGAGATCCGATTCGGGGAATATACTCGTTTTCAAAAACGTCGCCGAGGAAAAGCACCTTCGATCCTGGCAGAAAGACAGCGGCGTCGCCCGGTGATGCGTTGTCGCCCAGGTCGATCACCCTGATTTCCCGGCCACCCACATGAAGCGTCAATTCCTTATCAAAGACCTGGCTGGCCGGAAGCGGATGGACGCCGCGCATCCTGGCCGCAACCTTCCAGTCGCCTCCAACGAGAGCGGGAAAGGCTTTCTTGTAATCGTTCATCGCCTGGGTCGCCTGTCGTGTGGAAATGATCACCGGCTGAAAATCTTCAAACGCTTCATTGCCCAGCATCAAGTCAGGCGATGCGCCGGTATCAATGACGTAGCGGACCGGCTGATCGGTGCGCTTGCGGATTTCATACAGCAATGCGCGAGCATTGAATGGACTGTTGGTGGTGTTGACCACAACCACGCCGTCCTGCGTGATAATGAAGCCGGCGTTTCCGGCACGATTGAACTGGGGGTCGCCTTCCTGATTGAGGATGTCTTCCGCGACCCAGACAAAAACATTCGACTTGATTTCCTTGATTTGATAAAAACTGCCATTCGCCGCTACGGCGCAGCGCGGCGCGCCGAGAAGAACCAGCGCCAGTGCCGCTAACAGGGGCAGAAACAGTGACGGGAGAGAGCAGGAACAGAGTGGAAACGAACGTAGCGAACTGCAGGCCGAAAGATACCCTTGGGGTTCATTTTGAGAAGCCGGCAAACGCGCCGGAGCCTGGTATTGCATCTCAGATGTCCACGTAAACCTGTGCGCGCCACCCGCCTGCCGTTTGCTGCAGGCCCAGTTGATGGTAAGTTATCGCTTTGACCATCAGGTTGGTCCGGTGCCGAGCCGGGTCAATTTTTTCGCCCCAGGCTACGCCTGAGGCCGCATGATCGTCGAGAATTTCAACTCTGAAGTCGTGGAACAAGCAGCGCTCGGCGTCATGCTGGTAAAGAATTTCACTGAGCCAGTTTACCAGAAGATCGGGCGGGTCCGTGCCCTGAACTTCAATCTGAATTTCTTCAACTGGCCTGACCGTCGCCGGGTCCGCAATCAGGTGCGCCATCGCCCGGGCAGCGTTCTCAAACACCTCCGGAAGCGTGGAACCGAAAGCTTCAAATCCAACGTCGGCGGTGTGCTCAAGAATTCGAAAGCGCGACATAGCATCGTGGGCAGACAGGAAGGCCGCAAAATAGTTCCCCCTGCAACCTGACACGCTCGGCGGCAATACCTTCAGCCCAATAGTTATCATACCGGAGACGCGGCTCCCTGGGGCGGGAAAGACACAGCCGAACATCCTGCCTTGGATCGAGCGCCCGGCGGCGCCGCTTCCCGCCGTATGGCGCCGTACCTCAACGCTGGTTATAATGGACCGAATTCATCAAAGGAGTTTTCTGCCATGCATGGCGATTGGATTTGGCTTGCAGTGCCGCTGCTTGTTGTTGCCATTCTGGCATTCCTTGTTTATTTGTCAAACACGCGCCGCAGCCTGCTGCGGGCGAGAATAGACATGGACAAAACCTGGGCCGGCATCGACGCGCTGTTGAAACAACGGCATGATGAGATTCCCAAGCTGCTGGGGACCTGCCGCGGGTATATGCCGCACGACCACGAGGCGTTTGAGCCCATCACCTGTGCCAGAAGCGATTACCAGAAAGCACGTACGATGAGGGAAAAGTCTCTGGCCAATATCGCCATGGCAGGCGCGCTGGAAGGGATTTTCAAAATCGCCGCGGACTACACAGGACTGAAGTCCAACAGCAACTTCGTCAAATTCCAAAAACAGAATGCGGAACTGGAAAGAAATATCGAGGAGCACCAGGAGCTCTTCAATGAACGGGTCAGCACTTACAACCGTCGCATTCGCAGCCTTCCCGGGTCGATGGTGGCCCGCAAAGCCCGCCTGGAGCCCCGCGAGCCAATTCCCAATCCGGAGATGGGAGACGAAGCCTGACGGAGGCAAATTTTGTCTCCCATAGCGTCGGAGCAGCTACCTCCACTGAACAAGCAGCCTGAGACAAAGAAAAAGCTTCGGATCAGGACCGATTTTTCAGCGCTCTGCGTCAAAAATCCCGCCTGAAAACACCAAGCCCGCCTGGAAAGAATGGCGGGCCTGGAGATACAAACCGTTGTTGATTGGGAACCCTTATTTCTTTTTCTTTGCCTTGGGTTTTGCTTTCTTCTTAGCGGCCATAGACCTCCTTCCCTCTCGGGGGACCAAAAGCCTCGCACGAGGTCAACATCTTGTATCCTCGTGCATCCCATACCACGATATATAGGGCCAAATGAAATCGTTGTCAAGAGAAATTTTCATGCCTGTCCACACCCCGAAATTCCCCCTTCCCGCTTTGCGATTTCGAGCCCGCGACAAAGTGCATTCGCAACGGAATTCTGCGCTCTGCTACGTGTTTTTCGTGGATGCTGAATTCGGCATCTGTAGCACCTTTGTCTTTTCAAGTGATCGAATTTCCGCTCTTGTGATATTGTTTGGCTACTATGAAAAAGGTTGATGCTTATTCACGTCGCTCCTTTCTGTCTTTTTTAGCGGCGGCTCCCCTGGGAGCGGCTGCAATGGCGGCTGCGGCCGCGAAACACATCCCGATAGGGCTGGAGCTCTATTCGGTTCGCAAAGATCTGCAGAAAGATCTGGCCGGAACGGTCAGGGAGGTTGCCCAAATGGGGTACCAGTGCGTGGAGTTCTACGCACCTTATTACAACTGGACGCCAGGCGAAGCCAGAAAGGTTCGCCAGGAGATGGACCATCTGGGCATCCGCTGCTACTCCACGCACAATGGCACTAAATCCTTTACGCCGGAAGGTATCGGCAAGGCGATGGAATTGAACCACATTCTTGGTACGCGCTATATTGTCATGGCTTCGGCCGGAGAGATATCCACCATCGACGGATGGAAGCGTGTGGCAGAGACGCTGAACAAGGCCAACCATACGATGGCGTCCCACGGCTTGCACGCCGGCTATCACAACCATGATCTCGAATGGAAACCGGTGGACGGGCAGAAGCCGATCGAAGTCCTCGCAGCAAATACGGACAAGAGCATTATGCTGCAATTCGATGTGGGCACATGTCTTGAGACCGGCAACGATCCTGTGGCCTGGATCAAAAGAAATCCCGGCCGCATCCGTTCTCTGCATCTCAAGAACTGGTCTCCCCAGGGGGGATACGAGGTGCTCTTCAGCGAAGGCGTGGCGCCGTGGAAAAAAATTTTTGCCGCCGCAGAGAGTGTGGGCGGCGTTGAGTATTACCTGATCGAACAGGAAGGCAGCCGATACTCCGAGATGAAGACTGCGGAACTGTGCCTCCAGGAGTATCGCAAACTGCGCGGCTGAAGCGTTACTCCCAATCAAACTCATCAGAGCTATTTACAAAAGTGCGAGCACCTATGCGCAATCAGGCCTTGTGCCTTACAAGCTTCTATCATGAACATGACAACTGAGAAGAACAAACGTCCTCCATTGTTTTCTCCCGGAAACACGCTGCCTTTTGTTCTGGTCACGTCGCTTTTCTTTTTCTGGGCTATTCCCAACAACCTGAATGACATTCTCATCAAGCAGTTCATGACCTCGTTTCAGATCACCCGCTTTGAGGCAGGACTGGTGCAGTCGGCGTTCTACCTGGGTTATTTCTGCCTGGCCATGCCGGCCGCGCTTCTGATGCGAAAATTCGGGTACAAGGCAGGACTCGTCACCGGGTTGTTTCTCTTCGGCACAGGCTCGTTTCTGTTCTGGCCCGCGGCCATCATAGGAAGCTATGGATTCTTCCTGTTTGCGCTGTTCGTCATCGCCAGTGGACTTTCCTTTCTCGAAACCGGCTCAAACACCTTTATCGCCGTGCTGGGTGACCCGAGGAGTTCGGAGCAGCGCCTGAACCTCTCGCAGTCCTTTAATCCGCTGGGGTCGATTACGGGAGCGCTGATCGGCACGGTTTTCATCTTTTCCGGAATCGAACTGAGCTCCCGGCAGATCGACGCACTCAAGGCACAAGGCACTCTCGACGCTTACCTGAAAAGCGAAACGCTGAGGGTGATCCATCCCTATATTGTCCTGGGGGTGGTCGTGTGGGTCATGGCCATCCTGATCCTGAAAACAAAATTTCCCAACATCAAAGAGGAACTCCAGGAAAAAGATGCGCGGGATAAAGGCAAGCTCAGCGACCTGCTCCACTACCCGCATTTTCTCCAGGGTGTCTCCGCGCAGTTCTTCTACGTGGGGGCGCAGGTAGGAACCTGGAGCTTCCTGATTCAATACATCCAGGATTACACACATCAATCTGAGAAAGTCGCCGGTTACATGTTGACTGGAAGCCTGGTGGCGTTTGCCGTCGGCCGTTTTTTTGCCACCTACCTCATGAAGTTTTTCCGGCCCAGCAAACTGATGGGCGCTTTTGGCATCATCAACATGGCGCTGGCGGCAATCGGGGTCCTGTTTCCCGGATGGGTGGGAGTGGCAGCCGTGTTCCTGACCAGCTTCTTTATGTCCCTGATGTTCCCCACCATCTATGCACTGGGCATTAAAGGCCTTGGGGCGAACACCAAGCTCGGCGGCTCGTTCATCATCATGGCCATCGTCGGCGGCGCCGCAGCTCCGCCCGCCATGGGTCTGTTGTACGAAGTCTGGCACAGCATGGCCATCGCCATGATTATTCCGCTGGTCTGCTACGCCGTGGTCACGCACTATGCGTATTACGGTTCCAGAATACACCCCGGGCATGCTGAGTCCTCCACCGTCTCAGAGCCGGCGTCGTCGTGACGAGAGCACCATCCGAGGGGGAGTGGATCGCTCTGGGTCAGAGCAGTGGCAAGATTGACGTTCCAGGATATCGCCTTGCTCACAAGCCCGGTGCGTAGGCAGCCTCATGCCGGGAAGACCCAGACGATGCCGCGCAGCGAGTTCAATTGCGGGAGTGGCTCCCCATGGACGCAGTCAACGGTCGAGCGAGACTCCCAAGCATTTGCGCAGTGCCTGATTCGGGGCACTGAGCTGAAGAAAATCTCCAGTCCCATCGGAGTCCGTCTTGAAACGGGCATTCTCAATCCCCAAAACCCGTAAGATCGGCTTTCTGGAAGCCACATCGATCGGCATTGGTGGGATGGTCGGTGGAGGAATCTTCGCAGTCCTGGGGCTGGCTGTAGTGATTGCGCGTGGCGGCACCGTCATCGCTTTCGCCATCGCCGGCATTGTCGCCCTGATCACTGCCTACGCCTACGCCAAACTGTCCGTCGCACTGCCCAGCCAGGGCGGAACAGTTACTTTCCTTAATCACGCTTACGGCAAAGGCGTTCTGACAGGCTCACTGAATGTCCTATTGTGGCTGAGTTACATCATTATGCTGTCGCTTTATGCTTACGCGTTCGGAAGCTACGGAGCGACGTTCTTCCCTGCAAGTCTCGAACCGGTCGCCAGGCACGGCCTTATCATTGGCATCATTGTGGCCATCACGCTGCTCAACATGCTGGGCGCAGACCACATTGCGCGGGCTGAAGGCTGGATCGTCGCTATCAAGCTGTTGATCCTGGTCTTTTTCGTCGTTGTGGGAACCATGGGCATCCATAGAGCAAGACTTGCGCCGGCCACATGGGCTTCACCCATCAGCCTGGTGGCCGGCGGCATGATCATCTTTGTTGCTTACGAAGGGTTCGAACTGATCGCTAACACCGGCGCCGACGTTCGGAATCCTGAACACACTCTGCCGCGCGCTTTCTATGCATCGGTAATCGCCGTGGTCGGACTTTATCTGCTGATTGCGACGGTAACGGTTGGCAATCTGCCGCTGGATAAGATTGCCGTTGCACGGGACTATGCCCTGGCGGCCGCCGCCAGGCCCATGCTGGGTCAGGCAGGGTTTACGCTGATTGCCGTTGCCGCTCTGCTTTCCACCACCTCGGCCATCAATGCCACGCTGTACGGATCGGCCCGGCTTAGCTTCGTCATCGCCAAAGACGGTGAATTGCCCGAAGCACTGGAAAAGCCGATCTGGCACAAGCCGCTCGAAGGGTTATTCATCACGTCGGTGGCAACCCTGGTGGTCGCCAACACGCTTGATCTTTCAAGCATCTCTACAATCGGCAGTGCAGGCTTCCTGATTATCTTTGCAGCGGTGAACATGGCGAACGTCCGGTTGCGCAGGCAAACGCACGCACACGCCTGGATATCCACCATCGGCACCCTGGTTTGCGGGCTGGCTCTGGCAGCACTGATCTGGCGCACTGCCACGGATGCGCCCGGGAAGCTTTGGGTGCTGGCCGGCATGCTCCTGCTCGCTTTCCTGATTGAGGCTGGTTACCGGCTGGGACACAAACGTGAAATCCGATTATCGGCGCATTCCCGCAAATGAATCAGACCTTGTGTCTAAACATTGAACGAGCTGCCTGCGCCGGGGTATGCTGCCTTCCTTCAATGCATTTCAATTCGTGTCACGCAATCCAAAGGAGCACCCATGAATGGATTCCCAAAATTTGATCTGACCGGCCAGGTAGCGCTGGTGACGGGAGCGGCACGCGGCCTGGGCCGGGCGATCTCGCTGGCGCTGGCGAATGCGGGCGCGGACGTGGCACTTGGACTCCGCGACCGGAACACAGGGGCCACGCTGGCTAAGGAAATTGAAGCCATGGGACGCCGGGTTCTTCCGCTACAGATGGACATGGCGCACCTTGGCCAGGTCTCCAGCGCGGTGGAACAGGCCGTCGCGCATTTTGACCGGCTGGATATCCTGGTCAACAACGCGGGCGTCGCTCCGGACCATCCGGCCGAGGATTTTACGGAAGAAGACTTTGACTACACCATGGCCGTGAACGTAAAAGGCACCTTCTTCGCCAGCCAGGCGGCAGGTCGTGTGATGATCCGGCAGAAGCGGGGCCGCATTATCAACATGAGCTCGCAGGCGGGTTTTGTGGCTCTGCCCACGGAATCGGTCTATTGCACCACCAAAGCCGCCATCGCACACATGACCAAATGCCTGGCGGTGGAGTGGGGCAAGTACAACATCACAGTGAACGCCGTCGCGCCCACGTTTATCCATACACCCGGCACTGAGGAGGCTCTGGCAGACCCGGCATTCCGCGCCGACACCATCGAACGCATCGCGGCGCTGCACCGGATCGGCGAACCGATGGAAGTCACCGGAGCGGTGGTTTTTCTGGCATCTCCAGCGGCCTCGCTGATTACCGGCCACACCATCCTGATCGACGGGGGCTGGACTGCGCGCTAGGCTTGAGGGTTGGCAGTTGGCATTCGCCGTGGCATGAACCGTCCCACCTTTTCACATCAGGGCTGGTCCTGCGCGTTCACGCTTCCACGATGTCGCCCCTGTAACGTTCAAAAAGCGCGAGAAATTCCTCTTTCTCTGTGGCGGGAACCTTGAGGTGATCGAGGGCGTCGGCCGTGTGCCGGAGGCAGGCTTCCCATTCGCCAGTCGTAATGCCAAGTCCGCCGTGGGAGGCCTTCATGTCACGGCCCATATAAACGCACGGCCCTCCGGAAAGCTCGCACATCTGGCTGACAAGGAACTCGCGCCCCCGCCGCGTGGAGTCGAGACTGCGGCCCCCTCCGAATCGGGCAAACATGGGATCTGCCCGCAGGCGGCCGAGAAACTCATCAACGATTGCCGCAATGGCGTCGTAGCCGCCGAGCCGTTCGTAGAGTGTTTTCCCCGTTTCCGGTGTTGTAGATTGCATACGGTTGCGCCCCTTTCCAAAGGTGATGATATTTGCCCAGATCGACAAACCTGTCAAGCGTGACCTCCCTTACGGCATGAATGGCAGCAAGTCCCTCTCACCACCCAGCACTAGCAAGCTGCCGGCGCTTTTCCTGCTTTTCCTTAAAGCACTTTGGGTGATACTCTAGCCTGCATTATCTGGAGCGGAGGGAAACATGCATCGTAGAGCATTCATAAAAAGTTCTCTGGCAGGTCTCGGCGGCACCCTGCTGCTGGACGTGTCCTGCAAATCAGCCAGCCACCAGACCAAGCTGGACGCACGCCTGAAGGGCGCGTTCCGCAGCCCGGAGAGAAACGGCTGGACGTTTGTGCACCTGGAAGGGACGCCCGCGGAGATCGGCTACCAGCACGGCTACCTGCTGGCGGACAGAATCGAAGACACCACCAAGGTCACGGTCCTGGAGCAGACCCACGGCAAAAAATACGGCTGGGATTTCTATCGCGATGCCGCGAAGAACATGTTGTGGCCAAAGATCGAGGCAGAGTATCGCGAGGAACTGCAGGGCATCGCCGATGGCCTGCGCGCCCACGAAAGCAAGCTCGACCTCTGGGACGTGGTCGCTTTAAACGCTTCCATGGAATGGGATTACTACGTGAACGAGTACGACAAGAACCCCAAGACCGAAAAGTCCGCTGAGCTCGCGATACCCGAGCATTGCAGCGCCTTTGCCGCAACAGGCAGCTATACGAAGGACGGGAAGGTTGTCATCGCCCACAACTGCTGGACCAAGTACCTGGACGGCGCACGGTGGACGATCATTTTCGATATTGCGCCCGCACACGGCTACAGGATGCTGATGGACGGCTTCCCCGGCTTTATCCACAGCGGAGATGATTTCGGTATTAACTCTGCGGGGATCGCCATCACCGAGACAACCATCTCCGGCTTTTCCGGCTACGATCCGTCAGGCATTCCGGAATTCGTGCGCGCCCGCAAGGGCATGCAGTATTCGAATTCCATCGACGATTACACCCGCATCATGAAGAAGGGCAACAACGGCGGGTATGCGAACAACTGGTTGATCGCCGACCGCAAAACCAATGAAGTGGCGGACCTGGAACTGGGATTGAAAAATGTCAACCTGTGGCGCACCAAGGACGGCTGCTTTGTGGGCTCGAACTTCCCGGTCAGCCCCAAACTGGCCAGCGAGGAAACCCACTTTGACCTGAACGACATGGGCGCCAGCGCCAATGCGCGGCACGTGCGCTGGAAGCAGTTGATGGCCGAGAACAAGGGCAGGATTGACATGGCCATGGCGCAGAAATTTCTGGGTGACCACTACGACACCTACGATAAAAAGGAGGAGCCCGACGAACGCACGTTGTGCGGCCACATTGACCTTTCGCCGCGCGGATCGGGAACCTGGCAGCCGCCTTACGGCCCCGCCGGAGCTGTGCAAAACAAAGGCGCAGACGCGGCGATGATCGAAAAGATGGCGCTCTCCGCTTCCGCCGGCCATTGCTGCGGCATCGACTTCAATGCCGCCGAGCACCTGAAGAAGCATCCGGAGTTTGACTGGCAGGCACCCTTGCTTCGCAATATGCCTTCGAAACCCTGGACAATGTTCACCATTGGAAGTTGAGTGAAGCCGGCTCCAGCACTGGCGAGAGACGCCGGATTGCAGTATGTTGCCGGGTCGCCATTCCTCATCAGTCTCACAAGAGGCCGGAGCGTGTGCCACTCAACTTCACAAAGAAACCGAAAGTCTGCTTCTTCTATGTTTTCGGGCTACTGCCCCGGACCCCGATACTGAACGCCCTTCTTGATAGCCTGATCCGCTTCTTCTACGGTGAGCAGCGGGGTAGTGCTGGTGCGAGCCAGACCTGTGGAGCATGCTGACAATCCAACCGCCATCAGGCTGGAGGCGTCAGGCGAATCAACAATCATCACCACATCATCATCACCAAAGCTGAAGTACATGGCTTCCAGTTTTGCGCCGACACTGGCCATAGCCTTTTCAACAGCTGCCTTACGTCCCGAGGCTTTGTCTTTGAGGAGGCCCTTGAAACCTTCAGCCGAGTAGGTTGCGTGTACGAGATACTTTGCCATGGTATCCTCCGATCCGCGAAAGTTGTTCCCTGGGTATTCCAAGTCTAACAGAGTTCTAAGCCGTCAACATCACAACTCGCTGACCGCCACGAAGGTTGGAGTCAGCTCGGCGGTCCCAGGAAGTGCACCAGCCATTCCATGGCGCGCCATACGGCTTCCGGCGTGGGCATGTGCCCCTTGTGATGGTTGAAGTAGCCGATGTTTTCAGGCTTGCGGTAAAGCTTGTAAACTTCGCGCGCGGCGTTAATGTAATACCAGCTCTTTGCAGTATCATACGTGTCGCCGCCGATCAGAAGAAACGGCCTGGGCGCGATGAGGCCGATAAGCTCATGCTGGTCTGTTCCCTTGTCCACCTTGTCGATGAACTCACCGAAGTACCAGTAATCATCGTAATTCGAGAATGACAGGCCAACACCCAGTTCGTTCGAGACCACGGCGGTGATCCGAGGCTCAAACGCCGCCGCGTACAGCGCCATTTTCCCGCCCAGCGAATGGCCAATAATGCCGATATGGTCGCGGTCGACTTCCGGCAGGGTATAGAGGTAGTCGAGCAGGCGATGCGCGTCCCACACCCATTTGCCAAGACCTGTGCAATGAGGATGCCGCAGTTTCAGGTTGGCAACGGCTTCCGAATACCACTCTCCGTAGCTCTCGCCAAACCATCGAATCGCCACTGCAATATAACCTTTCTGCACGGCCATGTAGGCATAAGAATCGACGCCCATCCCCAGAAAGTGATGTCCCGACAGATTTCGGCCCGCCGGAGTGTCCACGTCGTAGAACGGCACAATCACGACCGGGCGCGGCCTTTGAAGGTCGCTCGCGGGCATCATCACAAGGATCTTTTCCCACCAGTCCGCTTCCACCTGGAGGTACATAAGGCGGGCGGTGTAGTTCTGGTCTTTGACCGTCTCAACAAGCCGCGTTTGAGGAGGAGGAGATGGAT
>Ga0315540_10000714_pt1 | contig 18950 bp, 14 predicted proteins | sample SalMarSW160110MG_FD_203677 | JGI IMG/M metagenome (GOLD analysis project Ga0315540, IMG submission 203677) | Salt marsh sediment microbial communities from the Plum Island Ecosystem LTER, Massachusetts, United States - Salt Marsh Sediment SW1601-10 ...
CCCGCGAGCCTGACACGCGGCTTTGCACCGGAACTGCAGTTCGAGGCGCTGCAGATTGTCGACAGCCGGCAGTCGTTTCAGGTGGCGTCCGATTCCCTCGATATCCAGGTCAGTTTGCCCGCCCTGCTGAGCGGTCGCCTCGATGTTTTGCGTTTGGTACTGGGCAATACCCGCGTCCAGGTGCTGCGCGCGCCCGGCGGGGGCGGTGGCGTGAGTGTCGATCCGAAACTTTTCTGGTTCAAACCGGTACTGCACGAGGTTCGTCTGGCCCGTTTGTCCGTGTCTGCGCAGGACCGCGACTGGAAAATAGCTGCCGGGACGATCAGCGAACTCAGTCTGCAACTGGCATCGGACGATGCCACGCCCGAGCTTTCTGCAGACGTGAGGGTGCTGGCTGATGTTTTGCACATTGACGCCACACTGCCAGCCTTCTTTCACGTCGGCCGTAATCAGCCGTTGCCGTTTGTGGTCAATGTCAAAGGCGCTCTTGCCGATGTCGAGATCAAGGGCCAGGCGGACTTTGCGCCGGCCGGCGCGGGCATCGACGCGCGCCTGCAACTGCATACCGGGGACCTGTCAAAATGGCCCACGGGTGTTGATGGCCTGCGGGTTCCCGGCGAACTTACCCTGGCGGCGGTTGTTTCCGGACCGTTCGAGCAGCTCGCGGTCTCGGATATCAAGGGTGAGTGGAACGGTCCCGACCATTCAACGGCGCAGCTCGACGGCCGTATAGGCAAGCTGCTCGAACTTGGCGGCATCCGTATGAACCTGGACGCTGCTATTCACAAGCCGGACTGGCTGACCGGGCAGTTGCCCGACAGTCTGGCGCCGATCGCCCGGGCCGGGGTGAAAGCGACGTTAACGGGTACCCGCGAACGGCTGGCGGTCGACGACTTTCAGCTTGATGCCGAAACCGCCGAACAATTGAAGATTGGTGTTGGCGGACGCTTCGAGCTTGGGCAACAGGCGGACGGCGGTTTCGCTGCCGAGCAGATTGCCGCGACCCTGGATTTTGCGGCCCCCACCACACGGGCGGCACGCGGTCTGTTGTTCGATAGCGTCCCGGAGTTCGGCGCCATCACCGGGCGTGCCGATATTCGTTCCGTCACCGGCCCACCGGCATTCGACAACGTCGCTGTCGCGACACAGGATGGGAGCGGCACTTCGGTCAAGATCAACGGCACGATAAGACAATTCCCCCTGAGCCCGGATGAACCAAACCGGGGTTACGCTCTGAACGTAGCCATTGCGGCGGACAAGGCGGGTGCGGCGCTTGGCGCTGTTGGCCTTGACCTGCCGCTCAGCGGACCCCTCGATCTCGGTTTCAGGATAGCAGGCGACACGCCCGCGCTGCAGTTAAACGATATCCGCCTGGTAGCAGGCACCAACAGGGCGCTGGTGATCAAGGTCGGCGGCAGTTTGGGTTTCGGCGACTGGGCACAAGCAGATCCGCTCAAAGATATCGCTCTTGAAATCGACGGCTACAGTCGTACCACCGCAGCACTGGGGAAAATTACGGATGGTGGGGCATTGCCGGAGCTGGGTGCACTTGAGGCGCACGGCCGGGTTCGCACTGTGTCGGGCAAACACCGGTTGGATGGTTTTTCGCTGCGCACGGTGAAGAGTGCGGCGGTACAGGTGGCGGTGACAGGATCCGCATCCAATCTGGATGTGTTGCCGAAGCCGGCGCTGACCGGCATACAACTTGAACTGGTGGGCAAGGGCGGGGACACCGCGGCGCTCAACCGTCTGTTCAGTTTGCGACGCGAGTGGATACCGCCTGCGGGTGCTTTCGAGTTGCGTTCCCGGATCACCGGAAGCGACCAGGCTATCACCATCGGCGAGACACACCTGGTCGCCGGCAACAAGGCTGTGCTCCAGGTGTCGCTATCCGGCCAGGTGGGCAGGCTGGACGCCCGTGGTGGCTGGGCGCTGCATGGCACTGACCTGAAGCTGGAAGCCGCGGCCGACAGCAGCCAGGCGCTGGCAAAAGCCGAAGGCTACCGGCTGCCGCCGCTCGGTCCGCTGTCGGCGAGCGCGACGATTAAAGACAGGAATGCAAAACTCGCCCTGGATGACCTGCGTCTGCGTATCGGTTCGGCAGGCCGTGTCCCGGCGATGTCAGCATTTGGGCGTATCGATGACCTGTATGCGTTCAGGAACGTCGATATCGACGCCATGCTGAATATCGACGGTCACAACCTGGCCGCATTTGCCGACAGGCAGGCCGTCCAAGACCTGGCGCCATTGACGGGGAGTATGCGGATAGCGGACCGCAACGGCGCTGTGGGCATACAATCGCTGCGCCTGAGCAGCGACGACCCGGCTCTGCATGTCGATATCAATGGCAGTTTCGTCGATTTCCAGAAACCCCGGACACTCAGGCTCAATGCCGAAGGCAGGGCGCGTGACCTGGCGCTGATCGGCGCGCTGTTCGACCAGGAATGGCCGGCGTACGGGCCAGTCGATATCAATGGCGACCTTGGCCAGGACGGAAACCTGACGAAGCTGGCTTTAACGCTAAAGGCCGGGCCCAAGGCTCTGGAGGCCAACCTGCACGGCAACTTCGACACCGATCCGCCGCGCTTCGGGGGCAAGGTCACCCTGCATGAACTCGCGCTGCCGGATTTCTTCCAGAAAGTCGCCGACCAGCGTGCGGAGCGCGAAAAGGCCGCGGAGAAAGTTACCCAGGCGCTGTTTTCCCGCGAGCCGATCGATCTCGGCTGGTTGAAGACCTTTGAGCTGAATCTTGGCGTTCATGTGGCGTCTTTCGACCCGGCGTCTTCACCGGCCCGGTCGGCCGACGTGACCGTAACAGTGCACTCCGGTCTGCTGAAGGCCGGCCCGGCGGTGGTGACTTATCCCAAAGGGCAATTGAAGCTGGCATTGTCTGTGGACGCACGCGACAAACCGCAGTTTACCTTCAGGGCCTATGGAAAGGATATCGATCCCTGGCGGGATATGCCACGCTGGGCGCAAGCAAACGAGGCGGGCTTTGGCGCCGCTATGGACGTGGATATCCACCTCGATGCCAGCGGCAGGAGTGTTTACCAGCTGGTTTCGTCCCTCGACGGCGGTCTGTTTGTGACCTCGACGCACGGCAAGATTAGTCGCTCCCTGGTGGATCTGCTGTTTGTCGATATCGCCGGCTGGGCAGCCAGCAAGATCAGCGACAGCAAATACCTGGATATCACCTGTGGCGTCGCCGACTTCACGGTGAAAAATGGCGTTGCATCCACCAGGGGCTTCTTCCTCGATACGAAGAACATTACGATCACCGGTGATGGAGACATAGACTTCGGCAAGGAGCAGATTAACTACGTGTTTATCCCGAAGAAGAAAAGCCGCGTCATACTCAAGGCGGAACCGGTGAAGGTGAAAGGCCCGTTGCTGAATCCTTCGGTTACCGCCATTCCGGTAAAGTCCGCGGCGTTGACATTCGGCACCTTGCTGTTCGCGCCGTATGTATTTGTGGGCTTGACGGCGTCTGACTACATTCGGGAGAAATTTGGTGCCGAAGGCACCGATACACCGTGCCTGAACTATGAAAGGACTCGCGAATTGAGCGACAATGCCGCGGATTTGCCCTCAAAACAGTGAGCCCAGGCGGTGTTAACACAGTGCGGGGAGTGCAGCACCGTGCTCCGGTTGCGCAGTTTCCGTGCGCTCAGTTGTGTCTGCCCAGCGCCTGTCCCATGCGCAGCGGTTGCTCCGTGGCCAGGTTGTCCAGCCACTCGCCCCGGTCTTTGCCGAACAGCACAATCACGGTCGAGCCCATGTTGAATCGGCCCATTTCCTCGCCGCGTGCCAGCTCGATGCCGGCCTGCGTCATGTCCTGCACCTCCACGCGGGGCCTCGGCGGCGGCGTTACCAGGCCTGACCAGACGGTCTCGATGGCTGCGACGTTGATCGCGCCGACCAGTACCACGGCCATCGGACCAGCGTCGCCGTCAAACAGGGTGACGAGGCGCTCGTTGCGGGCAAACAGGCGCGGCACCGTACGCACGGTGTGGGCGGCGACGCTGAACAGCCGGCCAGGCACATAGACGGTTTCTCGCAGTTTGCCCCCGAGCGGCATGTGCACGCGGTGATAGTCGCGCGGCGACAGGTAGACAGTGATAAAGCTGCCGTCCCGGAAGGGTGCTGCGCGCTGCTGGTCACCGCCCAGCAGCTCAACCACGCTGAAACTGTGGCCCTTGGCCTGAAACACCGCATCCCTGTCTATGCCGCCGACCTGGCTGATGTGGCCGTCGGCGGGACTGACGACAGTGCTTTCGTCGCCCTCCAGAGGGCGTGCCCCGGCGCGCAGCTCGCGGGTGAAAAAGGCGTTGAAGGTCGGATAGTCCTCGGGACGCTGGTAACGCGCCTCGCTCCAGTCGACCCGGTAGGTGTCGGCGAACCAGCGAATGAACGCGTTCTTGAACCAGGGGGTTTCAATCCGGGTCAGCTTGTAGGTCAGGCGCGAGATGGCGTGTTGGGGCAGCGGGTACAGTGCCCAGGATTTCAGGTAGTCCAGCCAGCCTGCGGCCTGTTGCTGTGGCCGGTTCAAGGCTTTTTTCTGACCACCGCCGTGACGCTGACACTGCTGTTGTCATCGAAGTGCAGCATGAATTCCACTTCGTCGCCCGCGCGGAGCCGGGTGTCGGGCGCCGGCATCATCAGGTGATAACCGCCAGGTTCCAGCGCGACAGAGCCATGCGCCGGTATCGGAATGCTGTCCTGGTGAAGCATGCGCGCCATACCGTCGACCGTTACCGACTTGTGCATCATGACCTGCGCAAACGCCGGGCTTTCGACCCCGATCAGCCTGGCGTCCCGGTCCGTGGGATTGGTGATCACCAGATAGGCGGCCATCATGCTCGCACCGGGCGGCGCTTCCCGCACCCAGGCGCCGTCTGCCATCAGGCCGCTGTCGGCGGCCGCCAGCGAGATTATCAGGGACAGCAGCAGGAGACTCAAACGGCGCTTCATTGGCTTGCCTCGTAATAGTTCTTTATCAGCAGAAAGTCGCTGGCGATCTTGTCCGCGTCGTGCGGCACGTTGAACAGTGCATGGAAACGGCCGTCCGGGTCGAACAGGACGACTGCTGCGCTATGATCGATAAGATAGTCATTATCCTTGTCGCCCGCCGATTTGACATAGAGAATGCCGAGCTGGCGCGTCAGGCGGTGGATTTCCGCGGGATCGCCGGTCGCGGCGATAAAGTCCGGATAGAAGTAGGCGACATATTTTGCGAGCATTTCCGGCGTGTCGCGTTGCGGGTCGACGCTGACGAACAGGCCCTGAGGCATGGCACCGGGCTGCAGGTTTTCGTTCAGCCGACGCATCACCCGGCCCAGCATGCCGAGCGAGGTGGGACAGACGTCCGGGCAGTGCGTGTAGCCGAAAAAGGCAAAGGTCCAGTGCCCCTTGAGATCGTCGAGGGTAAACGCTTCACCCTTCTGGTTTATAAGGTTGAAGTCGGCAATCGGCTTGGCCGAGGGTAACAGGGTTGCCTGCTGGAGTTGCGGTGGCTTTGGCGGGCTGCAGGCCGTCAGCAGTGCGGTGGCCAGCAACAGCAGTATAATCCGCATCAGCGGTGATGATCGGGTGCGGTGATTCGTCATGGCGACGCATTATCTCACCGATGACCGACAGGCGGTAGGGCGCCGGCCGTGCGTGTTGCAGTCCGCAGTGGACGTATTGGCGAAAACAGAGGCAGATGGTTTGACAGCGATACCGGAAGAATTGAGGACCCTCGGCGACTTGATCCGCTGGGGTGCAAGCCGTTTCAACGCCGCCGGCCTGAGTTTCGGCCACGGTACCGAAAACGCTTTTGACGAGGCGCGCGTGCTGCTGTGTCACGCCTTGAGCCTGCGCTTCCGGTTTGCCGACGACTATCTCGCGGCGCGTCTGACCGGCGACGAACGGGCGGCCGTTTGCGCCTTGTTCGAGGAACGTATCGCCAGTCGCAAGCCGGCGGCCTACCTGACCCACGAGGCCTGGTTTGCGGGACTGCCGTTTTATGTCGACGAACGTGTGCTGGTGCCGCGTTCACCCATGGCCGAGTGGATCGAGCGGGGTTTTGCGCCCTGGCTGGAAGCCGAGGAGGTGGACCGGGTGCTGGATCTGTGTACCGGCAGCGGTTGTATCGCCATTGCCTGCGCGGCGCATTTCGATAACGCGGAAGTCGATGCCACGGATATCTCCGCCGACGCGCTGGAGGTCGCGCGGCAGAATGTCGTACGCCACGATCTGCAGGACTGGGTACACCTGTTCAAATCGGACCTGTTCGATGACCTGCCCGTCGAGCAGTACCAGCTGATTGTCAGCAATCCGCCGTATGTCTCCGCCGATGAAATGCAGGGCCTGCCGGACGAGTATCGCCACGAACCCGAGATCGGCCTGCTCGCCGACAAACAGGGCCTGGAGGTGGTGGTGCGTATACTCGCCCAGGCAGGTGACTACCTCACCGAGGACGGCATACTGGTCATGGAGGTCGGCAACAGCGAAGAAATGCTGGTCGAGTGTTTTCCGGAGGTGCCGTTTACCTGGCTGGAGTTCGAACGCGGCGGCCAGGGTGTGTTCCTGCTGGAAGCGGCACAGGTGCGGGAGTGTCAGTCGGTGTTTGCCGCGGCGCTGGGACGGTAACGCCGTAGTGGCTGTCCTGTCGAACAGGGCGGGTGCCGACGGGCGCGATCGCTGTCATGGCTTCGCCAGCGCCGCCGACCCGTTGCGAGCCCCTCCGCGGCGAGGTTTTTCGCAGGGTTCGATGACCTGATTGTATGAGGAGGGCATATGTTGGGAAGACCGAAAACCCCTGAACAATATGTGGATCTGGTGGACCAGGCCCTGTTCGAGATCGACGACTTGCGCCTGGCGGCCGAGTACGACATGGATTCCATGGGTGCGGCCACAGAGTTCCTGGACGAACTGGAACAGGACGTGCGCAGGCTCCGGGAGTCGATGGCCGACGGCAGCTACCGCTTCGGCAAGGACAATCTGCCGTTCGTTAAAGTGGTCGAACCCCAGGACGAACGCGTGTTGCCTTTCAAACAGTTACTGCTGAAAATTAATGAAACGCATATCCACGGGCTGGACGTCGAGGATGACTGACGGCCGCGTCTTGACGCAGATCAAGGCGCCGCCGGGCGCCGCCGATTAGCCTGCTATGAAGCCGCTGGAGACCGCTATGTACGACAACCGCGTCGAATTCGACGCCGACCTGATTCAGCGCTACGCCGGTAGCGGGCCGCGGTATACCTCGTACCCGACAGCCATGGAGTTTTCCGCGGCCGTTGATGAGCGCACCTATATCGACTGGGTGCGCGCCAGCAGCGCCATCGGCCGCCCGCTGTCCTTGTATGTCCATATCCCTTTCTGCGCGCATGTCTGCTACTACTGCGCCTGCAATAAGGTCGTCACCGCCAACCGCGCAAAGGCCGAGCCTTATCTCGACAGCCTGTACCGGGAGATCCGTCTGCAGGCGTCACTGGTTGATCCGGACCGCCGGGTCGAGCAGTTGCACTGGGGTGGCGGTACGCCGACCTTTCTCAGTGACAAGCAGATCTGCGATCTGATGCGGGTCCTGGGCGAGAACTTTTACCTGCTGGAAGACGACAGCGGCGAGTATTCCATCGAGATCGATCCACGCGAGCTGCGCGCCGATACGCTGGTGGTGTTGAGAGAGATCGGTTTCAACCGCGTCAGTCTCGGTGTGCAGGATTTCAATCCCGAGGTCCAGCAGGCCGTGCACCGGATACAGAGCCACGAACAGACGCTGGGCGCACTGCGCCAGGCGCGCGAGCTGGGTTTCCGTTCCACCAATATCGATCTGATGTACGGTTTGCCGCTGCAAACGGTCGCGAGTTTCTCGGACACGCTGGAGGCGGTCATCGAAGTACGACCCGACCGGCTGTCGGTGTTCAACTATGCTCACCTGCCGGAACGCTTCAAACCGCAACGGCGTATCCGGGCCGAGGACCTGCCGAGCGCGGCCGCGAAGCTGGAGATTCTGTCACTGACCATCGACAAGCTTACGGCCGCGGGATACCAGTACATTGGCATGGACCACTTCGCGCTGGCTGGTGACGAACTGGCGCTGGCGCAACGCGATGGTTCGCTGCACCGTAATTTCCAGGGCTATTCGACCCACGCCGAAGCCGACCTGGTAGGCATGGGCGTGAGTGCCATCAGCTCAATGCCGGGTGGCTTCAGTCAGAATCACACCGCGCTGGAAGACTATTACCGGGATCTCGAAGTACCGCGGCTGCCGATTGCCCGGGGTGTTGCGCTCAACGACGACGACCGCCTGCGCGGCGATGTTATCCAGCAGCTGATCTGTAACAACCGGCTGGACACAGTGCGCCTGGAATCCCGGTACGGCATCCGCTTTGGCGATTATTTTTCAGCGGAGCTGGCGGCGCTGGCGGGTATGCAGTCTGACGGTCTGGTGGAGCTGGGGCCGCAGCAGCTGGCGGTGACAGCGCGTGGTCGTCTGTTGATCCGCAATATCTGCAAGGTCTTCGATCACTACCGCGGCGAGGCGGAGCAACAGTTCTCGAAAATGATCTGACTGCAAGCGGCGCGAGCGGGGGAAGAGGAGATGGCTGCCGTCCGTGGCGCCGGGCATCAACCCTTTTGCCGGTAGATCAGTCCGGGTTGGACCAGCACCTCGTTGGCGCTCAGACGGTCAAGCGGAAACTCGTCGTCTTCATACTGTGCAATGCGGTCAAACACGTACGACTCGTCCTGGAGTTCGATGGACTCGAAAATCGGCCTGCCGAGGTAGTTGCCTATAGCGTGCCCATGGTGGCTCACGGTTGCCCCCTTTTTGCTTGGTTTCGGATTGAGCTAACACACTCAGACTGGATAGCGGCGCGCGCGGACAGGGCTTTAACCCGGGTCACGGCAGGACCCTCCGCGCGGCCGGTCGGTCGATAGCGTGACCGGAAAACTTCTGTACAATAACCCTCCATGTCAGGAAGCACCTTCGGAAAACTCTTTACCGTCACCGGCTTCGGGGAAAGCCACGGCCTGGCCATCGGCTGTATTGTCGACGGCTGTCCACCGGGCATGCCGCTCGCCGAGGCCGACCTGCAGCACGATCTCGATCGCCGCAAGCCGGGGAAATCCCGTCACACCACCCAGCGACGCGAAGCCGACGAGGTGCAGATTCTGTCCGGGGTGTTCGAGGGCAAGACGACCGGCGCACCCATCGGGCTGATCATTCACAATACCGACCAGCGCTCCAAGGACTATTCCAGGATTATGGACCGCTTCCGGCCGGGGCACGCCGACTACACCTACCAGCAGAAATATGGTGTCCGCGACTACCGCGGTGGCGGCCGATCCTCGGCGCGCGAAACCGCCATGCGGGTCGCCGCCGGTGCCATCGCCAAGAAATATTTGCGCCAGAGGCTGGGTATCGAAATACGCGGTTACCTGGCGCAGTTGGGGCCGCTGGAGCTGGAGCTCAGGGACTGGTCGAACGTCGAGAACAACGCCTTTTTCTGCCCTGATCCGCAGCGGGTCGCGGAGCTGGAAGACTACATGGACGCCTTGCGCAAGGAAGGCAACTCGGTAGGTGCGCGGGTCAACGTTGTCGCCACCGGTGTGCCCCCCGGACTGGGCGAGCCGATCTTCGACCGGCTCGATGCCGATATCGCCCATGCCATGATGAGTATTAACGCCGTCAAGGGCGTGGAAATCGGTGCCGGTTTCGCCTGTGTCAGTCAGAAGGGCACCGAGCACCGTGACGAGATCACCCCCGCGGGCTTTCTCAGCAACCACGCCGGCGGCGTGCTCGGGGGTATTTCATCGGGACAGGATGTACTGGTCAGCATGGCGCTCAAGCCGACCTCCAGCATCCGTTTGCCGGGACGCACCGTTGATGTCGACGGCCAGCCGGTCGAAGTGATCACCACCGGTCGTCACGACCCTTGTGTCGGCATTCGGGCGACGCCGATCGCCGAAGCGATGCTGGCAATCGTGCTGATGGACCACTGGCTGCGTCAGCGGGCACAAAACGCCGATGTGGTATCGGCGACACCGGTGATTCCCGCCAGTGCCGACTGATGGCTGGCGAAGCCGCACGTACGCTGATCAGGCCGTGTAGTCCACTGGCGCAGCAACACTCCTAGCCGGGCGGTTGCGCATACCCATGTACTGGCGGCTGTCCGGCTTCTATTTCTTCTACTTCGCCTCTCTCGGTGCATTGATCCCCTACTGGGGCCTGTACCTGAAATCGCTGCAATTCAGCGTGGTCGAGATCGGCGAGCTGGTCGCCATTATCATGGCCACCAAGATTGTTGCGCCGAACATCTGGGGCTGGATCGCCGATCACACGGGGCGACGTATCAAGATCGTGCGCATCGCCTGTCTGCTGGCCACGCTGGCATTCGCGGGTGTGTTTTTCGCCCATGGCTACTGGTGGATGGCGCTGGTGATGTCGCTGTTCAGCTTCTTCTGGAATGCGGCACTGCCGCAGTTCGAGGCTACCACGCTCAATCATCTGGGGCGCGACACGCATCGCTACAGCAGTATCCGTCTGTGGGGATCTATCGGTTTCATCATCGCCGTCGCGTCGCTCGGTGCGCTGTTCGAGCGTGCGGGTACCGGCCGCCTGCCGCTGGTGCTCATAGGGCTGTTTGCGGCCATCTGGCTGGCGAGCCTGCCGGTGCCGGAAAAGGCCAGCGCTCACCTGCCACTGGACCACAGCCCGCTGCGCGAGGTGCTGAAAAAACCGGCCGTGTTCGCGCTCTTGCTGGTGTGTTTTCTCGTCCAGGCCAGCCATGGACCCTACTACACCTTTTACAGCATCTACATGTCCGACAACGGCTACAGCGAGAGCCTTATCGGACAGCTGTGGGCGCTCGGGGTGGTGGCCGAAATCGTCGTGTTTCTGCGCATGCCCCGCTGGCTGCCGCGCTACGGCGCGCGCAGGCTGATGCTGGTGACCACGACGCTGACCGCGTTGCGCTGGCTGCTGATAGCCTGGTTTGTCGACAACATCTGGGTGATGATCATGGCTCAGACGCTGCACGCGGCCAGTTTCGGCCTGTACCATGCGGTAGCCATTCATTTGATACACCGGCACTTCCGTGGCCGCCACCAGGGACGCGGCCAGGCGCTTTACAGCAGTCTGAGTTTCGGTGCCGGTGGTGCGCTGGGCAGCTTCGGCGCCGGTTACCTGTGGGAGGGTGTGGGCGCCGAATGGATGTATATCGCCGCCGCCGTCATTGCCGTAGCGGCGGGCGGAATCGCCTGGTGGGGTGTGCGCGATGTGGACTGAGGCGCGCGCGCGCGGCGCAAACGCAGTGACAACGCTGCGCGCCTGCATCTGTCTGCTGGCCCTTTTTCCGTTCGCCGCCAATGGCTACGACTACAGCCTGTCCGGTTTTGTCGGCGCCGAGTCGCGCGTGTTTGCCGAGGATGGCCAGTTTGCCCACCAGTTCGATACCTTTCAGGAATCGCTGCTGGTCCAGCCGGAGTTCACCTGGCTGACAGACAGCGGTGACGACCAGTACAGTTTTATACCCTTCGTCCAGGTGGACAGTCAGGACAGCCGACGCACCCACGCGGACATTCGCGAAGCCTACTGGCGCCATGTCAGCGGGCCCTGGGAAGTCCTTGCGGGCCTCAACCGGGTTTTCTGGGGCGTGACTGAATCCCGTCACCTGGTGGATATCATCAACCAGACCGATCTGGTCGAAGCCCCGGATGGTGAAGACAAGCTCGGTCAACCCATGCTGAAAGTGTCTTCGCAACGCGACTGGGGAACGCTGGACCTGTATCTGATGCCCTGGTTCCGGAAGCGCACCTTTCCCGGCAAGCATGGCCGCCTGCGCTTTCCGCTGGTCACCGATGGCAATGCCGACTACCAGTCCAGTGCCGGCCAGCATCATCTCGATGCCGCCGTGCGTTATTCGCATTACCTGGACGACTGGGACTTCGGTGTCTATTACTTCAAGGGCACGGGACGCGCGCCCCGCCTGGTGCCGAATGCCAACGCCAGTCGCCTGGTGCCCCAATACGATCTCATCAACCAGGTGGGCACGGATGTGCAACTGACACGCGGGGCCTGGCTGTGGAAATTCGAAGGCCTGTGGCGCGCCCAGCACGGTGAGCATTACGCCGCGGCTGTGGGCGGTTTCGAGTACACCCTCTACCAGCTCATGGCCTCCGATGCTGACCTGGGTCTGCTGCTTGAATATTCCTGGGACGGGCGCAGCAGCGATCCGGCGCAGCAGCCACCGGTGCTCTTCGACGATGATTTCTTCCTGGGCGCAAGGCTCGCGCTCAACGACGTGCAGAGTTCGGAGCTGCTGGTGGGTTTTGTTATCGATCGTGACAATCACTCGTCCCAGCTGTCGCTGGAAGCGGCGCGGCGCCTCGACAATCACTGGCGCGTTGAGGCCGAGAGCCGCTGGTTCCTCAGCAGCGGTACTAACGACGTGCTGACCGCCTTCAAGGATGACAGCTACCTGACGTTGCGCCTGTCGCGCTACTTCTAGCCCGGGCAGACGCCTGAGAATTCACTTTAACATCTATATAAAAGATAATAATATCAATATTATAAAACATACTATTAATGTTAATAATAGAAATATTCGAAGTGGGTTTGCCGGCATGCGCGGGGCGATCGGCACTGGCCGGGTGCTCGACGTCGCGGTAACCTGAAGCACGCGGGCCCGAGTCGGCAGTGTGGGTCCGGCTTCCGCGGTCCTGGGTTGGCATCGCCTGCTAATGGGTGGCACACGCGCTGCGCACGAGCGCTTGTCCGGTTTAGTGATCGGCAATACGTAGTGTATATTCTCAACCGTCAATCTATGGATTCAGTTGTGCCGGGAAGAAGGGGACTCAAGTGCCAGTGACCAAGTTGTGTTTACGGATTGCGCTGAGTGCCGGCGTTGTATTGTCATCCGCCTGTACCACACTGGGGCCGGATTTCAAAACGCCGCCGGCTGACCTCGAAGCAGTCTGGAACCAGCAAAGCCAGGCGCTTGACACCAGCCGGGTATCACAGGATTGGTGGACCATTTTCAATGATCCCGTACTCGACAAGCTGGTGGAGTCGGCCTACCGGCAGAATCTGCCCCTGCAGATCGCCGGTCTGCGTATCTTCGAGGCTCGCGCCCAGCTGGGTATTGCCATCGGCCAACAGTATCCGCAGAGTCAGCAACTGAACGGCAACCTGACCCGTGTGGGCCTGAGCGAGAATTCGCCCAACTTTGTTTCCAGCTTTACCGATGACAGTTATACCCAGGCCAGGCTGGGCGTCGACGCGGCCTGGGAAGTGGATTTCTGGGGTCGCTTCCGCCGTGGCGTCGAGTCTGCCAGCGCCAACCTGGGTGCGTCCATTGCAGACTATGACAGCGCGCTGGTGTCGTTGACCGCGGAAGTGGCGCGCACCTACATGGTATTGCGAACCCTCGAGGAGCGCCTGAAAATTGCCAGGGACAACACCGTCACCCAGGCGCGCAGTTACAAGATTGCCGATGTGCGTTTCCAGAACGGCGCGGTCAGCGAGCTGGACCCGGCGCAAGCGCTCAGCCTGCTGAAGTCAACCGAGTCCACCGTGCCTCAGCTGGAGAGCCGCATCCGCCAGTCCAAACACGCGCTCAGCACGCTGCTCGGCATGCCTCCCGGCGACCTGCAGGATATTCTCCAGGGGACTGGCAGTCTTCCACAACCCCCTGCGGCAATGGATGTCGGTATGCCGGCCGAGCTGTTGCGCCGGCGGCCGGATATCCGCCGTGCCGAGCTCCAGGCCGCCGCGCAGAGCGCATTGATCGGTGTCGCCAGGTCGGATCTCTACCCGCGTTTTGCCCTGGTCGGCTCACTCGGGGTATTGACGTCGAACACCGGTCAGAGTGATCTCGGTGATTTGTTCGACGGCGACAGTCTCGCCTATAGCTACGGTCCTTCGGTCTCCTGGAATATCCTCAACTACGGTCGCCTGAAAAACCACGTGCGTGTTCAGGACGCACGCCTCGAGGCACTGATCGTCAACTACCAGAACACCGTGCTGGAAGCGGCGCGCGAGGTGGAGGATGGGCTGAGCAACTACGTTGGCAGCCGGCAGCAGGGTGCGCGCCTCGCCGAGAGCGTCGCGGCCGCACAGCGTGCCGTGGACCTGGCACTCGTGCAGTACCGCGAGGGTGCCGTCGATTACCAGCGGGTGCTCGACACCCAGCAGACTCTGTTACGGGTGCAGGATGCCTATACTACCGTTCGCGGTGAAGTGGTCAGCGCCCTGGTCGCGGTATACAAGGCGCTGGGCGGCGGCTGGGAGATTCGTGCCGGTCAGCCTTTTGTCCCGCAGGAACGCCAGAAGGAAATGATGCAGCGTACCGACTGGGGACGCCTGCTGGACGAGGATGCCACCAACGAGCTGCCCGCAGCGCCACCGACCGGCAACGCCCAGCCGGTATTGAACCCCCCGCTCTGGTAGGCGCTTTGGGTGCTCCCGGTGCTCCCGGTGCAACCGGCGCGAGAAACATGGTGCGGGGAATGCGTCACTCCGTAAACCAGGGTACCGAACGAAACCGGTGCATTGTGGCACCTCACCCGGCGCTCGTGTGTCCGCAGGCGGTGACCGCCTGTCGGCAGGTTCAGATCGACGCCGTATAGCCGGCTTCCTTGACGGCCGCGATCAGCGCTTCTGCGCGGGCATTGCCCCGGACCGTGGCGCTGCCGGGTTCCAGGGATACGTCGACGACCTCCTCGACACCGTCAACCGCGGCCAGCGCCTTGCGTACCGCAGCGACGCAGTGCATGCAGGTCATGCCCTCGACTTTCAACTGAATTGTTTCACTCATCATTTACTCCACGGGTTTGAACAACCGCAAGCGGTTGGCATTGCTGACCACGGTGACCGAAGACAGCGCCATGGCGATGCTGGCGAACACCGGGCTGAGCAACCAGCCGGTCACAGGATAGAGGATGCCGGCGGCCAGCGGGATGCCCGTGACATTGTAAATGAATGCCCCGAACAGGTTCTGCTTGATGTTTCGCACGGTGGCGCGCGACAGGGCGATGGCGCTGGCGACACTGGCGAGTGAATTGCCCGCGAGCGTGATGTCGGCGCTTTCGATAGCCACGTCGGTGCCGCTGCCGATGGCAAATCCGACATCGGCCTGCGCCAGCGCCGGCGCGTCGTTGACGCCGTCACCGACCATACCGACGCTGCGTCCCCGCGACTGGAGATGTTTCACGACATCGGCCTTGTGTTGCGGCATGACGCGGCTGTAAACGGCGTCGATACCCAGTTCTGCGGCTACCGCACGCGCGGTATCGGGGTGATCGCCGGTACACATGACAATTTCAATGTCCCGGCGTTTCAGCGCCTGCAGCGCCGCCAGTGTGTCCGTGCGTACCGGGTCACGCAGAGCGAGCACCGCGACAGCCCGCTGGCGGTCGCCCAGCCAGATGGGGGTGGCGCCTGCACCGGCCGCGAGCCGGGCCTGTTCAAGCAGGGCCTCGGCGCAGGGGATACCCAGTTCCTCAAGCCATTCCTGGCGCCCCAGGAACATCTCGCGGTCTTCCAGCCGACCCTGCACACCCTGGCCGGCTTCGGCATGAAAATCCACCACCGGCAACAGCGCGATGTTGCGTGCCTGCGCGGATTCGATAACCGCCAGCGCCAGCGGGTGTTCGGATTGTTTCTCCAGGCTGGCGGCCCAGCCGAGCGCCTGGTCGTCCTCGACGCCCGCGTCGCAATAGACCTGCGTAATGCGCGGCCGTCCTTCGGTGAGCGTGCCGGTCTTGTCCACCACCAGGTGGGTGATACCGGCAGCCGACTGCAGGGCATCGCCGTTGCGGATGAGAACGCCGAACTGCGCGGCACGGCCCATACCCACCATGATGGCAATCGGTGTTGCCAGCCCCAGGGCGCAGGGGCAGGCGATAACCAGCACGGCGATCGCCGTGGTCAGTGCATAGGGCAGTTGCGGCGCGGGGCCCGCGGCATACCACGCGGCGAAGGTGAGCACGGCGATCAGCAGCACCACCGGGACGAACACAGCGGCGATACGGTCCACCAGCCGGCCGATGGGTGGCTTGCTCATTTGCGCCTGCTTGACGGCCTGAATGATGCCCGCCAGGGTGGTGTCATCACCGACGCGCTCGACGCGCACCTTCAGAGCGCCGGCCTGGTTGATCGTGGCGCCGGTGATCCTGTCCCCGGGTCCTTTGGCGACCGCCAGGGGTTCGCCGGTGAGCATGGATTCGTCGACGTTCGAGGCGCCCTCGACCACTGTGCCGTCGGTGGCGACCGACTGGCCGGGTCTGACCAGGAACAGATCGCCCCGCTGCAACAGCGAGACCGGCAGTTCGAGTTCCTCGCCGTTGTGGATCAGCTGCGCGGTTTTCGGCGCCAGTTCGACCAGCGCCCCGATGGCCCTGCCGGTGCGCGCCCGGGCGCGGACTTCCAGGGCATGGCCGAATTGCAGGAAGGCCAGAATCAGCACCGACGTCTCCAGGTACAGGTGGCGCTGTGCGGCGGGCACAAAGTCAGGCGCCAGAATCAGGAGCACAGAGGCCAGCCAGGCCGCCGCGGTACCCACGGCGACCAGCGTATCCATGTTTGCCTGGGCATGTTTGAGTTGTTTCCAGGCGCCCACGTAGTAACTGCGGCCGCTATAGGCCATGGTGAACAGACAGATCAGGGCGGTGACGAGCCAGAATCCGCGGCCACTCAGATCCGTGAGCGCGGTGCCGGACTCGACCCCGGGCAGCACACCCGCAAGCATCGTCGCCATCAGTCCGAAACCAACCAGTCCAGCAAGCGTGGCGCGCCTGACCGCCTGGCGGATATTCAGCCGGGCCTGTTGTTCCTGCGCGAGGTAGGGATCGTCAGTCACTTCGACGAATGCCGCAGGCATTCCGGCGCGCCGCAGCGCCAGCAGGTAGTCGGCGGCGTGGGCGCGGGCGGTCAACCGGCCGCGCTGGTTGTCCTGCCAGTCGATCGTGGTTGCCGCGGCAACGTCCTGCAACAGGGTTTCCGCCCGTTGCCGCGCATTGTCGGTCAACGCCTTGTCGAACACCAGTGTCGCGCTGCCACTGACGCTGACGGCGGCTTTGCGCGCCGGATAGCCCTGGTCGACGATGGCGTCAACGACCTGCTGCGGGTCGCCGCCAACGACGTAGGCGGCACCCTCTACCAGGTTGGCCGACGCGTCCTGGACGCCGTCCACGCCCAGAACAGCCTTTTCGACCCGCGCCACGCAGCTGGCGCAGGTCATGTCGTCGATGTCGATACGGTAACCGCCCTGTGCGGCCGCCGAGCCGGTCTCTGGCGGCGCCGCGGGCAGCTCGCAGCTTTCGGGTTCCCGGGCGCGCGGGCGCGCGCCGTACCCCGCGGCTTCGACCGCGGCGATGACTTCGTGGGGCAGTCCGCCGCTAACGGTGGCCCGGCCGGCGTCCAGTTGCACGTCGGCGGACACCACGTCCGGTACGGCGAGGATGGCGGCTTCGACGCGCGCCACGCAGTGCTGGCAGGTCATACCGTCGATAGACAGCTCGTAGCTGTCCGGCGTCAGGGACGAACCGGATTGTCGGGTTTGGGTAGACACACGGACAGTATAATCAAGTCCAGGGGCAAGAAAGCGCAGCGCTGTTGCGTAAATCGCTTCCCGCCTGTCAACCGACCCGATCCGATCAGCGCATGAAGGCCCGCCGGATCCAGTAGTCCATGCTGAAAAAGCGCCCCGCGCCAATGAAGAACAGCACCAGCAGCATGATGAAATAGGTGGCGGCGAATTCGATACCGTTGTTCAGTACCACGAAGCTGCCGTTCTGGGTCAACCAGTCATAGTTGCCGTGGGTTTGCAGGATTTCCTTGGCTCTGTCGAGGCGTTCCACCGCGCCCATGGTGCGTTCGGTGGCGAACGGACCGCTGCCTTCGGCGATGGCCAGCCAGCCGTTGGGCCAGTGCACGGTGACTGCAGCGACGACCATGGTGACCATCATCGGTACGGAAATCCAGCGTACCGCAAAACCGATCAGCAGCAGCACCGCACCGCCGGCTTCGGTGAGCGCCGCGGCCCACGCCATGATTTCGGGAAACGGCAGGCCCAGGCCCCAGTCCGGGTTGCCGAACCATTCGATGATGCTGTCCATATCGGCCAGCTTCTTGGTTCCGGCCATCCAGAAGACGGGTACCAGGTACAGTCTCAGGGCCAGCGGTCCGAGGAAATCAAAAGCGCGCGTGGTGTCGAGCAGGCGTTGCAGTTGCACGAGGGGATACATGCGGTGTCTCCTTGCTTGTTGTTACTTTTCGGGGCTGTTCGGACTGATGCCGCGCACGATGTCCAGACGGCGCCACTCATCGAGGATGGCGTGGCCGCTTTGAATGACCAGTTCGGGGTCGGGGTGCCGCAGCTCGGCGGCGATCTGCTGCAACTGGGCGCGGCCGCTGTGCCCGGGCTGTTCCTGCAACAGCGAGAACAGGCGTGCGCTGACCGGATTCAATTCGATGAATCCCACTTCGTCCCGCGTATCGCGGTACACCAGCAGGTAGGTCGGTTGTGGATCAGGCTCCCGGGGCTGGAAGTCGGGGCTAATCCGGTGCACCGGGTACTGATAGGCCAGGGGCCAGGCGAGCGGAGACAGCAACGGTGGACCGGCGAGCAGGTCACCTTCTACGGCGACCGGCGCGCCCTGGTCGTTCTCGGCGACGGACAGCGCGAGTTCCACCCACTCGTAATGGGCAAGTTCGCGCATGAAAGGCAGGTCGGTTCCCTGCTCGTCACGTTCCTCGTCGAGGTAGTCGAGGAACTCGCGCGGGATGTCCAGAAACAGCGGCGAGTGACACCGGTGGCCGGCGAAAAAGTCGCGTGCCAGGGCGTGCCAGCTGTGGTCATCCATCAGTTTACGCAATACGGGAAAACTGCTGGCGAGAAAGCCTTCGACATTGTTGAAGAACAGTTCCCGATAGATGCCCATGCGGCGGTCTTCGATGCCGGCCG
>Ga0315540_10000715_pt1 | contig 18947 bp, 17 predicted proteins | sample SalMarSW160110MG_FD_203677 | JGI IMG/M metagenome (GOLD analysis project Ga0315540, IMG submission 203677) | Salt marsh sediment microbial communities from the Plum Island Ecosystem LTER, Massachusetts, United States - Salt Marsh Sediment SW1601-10 ...
CAAGTGGTAGTTCTTTTAGTTTTACCTCGTTGCTGTCAGCGTCAAATGCGAGAATGTTTCCGTTAGTATCAAGCAGATAAACTTCGAGGCTAGGGTTAATTACCATTACATTGTGAAAGACATTTCGCATCGCATCATAATTGACAGAATCACCTTTGAAAAAATCGGCCTCGTTAGAAATATGAGACGCAATTTTTATATCGAGTTTCTGACGTGTTTCCTGGAAATACATTTCTGCTGTATTGACAGATATGTAAATATAAACCGCTGATATAACAAGGAGTATAAGTAGAAATACTGCCGATATTTTCCAGAATAGGGAATTAAAAAAGTCTTTCATAAAGCAATATTAAAGCTTATCATTGAATCGATATCCAACGCCCCATGTTGTTAAAATAAACTTCGGCTCGGAAATATCTTCTTCTATCTTATTTCTTAAGCGGTTAATGTGTGAATTAACTGTATGCTCGTAACCACTGTATTGAGTTCCCCAGATGAGGTTCAGAAGATTTTCTCTTGTATAAGTTCTCCCCGGGTGAGATGCCATTAAATAAAGAAGTTCGAATTCTTTTTGAGTTAGTTCAACTCTATTATTGTTTAGCAGAACTTTCCTGTTTGTGTGATCAATAATAAGATTGTCGTATTTTAGATCTTTTTTGTCCTCTTTTTCCTGTGTGAGAGCATCGACCCTTCTAAAAATTGCTTTTACACGAGCAATAAATTCTCTTATGCTGAAGGGTTTTGTCAGATAGTCGTCGGCACCAAATTCTAATCCGAGCACTTTGTCCGTCTCTTCCGATTTTGAAGTCAGCATCAGAATAGGTGTGTTAATTTCCATTTTTCTTATTTCCTTACAGACTTCAAACCCGTCCATTCCCGGAAGCATAATATCGAGTACAATCAGATCAAACTTATTTTCTTTTGCTTCATTTAATCCTTTTAATCCGTCAAAATGCTTTGTGATTTCGCAGTTAAGATCGGTTAAATGAATTTCCAGTAAACCGGAAATCTCTTTGTCGTCTTCAATTATAAGTACTTTTTTCATATTGGTTAACTGCATATTTTATTTAAAGAATTTATATATAAATGACTTTAAATATTGAGATAATTTTATACTATTATAATATTCAAAAATACATACTATTTATAACAGAAATATCACATAATCTGATTTCTTTAAGTTTTATACGACTTTTTTGTACATTGTATAAATCTACTAACTGATATTTTTATTATTTGAAGGTGATCAAACAATGAATGCCAATGAATCTAAATTTGCTTTTGTTACCGGTACAAGCTCCGGGATAGGAAAAGCAACGGCAGAAGAATTACTTTCAAAAGATTGGGAAGTAATCGGTACAGCAAGGAGAGATGCAAACATAAATAATAAAAATTATGAGCATTTAAATATAGATCTTATTGATCTTGATAGAATTGTAAACGAAATAACGAGAAATTTAAAGAGCAAAATAAGTGATGGAAAATATGACAGAATTGCGCTTGTAAACAACGCAGCAGGAACGGGAGAATTGCTTAAACTCGAGCATCTGGATCCGGGAAAGCTAAGAGATTTATATACTTTAAACACTGTTGTTCCTGTTTGGCTGATGGGGTTTTTCTATAAAAATAAGTCAAAAAACAGCAAATTAAGGGTAATTGATATCTCAACCGGTGCTGCTCATCAGGCATATCCCGGAATGGCAGCCTATTGTGGAACAAAAGCATCTTTGCTTATGTCCGGGAAGGTTTTTGCAGGAGAGAACAGTGAGGACAAAAATCTGGCTTTTTTGAGCTATGAGCCTGGCACTGTTGATACGGAAATGCAACTGGAAGCAAGGTCACAGTCGCAGGTTGAATTTCCTTCTGTTGAAATGTTTAAGGCTATGAAGGCAAAAAATATATTAGTCGACCCAGCCTTGGTTGCAAAAGAAATAGTGGATTTTCTCGAAAATAATGAATCCGGCTACAGTCAAAGGCGTTTTGGAGTTAAATCTTAATCATAATTTTATTGCCTGTAATTATTAATTTATATAGTTTTTAACTCAATTTTTTCTCAACCAAGCAGGAACACAAAGGCAAATAAGTTCAGATATTTATGAGTGCTGGTTATGGTTCTTATTCTAATTTTAGTTAAAATAAATTATAAATTAACATAAAGGATAATACCATGGCAAAGAAAAAAGTGACCAAATCGAAAAAACCAGTAAAAAAAGCAGTCAAGAAGGTAAGGCCGAAAGTAAAAAAGAAGGTTAAAGCTGCATCAAGAACTTCAAAGGTAAAAAGATTGCAAGCGGTACCGGCCGGTTATGAAAAAGTCACACCTTATATAATTGTTCATAATGGAGTCGCAGCATTAGATTTTTACAAGCGGGCTTTTGGTGCTGTTGAACTTTATAGGTTCAATGCGCCAAACGGAAAAATCGGTCACGCCGAATTTAAGATTGGAAATTCAAACTTTATGATTGCTGATGAATCTCCGTCCATGAACGCACTAAGTCCCTCAACACTTGGTGGGAGCCCGGTCGGGTTTTATATCTATGTAAAAGATGTAGATTCATTTTTTGAAAAAGCTCTGAGCGAGGGAGCAAGACAGGAACAGCCTGTTGAAGACAAGTTTTATGGCGACAGAGCCGGCACACTGATTGACCCGTTCGGACATAAATGGAGCTTCGGTACTCATAAGAGAGATGTTTCAATGGAAGAAATGAGACAGAAAATGGACGAAATGGCTGCCGGAGCAACCTCTGAAAATTCTTCAGTTGATTCTGGTAATTTTGCAAATACTTCAGATGATAACCCGAACTTCTGATTGATATAGATTATAAAATAACGAAATATTAAATTTCGTTATGAATATTGAAGAGATAATAAAGCAGGTCCTGGAAATAAAAGGATCTGCTTTTTTTTATACTCCTTCCATATATAAAAACAGCAAAAGTTTCTTTTTTAAATCTCCTGCAAAAATATTTACATCTTCTAACTGTAGTTCGTTAAACACATCAATAGATAGATTTTATAACTTGATAACTAACAATTGTTGGGGTTACTGTCTTCTCGATTATGAGGCAGGTTATTGCTTTGAAAAAAAACTGAAGCGATATCTAGGGAAAAATGATAAAGAAATATTCACTGGCTTTTTGTTCAATGCAAAAGATATTATCACTATAGATTCTAAAAAGATAAAAATTAGCCCGATTGGAAAAAACTTTAACATCTCTTCCTTCAAATTAAATACAACAAAGAAGAAATATATTTCCGACATAAAAAAAATTAAAACGTACATTGAAGAGGGGGATACTTACCAGGTGAATTATACCATTAAAGGGAGATTTAAATTTAAAGGTGACCCGATAAATCTATTCAAGAATCTTTTATTTAATCAATCTGCTAAATATTCCGCATTTATCAACCTTGGTGATAAAATTATTATATCACTTTCTCCTGAATTGTTCTTTCAACAAAACGGACAAAAAATAAAAACCAGTCCTATGAAAGGTACAATAAAGCGAGGGACAAATATTCTGGAAGATGAATTACAAAAATACAAACTTGAAAAAAGTGAGAAGGATAGGGCGGAAAACCTGATGATAGTAGATCTTCTCAGGAACGATATAGGGAAAATAAGTGAATATGGCTCTGTTAAAGTTAATAGTTTGTTTACAATTGAAAAATATGAATCACTTTATCAAATGATTTCCAATATAGAAGCGAAACTGAATAAAAATGGTAGTTTTCCGGAAATATTAAAAAATATTTTCCCTTGCGGATCGATAACCGGCGCACCGAAAATCAGGACTATGGAGATTATTAAAGAACTTGAAACAGAAAGAAGAGGAATTTATACAGGTGCAATCGGAATTGTAAAAAAAAATAAATCGATTTTTAACGTTTCTATTCGTACAATTGAAATTGATGAAGATGGTCAAGGCAGTATAGGATTAGGGAGTGGAATTGTATGGGACAGTGATCCGGAAAAAGAATATGAAGAAACATTATTGAAAAGCAGGTTCTTAACAAATTCATTAAATGAGTTCATGCTTTTTGAAACGATGAAATATGAAAATGGTGAGATATGCCATTTGAATGAACACCTGGAAAGATTAAGACGATCTGCTGAATATTTTTTGTTCTTTTATAATGAAAGAATAATAAAAAGTAAGCTAACTTCAATTATTGACAAATTAAATGTTAAAAAGAGGATTAAATTAATTTTAAATAAATGGGGAAAAATTAATATTATTGTAAGTGATTATCCCAATATGCTTGCTGAAATAAAAATAATTGTTTCAGAGAAAAAAGTTTCATCTGGAAACCTGTTCCAATATTTCAAAACTGATAGTAGGGCTTTATACAATGAAGAATTTGAAGAGTGGGCTGCTGAGGGCTTCTTTGATGTAGTATTTTTGAATGAAAAAGGGCAGCTTACAGAAGGAGCTATCTCGAACATTTTTATAAAACAATCTGATCGGTGGCTCACACCCTCAGCGAGTTGTGGCTTGTTGCCCGGAATTGAAAGAAAACACTGGCTTTCGGAAGATACAAATGTAATGGAAGATATATTGCATTTGGAAGATCTTTTAAATTGCGAAGAAATCGTTCTTACAAATTCACTTCGGGGAAGGACAAAAGTTGGTAAAATCTATTTCAATAAAAACGAATTCAAGGAATTTTGAAAGTTTTAATTTTAATATGCAAGGTTATAATTCCTTTTAAATGGTTGATTTAACACCTTTCATATTAACAGGTTGATCAGGATAATGTAATTTATATTTAATATCTTATAATATTAGATTTTAATTTTTAGTCCCGATAAGTTATTATGTCAAAGAAAGATGACCGGATATCTGAGAGGAAAAAAGCGCATATTGATTTATGTCTGACTGACCAGGTATCATTTAAAAACAAGACAACGGGATTTGAAAACTATGAATTTGAACATTATGCTATAACTGAAGTTGACATTAATAAAATTGACTTTACTACACAGTTTTTCAAGAAAAAGATCAACTATCCGTTTATGATTTCCTGTATGACTGGAGGGACACAGGCAGCGGGAAACATTAATGCAGAATTAGCTTTAGCTGCTCAAGAATTAAATATACCTATGGGCGTGGGAAGCCAGAGGCAGGCACTTGAAAATGATAAATTCCTTGAGACCTATCAGATTATAAGGAAAAATGCTCCTCAAATTCCTGTATTAGGGAATCTTGGCGCCTCAGAAGTTGTTAAGTTAAGATCACTGGAAAAAGTGAATTATCTTGTAGATATCGTTAAAGCCGATGCAATGGTAATTCACGTTAATCCTCTTCAGGAACTTTTTCAGCCTGAAGGCAATGCAAATTTTACAGGGCTAACTAAGAAATTACAGAAATTAACCGAGTCCTTAAAAGTTCCTGTGATAATTAAAGAGGTTGGTTCAGGAATTTCGAAAAAGGCTGTGTTGAAATTATTAGAAACTGGTATTAAGGGAATTGATGTTGCTGGTGCAGGGGGAACAAGTTGGGCAGGAGTTGAAATGTTGAGAAGTGGTATAGTTAATGATGATGAATTCTGGGATTGGGGGTTACCGACTGCTTATTGTATAAAACAAATTGCTCCTTTGAAGGAGTATCATGATTTTATTTTAATAGGTTCGGGAGGTATAAATTCTGCATTTGATGCAGCCAAAGCACTCGCTCTTGGAGCAGATATTGCAGCTTCAGCCAGAATTATACTACAGGCTCTGGATCAAAATGGTGTTGATGGCGTAATAAAGATGATTACAAGTTGGTTTGGGGTTGTAAGAAAAATAATGTTTCTAACAGGCTCAAAGGACTTGCACGAATTCAGAAATAAAAATAATTTAATTCACAAAAGCGAACTTTACTGATAGTGAAAACAAAAATAAAATTTAGTTCTGTTTATGAAATAGAAAAGAGAAAGATTGATAAAAGACTTAAGTCTTTATTAAAAGATCGTCAACCATTATCACTTTATAAACCTGGTTCGTATATTCTTGAAAGTTCAGGAAAACGAATTCGTCCATTGCTTGTTTTGTTTTCAGTAAAAGCAGTAGGTGGGAAGTTTTCAGATTCATATAGCGCGGCCGTTGCAGTTGAATTGCTTCATAATTTTACTCTTGTTCACGATGACATAATGGACAATGCTGATAAAAGGCGAGGCCTTGCAACTTTGCACAAAAAATATGATCTAAGCACAGCAATACTTGTTGGCGATAGTCTTCTTTCTGTTGCATATGAAAGTCTGTTAAAGGATTTAAAGCTAAACAGTAAAGGAGTAGTAGCCGCTTTTACAAAAGGATTAGTTGAAGTTTGCGAAGGACAAAGTTTGGATAAAGAATTTGAGATGAAAAAGAATGTCGCTATTTCAGACTATAAATTAATGATACGAAAAAAAACAGCATCAATGATCGAAATGTGTTGCAAGATTGGTGGTTATATCGGTAATGGTTCAAAGAAAGAAATAGATGCGCTCTCTAAATTCGGACGAAATATTGGAATAGCTTTTCAGATACAGGATGATCTTCTTGATGCGGTTGCAGACGAAACTAAATTCGGAAAGTTGGTAGGAGGGGATCTAAAGGAAGGGAAGAGAACATATTTATTTCTGAAAGCACTTGAAAAAGCGAAAGGGAATGATAAGAAATTATTGAAATTGGTAATTAAAAATAAAGGTATTCGAAAGAATGAAATATCCAAATATCAAGATATTTACAGGAAATTGGGAGTAATTGATGATGCGAAAAAAGAAATTAAAAATTATACTGATAGAGCCTTAAGATCGCTAATAGTTTTGAAAAAAATGGAAAACAGGGAATTGTTTCACAGCTTTGCCGATTATTTAATCAGCAGAAATAAATAGAGAATGATTGAAGAAAAAATAAAGATAATAAACAAAGCGGGGTTACATACCCGTCCTGCTGCTACTATAGTTAAACTTGCATCAAAATATAAATGTGAATTTACAATTTCAAAAGATGGGATAAGTATTAATGGTAAAAGCATAATAGGGGTTATGACACTTGCTGCAGAAATGGGTGCTGAAATTACGCTAACATTTGACGGAGAAGATGAGAAAGAGGCTGCAGCAGAAATAGTAGAATATTTTAGGAAAGGTTTTGATGAGCTTTGAAAACATTTAAACAAATATTTAAAGAGGCAGAGAATAAGATTCCGGGAATCGCTGCGGCACCGGGAATCGTTATTGCAAAGGCATATCTTTTTACTAAAGAAAGGCTGGTTATAAGCGATGCAGCCGTTACAGATTTGGAAGAGGCAAAGAACAATCTTCGGGAAGCTCTCGAGAAGTCAAAAAAAGAATTGAACAAAATATTTTCTATTGCAAAAGAGAAAATGGAAGAAGATCGTGCTGCAATTTTTGAGGCGCAAATGATGATACTGGACGATCCGATATTAATTGAAAATATTATAAAACGCGTTGAAAATGAGAAAAAACAACCAGAATTTATTGTTGATGACGAAATATCAAAATATCAGCATATGATGATAAACGCACATGAATCTTATATGACCGAACGCGCTCATGATATTGAGGATATTAAAAACAGAATAATAAGAAATCTGCAGAAAAAAAGATGGCAGTCGAAAATTACTAATGATGTAATTGTTGTGAGTGATTCATTAACACCTGCGGATACGATTTTATTTTCAAGGAGTAATGCAAGAGGATTTATTACCGATCACGGTGGATTAACTTCCCATGCGGCTATAATTTCAAGGTCGTTGAATATACCTGCAGTCGTCGGTTGCCATCATGCTACACAGATTATAAAAGAGGGAGACAAATTAATAGTTGATGGTTTTCACGGATATATTATTGTAAACCCGACTGAAGAACAGGAAAAATTCTTCCGCGGTAAAATAGAAAGACTTGTTAATCTACAGAAAGGTCTTGAAGAATTAAAAGAAAAACCGGCTATGACCGAGGATGGGAGGGAAATTCAATTATTAGCAAATGTAGACGTTTCAGGCGAAATTGATTTAGTAGTAACGAGCGGTGCAAAAGGAATTGGACTTTTTCGGACTGAACAGGTTCTCGAAGAATTTGGCGAATTTCCTACTGAAGATGAGCAGACCGAAATATATAATAAAATGGCTTCAAGAATTTATCCTAATCCATTAATAATCCGCGCGTTTGATATCGGTGGAGATAAATTTAAATTTCTGGATTTTGTTGAACCTAATCCTTTTCTTGGTTTACGTGGAATAAGATTGTTACTTGAGAATGAAAAATTATTCAAGACACAAATAAGAGCCGTCTTAAAAGCAAGTAAAAATAAAAACATTCAGTTTATGCTTCCAATGGTTTCTGTTACGAGTGAAATAAGAAAATCTAAAAAACTTGTTGAGCAATGTAAGCATGAATTAAAACAGGAAAAGATTAAATATGACAAAGATATAAAAATTGGGATAATGGTTGAGGTACCATCTGCTGCAGTAATGACTTCTGAATTTGCAAAAGAAGTTGACTTTTTAAGTATTGGTACAAATGACCTAATTCAATATTTAATGGCAGTGGATAGGGGAAATGACCTGGTATCAAATCTTTATCAGGAATTTAACCCATCTGTAATTAGAACTTTAAATCATATAGTAGCTGACGGGAAGAAACAAAATATTCCGGTAAGTTTGTGCGGAGAAATGGCAGCTGATACTCTTGCTGTTCCTCTACTGGTTGGATTAGGATTGGACTCATTAAGTATATCGCCTTCAACAATCCTTTATATAAAAAGGATAATCAGGAGTATGTCATATGCAAAAGCTAAGGCGATGGCTGACAAATGTTTAACCTTTTCAACACAGGAAGAAGTTATAAAAGAAATTGAAAAATTCTTTGTAGATAATGACATAACAAGAACAAGAAATATAATTTAAAATTATATGCAGATAAAAGATTACGTTTCCAAATATGATCCCGATAATCAGTTTAATGTATTAATTGATACTTATAAACAGGTGGAATATGCTTGGAGCAATAAAATCGATTTGAGCTCTATAAAAGATAAAAAATTTTCTTCAGTAGTTGTTGCAGGCCTTGGTGGTTCTGCAATCAGTGGAGACTTGTTGCAAAATTTCTTAGGCGAAGAGCTAAAGCTGCCTTATCTAGTCAATAGAAATTATAACTTGCCGCCTTTTGCTAATGAGAATACTCTTTTGATTGCGTGTTCATACTCGGGAAATACAGAAGAAACTATCGAGGTGATCAAAAAAGGTATAAAGAAAAAATGTAAAATTATTATAATTACAACCGGTGGTGATGCCGAAAAGATAGCAAAGGGAAACAGCATTCCTGTTGTAAGCTTAAAAAAAGGATTTCAACCACGTTACGCATTAGGGGTTAGTTTTTTCTCATTGCTTAAAGTATTTCAGGAAGTTGGACTTATCTATAATCAGGGAGAGGTTGTGAAAAAAGTGATTTCTCTCTGGAAAATCAAAGGAGAAGAATATTGTAAAGAAGGGAATTATGCATATAAAACCGCAATAGATATTTTGGGATTTATTCCTATAATTTATTCTGCTGCAGATACAACATCAGCAGTTGGTTATAGATTTAAGTGTCAATTAAATGAAAATTCAAAACTACACGCATTTCATAATATAATTCCCGAATTAAATCACAATGAGATAATAGGTTGGGAATCATTTCAAGAGAAACAGTTTCAAGCAAAGGTAATAAATATAATCGACAGGGATTATCATCAGCAGGTAAGGAAAAGATTCGAAATTATGACAGGACTTATTAAAAAAAGTAAAGCTCAAATTATAAAGATTGAAAGCAATGAAAGTGATTTTAAAGTCCGCTTAATGGACATGATTTACTTATGTGACTGGGTTTCATATTATGTAGGTGTATTACGAGGGCAAGACCCTTCTGAAATTGAAAATATTAATATCCTCAAAAGTAGGCTTATGTAATATATAGCTGGTTAATCCGACATTCCTTATAAAAATTTTATTATCTTTGTAAAAAGAAAAAATAGCTGGGGATAATTATTCAATTCCAATGTCAAAAAATCCTTTCATCAGGTTTGTAATTTATGCTTACAGTTTTAGAAGCTATAAATCGTAGTACAGAATTTTTTGAAAAGAAAAATATTGAATCGCCCAGAATTAATGCCGAGCATTTACTTGCGCATGTTCTTAAATGCAAAAGGCTTGATCTTTATCTAGCCTTTGACAGACCTCTTCAAGAAAATGAAATAGATATTTACCGGGAACTTATTGTACGGAGAAGTAAAGCAGAGCCATTGCAATATATAATAGGGTCTGTAGAGTTTTTTGGATTCGAATTTAAGGTAAATTCATCTGTTCTAATTCCTCGTCCGGAAACAGAAATTTTGGTTGAAAAAGCTCTTGAAACTGTCAACAAAGAAGCTTCCTTGAAAATATTGGATATTGGCACTGGTTGTGGAAACATTGCAATTTCCCTCGCCAAAAACCTCCCGAATTCTCATTTAACTGCAATTGATATAAGTGAAGATGCTATTAAAGTAGCAAAGGAAAATTCAGATCTTAATAATATAAATGGCCAGATTATTTTTCAAAAAATTGATTTTCTAAATGAGGAAAGCTTAAATGAGAGTAGCTTCGATTTGATAATATCTAATCCGCCCTATATTGCTTCTAGTGATTATCCCGGATTAAAACCGGAGTTGCAAAATTACGAACCCAAAATTGCTCTCACTGATAATAATGACGGGCTGAGTTTCTTTAAAGAAATAGCGAAAAAGGCAAAAAGTTTGTTGAAAAAAAATGGGAGAATATTTTTTGAAGTCGGAATGGGACAGGCTGAAGAAGTAAAAAATACTTTAATCCAAAATAATTTTTCAGAAATAGAAATTTATAAAGATTATTCAAATATCGACAGAGTGGTGAAAGGAGTTTTGGCTTGAGAGCACTTGTACAAAGAGTTTCTGAAGGTGGTGTTATTATCGAAAAAGAGAACTACTCAGCTGAAATTGGAAAAGGGATGGTAATCTTACTCGGAATAAAGTCTGGTGATAATAATGAAGATGTTAATTATGTGGCTGATAAATGTTGCAACCTTAGAATTTTTGAAGATGAAAATGGGAAAATGAATTTATCTATTAAAGCAGTAAATGGGGAGACTCTTATAATTTCGCAATTCACATTATATGGAGATACTTCAAAAGGAAATCGCCCCGGTTTTACCGATGCTGCAAAACCGGAAGAGGCAATTCCACTTTATGAAAAATTCATCGAAAGAGTAAAGAAAAATATTGGAGATGAAAAAGTTAAAACGGGAAAATTCGGGACAATGATGCAAGTGAAGATAATGAATGATGGACCGGTAACTTTGACAATAGAATCCAAAAGGTAGAAATGATTTGAGTCATGTATTAATGATATTTATTGATGGAGTAGGAATCGGTAAAGAAGATTACCAGTTAAATCCTTTTTTTAAACATGGTTTTAAAACTTTTACGGATATTTTCGGCGAAATACCTTCATTGAGCAAACAAACTTTAAGGACAAATAATTCGTATTTGTTTCCTACTGACGCATGTTTGGGAGTAAAAGGGTTGCCACAGAGTGGAACTGGGCAGACGTCAATATTTTGTGGAATGAACGCTGCAAAATTTATTGGGAAACATTTTGGCCCTTTTCCATATTCTACTTTAATACCTGTAATTGAAAAAGATAACGTTTTGAAAACATATCTCAAAAAAAAACAAAAGGTAAGTTTTGTAAATGCTTACCCGAGACAGTTTTTTGAATACCTTAAATCTGGAAGAGGCAGACTATCTGTTACTACCCTGAGTTGTAGATTATCAGGTATAAGGTTAAATACATCTACTGATTTAAAAAGAGGCAAAGCGCTAACTGCTGAAATAACTAACGAACGCTGGATAAAAAAACTTAATTATAAACTACCCACAGTCAGTCCTAAACTTGCAGCAAAAAGATTTCTTAGGATAGCCGAAAAGAATAAATTTACTTTGTACGAATTTTATCTTACTGATCATTTAGGGCATGGTCGGGATGTTGGAGACTTTGAAAATGTTTTAAGAACTCTGGATGAATTTTTATATTCAGTTATTACTGCTATTGATTATAAAAAAATGACTCTTATTATTTGCTCAGATCACGGAAATTTCGAGGATCTCTCTGTAAAAACTCATACACGGAATCCGGCTTTGACAATTACTTCAGGCCTATATGCTGAACAATTATCAAAAAAGATAAAGGATTTAACTCAAATTAAACCAGCAATATTAGAAATATGTAAATGAAAGATTTTCCTGCAATAAAATTATCTATTCTTTTTACGGCTGGAATTTTATTAAGTAAGTTTTTTCTTTTAAGTTTTCTTTTTTTTGTCGCCGTATCTATATTAACACTTCTTGTATTTCTCGTTTATACAAAATCCCCTAAAAACATACTGCATTTATTTAACAATATTCTGCTGTATATATCCATAATATTTTCTGGAAATCTAATTGCACAAATCAATAATCCTCATTATGACTTAATCCCAGAGAATATTTATCGAGTAAAAAAAGTTAAAGTAATCGGTAAAATTACAAATATAGAATTGGCTCGGAGGGGTGAAATAGTTTTTGATGTTGAATCAAAAATTCTCAATCTATCAGATTCATTGATAAACGATAATATAAATTTCATTTGCGTTGTAAAAGATGGTGAGAAGAAATTAGACTCATTGTATAATAAACTAGCTGTAGGCAATACAGTTTATTTTGGCGGAAGCTTTTTCAAAGGGAATGAAGAAAGAAACCCCGGCGAGTTTGATTATAATAAATATCTCAGATCAGAAGGTATATCGGGGATAATAACGGCATATGATGTTTCTAAAATAAAAATTGTAGATACGAAGAAGAATGCATTTGTAAATACCGTTTTTATTTTAAGAAAGAAAATAGATGATAAAATAAGAGCTTTATACAATGAACAGTCATCTGCTTTATTAAGAGGATTATTATTAGCTGACAGAAGTGAAATATCATATAACACAAAAACTGAATTTATTAACTCCGGTGTAATTCATATTCTGGCTGTTTCCGGACTGCACGTTGGATTTATTGTTTTGATCTTCGCAATTCTTTTTGGCAGATTTAATATATATCTGAGGTCTTTGTTGACTATGGTGGGGCTTATTTCTTACCTGATTCTGATTGGTCCGCCACCATCGGCGTTTCGTGCGGGAATAATGGCAATAGTTTTAATCATTGCATTTATTTCTAATCGTTCTACAAACCTGCTAAATTCTGTTGCCATTGCTGCGATTATAATTTTAGTAATTCATCCTTATGAATTGTTTACTCCCGGTTTCCAGCTTTCATTTGCAGCAGTAATATCAATAGCACTTATTTACCCACCAATAAGTAATGCAATAAAGAGACTGGAGATTCAAAATAATTTTGTTAAAAACATTTTATTGTTTATCGGTGTTTCACTTGCCGCACAAATTGGCACTATGCCCTTTACAATTTATTACTTCAGTAAAGTTTCTCTAGTTGCATTATTTACAAATTTGATAATAATTCCGCTTGTTGGAGTAATAGTCGGAATAGGAATCTTATCGGTAGTATTAGGTGCTGTTGTACCGGTAATTGCTTTTTATTTCAGTGTTGTAAATGAACTTATTATTAAATTTATATTTTTAGTTATTCACGCAACCGGTAGCAGTGAATTTTCTTTTTTGAGAATAAGAAATTTTTCAATTTATAATATTATCCTTTTTTATTTCGCGCTTACGTTTTTGGTCATCTTTTATAGAAGGTTCAATAGCAATATTCCAAGAATAGGTTTGGTAATTCTTTGTGTATGTAATTTTTATTTGCTCGCGAGTTTTGATAATTATAATTTGCTCCCTGATAATAAATTAAGCATAATGATGATAGATGTGGGCCAGGGGGATTCTTTCCTATTGAAATTCCCAAATGGTAAGACAGCTCTAATTGATGCTGGAGAAGCAAACTATTACTTCGATAATGGAGAGCGAGTAATACTGCCATTAATGAATTACCTAGGTATAGATAAAATTAATTATGGTTTTGTTTCTCATATTGATCTCGATCATTATGGTGGCTTTATTTCGTTGATACATAATAATAAGATATCTGAAATATATAAGCCTGAAATTGATTCGACTGAGGCAAAAGATGTGAGATTTGAAAAATATTTGGAGGAAGAAAAAGTACCGGAAAAGTATTATAGAAAAGAAATAATAAAGATCGGGAATGTCAGAATCTATGTATTGAATACACGTAAATTCAAAACAAATTCCTCAAATAATCGAAGCAGCTTGTTAAAAGTAGTTTATGGTAATTCGAAATTTTTATTTACAGGAGATCTTGAAAGACGGGGGGAAAGATATTATTCAAAAATGTATGGAAAATTTCTCGATTCTGATGTTCTTAAAGTTGGTCATCATGGTAGCAAAACTAGCTCCGGAAAGGAATTCCTTCATCTTGTTGCTCCTAAAATTAGCCTGATTTCAGATGGTCGACAAAATAAATTTCACCATCCGTCGAAAATGACCTTGGATAAATTAGAAGAGATTCATTCAAAAATTTACAGGACAGACGTTTCAGGAGCCATTCTACTTCAAACAGACGGTAAAATCATTTCAAAAGTTAATTGGAGAGAGTTGTAATTTTCGTGTTTAACACATCTTCGTTATATTGAAATACTTCATATTAACTTTCTTTTAAATAATTAGTAACAGATGAAATTAAGAAGAAAAATTATCGGTATACTTGGTGGGGGCCAACTTGCACGAATGTCAGCCTATCAGGCTTATAAACTAGGATTTGAAATAGCTATTCTTGAAAAATTGAAAAACTCTCCTGCCGGAATGATGACAAAACACGAGTTTGTCGGATGGGTGGATGATAAAAAGATTCTTACAGAATTTACAAAAGCAAGTGATATAGTCACTCTTGAAAATGAGTTTGTTGACTATCAAAAACTTGAGTTTATTGAGACTTTGGGGAAAAAGGTTTTGCCATCTCCTAAAACTATTTCCTTGATACAGGATAAATATATTCAGAAAAAAACTTTAAAAAATAACAACATACCTGTTGCAGGTTTCTTAAAAGTAGATAAAAAAACAAACTATGAAAGAATTGCGGAAGTACTTGGAGGAAAATTCATTTTAAAATCCCGTAAGATGGGATATGATGGTTATGGTAATTATAATGTAAAATCCCGAAATGATTTCAATGAAGGGATTAAAAAGTTGTCATCACGCCATAATGAACTTATGGCAGAAAGTTTTATTGATTTTGATATGGAGCTCGCAATAATGGTTGCAAGATCGAAAAATGAAGTAAAGACTTATCCTGTTGTACAAACTATTCAAAAAAATCATATATGTCATACAGTTATTGCTCCCGCACAAATTAATAAAACAGTTATAAAAAAAGCAGAAAAAATTGCGGTTGATTCTGTGAAAGCAATTAAAGGATATGGGATTTTTGGAATAGAAATGTTTTTAGTCAAAGGAAAAGAGATACTTGTTAATGAAATAGCACCACGCCCTCACAATTCAGGACATTATACGATTGAAGCATGCGTTACTTCTCAATTTGAAAATCATATTCGTTCAGTTTTGAATCTTCCATTGGGTTCTACTGAAATGGTAAAACCTTTTGCTGTAATGATAAATCTTTTAGGAAAGAGAGAAGGTGAAGGAATTGTTGAAAATTATAAAGAAACATTGAAGCATGAAAATATTCATCTTCATATTTACGGAAAAGATAAATCAAGGATTGGAAGAAAAATGGGACATATAACAGTTCTCGGAGAAGACATTAATAAAATTTTAAGTCTTGCAAAGAGAGTTGAAAGAATTACAATTATTTGAAAAAATTTTCCTTTGGTTATAATACAGATATTTGGAGGAATAAATGGCAAATAAACCTTTAGTCGGTGTGATAATGGGGAGTGATTCAGACCTTCCGGTGATGAATGAAGCAGTAAAAGTTTTGAAAGAATTTAAAATTCCTTATGAAGTTAAAATTGTTTCAGCTCACAGGACTCCTAAATTTATGGCTGAATATGGAAGCAAAGCTCACGAAAAAGGTTTAAAAATTATTATTGCTGGAGCGGGAGGAGCTGCACATCTTCCGGGAATGACTGCATCACACACTCCACTACCTGTTATTGGCGTTCCTGTGAAATCAAAAGCACTTGAGGGTCTCGATTCATTGCTTTCAATAGTGCAAATGCCGAGTGGAGTTCCTGTTGCAACAGTGGGAATAAATCAGGCTAAGAATGCCGGTTTATTAGCAGTTGAAATTTTAGCGACGAACGATTCAGCTCTTCAAAAAAAAATAGTTACATATAAAAGGAAAATGGAAACTGAATCTATGAATAAAAATAAAAAGATTAAGCGTTCCTAAGTTATGTGGGTTGATGGGTTGATGGGCTTGCCAAGTAATTTTTCAGTGGTCCAAATGTTATCTTCAGTTTTTTCAAAAACTCTCACATCACACTTTTTATAGTTACAGTATTTGCATAGATCTTCTGTACAGTAATCAAGATGAACTCTTATTTCAAAGTTAGCTACTTCCGATTCAAGTTCCCCTTCAATGTATTCTTCTTCCAGATGTGACTCTCTGATTGTAAAATAGTAAGGAAGAGTTAAATGAAAATCTACAAATACTTTGTCACCGGATTTCCAGAATCTCAACTGGTGAATATCAATCCAGTAATCTTTTCTCATCAAATTTAATTTTGAAACAATTTTGTCAAGTATTTTTTTATCTGTTTCATTCATCAACCCTCCAATTGATTGGCGTATTAAATTGTATCCTGTGAAAACAATGTTCAAAGCAACTCCAATTGCGAAAAGAGGATCTATTATTTCAATCTTTGTTATAATTACTAATAATATCCCGATTACAACGCCTAAACTTGTGTAAGAATCAGTAAGCACGTGTTTACCGTCTGCAATTAAGGTCAGTGAATTTGTTTTTTTGCCGGTTCTGATCAGATAAAAGCCAAGAAAAAAATTAATTACTCCGGCAGCTGCAATAATTATAACACCTGTGTTAAGTTTTCTGAGATGTGAACCTTCAATAATATCCAGGGTTGAAGTATAAATGATAACAACCGCAGCCAGCACAATAAGAAATCCTTCAACTCCTGCAGAGAAAAATTCAATATTTCCATGTCCGTAAAGATGGGAATCATCCGCGGGCCTCGAAGCAAGGATAATACTATATAAGGCCATAGAAGTTGCGAGAACGTGAACAACTGACTCTGCAGCATCTGAAAAGATAGCCACTGATCCTGTTATCAGATAAGCTCCCATTTTGGAAAGGAACATTCCGATTCCTATTGCAAGTGATATATATGCAGCTTTCTTTTTTAGCGATGTGCTATTTATCATGGTTTCCCCGTCGTAATAAATTACTCATCACAAAGTTAAGTCAAATAATATAAATATGTGCAATTTTATACTTCCAGGCTTTACCTATAATTACCAAGGTATATTTTAATTGATTGCTACTTCATCATCATTTCGATAAATTTAAATAACAGAATTTATGGAGTTTACGACAAATGAAGACAACTTTTTTATTAATTCTTTTTACATTTTTAATCGTTGGTTGCGGTAAAAAATCTGATAAAGATTATTTTGATGCTGCAGAGAAAAGTGTGAATCAACAAAATATTCAGGAAGCTATTAAGTCATATGAATCTTTAATTAAAGAATATCCTGACAGTAAATTGGCTCCCGAGGCGCTAACAAAAATGGCATCACTTTATATGAATCAATCCGATAGCACGCTTAACCGTCAGCAATCATTTGCTAAAGCGGCAGGACTTTTCAAAGAGGTTTATGACAAATATCCGAAGAGTGAGCAAGCTCCAACGGCTCTATTTATGTCAGGCTTTGTACTTTCAAATGATCTGAATAGATACGATGAAGCAACAATGATTTATAGGTTATTTCTGAAAAAATTTCCAAATCATAAACTGGCAAAGTCTGCTAAAGAAGAGTTGAATAATATGGGGATGTCCCCGGAAGATATTCTGAAAAAACATAGTAAAGCAAAGAGTATTTAATGCTTATAGATGCGCGTGATTACAGAAAGTATTTAAATCCGTCCGTTATTTCAAAATTAAATTCTCTTGAATTAAAAGCCCGGCTTATAGTTGAAGGTTTTATGGTCGGGCTTCATAAAAGTCCTTACCACGGTTTTTCGGTTGAGTTCAGTGAGCACAGACCTTATATGCAGGGTGATTCGTTAAAGGATATTGACTGGAAAGTATACGGAAAAACAGATAGGTTTTTCATTAAACAATATGAAGAGGAGACAAATCTAAAAAGTTATATTCTACTGGATACAAGCCGATCAATGGACTATTCATCAGAAGGAAATATTAGCAAACTTGAATATGCCTCAACTCTTGTAGCGGGATTAAGTTATTTAATGTTTCGTCAGCAAGATGCGGTTGGGCTTTCATTATATTCGGAACAAATTAATAAATATCTTCCGCCCAAGGCTTCCAAGTCATATTTACAGGAGATATTAAAAAGTCTAACAGAAGCTAAAGCATCGAATAAAACTAACACAGCTTCTTCTCTGAATTCCATAGCTGAAAAAATAAAAAGAAGGGGACTGGTAATAATAGTTTCCGATCTATTCGATGATGTAAATTCAGTATTAACTGCTTTGAAGCATTTCCGTTACAAAAAAAACGAAGTGATTGTATTCCAAATACTTGATTCACAAGAAAGAAATTTTGCTTTTGGAAATGATGCAATATTTAAGGATATGGAAACTGAAGATGAAATAACTACCCAGCCTTACCAGATTCAAAAAGCTTATAAGGAAGCAATGACAGAGTTTGTCAGCAGGATAAAAGCAGAATGCCTCAATTCAAATATTGAATATAATCTAATTGAAACATCGATGCCTTTTGATAAAG
>Ga0315540_10000716_pt1 | contig 18928 bp, 20 predicted proteins | sample SalMarSW160110MG_FD_203677 | JGI IMG/M metagenome (GOLD analysis project Ga0315540, IMG submission 203677) | Salt marsh sediment microbial communities from the Plum Island Ecosystem LTER, Massachusetts, United States - Salt Marsh Sediment SW1601-10 ...
ATTAATCACTTTCTATTTTTTAAGGTCCCTTACCACGGTTTTAAACCATGCCTTTAGATCATATCTAAGAAGAAAAGAACATGGAGAGGAAAGAATAAAACAAATGCGTGGCATTACAACTCTCCTCAATATTCTAATATGGGGATTAGGTATAATGTTTCTTCTTGATAATCTCGGTTTTAAAATTTCTACCGTTATTGCAGGGCTTGGAATAGGCGGCGTAGCAATTGCACTTGCGGCACAAGCGGTGCTTGGAGATCTTTTCAGCTATTTTGTCATCTTCTTTGACAGGCCTTTTGAGGTAGGAGATTTTCTCGTTATAGGAGACAAAGTCGGCAGTGTTGAGAACATCGGCATAAAAACAACGAGAATACGTGCACTTGGTGGTGAACAACTCGTTTTTCACAATACTGACCTTACAAATTCAAGAATTCACAATTACAAAAAGATGGAAAAACGCAGGGTCGTTTTTCAGATCGGTGTAACTTATCAAACTACTGCTGATCAACTTGAAGAAATCCCAATAATAGTGAAGAAAATAATCGAGGATCAGGATGATGCTACTTTTGACAGAGGACATTTCGCCACATTTGGGGACTTTAGTCTGAACTTTGAATTTGTTTACTACGTAATGGGAGCGGACTATGTGCGTTACATGGACATTCAGCAAGCAATAAATTTAAGCATATATCGTGCATTTGAAGAAAAGGAAATTGAATTTGCTTATCCGACTCAAACTTTATTTATGAATATTATGAAAAGCCTGGAAATGGAGAAACCAAACAAATAAATCTACTTATTGCTATGCTTATCAAGAATAGCTTTTGAACGTGGAAGATAAAGCAGGTGATAAATTACATCCAGGTATGCATTCATTTCCTCCATTTCTATATTAGTACTATAGCGCCAGAAGCCATATATTTTTGCGAGTGAAAGGAGATTTTTTGCATATAGTTGCCAATTATATGCAGTATCAACTCTTTTGATTGCTTTCTCTGAAATTTTATTCCAGTATTTAGGTACCTTTTTACAGTTTTCAAAAAAGCCAACAATTTTTTCAATGCATTCTTTACTGTTTATCGGATCAATATGAAAACCGGAAACCGTATCCTGAATTATTTCCAATGGTCCTCCGTACATAGTTGCAAAAACAGGTAAACCCGAACGCATTGCTTCCAACACTGTTAATCCAAACCCCTCAAACAGAGCAGGCTGTACAAAAATCCCTTTTCTGTCTGCAATTATTCTGTAAACTTCTCCTGTTTGATCCTTTCGGAACAACTTACCTATCCATCTTATTTTATTATGGAGTTTGTATTTATCGATGAGCTCGTGCATCGACCTGATTTGTTCTTTTTCTTCACCGTCGCTTGATTTATTTTCATCTACATTGCCGGCAACGATTATAAGGTTTGCATACTTTTGCATTTTAGGACTTTCACCATACCATCTAACAAGTGATGTTAGGTTTTTGATTTTATCAAGTCTGGCAAGGGAAAAGATCGGTCTTAATTCAGGATTTTCTAACGTTCCAAATACTTCATTATCCTTTTCGTTTTCAAAAAGAAGTTTGGTCAGTTCCTCTTTCACTTCTTTTAACCTGTTTTTCTTATCAGTACATGGGAAGAATATATTTGTATTAACGCCTGGAGGAACGATATTAAATTTCGGGTGGAATAGATTTATTCCTCCAACAACACGGTAAAGGTCTGGCATGGTAAAATTTAAATATGATTCGTACTGCCCAATACCTTCATCCGTACCTACAATTTCTTGATAAGTAGAAGTGATGATAAAATTAGCTGCGTTCATAGAAATTAAATCAGCAGTAAACTGAACTGAAAAATGATAATGCTCCTCAAGATGCATCCAGTAAAGACCACTATAAAGATACTTACTTTTTTCCAAAGCGTGTGCAATGTTGCATTGTGTAATGCCAAATTTATCCGAAAGAATTGTTGCGACGAGATTTCCATCAGAGTAATTTCCAATTACCAGATCGGGTCGTCCTCCGAATTCAGCAAGAAGTTCGCGATAAGAATCCTCGGCAAAGCTTTCAAGATAGGGCCAGATTTCAAATCTGGAAATCCAGTTATCAGTTACTTTTTTATTAAACGTCCTGAAGGGTACACGTAAAATCCAGCAATTTTCAGTTTCGTGAATTTTTTCAAGGCGTTGATTGGATTTTGTACCTTCGGCATTAGGAATTAATCTTGTCAGAACAATAATTCTAGGTTTAGTTTTAACACCTGATTTTCTAAGGGAATTTTTAAGCTCTTTCTCAAGAGCTTTCACCTGGTCGAGGATATAAACAACCTGCCCACCAGTATCCGGTTTCCCTAAAACTCCTTCCTGGCCAAAATATCCGTGGGGTGAAATTATAGCAAGGTTAAACAGCATTGGTATATCTGAAAGAAAATTTTTTAGGTTTTCATGATCAGGTGAATGCATAAGAGTATCGAGTTGTTCAAGACTCTCAATAATACTTTCCACGTTATCGCCGAGTCCTTGTTCAAAACCAAGATTTTGCAGGTCATGTTTTAACTTTGTATAAGGTTCATCCTCATCTCTTTTACGAAGAAAAGACAACGCTTTGTCTATATTTTTACTTAACTGATCAGTGTCATTAATTCTTTCATTCAAAATAAGTTGCTGGTCTTTCCACTTATGTACAAAGAGAAAATCAAACAATGCATTGCGAAGTCTTTCCGGCTCTGTAAACATTTTGCTGGATAAGTATCTATTTAAATATTCAACTCCCTTACCGATTTTTTTCGATTCCCGCACGCTTGGAAATTTATCATAAAACGTTTTGAAATTAAGGGTCGGAATATTGTTTATGTTTCCATGATCTACAAGATCTTCTTTCGCCTTTAAATAATTTAGCACTGTACTATTTTCAAAATATCTGTCTCCCAGATTAAAAAGGTAAAAATGTGATTCTCCGATTCTTTCACGACTTTCAACAAAAACATCATTTCCCAAACAAACGGATTCTGTTATATAACGTACTGCTTCTTCTATAGCCTCGTGATTCCCATTATCACCTTTTTCTTTAAACTCTCTCAAAAGATCCAGTAGTTGCCCTTTCACAAGCAGTTTGCTTTGATGGCCGGATACTTTGTGGAAGAACCGGAAAAAATCATCTTTGTTTTCTTCAACAAGCTTTTCAAAATTTCTTTTCACATTAACACCTTTTTATGCTCTCTTTAAAAAATTATAATGTTTTACCCCGTCAATTATGCCCCCAGCATAGTGAATTTTAGAAAAGTAAATTCTTTTACCTCCCCTTAATTCTTCGAGTTCATTACTATAATTTCCAACAACTACGCCTAATAAATCACCTTTCAACATTTCCTCATCATTTCCTGAGTCACCTGCAACAAGTATATTTTCGTACATAATATTCCACCGATAAGCAATATAACGAATCGCTTTCCCTTTTGAAGCCCGGAACGGAATTATGTCAAGGAATTGACCATGACTAAATATTACATTGGCTTTTATTTTATTTGAAATCAGCACTTGCCTTATTTTCTTAATATGCTCTTCATTTTCTTCCATATAATAGCTCACTTTAAAATCACGTTGTGTTTCTTCTTCCTGATAATTAAGAAATTCAAAACTACTTAAGAGTTTTTTTATTTTATTTCTGTTCCATTGAAACGAAATATGTGCTTTCCATCCTTGTGAGGGTATTAACCATCCTTCTAGGTTATAATAAATTTCTGAACCAACTGAAGATATAATAACATCAGGGTGAGGTATATTATTTTCTTTGAGAACGCTTAAAGCTGAATTTACCGTTCTGCCAGTAGCTACCGCAAAACGAATGTTTTCGTGCTTGTTTCTTAACATTTCTGAGAAATCTTTTGTATAATTATCATCACCTAGTAATGTGTTATCTATATCCGTAACAATTAATTTTTCTGCTGTGAATAATTTTTTACCTATGGGTGCAAATGTGTCCTTTTTACGTAATTCTTTTTTCAACATGTTCTCTATTTCATCTAAATAAGTTTTCGTGTGTGCTTCCCACGTATAATATTTTTTTACATTCTTTATCCCATTAGAGGAATATTTTTTCCATAAACTTTTATTACTAAGAATTTTATTAATCGATTTAGCTATATTCTCTGAATATGTTACATCTGTCAGAATTCCGTTCTGGCAATTTTTAATAATGTCTCTCGGACCACCGTCATCTGTGGCAACAACCGGAAGTCCCGAAGCAGCAGCTTCAATCAAAGTTAAGCCAAAAGGTTCGGTCAGGGCGGAATTAACAAAAACACCGCCCGTCTCAGCAGCAATCCTATATAGTTCCGGAACTTCATGTTGTGTCTCGTGCTTTTTTGGAATAGCCATTTTTCCGTACAGATTATACTTATCCATTAAGAGCAGAATTTCCGTAAGCACTTCGCGCTCATTGTCTTGCATTGTTTGTATATCTTTCCTGATTCCTGCAAAAATCGCTAGGTTTGCCTTTTTCTGGAGGTCTTTATTCTCACCATAAGCTGTGATCAAACCCGATATATTTTTCCTTTTATCCGGACGGCAAAGTGCAAGTATCAATGGTTTATCAACATCTATAAAAAACCTGAGTAGCTTTTCTGCTATTAATATTTTTAATCTCTGCATTTCTCGGGTTCTTAAACTATCCTGCGTAAATGGATAGAATTTTTCAAGGTTTACTCCCGGTGGAATTACCCTAAACTTATCAAGCTCAGTATTTTTATATTCAGCGTACTGTTTTTCAATCTCCTGGCTTGTACTGGTTATAATCATATCAGCATAATAAACAGTGTTCTCCTCTGCTTCGATTCTGTGACTTATTTTATATCGCTTTTCTATATCTTCAATTATAAGTCCATCGGAAAGTAACTTTGCTAATTTACTTTTACCAAGTGAGTGGCCAGTGTGAACAAAGGGAATTCCGAAAAATTTTGTTAATTCAGTACAAACATAACCCGCATCTGCATAGTGGCTATGAATAACGTCCGGTAGCCGCTTTAAAGATTTAATATGCTTTATACTTTTATCAACGAATTCCTCTAGGTGATTCCAGAGAAGTTCTTTCCTGATATATTTTCCCCCGCCACATCTTATTCTTACAATATTCAACTTATCATCAATTTTTTCGATATGTTCAGCATAATCTCCCGAAACTAATTTATCTTTTATCTGACGAGTTACTAATTCTACCTTTCCAACTCTAGGATCTTTGCTTAAAGCCTTTGCTAATTCCAAAACATATTTGGTTTGACCTCCGGTATCCGCATCTCTCCCAAGCTCAAGATCATATCCTCTTATCAAACCGTGAATACTATACAATTGTATATATATTTTTTTGTCCTTTCTATTATCCATCTTCATTTAATATAGCTTCCTTAAACCTTTCATAAACCTTATCATTATCAGGTAGAGCTCCTTCAACTTTAACTATCTCGTTTGCAAATTCCGATGCGAGTTTATTAATTTTTGCAATGTTCCAATTTTTTAAATACCCAAGGCAAAGCAGGGAAGCATATGCATCACCAGCACCAATTGTGTCCACAACCTCTTCGTTATTAATCTTATATAAATTTTCCTCTACTCCCGTATACAGAACAGCTCCCGCACCACCTTTTGTTACACATAAAAGTTCTAAATTAAAAACTTCAACTAATTTTTTTGCAATTTTGGTAGAATTATATTCAGTTTTAAGTATAAGGTCGTTCACAAGTGCTAATTCATCTTCATTTAATTTTAAAACATCTGCAGCATTGAGTGATTTTTCTATTATCTCCTGTGAATAAAATTTCTGCCGTATATTTAAATCACAAATACATTTAACATTGCTTTCGGCTAGTTTTTGAATCGTTTCCCTTGATATTTCGTTTCGTTGAGCTAAAGTGCCAAAATAAAGACAGCCTGTGTCCTCCGAAATTAATTTTTCCAGAGAATCAATTAACTCTATAAAATCATACGCACAGTTTTCTTCAATAACAAAGGTTGGAATTTTTTTTTCATTAAGAGTTGTCCTGGCAATTCCGGTTCTATGTTCCTGATCAATTTGAATAAAGTCAGTTGAAATTTTTTTGTCCTTTAAGATTTGCAGAATTTCATTTCCAGACTCATCATTGCCGACTCTGCTTACAAAATTAGCTTTACCTGTAAGTTTTATAATATGATATATAAAGTTGAAGGGTGCCCCACCGAGCCTTTTGTCTTCTGGATAAACATCAAATAATATTTCGCCAATGGAGGTGATATTTTTCATAAAAATTTCTTAAAACAATACAAATATCATTATATATTACGATTTTTAGTCTTAATTGCAAATAAGAAAAAGAGTTGTAGTAGCGTTTATAATCGAAAAACAAACGGGTTATTCTGTCAAATCGATATCAATAATAGAAATTTAATAATTATCCTGTTGTGATGAAGCAAACGGGTTTAGGTCTGTATTCCACATATCCGCTTTTATTTTCCAACTTCCGTCTTCCTGTTTCTGATAAATGGTTAAATATTTCCCGTGATCTTGTGTCATATTACCCTGATCCCCTACTTTCATAGACAAATCATATGTACCAACTTCACACATTTGATTGCCACTAATCCATAAATCTTTTGTATTGAACCTGAAACTAATGATTTTCACCTCGGAGTTTTCATCCATATTCATACTGTTCTCAATCGCCTTTTTACCAATTAGCATCGGAGTATAACTAGGAAGTGAATAGGCATCATCAGTATAAAATGAAAGCATTGTTGCTTTATCATTTGCAACCATGGCTGCACTGAATTGTTTGTTCCATTCTTCAACTTTTTTCAGCATTTCTTCTTTAGTGGTTTGAGAAAACAAATTCGCTGCTGACAATAACATAAAAGCAACAGTTAATGCTGTGGATAATTTTCTTTTCATATTTCTTCCCTCGTATTAATTTAAAAATTATGGCTTTTGAAAAATTTTTACTTTTGTTTTTATTTCTCTCCAAGCTTTAGCAACAAAGATCATAAGAACTGATATTATCAAAGTCATAAAAATACAATTGGCCACCCCAAAACTATGATTAACCGTAGTATAAAGACTTTCACCATTCCAAAGCATTCCATAAATCAAAACAAGGTGAAGCCAGTAAACCAAAAGAGATTCACGGCTTACATCGAGAACAAAAGACCTTTCCGGTTTCCTGAATTGCTCATAATACCAACAAACCACCAAAAATAAAAATACATACCCAAGTCGCAAAAAGAAAAATAGGGGATTAGGATTACTGTATCTGTTTCCCGGTGCAATAAAATCAAGAGGAAATAAATAGCCAATAATTAGCAAAATTATCCCAATTGTGGTTAACCTATTAATATATCTTTTCTCCTCGCCTATTTTTCTAGCTTCTAAAAAATATTTACAGGCTGTAGCACCTAAGAACATAAACCCAAGCCAAGGAAAAAGTGGAAACAGTGAGCCATTTAGCTTATTAAAATAGGTTGCAAAAAACAAAGGGATATGATTTGCGAATTCAACGCGAGCTACCAGAGGCGATACAATTACAATAAACAAACCACTTACTAATATTATCACATCGTATACTTTTGTACTTTTAATTACTAACCTAAGAACAAATAAAATTAATAAACCAATTGCTATACATTGAAGTATGTCTACTATTACATAAGGTCCCCAGTCTATATAAAAAATATTTTGTCCCTGAAAAATGGAGGGGAAAGGAAAATGAAGTGAATACCCCGCAAGTAGAATTACTATTATTCTACCAGTTTTCCTCCAAAAAGCTTTGCCGTACTTTCTTAACTCATCTAATTTTCTGTCGGAAGAGATATAAAATGCATAGCCGGAAACAAACAAAAATGCCGGGGCTACCAGCCCGTTAATAAAGTTTAAAACATAAAACCATTGCTCTTCTTTCATTGTAGGAATCAACATAGAGTTGAAAACGTGAACTTCGATCATTACGAGCAAGGCCCATCCGCGAAGGTAATCGATAAATTTATATCGGGTTTTTTCTTTCAAAAGAAATATTTTTGAAATTTATGCTTTTAAATTTACGTCAATAAGGGAAATTTTAAAATATCATATATTAAATAAAAAAAGCGGGTGATACCCGCTTTAACAAGTGCTATATAAGTTTATTTTTAATGGTGTTGTCCATCATCACCGTGAACATGACCGTGATCTAATTCTTCGGGTGTTGCATCTCTTAAGTTTAACAATTCAAGATCAAAATGTAGGGTTTTACCGGCAAGCGGATGATTAAAATCTACTGTAATGTCTTCGCCTTCAATTTCTTTAATGAAAAACTGAACATCCTTTCCCTGAGGTGATTTTGCAAGAAAGCCCATTCCCTTATCAATTTGAACATCCTGTGGAAATTCTGATCTATTAATCTTTCTTACAGCCTCGTCCTGGTAAACTCCGTAACCGTCTTCTGGCTGAAGCACTACATCTTTTTTTGATCCTATCAGCATTTCACCCACTTTTTCTTCCAGTTTTGGCAAAATCTGATTAGTCCCACTAATAAAGGCAAAGGGTTCTTTCCCTTGCGTTGTATCCAGTACATTACCCTCATTATCTTTCAGCGTAAAATTCATAGTTACTACCTGGTTCGATTTTAATGGCATATTTTATCCCTGTTTATTATAAATATTTTAGTTATCCAATTATCTTGCAAAGTTAACCAAAATACGACCCAAAATGAAAATTTTGCTAAAAAGTCACTTTTTAGGCAGGTTTTCTGAATCCTTCCAAGTAAATTTGTATCATATATCCATAGAAAGGGAAATATATGTCTGTTTCACAAATAGTTCTTTTGATTCTTGGAAGCCTTCTGCTGATAAACTGGACGAGAAAATTCTGGCTTTTGAAATCAATGACTCATTATTCAGCAGCTGAAGTTAAAGATAAGTTAAAGGGAGAAAATATTTTACTGCTTGATGTGCGTACCGATATGGAAAGAAGATCGCAATCGATTAAAGGTTCTCTTCATATTCCATCGGGACAATTAAGAAGCAGGATAGGCGAACTGGAAAAATATAAAAACAAAGAAATTATTTGCTATTGCCGTAGCGGTAACAGAAGTTTAAATTCTGTTTCGCTACTAAAAAAACACGGATTTAAATCCGCCAATATGAAGGGCGGCATTGTTACCTGGAATTTTTCAAATAAAAAATAAAATCAACAGGAGATATAAATGGCCGAAAATCTAAATAAAGAAACTTTTTTTGAAAAAGTTTTTAACTATGAAAAAAATAAGGAATGGAAATTTGAGGGTGATCTGCCTTGCGTAATTGATTTCTGGGCACCATGGTGCGGTCCCTGTAGAATGGTTGCCCCTGTTATCGAAGAGCTTTCTGAGGAATATAAAGGAAAAGTAAACTTCTATAAGGTAAACACGGATGAAGAACAGGAGTTAGGTGCAGCTTTCGGTATAAGGAGTATTCCATCAATGTTGTTTGTTCCGAAAGAAGGGCAGCCAAAAATGTCAGTAGGCGCACTTCCCAAACCATCCTTAAAACAAGCTATTGAAAAAGAACTGCTTTCAGAAGTTGCTTAGTCGTTTAAAATTATGCGGGATTCAAGTCCCGCATTTATATCTAACATCAATATAATTGCAATCTGAGAATTTTTAACTCACTTTAATCTTACTATCATTTCCCCTGTAACATCTAGTAATGTTACTTTTTAAAAATTGAGGTTAAAAATGTCATCCCGCTGTGATTTTATTAAAAAAGCAGTGTTATTTCAGCAATGCTTGCATAAAATAAAAAACTCTAACTTGAAGGAAAAGTGAAAGAAGTTATGGCTGGATAATTAATCATAATTTAGGGAAATTAGTACAGAATGAGAAAAGTATTTTCTATATCGTTGTTTATAGTTTTTGCTTTTGCGACTTTTGCTCAAAATAAAAATATCGAAAAAGATTCTGTAATTACGAAATCATATTTAAATGGAGATATTGAATATTTCAGGTATGAACACTCGCCTTATTTTGTTCTACCTGGAAATTTAATAACAACTGATAAATTTGATACAACATTTGGCTCTGTAAGATTAAGAACCAGGCTCGCAATAATGTACGGCTCTCACCTATATGGAAATGAGGATGACATTCCAGATAACATTTTACAACCTTACTATAATTTTTATATTGAAAGCAAAAGCATAAGTTTGTTCCGGCGCATTCTTGGAATGGCACAATTAGGTGCCGTAGGGTATATGGCATACAAACACATTAAGAAATATGGATTGTTTCATCAACCATAACACATTGTACTTCCAGGCAGGATTTATACTTTGGTTTTTTTGAATATTCTTTTTAACTTAAAAAAATTTTATTAATACATTTATTTTGTAATTCTAATTTCTTAGGTTAATTTTTAAATGTTGTTCTGATACATTCTCAATTGCTATTCTTATTACAATATTCGTAATTGTTTAAGGATTCTTATGGATGCTTTATTATTAATGATACTGACCTTTTTCGGCTACATAATAATGTATAAGGTCTATGGTAAATTCATCAGCAAAATAATTTTCAAAATTAATAAACATGCTAAAGTACCTTCCGAAGAATTTGAGGATGGTATAGATTATGTCCCTACCAAAAAAGAAGTTATTTTCGGACATCACTTTGCTTCCATCGCGGGAACGGGACCAATTGTTGGTCCCGCCATTGCTATTATCTGGGGATGGCTTCCCGCAATTTTATGGGTGTTCATAGGAAGTTTATTCATAGGAGCAATTCATGATTTTGGTACGCTCATAATTTCAATGAGAAACAAGGGGAAATCCATTTCTGAGTTTACGGCTAAATACATCAACCCACGTACAAAGATTTTCTTTTTCATTATAATTTTTCTGGAACTGTGGATAGTCATCTCGATCTTTGGGTTGGTGATTGCTGTTATTTTCAGTATGTACCCGACTTCCGTTTTGCCTGTTTGGTTTCAAATACCAATTGCAATGTACCTGGGTGTTTTAATCTATAAAAAAGGGAAGAACTTTGCCCTGTGGTCTGTTATTGCAGTAGCATTAATGTACATCACAATTGTAATAGGATACTATCTTCCGATAAATATGCCCTCTTTTCTTGGAATGCCTGCTACTGGAGTATGGACAATACTTTTGTTGATTTACGCATTTATAGCATCGGTCTTGCCGGTTACCGCATTACTGCAGCCGCGTGATTATATAAACGCTTACCAGCTAACCATTGCTATGTTGCTACTGGTGCTTGGTGTAATTTTCAGTTCAATTTTTGGCGGGATGGATCTCGTCGCTCCTGCTATGCAGGCTACTCCTGCACAAGCCCCGCCTCTATTACCGTTCTTATTTATAACTATTGCATGCGGCGCAATCTCCGGATTTCATTCTCTAGTTTCATCCGGCACTTCATCCAAACAAGTAAAGAATGAAGGGGACTCAGTATTTGTTGGTATCGGTAGTATGCTCACTGAAGGTGCGCTGGCTACACTGGTAATTATCGCAGTTGCAGCAGGTATTGGATTGGGCTATACAAATTCAGCGGGACAAACTCTTACAGGTACGGGTGCATGGACAGCTCGTTACGCATCGTGGGCTGCAGCGCAGGGTCTTACATCAAAGATCGCAGCCTTTGTTGATGGTGCTGCAAATATGATAAGCAGCCTTGGAATTCCACGAGGAATTGCAGTCGGCATAATGGGTGTTTTTGTTGCTTCCTTTGCAGGCACTACTCTGGACACAGCAACACGAATTCAAAGATACGTCGTAAGTGAATTGTGTGTGGATATGAAAATAAATATTTTTAAGAATCGTTACTTTTCAACCGCCGTGGTTGTTCTAACAGCTATGTTGCTTGCATTCTTAAGCGGCGCTGATGGTAAAGGTGCTTTAAAGCTATGGCCACTGTTCGGAGCCGTTAATCAAACACTTGCTGCACTAGCTTTGGTTGTAGCGACTATCTACTTAAAGGGCAGAGGTGGACTAAAGTGGCTGGCTACCGGAATTCCCGCGGTGTTTATGATAGTAATTACTTTATGGGCTGCCATACTAAATCAAACCGGCTTCAGCGATCAGAACAACATACTATTACAGATAATTAATGTTGTAATTATTATCCTTGTCGCTCTGATCGTTATCGAAGGCTTTGTTGCTTTTCTGAATACTACAGAACAACATGAGGAACCTGTATCTGTTGGCGGATAACATTGTTGTAAAGCACATATTCAAGTGAAATATTTTTTTAAAAAAATTCTGAAACAAATTTCAGAAAAAAGTAAGCTGTTTAACGAAGTTGCCCGTTCAAAAGCGATGGAGCTTTCAGAACAGGAATTATCCGAATTGGAACATACCTTTGCTATCTTAACCTTCGGTGCATTCGTTGGATTACCCTCACCACCGGGACAAATAACACTTGATCTTCTACCCGAATCAGAAAAAGAAATTATGCTATTGCTGCAAAAAACAGATACAGCACATGAGCCATTATCAGTTTTAGCCTCACTGTTCCAGGTTGACTAATAATGAAAAATAATCCCCAATATGTTTTTTTCATTGGAAAAGGCGGTACAGGTAAATCCACTGTTTCTGCGCTTACAGCTCTAAAGCTTTCACACGAACAAAAAATATTATTGGTTTCTATGGATCCCGCACATAATCAGTCAGATATTTTTCAAACAACTTTATCCGACAAACCCACGGAGATTAACAAGAATCTTCTGGTAATAGAAATTAATACGGAAAAATGGATTAAGAATTACCTGCACGAAATTGAAGACAGTGTGCGCAGAAATTACCTTTATTTGAGTGCTTTTAACCTGGAAAAAAATTTCAATATTATTAAAAACTCGCCGGGTCTTGAAGAATATGCTTTACTGCTGGCATTTAATAAAGTGCGTGAGATTTACTCGACCAAAGATCATATTATTTTTGATATGCCTCCCACAGCTTTAACAACAAGATTTTTCTCTTTACCTCCTTTATCTTTACTATGGAACAATCACCTGATAAAATTGCGAGATGAAATAATTAAAAAGAAAGAATTAATCACAAAAATCAAATTCAACAAGAAAGAGTACGAGTCCGATAAGGTATTAAAAAAACTACAGCAGCAACAAAGTTTTTACACTGATGTTAAAAATATATTTACAGATATTAATACTACAAGCATAAATCTTGTGTTAAATCCCGATAAGTTGTCCATGGAAGAATCTAAAAGAATAATTGAAAAATTTAGGGAAATTAATATTCAAACAGATAATATCATTATTAATAAATCTGTTGATGAGTCATTATCCACAGCAATAAAAGAGAAGTTCCGAGATATTAAATCAAAAATATTTCCACTCTCAAAAACACCGCTAATTGGCATAGAATCGTTAAAATCTTACCTGTTAAATAATAATCTCTAAAAAAATTATTTTGAGGTTAAAAATGAGACGGTTTTTAAAACCCGCCTCCATAATTTTATTTCAAATAAAATCCAGCCGCAGCATAACCGACCCAATGTTTAAGTGAAAACGGAGCAGTTAATCCCATATTTGTATGATAGATAGGAATAACCCCTTCAGTCCAGCTATCCGAATAACCAAGAAATTTCCCGAATATTTTTTTGCCGGAAACTTCATTTACGATATTGATAGTTGACATTAATCCAAATGGTATCGGATATCTTCCACACCATAAAGGACAAATTTTATTTACCCCCAACTCAGGCCAGAAATCATCAGCAAGCTCTTTTACTTTTGCTTTAGTCAATTCACCATTAAATATTTTATTCCCTATTTCTTTATCCCTGCCAGTTGCTTTTTTATGTGCTGCTTCGTCCACGCCGTAAGGAGCATTATCAAAATCCTTTCCATAATGATTTGCATCAGTAGAAACCAGAAAGAAAATGTCTTTTCCAAGAGTCAAATGATTTTCTTTAATGTATTCTGAAATAATATCTGTAAGCTGCTTGCTTATTTTTTCCATTCTTTCATAAGGCATTCCGGTTACCATTATTGGTGTTATCTTAATATCGCGATTGTAATATTGAAGAAAGGGAACAAGAGCTTCAATTGAATGCTCTATATCCTGAGCTTTATCACTTACCATTTGATAGTCTTTATCAAGCTTACTTTTTATAAGATCCCTGAGCGGGGAGATTTTAACATTACCGTACGGCCCCTGCCATTCATCGTAATCATCAAATATTAAAACGTTTCTGGGATCATTCATTGCTTTTCGGACTGTGCCGTGAGTTACACCGAATATTACCACCTCCTTTGTTTTTATGTGTGGATAAAGTGTATAATAAATGTTGCCGGCGTACAAATAATCATCGTGTGGTGAAATAGCAGCGATTAGTTTGTTTGAACCTATGTCGGTTATTTTATCGTGCTCAGATAAATATTTCATCAATTTGTTCATTTCATTTGCTTTCCAGCAAAAGCCCACATTATCGCGAATTGGTCTTACTGTTTGTGCCATGGTTAATCCTGAAATTAAAATTGTTAACGATATAAAAGCCTTCAGAGTTTTCATTTTACTAACGCTCCTGATTTTGCTACAAATTAATTTTTCTTCTTAAACTTATCTTTAAATTTTGTCAAAAGATTTCTTGCCCACAGGAACTCCGTTGCAAGTATTCCAAGCCCAATTGGAATTACAATTAGTGCCGGCCCGGGTATAAAAATAAGAATAATTCCGATAAACAGAATTGTAAAACCAATTACTCCAACAATTAGCTTTCTTACTCCCCTAATTGCTTTATGCATAAACCTAATTTAAGATAAATTATCACCTATTTACAAGATAAACCCCAAGCATAATTATTAATCCGCTTACTATTATTATGGCTGTAATTTTCTCATCTAATAATAGCCATGCAGCAATAACAGTTACAAAAGGTTCAAAATATAAAAACGCCCCTGTTTTTGTTGCTTCCATTTCACTAAGTGACTTTGCCCACAATACGTAAGAAATTCCCGAACAAAATATTCCGAGAAACAAAACCGCACCCCAGACTTTGAAGGACATATGAGCAATAGCTGTAAAGTATTGGCTGTTTATCGTAAATGGTCCGACAATTATTGCCATCATAATAAATAAAAAAAGAATTGTCATTACCGGTGAGTAATTTATTGTAATCTTTTTATTCACCATCGAATAAACGCTCCAGGTAAACGCACTTGCAAGAATAAGAAAATCCCCTTTGTGCGAAATAAAACTTAATTTGGAAATATCTCCTTTGCTTATCAACAAAAGCAACCCCGTAAAGGCAATTAAGATTCCCGAAATTTTCAATAACGTTAGTTTCTCTTTAAAAAAGATTGAACCAAGTATCGCAATAAAAACAGGTGCCGTCCCGATTATCCACCCAGTGTTTACCGCTGTTGTGTATTGCAGACCTGTAACCTGTATCCACAAATGAAACGAAGCAATCAAGGCAAGAAGTACAATCCACAAATGGCTCTTAAGTTTTATAGAAAAATCTCTTTTTGTATAGAGAGCAAAAATTGTGAGTAGTGAAATTGCAAAAACAAGCCTGAAGAATATTATCATCAGCGGCGTTAATTGTTCAAGCGCCACCTTGGTTGCAATAAAAGATGTTCCCCAAAAGACCATCGCAAGCAGAGGTTTCCAGTAACGGGTCAGGTTTGATTTCATCTGGATTTTTTGGTCTTTCTTGCTGATGAATATTTTTTTAGATCATAGTTTATTTGTGTATCCGGCTTTTTTAGCTTAACTATCTCTACTCTGCTATTTGTATAAAATTCTGTTGCAAGTGTATCGTGAAAATCCGAAAATACAATCACTCGTTTTATACCGGCTGCGATCAATGCTTTTGCGCAGGTAGTGCAAGACATGTTTGTTATGTAAGCGTCTGCTCCCTTAATTGATATCCCATGTACTGCTGCCTGAACAAGTGAGTTTATCTCAGCATGGTTTGTCCGTGCGCAGTGATTATCAACAATAAGACAGCCAACATCATCGCAATGCGGCTGTCCGGGAACAGAACCATTATATCCGGTAGCGAGAACAAACCGATCCTTAACAAGTACGCACCCGCAATGCATCCTGGGACAGGTTGAACGCTCTGAGGCAAGCATAGCTAATTTTAGAAAATACTCGTCCCAGGCTGGTCTTTTTTTTGCTTTTTTCATTACAGGTAACTTTTGTTTTTGAGAAATTTCAACGAAGCAATAGTAACCAAAAGAGGGGATTAATTAAAATTATTTTTTAATAAAAATCTTTCAATATAGAAAATAAACCTACAAATGAGACTTCAGCGTGAAAATTGTAAATGGAAATTCCCTGGCTATTTATATCAGTCTTCTATGGTAATTGATCTGCCCAAGATGATAATTCAAATGTCCCATCAAGTGAATCAAGAAAAATTCTGTCTTCATTGTAACTTTATCTTTAAGGACCTTAAGAGGGTAATCTTTTTTCAAATCTTCATCTGATATTTTCGACAGCGTGGACTTAATAACTCCGATTGTTTTATCTATGTTACTAATTATTTCTGTACGCGGAACATTTTTATCTGAAAACTCAGCATTCCGCTTTCTTACATAACCGTTGTTGCCAAGCACAGCACCGATAAAGTGATTTAAATTACCGAGCAAATGGAGAGCAAGATTACCTGCAGAATTTTTAATTTCTCCTTTCAGTATCCACATTTTACTCTCGTCTGAGTATAGATTAATTTCTTCCTTTAATTTGTTCAAGTCTCTTTCAAATAACTCTGTTAAGGATTCCCGTATCATATACTCACCTTTTTATTAAGCTCGTACTCAATATTGCGCTTTTTCTTCAAATGTTCAATTATTTATCCTGTATTTATAACTCAATTGCCAGGAAACTATTTCAACGTTAACTTTGTTTTAAAAAACCACGAGGACACAAATGAAATCTTACTTTATAGATTTATTTAAATATCATGCCTGGGCTAACCAGAAGCTAATTGATGAACTCAAAAGTGCAGGAATTAATGAAGGTACAATTCTGAAAATATTATCACACCTTCTTCTGGCTGAAAAAACCTGGCTGCAGAGACTAAAGTCAGAAAAATATGATAATAATTTCTGGATCGATTTAACTCTCGAAGACTGTAGCAAACTAGTAGAAAACAATGAACTTCAAATCAATGAATATTTAAGTTCTCTTGCTGAAAGTGATTTTGAAACGAAAGTAAAATACACAAACAGCAAAGGAATTGAATACACAAATACGATAAATGAAATGTTAACTCATCTCTCTCATCATTCTTCTTATCACAGGGGACAAATAGCCAAAGAAATGAGAAGACTCGGCAAAGAACCTGTTTATACAGATTACATTGCATACTTAAGATAAAAAAATAATTTATGTCGCAATTACTTGAAAAATATATTAACTCCAAACAACCCGGTACACCCGGTGTCCTGATTAATGATTCGCTGAGTATCATATCACAAAGTAGAACAAAAAATTATGAACGGGTTTTCCACAAACAAAAACCTTCTAGCAAAAAGCCCTTGTTGTGGATAAACAATCCACAGCACTATTTTTCTGAAGCCGAACTGAAAGATGACGATCGCATAAATTCAAAGAATATAAATGTTTTTATAAGTGGCTGCAGTAAAGATTACGCTAACTTATTTTCTGAAAGAAACTTTAAAACATTTAAGGCTGCTAAAGAAGCAGTTTTGAAAACCAACTCGAATCATTTTGAAAAAAAATCAATTAAAGAATTAATCAGATGCGGTAAAAAGAACGGATCGGTAAAGGAAATTGAATTTAACCTTAAAAACAAAATAAAATTAGAATTGTTCAAGCCGGAATGTGCGCACGGAAAAGAGCCACAACTAAAATATTTTTTTAATGACCAATTTCTTCCTGGAACTAGGCTTTTTGTATTTATAGATAAATCAGGTACCTGGGCTGGCGCCATTTTAACCGCAAAAATTGATAACACACATATCCGAACGGACCTACTTCTACGTAGAAAAAATGCACCTAAAGGAATCATGGAATTACTTATCTATACAATTTTTAATAAACTAAAATCAGAAGGTGCTAAAACCTGGAGCCTGGGAGATGTTCCCTACATCGTTTATAATAGTAAAACCTTTTCAAAAGAATTTATAATTAATTTTACCGGCAGAAAATTGCGATTTGCGTATAACTATCTCGGTTTATACAATTTCAAGAATAAATTTAATCCCGAATGGTATGACTCACACATTTGTACAAACTCCCCTTACCCTTTGTTCTCGCTGATAAAAATTGCACAGGTAAGTAACCTAATAAAGCTTATATTATTCAAAGCCCGTATTTATAGCTGATCAATTACTTTCTTAAGTTTAGTCCTTACTTCTTCCGCTACAGAACCAAGTGATTCATTCTTTACTGCCCGCATAGATGCTATTGGATCTACTGCAGATACCTCAACTTTGCCGTCACTGTTTTCTTCTACAACAACGTTGCAGGGAAGCATAATCCCTATTTTGTCTTCGGCCTGTAAAGCTTTGTAGGCTAATGGGGGATTGCAGGCGCCAAGTATTTTATACTTCTTAAAACCAACATCAAGTTTTTTCTTTAATGTTGCTTTAACATCTATCTCTGTCAATACTCCGAAGCCTTCTTCTTTTAATTTTTCGGTAACTTTTTCAATTGCTTTGTCAAAATCCTCACTTACTATTTTACTGAAATAATAACTCATTCTATTTTCTCCAAATAATTTTTACTTAATTAATAGGATGCGTATGTTTTTGATTGGTTTCAATTAACTGTGGAGATGTGTCTCTACAAACTCACATCAATTTTTCAATTTTAAGTATCAAATTGGGATCGGGGCAATGGCTTAAATAATAACCTTTTTCGGATGGGAGACAAACGCCAGGAAAATCCCCTTTCTTACCGAGCATGTCTGTAATCAATTGAAAATGAAGGTGGGGGGGCCAACCTACATTTACTTCAGGG